>Ga0209066_10000035_pt1 | contig 187143 bp, 154 predicted proteins | sample All_14_2_FD_187198 | JGI IMG/M metagenome (GOLD analysis project Ga0209066, IMG submission 187198) | Freshwater microbial communities in response to fracking from Pennsylvania, USA - Allegheny Zone_MetaG_DW_15 (SPAdes) (version 2) ...
GTTCTAATGTAAATCTTCAAATTAATGGTAATGTTCTGGTTGGTGAAGGAACTGAAATAACTAAACTCGAAATTGGAAACAAAGGATCTGGTAATATAATAGTTATAAAAGGGAACTTGACAATTGCTTCGTCCTCATTCATAAATGGGCATTCTGCTTCAGTTAATGGTACACTTTATTTCGCTAATACCTTCAATGAACAGACAATTATAAATAATATAGGCACAATCAAGAATGTAAATTACCTTCTAAAAGAAAACGCTTGTGTCACTGCACCTAATCTTAATATTAATACCGGACATACGCTAACCCTTGAGAATGGGGCATCTCTTAAAACAGACAGTCAGGTTAACGGAACGGTTAAATATCTAACTTCCAATGCTGACTGGTTAGCATCTCTTGATGGATGGCACCTAGTGTCATCCCCGGTAAGTAATCAATTATTGACAGGTGGTAGTTTCCTCACGGCACCTTATGACTTCTATGCATGGGATGAACCAAATAATCTATGGCTTAACCAGAAGGATGTGACTAACAACATCACTTTATTTCAACAAGGCAAAGGATATTTTGTGGCTTATGATAATGGTGGTGTTAAAACATTCTCCGGTGCTTTGAATAACTCAGACATAATTCTTACCGGCCTAACAAGGACAGGTAACTCTTCCTATGCCGGTTTTCAGCTGCTGGGGAATCCTTTCCCTTGTTACCTAGATTGGAATCATAGCTCATGGAACAAAACCGCTGTAAGTGCTGTGGCACAAATTTGGAACGAAGAAGCTAGAAACTATATTCCACTTACTGCTGATAACGGACTTATCCCTCCTGAAGCAGGGTTCTTTGTGCAGGTCACTTTACCAACTTCTTTTACTATTCCTAAAGCTGCAAGGACCAACGCCGTTAATTCAACTTTTAAAGATGCACCCTCAGGGATTCTCCGACTAAGGATCACTGGGGCTGTAGACAGTACTTTTGATGAAACAGTTATTCGTCTGGCTGATGATGCTTCAACAGGTCTTGATGCTTATGATGGGATCAAACTCGAAGGAAGCGGCGATGCCCCACAAATCTATACTGCTTTGCCGGAGGGAGAGAAACTTTGCGTTAATACCTTTGCTACTGAAGCCTATCCAACAGTCATTCCCATATATTTCAGGGTTGGTGCGGAAGGTGATTGTTTCATTGAGGCAACACTTAATACTATGCCAGATGATGTATATCTTGAAAATAAATCAACAGGCAGCCTAACTCTATTAAAAAAGGGTGAGAAGCTAAGTCTTTCTTCTTCATCGGCATACAATCTTCATTTTTCTGCATTAGGCAAACCGGAAAACGAAATCTCCGCTGATGTGGTGTATTCATCAGGCAACAAAATATTTTTCAGAAATCTACCGGGCCATTCTCAGTATAAATTATATAACATCGTTGGTAATCTTGTAATGAGCGGTATCCTGGGAAACCAGAGTATCGAATCAATTAATCCACAAGTAAAGCCTGGGGTGTATATTATTACTATCCTGAACTCTGACATGCATTATTCCCGGAAGATTGTCCTAAACTAAAACCACTATGAAAACTTCAATTCCTATTCTTCTTGTTGCATTTGCAATCACATGTTTAACAGTTATTTCAAATAATACATACTCCCAGGCACCACCACCTCCTTCAGGTGGACACGGACAAGGTTCCAACCAAAATGGCGGCAGCGCGCCTCTTGGCTCAGGGCTTGCGATACTTCTATCGCTTGGAGCAGGATATGGTATTTATAAGTACAAGACCACAAAAGAAGAGTGATAGTCTAGACTGCACTAACTTTTCTGCATTGACCTGTCAGTTCCTCCGCATAACCAACCATATGCAGAATAAGGTTCTGCAGTATTACATTGCTGGTTGGTTTAGTGATACATAAGTTTGCTCCCAACATCCGGGCAGTTTTAATTAAACCGGGATTGAACAGACATGAGTATGCGACAATGCACAACTCATTGTGCTTGTATCGGTTTCTCAACTCACGGATACTCTTTAGCGAAGCCTGCATCGGTAAATTAATCCCTACAAATAGCAAGAGAGGTAAAGGGTTTGAAGGTTCATCAAAGTATCTGATCAATTCATCCCGAGTAGGTAAGTTGATGATCTTAATGTCATTCATTAGATGTTGAACGGCAGTCTTGAAAAAATCTGCTGCATACCGATCATTGTCGGCAAGGATTAGAAGTCTTGTCTCCACGAGTGATTCCAGTAAGAATTATATACTATATGTTCCCAGCAATGAAACGACATTCACATTAAAGTGTTCAGCAGTTGCTTCCGTTTTTTCTTCATATAGATATTCGCATTGTAAATTCCAACCCCTATTTATTTAGTCTGTCCTATGTCAATTTGGAAAACTCCGGATTGACTTGGATAACGTCATAATAACAGTAAGTCTTCCCTAGCAGGCAGAGGTGAGGTAGAGTTGATCAGTCAGGATATTATTGTTAACAACCTGTTAATAATATTCTGCCCCGATAAGATAACTTTGGCTTTATTGACGTTAACTTTACAATAAAGGAATTACGGAGAGAGTTTAGTATAGAACAAAGTACCTTTTATGGCAAAGAGCAAAACTACTGACACAAAACCACCCAAGACTTCCAGGATCAGTTCACTAGTAGCAAAGAGAGATAAACTTGTCACTGAAAAGAAGCCGGTGATGAAAAAATCCGGTGGTAAAACAGAATCCGAAGTAAAACCACCTTCACAGAAAAAGATTTTTGTACTCGATACTTCGGTTATTTTGTATAACCACGACTGCATAAGGACTTTTGACGATAATGATGTGGCACTCCCAATTACAGTTCTTGAAGAGCTTGATAATTTCAAGAAGGGCAATGATACCATAAATTTCGAAGCTAGAGAGTTTATCAGGATCATTGACCATATGTCGGAGAATGGGACACTTACTGACTGGATACCTCTTGAGAAAACTAAAGGTGGTAAGTTTAAGGTGATCATGAATGAGAAGAGTTCTCTTGATGCAAGGCTTATTTTTGACGATAATAAACCTGATCACCGAATACTCAATGCTGCCCTGTCGCTCACCCAGGAATACCCCGAGAGGAAAGTTGTGCTTGTTAGCAAGGATATCAATCTCCGGCTAAAAGCTAAGTCACTCAATATCCATGCAGAGGATTACCTAACCGGTAAAGTAAAGAATGTGGAAGGCCTGTATACAGGTATATCTACCATAAGTCATCTTCCAGCCGCAGTCATTGATAAATTATACAATCAGGGATCTTGTAAACCAAAGGACATTGGAGTTAAGGATCCAACGCCAAATCATTACTTCATCCTGAAGAATACCAATAATTCAGCACTTGCTTTCTACAATGCTGCTACCGGATTAATTGAACGAATCGAAAAACGTTCTGCTTTCAGGATAGTTCCACGTAATGCCGAACAGGTGTTCGCTATGCATGCAATCCTGAACCCTGAAGTGAAACTGGTAACCCTGCAGGGTGTCGCCGGTACAGGAAAAACACTGATAGCTCTGGCAGCAGCACTTGAACAAAAACGAAACTTCAAACAGGTCTTCCTTGCCCGACCGGTGGTTCCCTTAAGTAATAAAGATATTGGTTATCTGCCGGGTGATATTAAATCGAAGATCAATCCTTACATGGAACCGCTGAACGATAACCTGAAATTTATCCAAAGCCAGTATAGTGAAAAGGATAAAGAATTCAAGAATATAACTGACTCTCTTGAAAATGAAAAGATTGTAGTGCAGCCTCTCGCATATATCAGGGGGCGAAGTATTTCAAATGTTTGCTTTATTGTTGATGAAGCTCAAAACCTCACCCCTCACGAGGTAAAGACTATCATAACCAGGGCTGGACAGAACACAAAAATTATCTTCACCGGTGATATATACCAGATTGATACTCCTTACCTGGATGCTCAGAGTAATGGATTGAGCTACCTGATCGACAAGATCAAGCACCATGCGATTTATGCTCATGTCAGACTTGAGAAAGGGGAAAGGTCAGAACTTGCGAACCTAGCCAACGATCTTTTATAAAACTGAAATATAAGACGGATAGTTTACTTGTCAGGCTGCCTCGTATACTACTGTTATAACTGTTTGTCCAACGGCCTTCAGGGTTTCTTTGCTGATTTTATCGAGACTGTCCTCTAATGTATGCCAGTGGTCAAAGAATCCTTTTTCTCTCTCCTCATGATAATCTATGATGTCGATGGTAGGGATCCTGATAATGGTGTTAACATAGTAATGGTCATCGATTATAGGGCCTATCCTCTTGCTGACAAAGAAATTACCGTATCCGATCCTTTCAGCGGTTTGCCATACATTCCTCACAATATTCGGAGCAAAATCCCTTGAATACTGCTCCTGTCCAAATGAAGCATCCTTAGCTCCGACCATGTCCAGGAGTATCCCGAACCGTGCACTATAACCCGGAACATGCGGGTTTTTCGACCAGTATTGAGACCCAAGAGCCCATGCATCTTCATAAGCACCCTGTAGTTCCTGTTTCTCTCCGTAATCTTCGGCATCAAAGAAAACAATATCCACTCCCAGGCCGGGATTGCTGATGCTCATCTGGCGTGCTATCTCAAGCAGCACTCCTACACCACTGGCACCATCGTTAGCTGCAGGTACCGGTTTATTCCTGTTTGCCTCTATGGGGTCGTGGTCTGCCCATGGACGTGAATCCCAATGTGCACAAAGCAAGACCCTTGATTTGGACTCAGGGTTATAACTGCCTATAATATTGCGTGCATCGAGCATGGTACCGTCATAAGCTCTCAGCTTAGTCCTCTGTTCAATAACTGTGGCATTGAATCTTTTTAATGTAGCTACCATCCAGTCGCCGCATTCCCTGTGTTCTTTGGTATTAGGCACCCTTGGACCGAACGACACCTGTTTCTCTATAAAATAATAAGCTGAATCAGCATTAAATGATGGTACTTCAACTATTTTCTTCGGTTCAGGCGTGTTTGTCTGACTGGTAGTTTCATTATTCCGGTGGCAGGCTGTGGAGGTTAGTACCATTGCCATTATAAAATGCAGCAGGTGGTTATTGATGTTTAGCATTCGTGTCTGGTTAATTATTAATTACAATATAATTCAGAAGTTCAGTTTGAAAACTGCACCTTCTCCAGGTTTAGATTTAACGGTAATGGATCCTTTATGCAGGTGCATTATTTGCCTGGAGAGGCTTAATCCGATTCCAGACCCTTCTTTTTTAGAAGTAAAGAACGGCATAAAGATCTTGTCGAGTATGTCGGGTTTAATACCCGTGCCATTGTCGGCAAAGTCAATAGTGATTCTTCCGCCCTCATTTACAGATGCTACAATTTCAATCTGTGGGTCTTGAACTTCTTTCACGGCGTCTATAGCATTAAGCAGCAGGTTAATGAAGACTTGGTCCAACAAATCAGGGTCAGCAGTGATCATCATATCCTCAGGAAATAACCTCTTAGTGCAAGAAATGTTGTATTTATCAATCTTGGGTTTCAGAAGTAAATGGGCTCTTTCACAAAGTTCTTTAACTGGAAAATATCTGAAATTCGGCCTGGGGATACGTGTGAGGTTGCGGTAGTTTTCCACAAAAGTGAGCAAGCCCTGACTCCTGTTTCTGATGGTTATTATGGCCTGTTTTACATTTTCAGTATCATCTTCATCTAATTCGTTCAGCACAATATCTTCATTCTCTTCAGTTTCTGAAAATAAGATGTCATCAACAGTCGAGGCCAATGAAGAAATGGGTGTTATAGAGTTCATTATTTCATGGGTAAGCACCCTAATAAGGTTCTGCCAGGATTCAATCTCCTTTTCATCAAGTTCACTTGTGATATTCTGCAGGGATACCAATAGAAATTCTTCACCACGCATCCTGAACTCAGTTGAGTATACGGCAATTTGCATCAGGTTATCGTCGATTACCATCTTTATCAGTTGCCTTTCACCTGCTTTCATGTTAAGCAATAATTCAGGCAGTTCAGCTTTAACAGCTTTAAGGTCCTGTATGTACTGGATGTTATTAACCCTGAGTAATCTTTTTACCGCATTGTTAAAAATATCAACTTTACCATCTTTTTTAAAAGCAAGGATGCCAATATTAACATGCTGAACCACGGTGAGCAGATAATTATAATGCTCCTCTTTTTCAGCCCTGTTTTTGCGAAATTCAGTGATTACTTCATTAAATGCACGGTTAAGACCTTCAAAACTTCCCCCTAGTGACCTGTCGCTAAACGAAGTGCTGAAGTCGGAATGCCTTATGCTTTCAAGGAAGTGAGTAAGCTTTCGATTGGTACGTTCCACAAAGAAAACAAGGCTGGTAACCTGAACAACAACAATAACAAAAGCGATAAATGAGGTGATCTGGTGCTGACTACTCTGCAAAAGCCACAGCAGTACTGCCAGGTTTAATGTGATCAGGACAACCCTGAGTGTTATCCAAATGCGGAATTTCTTAAAGACCATGTTTCTCTATCCTTCTATAGAGTGAAGCCCTTGTCAGTCCGAGTTCCTTGGCAGCCTTGCTTATATTCCCGCCATGCTTGTCAATAACCTTCCTGATCAGCAGTTTTTCTCTTTCCTCGAGGTTAGTTACATCCACAGAATTATCTTCAGGTTCACTGTCGTCCATTTGAGAAAGGAAGAAATCCTGCGGTTGAAGTACATTACTTTCGCTCATAATAACAGCCCTTTCGACAGAGTGCTGCAATTCACGGATATTTCCGGGCCAGCTGTGTTTTTCCAGCCTGCGGATAGTGGAAGGATGAATGCGCTTGAGTGGCATCTTATACTTCTTGCAGTAAATGGTAAGAAAATGCTCAACCAGTAATTGAATGTCACCCAGTCGGTCCCTTAGTGCAGGAAGATGGATCTCAACGGTATTAATCCTGTATAATAAATCCTGCCTGAACTTGCCTTCATTCACCATTTGGTAAAGAGGCATATTAGTGGCACAGATCAGCCTTACATCTATAGGAATCTCACGATTAGTACCGAGTCTTACCACCTTACGGTTCTGTATTACACTAAGCAGCTTTGACTGCAATGCAAAAGAGAGGTTACCTATCTCATCGAGGAATATAGTGCCCCTGTTGGCAGCTTCAAAGCGCCCGGCCCTGTCTTCCTTCGCATCAGTAAAGGCTCCTTTTTTAAAGCCAAAGAGTTCACTTTCAAAGAGGGTTTCGCTTATTGCACCAAGGTCAACACTAATAAACACTTCATCCCTGCGTGCTGATGCTTTATGAATGGCCCTGGCTATTAATTCCTTGCCTGTCCCGTTCTCGCCAAGTATCAGGACATTTGCTTCTGTACGGGCAACTTTTTCAACAGTTGCCATAACCTTTTGCATGGGTGGCGATTGGCCAATCAGGTTAGTATAACCCATCTCCTGGTCAGCAATCAGTACTTTCTGTTTTGTTTTAAGGTCACTGATTAGTTCGTTGGACTGCCTTACTTTCAGGTTAGCGGTAATAGTGGCGAGAAGTTTCTTATTGTCCCACGGCTTTAGGATAAAGTTGGTAGCTCCTTCCTTAATACCCTGAACGGCAAGTTCAATATCGCCATATCCGGTTATGAAGATCACAACAGCCAGAGGATCAATTTCAATAATCTTGTTCAACCAGTGAAATCCTTCTTTACCACTGGTAGCATCCCTCGAGAAGTTCATATCCAAAAGGATAAGGTCGTAACTATCCGATTTAAGAAGTATGGGTATGTTTTCAGGGTTTTTCTCAGTGTGAACAACCGTTACATGTTGTTTGAGAAACATCTTGGCCGCCAGGAGGACATCGGTATCATCATCCACAATAAGAATTTTCGCTTCTATCTTACTCATGAGGTCAGATTTTTAAGTTCTTTGTATTAACGCTGAACTAATTGTAATTTGCAGCTAATATACGCAATTATGTACGTAATCGTACAATGTAGGTTCAACATTGAACAATAATAAAGGCAAAAGTATTGGTAAACGTGCTAAACTCTTTGATAATAGGGCAATCTGAGGAAATGGCACAGTATTTGGCTAAGTAGTATTGGTAAATCATATCTAACCACCGGATTAATGGACAGAGTTATTGAAAAACGCACCTGGACAACAGGTAAAATCACGGCAGTTGTAGCCGGAAGTGCTTTTGTGATGCTGGTTTTGTGGATGTTTATTTTCAGGGATAACCGGAGTAAACTGTATGTTCAGAAAGACCAGGTTTCCATTGCAGAAGTCGTTAAAGATAACTTCCAGGAGTTTATTCCTGTTGATGGAGTAGTGCTTCCGCGCAATACAGTTTATATTGACGCTGTCCAGGGTGGGGTAGTTGATGAAGTATATGTTGAAGACGGAGCTATCCTTAAAAAGGGTGATCCTATTCTTAAACTCAGCAACGCTAATATGGAACTGAGTTACATGGATCAGGAAACCAGGATGTACGACGCTATAAACAATCTTGCAAATACTTCTATCAATATCGAACAGTTGAAATATACAAGGCAAAAAGAGATTTCTGACCTTAATTACCAGATTGATAAGCTTAAACTTGACTTTAAAAGAAAAGAAGGATTTTTTCGTGATAAACTTATATCCGCCAAAGAATTTGAAGATGCAGAGCGTGATTATAACCATGCACTCGAACAATTGAATATTACCCTGAAGCTTAAACGACTTGATTCTATTTCTGGCGTGAGGCAAGGACAGCAGATCTCTTCATCCATGGAGCGTATGCGCAACAATCTCGAACTGCTCCGCCGTAACATGGATAATATGACAATAAAGTCGCCGACCGATGGGAAACTCTCTTCCTTTAGTGTTGAAATTGGAGAAACTAAATCTGCCGGTGAACACCTCGGGCAGATAGACATTGCCGGTGGCTTTAAGGTTCGGGCCAATGTGGACGAACGTTATATTTCAAGGATAGTAAACGGACAAGAAGCTGAGTTTGAGCTATCCGGAAAAGTTTACCAACTCGTGGTCAATAAAATATACACAAACGTTACAAACGGTTCTTTCCAGACAGACCTTGTTTTTGCAGGAGATGAACCTGAGAGCCTTAAACGTGGGCAAACATTACAATTGAGAATAAAGTTTTCAGGAGAAACAGAAGCCCTGACGGTAAAGCGCGGAGGCTTCTACCAGGAAACAGGCGGAAACTGGATCTATGTGGTTAGTGACGACGGTAGTTACGCAACCAAACGTGATATTAAAATAGGGCGCCAGAATATATATTCATACGAAGTACTAGAAGGCCTTAATCCGGGAGAAAAAGTAATTGTTTCTTCCTATGAAGCTTTTGGAGATAAAGAAAAACTGATATTTAAATAACCAAAACTCCTTCCGATGAACACTATTATGCTTAAAACAGTAAACCTGACCAAGATATTCAGGACTGATGAAGTTGAGACTACTGCCTTGCACAACGTTTCATTCCAGATTAATAAAGGTGAATTTGTTGCAATTATGGGACCTTCCGGATGCGGTAAGTCAACATTGCTAAATATTCTCGGGCTTTTAGATAATCCCTCAGGAGGAGATTACTTCTTCCTTGGACAGGAAGTTTCAAAGTTCAGTGAAAAGATGCGGGCAAACCTCAGGAAAAGAAATATCGGTTTTGTATTCCAGAACTTCAACCTCATTGATGAGCTAAATGTATATGAGAATGTCGAACTGCCTTTGATATATCTGGGAATGAGTTCTTCAGAAAGGAAAAAGAAGGTTGAGCAAACGCTTGAGCAGATGCAGATCATGCACCGCAGGAAGCACTTCCCTCTTCAATTATCCGGTGGACAGCAGCAACGCGTAGCTGTTGCTAGGGCAGTAGTAGCTAATCCACACCTCATACTCGCTGATGAACCTACAGGTAATCTTGATTCAGCACACGGTGAAGAAGTTATGAACCTCCTAGCCCAGCTCAACCAGAATGGTACTACTATAATTATGGTTACACACTCACAGCATGATGCTGAATTCAGTCAGCGCATTGTTCGACTATTTGACGGTCAGATAGTAAATGAGAACATCAGGACCGAAAGACCTGGAATCACTATAAAGGAAGCATAATGTTAGTGCTTAGTTATTTCACCACTTCCCTGCGTAACCTGTTACGTCAGAAAACTTACCTTATTATAAATCTTGCAGGTTTATCAGTGGGCATAGCTGCCTACATGGTGATCATGTTATATGTTTCGCATGAGAAGAGTTATGACCGACACCTGGAAAATGGTGACAGGATGTTCAGGGTGGTGGAAGTGCAGGAAGAACCGGGTGTTGGCACGCAGCATGTAGCCATTACAATGGGCCCGCTGGCTAAGTCACTCAAGGAGTATTTTCCACAGGTAAGAGAAGCTGCCAGATTGGCTCCTGCATTTAATATCTCTTCTTTCAAGGTAGGCGACAAACTGCTGAGAGAAAAGAATATGTCGTATGCTGATCCAAGTGCACTAGGCATGTTCTCAGTCAAGCTAATCAGGGGAAATCCTTTCATGGTATTAAAGCAGCCGAATACAGTGATAATATCAGAAGATATTGCGAAAAAATACTTTAAATCTATTGATGAAGCCTATAATTCCATTGTAACTCTTGATGGTAAGCCTTTTAAGGTAGAAGGTATCATGGAGAACCAGCCAAAGCACGGGCATTTGTACTTTGATGTGCTCATTTCTATGCTTACCCTTGAAGCGAATCCTGAGTTTGAGTGGATGAAGCATTGGGGATCCAATTCGTTCATTACTTATCTGTTGCTTGATGATAAAACCAGTGCAGAAACTATCAATGCTGGTTTCCCAAAGTATATTAAAGAAAATATCTTCAGTCAGGATGAAGGGTGGGAATTCCTTGAGATGTATCTTCAGCCGGTTAACGATGTATATCTGCGTTCCAACCACATTAAGTTTCAGATGACTTCATCGCTAGGTGATTACACATATGTAATGATATTCTCTATTGTCGCCATCCTTATTCTCCTCGTTGCCTGTGTAAATTATATAAATATTTCACTGGCAAGGTCAGTGAAGCAGGCTCGTGAGGTTGGTATGCGTAAGGTTTTAGGAGCCGACAGACTTAGCCTTGTCTACAGGTTTATAAGTGAATCATTTGTGATTACCCTCATTTCCATATTGTTCTCCATCGGTATCCTTGAATTGGTACTTCCGGAAATCAATAAGATGCTGGATGCTGATTTTACGCTTGATTTCCATAACCCGCTCTTTAATGTTGGATTGGTTGTACTGCTACTGGTCATTAGTCTTATTTCGGGTTCTTATCCTGCTTTTTATCTTTCAAAATTCCAGCCGGTCAAAGTTTTGAAAGGTGGTATACAGTCAAACGGAAGATCAGCCACACTTAGCAAAGTGCTGGTAGTATTCCAGTTTATGATCAGCATAGGGTTGATCTTCTCTATTCTCATGATCAATAATCAACTTAATTATATTGCCCGGAAAGATCTTGGTATTAATTATGATCATTCAATGTTTGCCCTTTTCGGCAGAGAAGATTATAAAAAGGCTGACATCCTGAAACACGAACTTATGAAAAACCCTGCTATAAAGAGCGTATCAGCATCAGCCTTCCTGAACGGGGTAAGTGGTTCTCAGGGACCTGTTTTTATTGATGACACAGCATCAACCAGGCTTACTGTAAGGTTTGGCTTTGTTGATGAGAATTTCTTTGATGCAATGGATATCAAGCTTGTTAGTGGAAGGAACTTTGATCCTACACGGAAAGCTGACAGTATGGGCGTTGTGATCTTTAATGAAAGTGCCATGCGGGCACTTGGCTGGGATAGTTTTGAAGGAAAACATTTAAGATTTAATCCGGATGGTGATTCATTGGTAAAACCTGAAGTGATTGGTGTAATACGCGACTACCATTATTTTTCACTTAAATCATTAATTGAACCTGCAGCCTGGTTTTATAACCCTACCCGCTTCAGGGGGTTATCGGTAAAATATGCAGGACAGAGTGATAAAAAAGAAATAGAAGCCTATATAGAGAAAACCTGGAATGAAATTCTCCCACAAACACCGTTTGAGTCTTTTCCTGCTGAAGAGTTTTTAAATGACAGTTATAAGAGTGAGATAAGGACCAGGAGCCTTTTTATCTATTTTGCAATTATCAGCATGTTCCTTTCCTGCCTTGGATTATATGGACTTACTTCCTTACTGATAGAACAGAAAACTAAGATTATTGGTATCAGGAAAGTTCTTGGAAGTCCGGTATTTTCTATCGTCTTTGGCCTTGTAAAAGAATATATGATCCTGGTAAGCATAGCAGGAGTAATTGCCATACCCATTTCCTTGATATTTATTCAACGCTTTCTTGAAGTATACCCATACCGGGTTAGTATTAGTATTCCTGACATTGGTATTGCCGTGGTATCTGCTGTTGTAATCGCATTTATAACCATAGTATTCAAAGCAAGTAAAACAGCACTTTCAAACCCTTTGGAAGCTTTGAAGTACGAGTAATAAAAATGTATCCGGACAATCCGGATACTTGTTTTTCTATCTACCTGATTTTCTGAATAATGATTTACCGGAGAGACACAGTTTCATGTGTCTCTCCGCATTTATTGGCATCTAATTTGATAATGTTGTGTCTATTTTAAATTCAACGGAAGAGCTTTAGACCTCAAATCCAACTAACGCGGATTGAAAAAAAATGTTAAATCCGCCTTAATTGAAAAATATCTAAGATTAATTTCCGTAACTGCTTGATTATACATTAAATTTGCAAACTTAAAATTTAGAACCACCGAAAAGAGAAATGAAGAACAAGTATATTGACCTTATTGAACAGACTTTTGACTTCCCGCAGGATGAATTCCACGTAGAAGACAATGAGTTGTATTTTCACAATATACCACTGATGGATATCATAAAGCAATATGGTACACCGTTAAAAATCACGTATTTACCTAAAATATCCTCACAAATACAGAAAGCTAAAAAGAACTTTAATGTGGCAATGGCTAAGGCTGACTACCAGGGAGATTATCATTATTGCTATTGTACCAAAAGCTCACATTTCTCTTTTGTTATGGAAGAAGTGCTTAAAAATGATGTCCATCTCGAGACCTCATCTGCATTCGATATCTTCCTTCTTGAGACTTTACATGAACAGGGATTGATTAACAAACAGAGTTACATCATATGTAATGGCTTCAAACGTCCACAATACATTGAGAATATAAGCAACTTAATCAATGAGGGCTTTGAGAATACCATTCCAATCCTGGATAATAAGTTTGAGCTTGATCAACTCGACAGGAACATTACAAGAAAGTGCAAAATAGGCATCCGTATTGCTTCGGAAGAAGAACCTAAATTTGAATTCTATACATCCAGGCTCGGTATCAGGTATAACGATATTATTCCTTATTACGAGGAAAAAATCAAAAACAATCCTAAGTTCCAGCTCAAGATGCTTCATTTCTTTATTAATACCGGAATTAAGGACTCGGCGTATTATTGGAATGAATTGTCGAAGTGCGTTAACTTATATTGTCAGTTAAAGGCTATTTGTCCTGAACTAGACTCTCTCAACATAGGAGGTGGATTTCCGATAAAAAATTCATTGTCCTTTGACTACGATTATGAGTACATGACTGAGGAAATTATTGCCCAAATCAAGATGATCTGTCAGCGTAATAACACTGTTGAGCCGGATATCTTTACTGAATTCGGATCATACACTGTTGGTGAAAGCGGGGCTATACTATACTCCATTATTGACCAGAAGCAGCAGAATGACCGTGAGCTCTGGAATATGATCGATTCTTCATTCATGACCACCTTACCTGATACATGGGCTTTAAACCAGAGGTTTATCCTGTTAGGAATCAATAAATGGGATTCAGAGTATGAACGGGTGTTCCTCGGCGGACTAACCTGCGACAGTGAAGATTATTACAATGCTGAAGCACATGCCAATGCCATCTTTCTTCCGAAACTCGACAATGATGAACCCTTATACATCGGATTATTCCATACCGGTGCTTACCAGGAATCTATTGGTGGGTATGGTGGTATACAGCACTGCCTCATACCTGCACCCAAGCATATAATCATTGACCTGGATGAAGAGGGTGAGTATACAACCAAGCTCTTTGCAAAAGAACAGTCGCACAAATCCATGCTCAGGATTCTGGGTTATTGATTTTTCTTCTTAAAAACCTTAACTTTACACATTCTTTGGTAGGGGTATCCGGTGAGGCTACCCCTTTAATTACCAGTTATTCACTAAATCCGGGATTATGAAATGTAAGAATTTCGGGGGACTACCCGACGAGTACTCTAAGTTTGAAAATTCCAAAGTAGTTATTGTTCCGGTGCCTTATGATGGCACAAGCACATGGATAAAAGGTGCTGATAAAGGACCGGAAGCACTTATTGAAGCTTCCTGTAATATGGAAGTTTATGACATTGGTACGGATAAAGAGGTTTACAAGGTTGGTATACACACTGCTGATCCTGTGAAAGAACGCAGGTCACCCGATAAATTGGCTAAGGAGGTTGAAACCAGGATTACTCAATTACTTAAGAAAAAGAAATTTCCTGTTGTTATTGGTGGAGAACACTCCGTTAGTATAGGTGCATTCAAAGCATTTGCTGATTTTTACAAAGATTCCGATTTTACCATCATTCAGTTTGATGCCCATGCTGACATGAGGCAGGAATATGAAGGCAGTAAATACAACCATGCTTGTGTCATGGCACGTGCAAGTGAATGGGCTCCCATACTTCAGGTTGGAATCCGCAGTATGAGCTATGAAGAAAGGGCAGACATTAAACCTGAACGTATCTTTTACGCTGATTATATTACTGACACCAGCAACCAAAGCTGGATGTACGACTTTCTCAACAAGCTGGGCAAGAATGTTTATATTACTATAGACCTGGATGTTTTCGACCCTGCTATTATGTCATCAACCGGAACACCTGAGCCAGGTGGCCTTCTCTGGTACCAGATGATTGACATTCTTCATAAGGTTAATGAAAAGACAAATATTGTTGGCTTTGATATAGTTGAACTGTGTCCCATGAAATACAACAAGGCACCGAACTTTTTGGCCGCAAAGCTTTTGTATCAGTTACTGACCTATAAATTTGTTGGCTCTCTGAAAAAGTAGGCCGATAAACCAAAATAAAAGGGCTGTCATGAATTGACAGCCCTTTTATTTTATGCTTCAGAATCTTTCCTGACCAGTAATTACCAGCCCAGTATATAAGCAAACATCAGAGGAGCAACAATTGTAGCATCACTTTCCACAATGAACTTCGGAGTATGAATATCAAGTTTACCCCAGGTGATTTTTTCATTTGGAACCGCACCGGAGTAGCTACCATAAGAGGTTGTAGAATCGCTTATCTGGCAGAAGTATGACCAGAATGGAACATCATGCCACTCAAGGTCCTGATACATCATTGGAACAACACAGATAGGAAAATCACCTGCGATACCGCCACCAATCTGGAAGAAGCCTACTCCTTTACCTGATGAGTTTTTACGATACCAATCAGCGAGCCACATCATATACTCAATACCTGACTTCATTGTTGAAGGCTGAAGTTCACCTTTAATGCAGTATGAAGCAAAAATGTTGCCCATAGTTGAGTCTTCCCAGCCCGGAACAACAATCGGGAGATTCTTTTCAGCGGCTGCAAGCATCCATGAGTCTTTTGGGTCGATCTCATAATCAGCTTCCATTACTTTACTGAGGAGGAGCTTATACATATATTCATGTGGGAAATAACGCTCACCATTTGCTTGTGCGTCTTTCCAGATCTTTTCTATGTGATGCTGTATTTTGCGGAAGGCTTCTTCCTCAGGGATACAGGTATCGGTAACCCGGTTAAGGCCACCTTCAAGGAGTTCATATTCCTGTTTAGGGGTCAGGTCCCTGTAATGTGGTACTCTTTTATAATGTGAGTGAGCCACCAGGTTCATTATATCTTCTTCGAGGTTAGCACCGGTGCATGATATGATCTGAACTTTATCCTGACGGATCATTTCAGCCAGGGAAATCCCAAGCTCAGCAGTGCTCATGGCACCCGCCAGGGTAATCATCATCTTGCCACCTTCCAGTAAATGAGTTTCATAAGCTTTTGCAGCATCAACCAGGGTGGCAGAGTTAAAGTGCCGGTAATGATGCTCAACAAACTTAGATACAGGTCCTTTTTCCATTATATTAACTTTTTTGCAAAGATACGAAACTAAATAGTTTTATTTCTCATAAAACACTATCTTTCCAGCCAGAACGGGGCTTAGGCCGGCATTTTATAAAATATTAACTATCAACCACTTCTTCTCGGAAATAGAGGAAGCAAAAACTTATATGTTTCTAAGGATAAGGGCTTTCATAACCACTTTCAGCCTCATTTTTGTTTTTGCCACTTTTATTCCTGTGTATGTTTCAGGCCAGGTAACCCTTGAGCCAACGGATGTAAGTGTCGAACTCGGCAACAGGTACTATGATGCCCTGGAATATCTTGAAAAGAATACCTGGATCTATGATACCCTTGTTAAAGCCAACATCTCTCCTGAACTGGCTTATTCTATAGTTTTCCCAAGCCTCACACGATATTCAGCCTTAAAGGATATCATGGAAACCAGCGGTATGAAAACTCTTTATGTACAGTCGGGCAGAAAGTACTCAAAGTATGCAGTCGGCCGTTTCCAGATGAAGCCCGCCTTTGCTGAAATGATTGAGCGTAATGTGATAAAATATAAGCTCTGGGACTATAAATTTAAGATGCAGAATAATCCAAAAGCAAGGCTTGAGCGGGCGCGGCGTCTTGACTCTCCCGAATGGCAGGTTCAATATCTAATTCTGTTCACTAAGGTCATGGATAAACGCTTTGCACATCTTAAATGGAAAACCCCATCAGATAAGATCAGGTTTTATTCAACAGCTTACAACGTTGGCTTTAATAAAAATGAACGTGCTATCCGCTACATGATGTCAAGGCGTTCATTGCTGCGTTCATCACGCGATCCTAAGTCAAAACTCAGGCATGGTGATGTAGCCGTGTGGTTCTATGAAAATGACAGTCACAGGTTTAAATCTCCTATCCCAATCCTGCCTAAAGAACAGGTAGAAGAGAAGAAATAGCAACCGGCTAAATCAATTACTTCTGAATAATTTAATGCTGCCGATAATTCCTTTTTCTGTGGTCAGATTTAGAATATAAACCCCTGCCTTTAATTCACTTACACTCACTTCCATGGATGACTTACCTGAAGGGAAGGTGATATCAGGGAATCTTAATACATTCTTGCCTGTAAGGTTATTCACAGTAATTGTTACCGATTCACTCTTTAAGAAATTGACATTAATCTGTACAGTTTCATTAGCAGGATTAGGATAGATCGAAACACTGGCAAGTACTTCCGGATCCTTAATAGCATTAGGGTCTGGTACAAAGCCAATCTCAGTTAATGCCGGTTGAATCTCAGGGTTAGCCATGAAGTTTTCCCATAACAGTCCACTGCGGTAGTTTTCTATCATATTAATAATCGGGCCCTGGTCTATCGCAAGGTATGAATCGGCATACCAGTTAAGCTTTACATTGTAGGCGTCATAAAAGCCCATCCTGCCCCATATTCTTTCACCTCTTTCCCTGTACATGTGTTTTAATGCTGCTATGGATTGCTCCGGGGTATAAGGCATTGATGAAAGGGCAGCGGTAGGAGTAATGGTGCCGTTATCCCTTGAGGATGTAGGTTCATGCACACTATAACCTGAAGGATCGTCACTTGCTGTCAAACCCCATTCATTCTCACCATAATTAGGAAATCTTTTGGGATTAGAAATGGCATAAGCCCTGTGGATCATGGTAACATTCCTGTTGAGGTTGAAGTAATTGGTAAACTGGTCTTTTATATTCCTTGGATCGAAACCCTGGAAAGAATAGTGTGCAAAGAATAACGGGCCTCCGTAATCCCAGCCCACATCAAGCTTGTAACCATAGAACGACCTGCCATTCTTATAATAGGAAGAGCCGGCCCATCCTGTAGTCCATAAAGATCCGGGTATACCATGTGTTGGGGAGGCCACTCCCAGTATATATATGATAGCTGCTTCATTCCATCCCCTGATCTGCATGTTGATCTGCCATCCGTAGTTTGGCGACCAGTGCCAGTAAAGTACATTGGAGTTGTTCTTGCGATACCAGTCCCATTCAACACCTTCCCATAACTGGGTTATCCTGTTTCGTATTTCCGTCTCCTGCTGGTCAGTGCCATCAAAGTATTGCCTGGCAGCAAGAAGTCCCTGGACAAGGAAAGCGGTCTCAACGAGGTCACCGCCGTTATCATACTGGCTGAAAGGATGCACATCTCCTGTTATTCCATTGAGCCAGTGAGGCCACACACCATGAAACCTGTCGGCTGTCTGCAGAAAACCGGTAATCCTGAGCATTCTGGCGATACCCTGTTCACGTGTTATGAATCCCCTTTCAATACCAACAAGCAAAGCCATCACCCCAAATCCTGAGCCTCCGCTCGTAACCACATCAGCTGAGGTATTCCTTTCACGGGCAAGTCCTGAAACAGGATGCGCAAAATCATAAAAGTACCTGAACGTATATTGCTGCACCATGTTGAGGAATTCTTCATCAGTAAACTCTCTTGTAGCTGCTGAAGTTGTATCCGAATATTCGGAAATCTGGTTAACAGAGTTTATTGCAGCTACTTTATAATAGAACTTCTTACCGTAACCAGATGTCCTTACCCAATCAATATATCCTGAGTCAGCAGCAGTCACCATTCCTACTGTCTGAAAGTCGGAGCCATTCTCTGAACGCTGAACATGGTAGCCGTTTAGGTTCCCTGGAGTATTGGCTTTCCATAAAACCTCAATATGGCTGTCGTATCCCACTGCAGTAACATCCTGCGGAATATCCGCAGGAGGGGCAACACCTGTTCCTTTATATACCCGCATATCATCAACCAACAGGGTATGGGTCACTGCATCTGCTGCTCCTTGTGTAAAACCAATGGTCTTGATTTTAGCAAAATTAACAGGATCACCTGCATCGAGAAATAATGACATTGGCACTTTCACAGTAGTCCATACACCGGGTACAAGGTCAGTAGTGTACGACTGGAAACTATGGAAACTGGTTTTAGTATTATTTACATCCTCCATAAAAACCAGTGGCAGGTTTTCTACTGAAATGCCTTCAACCGAGTAAAGCATAAAATGCAATGTATCTGTATCTGTAAGGTTCTTCTCAGTCCAGTCAAGTCCTGCCGCAATGGCAAACCAGCCACCACCGTTAACAGATTTCCATTTAAGCCTGAGGCTGTTTAACCCCTGGGCAGGCTGAATGGTTTCTTCAACAGGGAATCTGCGGAGGTCAGAACCTTTACGCTCCAGTTCACTTGGACTAGTGAGTTCCATCCAACTGAAATCATACATTTCGGGGGTAGGACTATCCTGGAAGAACAAATACGTTTGTCCTGAAACTGAAACAACGCTGAGCAGTAAGACTACAGCAGCAGTGAATAATACTTTTTTCATAATTTGTAATATAAAAGGTTGCCATAGAGTATTGAAATCCCTGATGGCAACCTTATCCTGATATCAGCAGTGCTGATAAAAATCTTTATCTGATAGAACTTCCTTTAACTGCAAAGAAGAAAATGTACAGGTAACAAACAGCAGGTACAATAAAGGCCCATGTATATCCGTAACTATCAGCTATAATTCCCATAACAGGAGGAATAATTGCACCACCAAAGATCATCGTATTAATAACCCCTGATGCAGTACTTAGTTCACCTGAATCAAGATCCTTAACTGCAAGGGTGAAGATATTCGGGAACATAATAGAGTTGAACAATCCGATAGATACAACGGTCCACAGGGCAATCTCACCTGAACTGAAGGTTGTAATGAGGTCGAGTGCTGCTGCAACCAGTGCAAAAACAGCGAGTGTCCTTGCTGCTTTACCTGTGCCGATCTGCATGATAATAAAGTTGACAACGGCAATTATTGTAAAGATCAAACCGATATTCCAGTTCCAGTCGGTTACAAAGGAACCTGATACAAGTGCCAGCAAAAGAACGGGTAAGGCATATGTCATTTTCTTTGAGAAGCTTATTCCTGAGAACATAAATGAACCAAAGAAACGGCCTACCATAGCACCTCCCCAATAGATAGCCACATAGTTAGTGGCATCCTCTTTTGTAAGGCCTACTGTGTTTACTATATAGTTTGTGAGAAGACTTCCGTTACCTACTTCAGCACCAACATAGAAGAAGATACCCAAAGCTCCGAGGAGTACGTGGGGGTATTTCCATACACTTTTCCTTTCAGTTGATGAACTGGCAATTTCAGGAAGCTTTATAGCCATGATCAATAAGGCTATAAGAATGATGATTGATGCCATGATTACAAAAGGCATCTGCACACTCTCAGCTTTCTGCACTGCTGTGAGCATTTCAGAAGTCCCTGTGATGATGAAAGTTGCTATGATCCATGGTGCAAGCATTGTGGCTATGGAGTTCAGAGCCTGCGTAAGGTTAAGGCGGCTGGAAGCTGTATCCTGGGGACCCAATGCAGTAACATATGGATTTGCTGCCGTCTGAAGGAACACTACTCCGGCTGCAAGGATGAAAGTTGACAGCAGGAAGAGGGGGAATGAAGCTAACGTTGCTGAAGGGAAGAACATGAATGCGCCCAATGCCATCATGAATAACCCTATGATAAGCGCTGTTTTGTAACCGATCTTTTTAATATACAACCCGATAGGAATTGAAATAAAAGCATAGGTTATGAAGAATGCGGTATTAAGTAGTTGTGCCTGAAACTCTGTAAGGCTGAAAATATCCTTTACCTGGGCACTGAGGGTAATAATAAACGTTGTGGCAAAACCGAAAATAAAGAAGATAGAGCTGATTACCGACATCCCTATCTTGTAATTATTTGACTGGTTGATTGACTTAGGTTCCTGACCGTTCATGTTGCAATGTTTAAGTTGATGATTTACCTTTTTAACTGCATTAACTGTGTAAAGGTATACCAACAACCGGTTATTTGCAAATAAAATAAATCAGACAAAAAAGCTATTCGGTTTGCCAAACCTTAGGTAGTCAAGCAAGAGGGCAATATCGCCAGATTTCACGCCATTAGCAAGCAAATGTTTGCGGTCTTTATTGTAACTTTTAACGAACGACCGGATTCCTTCAGGCCTTAAACGGATACTTGAACGATAATAATTTATTGACTTTTCTTTCTCACCAGTGCAAAGTGCGACATGCCCTGCATTAAGGAAATCAACAAAATTAGGCTCCATACCAAGCAGCTGGTCGTAGTATCCTGCAGCATCTTCTGTGCGGTTAAGCAGGAAAAGACACCAGGCCACAGGGCGTAATGCGGCCGGTGTGCCGGGGTTCGCAAATTCAATCCGGTAAAAGTATTCTATTGCCTCGTCAGGCCTCTCAAGATTGAGGTAACAAGTGCCAATAGAAGCATTGATACTCTGGTTGTCCGGCTCCAGGGTGCTAAGTTCCAGATATTTTTCCAATGCAGCTTCAGTATCGTTCAAAGCCATATAACATTGTGCCATTTTCCTCAGCAGCCAGTTATGATTAGTGTCGAATAAATCAGCCCTTTCATAAAGGTTAATGGCCTGAAGGTAATCACCGAGCATTTGGTGGCAATAACCGGCTTTCTCATATAATTCAGCATAGTTCTCATCTTTGGCTATCAGCCAGTCAAAAACCTTCAATGCATCGATAAAGTGGTTATTGTCAAAGTAAAAATTACCGATAATCCTGTAAAAGTCATAATCAGCTATGAGGTTTGTGAGTATAGTTGATTCATGCACCTCAAACTGCCTGATGAAGATATCACCGGTTTCATTCCTCAGTGGGTGTAGCTTAAAGAACCTGTACAAATCCTGGATATACTGGATGCTGATTCTCTTTTTGGCAAGGGCAGGATCGGATAGCTCTTCATTTTTTAACTCAGCAAGTTGTTCTCCTTCACTGTCAAACATCTGAATCATCATGTTTTTCTGAGGCTCCGGCATGAATCGCAGGTTCAAGGCAAATGAGAACTTATCAGAATTGCACATGTACATCGACAGGTCAAGGCCTTTTAGGAATGTTTGTCTGAAGTTTTCACTTTCTGATGACAAGGCATCCTGTACCGCAAAATTCTCAGGATAGAAAGGTATAAACCAGTTAGGTGCATCACTGAAGAACGGGAAATTCTTTAATTGGGCAAAAGCAGAGATAAAAACATCCACTCCTTCCATCTGCATTTCGGTAAGTTCTTCAAGTTTCCTGGTAAGTCCGGGCTGACTGTCGAAGTATTTCTCCCAATCAGGATTCTTATCCATAGGATCCCCTGACTGTAATAGTTTCTCCAGGTCGAGCTTTTCATTCAGGTCTTCATTAAACTTTATAACCTGTGGCAATATCTCGTCTGTAAGTTTCTTTGAAACCCTCTCTGTATCTTTTGACCGGTAAAACTGGGTCATCATGCCAAGTGTATCATCCCTGAACGAAGGTTCGAACGACAGTTTTACAAGCTTTTCCTTTAACCTTGGATAATACTGGAATCGTTTATCATAAAGGAAAACCGAAATCAGAACGCCAAAGAGTGCACGCTGGTTTATCTGGTAATCAGGATGGCCGTAAAGATCAATAAGCAAACTTATCCGTCTTGAATCAAAAGTCCTCAATGAGCCGAGGGTAAGGGCGCTTATCATCATTGATTTCTCAAACCAGGGAATGGAGGCACTGTTAAAAATATTGGTAATCACCTGCTCATCGTTCTCTGAGAATTTGTCAGTAAGCCATAAGTTGTAAAACGACCTTGAGATAGCCTGACGATGGTTTTTAGCTGATTCACTTTCTGATTCATCATCAAAAAGCGAAGCACTCCTCAGTATTTCCTGTAACTCATTATCAAATGACAGTCCCATTAAGTTTTCCGACAGATCTTCATTTTCTCTTAGAGCCAGTTTGTCAAGATCAGCCTTTATGGCAGCCAATTTGCTTCCTGAACCTGCTACCATATGCAGTTTAATCGCATCGGCAAGTTCATATACAGACGCCATAAGTTTACTGTAGATCTCATCCCCAAGTGGATCAGAAATTCCTTTACCTGTATATGCAAGTATGTTATTATAGGTAAAGCGGATATCATCAAGTCTGGGCTGAAACCTTTCAGTTGATTGTTTAGCCAGATACTCAATGGTTTCATAAACGCGCTGTTGCCTTAACAGTTCAATAGCTTTTGAATACCATTGTTCAATATCATAAAGTGTCATTCGATTTTCTTTAATGGATTTGATACCTCAGTTAAAGTTACCTCAAAAATCATACTGCTTTTACATAACTGACAATTTTTCAGTAGTTAATAGTATTTCTGATGTAACTTTTTGACTGTTTTTGCGTCTAAAATTTATTCAAACACACATAATTTCTCCTGCCATGTTCAGAAACTATATCCAGACTGCAATCCGAAATTTCACGAAGAGCCGCTTTTACTCTATTATCAACATTCTCGGCCTCTCATTAGGTATAACCGCAGCTGCTTTTATACTGATGTATATAAGGGAAGAGCTTGGTTACGACAAACATGTCAAAGATTACCATACTATTTACAGGCTAGAAAGTGATTTTTCAATAAACGGCAAGCATGACAAATTTGCTGTTACTTCGCTTCCTCTTGGTAATGCTTTTAAGCTTGAGTTTCCTGAAGTAAAATCATTTGCCAGGTTCCTTGGTAATGATAATGAGGTGTTTAAGTATAATGAGAAAGAGTTTATTGAGAAAAAAGTATTCTTTGCTGACTCAACGGCTCCGGAAATGTTCGACCTGACTTTTATTCAGGGCGACAGGCACGCTTCTTTAAAAGAACCATTTACCATGATTCTCTCAGAATCATCAGCTATGAAGTATTTTGGCAAGGAAGAAGCTTATGGAAAAACTATCCTTACAGGTGATGGAAGAAGTTATAAGGTAACCGGTGTTTTCAAAGACCTTCCTCATAATACCCACATGCCTTATGATATGCTGATTTCAATTGAGTCACTGGCTAAAATATTTGGTGAAAGGTTCAATAGCATGGACCCGGAGAGATTCTGGAACGTTAATAGCTACACCTTCATTAAAGTTGGTCAACCTGAGGATATCAATACCATAATGGCCGGCTCACAGAAAAGGGTATACGATAAATACATGAAATCTGTCGGTGATCAACTCAATGCTACCTTCGCCCTGATGACAACAAGGCTTGACAAAATCCATTATACTTCAAAGCTTGAAGGTGACCAGCCTGTAGGGAATATTAACTACCTGTACCTTATGATCGCAGTAGGGGTCATGATCCTTATTCTTGCTGCTATTAATTATACTAACCTGGCAACTGCCAGGGCAACCAAGAGGGCAAGGGAGATAGGATTGCGCAAAGTGTCAGGGGCTGACCGCTATATGCTTGGATGGCAGTTTATTGTTGAAAGCCTTGTGCTTTCGGTACTCGCATTGGTTATATCCTTTGTACTCATCAACCTGCTCCTGCCATTCTTTAATGAAATGGCTGATAAACAAATCAAACTCGATATTTTCAGCAATCCGCAGGTCTACCTGCTGATTACGGGTATTGCTCTGGTTGCAGGGTTATTGTCGGGAATCTACCCTGCCTTGTATCTCTCTTCGTTCCAGCCAAGCAATGTGTTGAAAGGGAAAGTAAACATTGGTCGCCAGAGCGGACTACTGCGTAAAGGTCTTGTTACATTCCAGCTTATTATTTCCGTCGTAATGATCACCGGAACGATCATGATTTATAACCAGTTAAACTATATGCGTAACGCCGATCTTGGCTTTGAAAAGGAGAATGTTATGGTACTTTCAGTGCAGGACACAACATTCCTGAAGAAGATCAAGTCATTCAGGGAAGAGCTATTGCAGAACCCTAATGTGGTGGCTACTGCTATGTCGTATGCAGTGCCGGGTAACGGACAGGGTGTGCAGTTGATGAAGGCCGAAAAGGATGGGCAGATGAAGGAGTTTGTATTCAACACTATAGGATGTGACCATGAATTTCCTGAGTTGCTCGGGCTAGAGTTTGTAGAAGGAAGAAGTTTCAGCCGTGAAAATAAAACCGATGATACTGCAGCTGTAATTGTAAATGAGGCTGCTGCCAGGGCTATGGGCTGGGGTAACAAGGCACTGGGCAAAAGAATAAACAGGGACTTTGAACTGGACGGAACAGGGGGACATGACCTGAAAGTAATAGGAGTTGTTAAAGATTTCAATTTCATGTCACTGCACAACGAAGTTGAACCTATGATGATGTTTATTCCCAACTTCCCTGTAAACCTGCTTTCAATCAGGCTCAAACCGGGTTCTGGTGAAAATACTATCAGTTTCATAAAGTCAAAGTGGGAAAGCTTTGGCAATAACAGGCCTTTTGACTATTACTTCCTGGATGAAAACTTCGACAATAAATATTCCTCCGAAGCAAAGCTTGGTAAAGTGTTTACTTCTTTTGCAATACTTTCGATAATTATTGCATTGATGGGCTTATTAGGACTGTCATCGTTTGCTGCTGCACAACGTACAAAAGAAATCGGAATCAGGAAGGTGCTTGGTGCTTCTATGGAAGGAATTGCTAAGCTGCTCTATAAGGAATCACTTATACTTGTACTGATTGCCTGTGCTGTAGCTCTGCCTGTTTCATGGTATATTATCTCACGATGGCTTGAGAATTATGCTTACCACATTAGTATCAGTTGGATTACTTTCGTATTGTCAGCTTCTACAGCAATATTTATCTGCCTTGCTTCAGTAAGCTACCATACTATCACTGCAGCTCTTGCTGATCCTGCGAAGTCAGTGAAATACGAGTAAAAAATTATCGAACGGTTTTTTTCAGGTCCCTGACACGCAGAGTATAGTGCTTAAGACCCTCTTCTGTTACAATTCCTCTTATAAAATTCTCAAACATCACTTCAAATAAGGTGCTGAATGAGAATTTTTCTGGTGGGAAGAAAACCGGGTTATGCATGTCGATTAAACGGCTGATGTAAATCCTGGAGAGCAGTTCAATACTCAGGTCGTTCCTGTACATACCCTGGGCAATGCCCTTCTGGATGTTTACCTTGATTTTCTCGAAGATAAAATCAATCCGTTCCTCCATATGCTGCTGATAGATATCAGGGAACAGAGATTTAAGCTCCAGTGTTTGTGCAGGTGATATTTCATCAAATCTTTTGTGAATTTCATTACTCACAAAAAGTAGTATATCAATAGAATTCTGCCCGTCGAAATTATAGGTGTCAAATATTGAACTAAAAGCTTCCCTTTCCTTCCGGAGGATGCCTTCTGCAGCTTCCGCGGTTAGATTATTTTCTTTCAGATGATCAGCCATCAAGTGTGATCAATTATGTGAAGGTATATTACTAAAAAAGTGGTGCGAAAATATGGAAAAATAATTTATAGACGATGGATTAACTCAATTTATTAAGGCTTTAAAACTACCTTATGTGTAGTAACCTGATTATCAACCTTTAATACAAAGCAGTATATTCCTGGTCTTAGATTATACCCTTCTCTTTCAAGTGTCCTTGAGTATTTACCAGCACCGAGTTGCTCATTATTCATGAGGGTTATTATGCTTCTTCCGGTTATATCATTAACCGTTAAGCTAACATTGGCGGGCTTTCTCAGCTTAAATGAGAAACCGGTATTTGAAGTGAAAGGATTAGGTGCCACATTGGTTTCAGTAAAAGGTTGCATTACATCTTGTTCTGCCTTTACTGCCATCGGGTCAACAATCGCGGTGTTAATGCTCATTAAACCATTGTCAAGCACAGTCCAGATTGGGCGGATTACATCGTTCACGGCACTGATATTATTATAGTCGCCAAAGAAGTAATTGTTTGAAGGCAAAAAGGGCATATCACTCACCTTGAAATTAATGAAGGTTTCTCCGCCATCCTCTGAAACCGCCATATAAACATCTGTTGCATAGTCATTATGGTTGCGCCTGTCGTAGAACACCATCCATATTTTCCCTGTCACCTGATCAACGGTCATCCAGGGGAAAAACTGGTGTTTTGTTGTTGCATCATTGTTAACCTGCAGGGGAGATGTCCAGCTATTTCCACCATCGGTTGACTTAACAAACATAATATCCGTATCTGTACCATCGAATTCCTGGTCAGCATAAGCGATATAAATACTTCCTCGGTGCGGGCCGTTACTCCTGTCGCAATCTGTAACCGGCATTCCGTTACACCGGTAAATACCCGGGATATACTGATCCCACCCACCCGGATGCGGAGTTACAGAAATGTCCTGGTCAAGCCAGGTATTGCCACCATCAAGCGACCTGTCGAATACAATACCTGCAGGGCCTGACCATGAAACATATATTTGTCCTTCAGGGCCAACCGTTGGAACTGCCCCTTCTACTGTATTATCGCTGTCGATACAATCACCTGCTACTTCACTCAATCTAACCGCTTCACTCCATGTATCTCCCATATCTGCCGATTTAGAGAATCTGATAATCGAACTGTCCTGAGGGTCATTGCTTCCGTAGTTGTCAAACTGAGTCCATGTAACATAAATTTCATTATTCGCCGGATTAACAACGGCCCATTCCTTATCCTGCTCTTTACCTGGCACATAGCCGATACCACTGCCTGGAGTCCATGTATTCCCAAAATCAGAAGTGCGCTGGCATACAATGCGGTCAATCCAATCACCACCGGGAGGATTACTCAGGTGAAAGAAGTAGAAATTACCTGCTGTATCAGTTATTATACATGGATCGCCCCACACACCAAGGCTGGATGTAAGGAAGGAAGTCTGCCATGTGTAGCCACCATCATGTGAAACATGATAATCGCGAATATTATTTGCTGCCATTATCCTCAGGGGATCTTTTGGATCGATGAAGATCGAAGGCTCGTTTGGCTGCCCTGATGTGGTAATAGTAATGTTTGTATGTTGCCCGTACGCTGCGATTAAAGGCAGTGATAAAACAATAAGCAGAAATGATCTTAGCTTCATTTTAATATTCATTATCAATATCAAAAGTACAACCTTTTTGCATTAAACAGGTTCTTCATTCGTATCTTCTTTACCCTTGGGTTACCTTTGGTTTACCCCCGGTTTACCCCTGGTTTACCCCCTAAGGGTAAAGGGAAGGTAACCCAAAGGTAAGCCGGAGGTAACTTTGATGCGAATGTGATATATTTGTTACCTCAGACAAAATATAACAAGCGAAAATCAAAAATCACCTTTTCAGAACATTATGAGAAAACTGGAAATGCACTGGCAGATACTTATTGCCCTTACATTGGGTGTGCTGGCAGGAGTTTATGCCACACAGTATGTGCCTTATATAAGCTGGATGGGCGACCTGTTCCTGCGATTACTAAAGATGGTCATTATACCCCTTATACTCAGTTCCATAATCTCAGGTGTTGCAGGTGTGGGAAACTCAGCTGGAATTGGCAGGCTTGGACTTAAAACTTTGTCGTTCTATATTATCACAAGCCTTCTTGCAATTATACTTGGACTTTTCCTTGTAAACATGATAACTCCGGGCACTGGCGTTGATTTCTCTTTTGCGGAGAAAGTTGAATCATTGCCAGTGGCTGACCAGTCGCTAGGCCAGTTGCTTCTTAGCAGTATTCCTGAAAATATCTTCAAAAGCCTTACTAATGGTGAAATGTTGCCGATTATTCTGTTCTCCATCGTTTTTGGATTCTTCACAAACATGGTGGAAGAGAAATACCGTAAACCCGTAGTTAACTTCTTTGCGGCAGCTAGTGAAATCATAATGAAGATTACCATGGCCGTTATTAAGCTCACTCCATATGGCGTGTTTGCAATAATGGCAACAGTAATTTCAAAATATGCATCTGATGCAGCTTCACTTCAGCGACTTGTTTCGGGCATGGGGCTTTACATGTTTTGTGTTCTTCTGGCTTTGACAATACACACGTTTGTAACTCTTCACGGGATAATGTACTTTATCGGGAGGATTAACCCCTTTAAGCACTTCAGAAATATGTCGGTTCCTCTGCTTACAGCTTTTTCCACATCATCATCCAATGCAACATTACCTTTAAGCATGGCTGCAGTAGAAGAAAAGGATGGTGTTTCAAACAAAATTGCCAGTTTTACCCTTCCGCTCGGGGCTACCATTAATATGAACGGCACTGCACTGTATGAGTGTGTTGCTGTTATGTTTATCTCACAGGCATACGGTATAGATTTAAGTTTTGCACAGCAGGTAACAGTCGTGCTGACAGCACTGCTCGCAGCAATAGGCTCTGCTGGGATACCTATGGCCGGACTGGTTATGATGACGATAGTACTCAGTGCCGTTGGGCTTCCGCTTGAAGGCATCGGTCTTATCCTGGCAGTCGATCGCTTGCTGGATATGTTCAGGACCACCGTTAATGTGTATGGCGATACCTGTGCAGCTGCAGTGATTGCCAAATCAGAAGGTGAGAAGGTCAATGTGTAATCCTGATGTATCTTACATAATTAAATGCTTGCTTTGTGTGTTTCCTAATCACTAATTAGGATATTTTTGCACCCGGTACATATTGTTATCTTAACTTATTGCTTTTTCAAACAGGCTTAGAATCATGAACAGGCTTTTATCAACTTTTCTTACCGTTTTAGCAGTATTATTATTTGTTAACTCAAATGCGCAGGACTGGCAGACTTATTATGAAAAGTCAGGTTATAAGGACACTCCCCGCTATGAAGAAACTATTGACTACTGTCAGCGGCTAAACCAATTCTCTCCACTGGTAAGCATTGTTAATCTTGGCAAAAGTCCACAGGGCAGGGATATTCCGATGATGATAGTTGATAAGGACGGTCTGTCTGACCCAGCTATGATCCGGGCCAAAGGGAGGATTATTGTACTTATTGAGTCCTGCATCCACCCGGGTGAACCTGAAGGTAAAGATGCTTCCATGATGTTTGTAAGAGACCTCATCATAGACAAGAAAAACAGAAACCTGCTTGAGAAAGCCTCCTTACTGATCATCCCGATATTTAACGTTGACGGACATGAACGTTTTGGCCCTTACAACCGTATTAACCAGAACGGCCCGGAAGAAATGGGCTGGCGCACTACAGCCACTAATTTAAACCTGAACAGGGACTTTCTTAAAGCCGATGCCCCTGAAATGAAACACTGGCTTAAAATGTTCAGCGACTGGCTTCCAGATTTCTTTATTGATATCCATACAACTGATGGTGCCGACTACCAGTATGAACTCACTTATGATGTGGAAAAATACGGTTATCTTGATTCAGGTCTCACCCGTTGGCTGAATGATATTTATGAGCCAAGGCTTGAAAATGGAATGACTGAGGCAGGATTAAAGATATTCCCTTACGTTCAGTTCAGAAGATGGCATGACCCTAGAAGCGGTTTGCGCAAAGGCGCTGCTCCGCCACTTGTATCAACCGGATATGCTGCTGCGCAGAACAGGCCTTCTGTACTGGTTGAAACACATATGCTTAAAGATTATAAAACCAGGATAAATGCTGTATATAACTTAATTGTGCAAACGCTTGCCATTGTCAACCATCAGAGTGAAACCCTGAAGACACTCATCAGCATGGCTGATAAATCAACGGCATCGCCCAATTTCCGTAAAAACCCCTTGCCGGTATCGTTCGTTACCAGCCAGAAGGATTCTATAATGGTTGATTTCAAGGGATTTGACTATACCATTGAAAAAAGTGACCTTACAAATGGAGAGTGGTTCAAATATGACCCCAAAAAACCGGTTACGATGAAGGTGCCTTTCTTTAACAAGAATGTGGTTGAAAAAACAGTTAAGCTCCCTGCTTTCTATATTATTCCTGTTGAATGGAAGGAAGCTACCGATCTTCTTTCCCTCCATGGTATAAAATATACTACCCTCTCGAAAGATTCGCTGATGAATGTTACAGTCACCCGTTTCAAAACATTCGATTTCAGGAAAACACCAAACGAAGGACGTCATATGGTTACCGTTACAACAGAAGAGTCGCTGGAGAAGAGAATGTTTCCTAAAGGCTCAGCGGTAGTGCCCACTGATCAGAGAACAGCCAAAATAATAGCCTTCCTGTTTGAGCCAACTGCCTCCGGGTCATTGGTTGAATGGGGTTTCTTTAACAGCGTGTTTGAACAGAAGGAATATTCCGAAACCTATGTAATGGAGAAAATGGCACGTGAAATGCTTGCTAATGATCCACAGTTAAAGAAAGAGTTTGAGGAGACTGTTAAGAATAATCCTGATTACAAAGATAAACAATGGGAAATGCTGAATTGGTTCTATAACCGCTCAGCTTATAAGGATATCAATTACCTGGTGTATCCGGTTGGCAAAGTTTACTAATTAGCTTTTCATGGATTAGCCATAAAAAAGAGGCCGCTTTTTTACAGCAGGCCTCTTTTCCATGCAACACACTACACGACTAAACGTCACGTTTAGCCAGATAAAAATCCACCATCTCATAGTCACTCTTCTCGCGCTCCTGCATTTCTTCCAGACTGCGGGGAGGCGGCACAACAACTTTATCTCCGGGCTGCCAGTCGAGAGGCAGCACTACCTTATGCTTATCCGAAAGTTGCATTGCTTTCAGAACTCTTATTATTTCATCCATATTCCTGCCTACATTATGCGGATAATGCATAATAAGCTTGATTTTCATCTTAGGGTCAATAAAATAAACAGCCCTAACAGCCGAAGTGTCGCTTTCTCCGGGTGCTATCATGCCGTATAACCTGGCCACTTTCATGTCAAGGTCGGCGATGATAGGAAATTTCATCAGAATTCCCATTGATTTATTTACACTGTTAATCCAGGCAAGATGGGAATGTATGCTGTCAATACTTAATCCGATAAGTTTTGTGCCGAGTTCCGTAAACTCTTCTTCTCTCACTGCGAACCCTGTCATTTCTGTCGTACATACAGGAGTAAAATCAGCAGGATGGGAGAAAAGAATTACCCAATGATCTTTAGCGAATTCCGAAAATTTGATTCTTCCAATGGTAGTTAAAGCTTCAAAGTCAGGTGCATCGTCTCCGATTCTCGGAGGAGTATAAGGAATATCCTGGTTGTTGGTATCCATAAAGTGCTTTTTTAGTAAAGAGTAGTAGTGTTTTATAAGTTAACCGTGCTCATCAGTTACCTTGATTTGACAAATCGCCTGACAATTGCTGGTTGATTTTCAATTTTTAGTTCTACAAAGTAGATTCCTGGCTGTATCTCAACAATCGGTACCGGCAGGTTGTTTGTTCCCTGCTTTATTAAAACTTCATTACTGATTAAACGATTACCAACAAGATCATAAAGCGACAGTATAGCTGTAGCCGATTTAACAGATGAAATTAAGAGTGAAGTCTGCTCTTTGGCAGGATTAGGATATAACCTCACATTGGAGGATATTACTTTTTCAACCAGACCCAATGTTCCACTAGCAGTAAACGACCCGGTCATACCCAAAGAAGCATGCGGTGTGCATACATAACTATAATTGCCGGACACTGTTACTACATATTCAAATTGGGATACTTCACTGGTTAACGGACTATCCCATGTTTGGGCGCCATCCGGAACAGATGTTGATGTAGTTGTGTGAACACCACTTGTCCACAGCCATCTGATTGTATCACCAACAGATACCGTAACTGAACTGGGATTAAAGGTTAGATCTTGCTGGGTTATAACTATTACAGTAGCTTTTAATGATATTGTTGATGATAGTATGAAAGCTATTAGAAACAGAGGTATAAACTTCTTCATATGGCATAGGATTAGAAATAGAAATTCTAAAATCCTAACAAAAGCTACATGGAAAAGTTTGTATAATTAACCGGCTGTTTATTGCGGTTTAACGCGTAAATCTAATCAACACTTCCACTATTTCAGGACGGTTGCCAATTCTTACCGGAGGGCCCCATGAGCCATATCCGTTTGATACATAAAAATGCGAGTTACCTTTCTTTTTATATCCCATACTTACTTCATAAATAGCCTGGGTTATATAGTTAAGCGGCCACATCTGCCCATGGTGTGTATGTCCGGAGAATTGAACATCAACTCCTGCTTCAACAACCTTATCAAGTTCAAAAGGCTGGTGATCCATCATGATAATTGGTAATGACTTATCAACAGCCATCAGAATTTCATTGATATTTTTTCGTTTGCCTGAACTGTTCTTCGACCTGTCTTCACGCCCTGCAAGGTAAAAGGCATTTGAAATCTTAACTGCTGAATCCCTGAGGAAAGTAATGTTATGTGCTTCAAGATACTTAACCGCCTGGTTTACACCTCCAATGTATTCATGATTTCCGGTAATGGCATAAATACCCATGGGTGCTTTAAGCTTAAGCAGCACTTCACCCAGGTTGTGCCTGATAACCGGCTGTAAGTCTTCATCCACCACATCTCCGGCAAAAAGTATCAGGTCGGGCTGCATCTGGTCAATCTTATTAACCAGTCTGTTCATACGGTTTGGACCGATAATAGTACCCATATGAATATCAGAAGCAAGGGCGATTTTCACTTGCTTAACTCCATTAGCCGGCTTATCAATTTCTATAGTAAGTTTCCTGATATTGGTATTTACGGCATTGATATGGCCTGCAAGTACAACCAGGAAAACAGCAGATATTGAACCTGCAAGGAGTCCGAGTTTAAACTTCTCTGTATAGAAAAGCGGTGGAAAGTACCCGATGAAGAAATTACTTACACGCAGTATATCAATAACGAGAACAAGCATAAAAAAGTACAGCATCGCTGCAAGCCAGAATGAGCCTGTCCAGGTGAGAACATCAGTAAACCATGATATATGGAACCGCTCGATTACCCTTCCAAGGATATATGTTGAGACTAAAATCCAGAAGCCGGCTTTAAGCCATCCCTTATAGGCAGCAGCCGGAGGCAGGAGTTGAACACCCCTGTGGTATATGTAATAGTTTACTGAAAAGTAAACAAGCAGTACAATACTGAAAAAAATAACGAACATTCCTGTTCTCATTTTACGAAATTTAGGTCACATAACAGGCAACACCTTTAAATGTTTGATCAGTTCTGAGTTCGTAGTTCGAAGTTAGAATCTCAACCACGAACCCTGAACCGCGAATCCCAAACATTTATAGTTTCGACTCTATAAACTTAATGAGTTCCTCTTTAGAGCTGCTGAAAGAAAAAGCATCAGCCACCCTGTAATAGTTTTCTTTATCAAGGGTATAATCCCAGGCAAATTTGGCTATTTCCAGTTTGCCGCTTTCAAAAGAGAACTCATTGACTATGTCCCTGACCTGGGGCGTTAAAAAGCATGGCCTCGACCTGAGTATATTCTTTGTTATAGTAAGCTTTGTGCTATTGAAAGTTTCTTTCTTTATTGACTGAAGCATATCACTGAACTCCTCCCTTGTTACACGGCACTCCGGAACAGCAGGTGGATTATTGCCTGAATTGTTAATCATGTCATTAAAGGCTGATCTGTTTGGAATGTGCGAAAAAAGCTGTACTCCGAATGAAAGGTTTCCTTTATCATAGATATTTGGCAGGGCCGCAATAAACAAAGGCAGCCTGTTATTTTCATTATCAAGCAGCGAAGCCAGTTTCATTACCTGTGCCACACTTACACAGTTATCACGCACAATCTGTGTGAATAATGAAAGCCTGTTCTGTTCATTGTTGTTGAATGCATACTGCCTGGTGAGCGACATAAAGTCAACTTCAGCAAGAGGCTGCCTGCAGTTAACCGGTCCTTTATAGTTCATGGCATCAGGGTAATCAAGGGCGGGGAAATTCAGGTTTACGGGAGCATTCTGAGGAGGAAGCGGATCAAATGGCTGCCTTTCTATCCCTGTTATATAATCATGCAACATAAACACCGTTGAGAAGTAAGCAAAATCATCATAAACAAAGTAGTAGTTTTCCTTATCAACTGTGTTGGCATAAGCAGTTTGTGCAAACTCAAGCCTGCTAAGGTCATCAATGAACAGTGCGGCTATACTCTTAACCTGCTGGGTGCTGAGGCAGTTGCCAACTGCAAGGGCATTGGCAGCTTCAAGGCGCATCTGGTCACTCTTTTGCATGGCTATAGTCCTGAACCTTTGGTTAAAAGCACTTTCAGGCATTGGTGTACGGCATACTCCGGGCTGGGCTTTGATATTTGATACCAGCAATAGCAGGATTACAAAAGCAAACAGTCTTCTCATAAGTCGGTTATAAAGATTATGTTAAAGTATTATTATTTATTATCAGGCTTTCATCCATTCAAACAGCCGGTAATGCTCATCGGTCATACCCATGCGCTTGTATACTTCTCTTGCCCTGATGTTGGTATTGTCAACATACAGCCTGATGCCGGCAACATCTGCTTTTTCAGTAACAAGTGATTTAATAAAGCAGTACATCTTGCCATAAATGCCCATCTGCCTCATTTGGGGTACAACATAAACAGATTGTATCCACCATACCCAATTGTTTCTCCAGTCGCTCCATTCAGGAGTTACCATCAGGCATGAACAGTGTAGTCCCTCTTTTTCCGATACGATATAAAAGCCTTTCAGCGGATCATCAAATACTGCCTTAACCCCCTGCTCAACAGTACTCCTGTCAAGCTGCAGATTTTCAGTTTCAAGAGCCATCTTTAACTGGCATTCAATTATAAATGAGCGGTCACTCTCATTTGCGTACCTGACAGTAATATCGTTCATAATTTATAAGTATTTAACTTACAGATAGTTAATACACTTCAAGGGTTGAAGGAAAATGCTTAATTTTGCACTTCTTTCAGAAGTATTATCTGAAAGACAAATATATCGGGAATTATTCAATTATCCATACCAACATGAGTGAGCAGATAAAACATGAATGCGGTATTGCCATGGTGCGGTTGCTTAAGCCTCTGGAGTATTACCTCAATCGCTACGGTACTTCAACGTGGGGACTCAACAAGCTTCACCTGCTCATGGAAAAACAGCACAACAGGGGACAGGATGGAGCAGGTATAGCATGCATTAAGCTTGATCCTCAGCCGGGCTATAAGTATATAGACAGGCATCGCTCAAACTCGGGCACCCCGATATCTGACATCTTCAGCGCTGCTTACTCAGAAATTTCCAACTATGCTAAAGAAGTTCCCGGCCGTCTTAATGACCTTCAGGGGCTTAAACGAAATACGGGTTTTGCCGGTGAACTGTTCCTGGGGCATTTACGCTATGGTACTTTTGGTAAAAACAGCGTGCAGTACCTGCACCCTGTGCACAGGGCAAATAACTGGATGACAAGGAACCTTGTACTGGCAGGCAATTTCAACATGACCAATGTTGATGAGCTTTTCAACCGGTTGGTTGAACTTGGCCAGCATCCTGTACAGACTTCAGATACTATTACAATACTTGAAAAAATAGGCCATTTCCTTGATGAGGAGAATGAGCGGCTTTACCAGAAATTTAAGGCAGCGGGTTATACAAAAATCGAAATCACAAACAAAATTGCATCCTCAATCGATCTTCCGGCCATATTAAAGAATGCATCTTACCGGTGGGATGGTGGTTTTGCTATTGCAGGCATGATCGGCCATGGCGATGCATTTGTATTCAGGGATCCTTCAGGCATAAGGCCTGCATTTTACTACCAGGATGAAGAGGTTGTAGTTGTTGCTTCTGAAAGGCCGGTTATACAAACAGCCATGAATGTTACTGCCCAGAATGTAAAAGAGATAAAACCCGGCCATGCGCTGCTTATCCATAAGGACGGAACTGTAAGGCAGGAGCTTATTCTGGAGCCTGCTGAAAGAAAGGCCTGCAGTTTTGAGAGGATTTATTTCAGTCGGGGGACCGACATTGATATCTATAAAGAAAGAAAAAGGCTTGGCCATGCACTTACCCCGGCTATTCTTGATGCTGTGGGACATGATATAAAGAACACAGTGTTCTCTTATATACCTAACACTGCCGTGGATGCCTATTACGGACTGATTGAAGAACTTCACCGTTTCTGCGACAATATTAAAAAAGATGAGTTGCTGAAGAATGCTTCAAAGCTAACTCCTGCCATGATCGATGAAATCATGAATCTAAAGCCAAGGATTGAAAAGGTGGCAGTTAAGGATATAAAGCTAAGGACATTCATTACTCAGGATAATGCACGTGATGACCTTGTCGCCCATGTGTACGATGTAACATATGGTGTTGTGAAGACGGGGGTTGATAACCTCGTAGTTATTGATGATTCAATCGTGAGAGGTACCACTCTCAAGAAGAGCATTATCAGGATACTTGATCGATTAGGACCGAAAAAGATTGTTATCGCTTCTTCTGCACCACAAATCCGTTATCCTGACTGCTATGGAATTGACATGGCAAAACTTGGTGATTTCATTGCTTTCAATGCAGCCATCCAATTGCTGAGAGAGACTAACCAGGCGAATATCATCAATGAAGTTTACCAGAAGTGCAAGGACCAGGAGTCACTTCCTAAGGAAGCGGTGGTAAATCATGTTAAGGATATCTACCGGCCTTTCACCGCCAGCCAGATATCCCGGAAAATTTCTGAACTGGTTACTCCCCAGGACTGCAGGGCTGAGGTAGAAGTTGTTTTCCAGACTATTGAAGACCTTCACCAGGCAATTCCTGACCATACAGGCGACTGGTATTTCACAGGGAACTACCCGACACCCGGCGGGAATAAGGTAGTAAACAAGTCGTTCATCAATTACATTGAAGGAAGAAACGAAAGGGCGTACTAGTCTTTTGTAATTGGTTCCTGCTTTTTAGCACAATTGGTTTCCTCAACAATAAAAGGCGGGCGTTTTTTTACGTCCGTAGAAATCCTGCTGATATACTCTCCGATGATGCCAATGCATAATAACTGCACCCCTCCGATAAACATTGAACTGATCATCAGGGATGTCCAGCCAGTGACTACTTCATGAAGTACGAATTTGGAGTACAGGGCATATAGTATAATCAGGAAAGCTATAAATGAAAATATAAAACCGAGAAAAGTGGCTATTTTCAGGGGAAAGTTGGAAAATGAAGTTATTCCGTCAAGGGCAAGCTTCATCATCTTACTTAATGAGTATTTGGTTTTGCCTGCTTTTCTTTCCTGTCGTGTAAATTCAACTCCTGTCTGTTTAAATCCAAGCCATGCAATCTGCCCTCTGAGGAACTTACTCCCTTCGTTCATATTGATCAGGTGGTCGGCAATTTCCCTGCTGATTAGCCTGAAATCGCCTGTATCTACCGGTATATTAAAAGAAGTAATTTTCTTCATGAATTTATAAAAAAGCCGTGCAGTTAACTTCTTAAAAGCTGTTTCTCCCTGCCTTTGGGCTCTTTTTGCATAAACCACTTTATAACCTTCGCAGTATTTGGCATATAATTGAGGTATTACCTCGGGAGGATCCTGCAGGTCGCCGTCGATCAAAACAACAGTTTCACCCACACTATGCACAATGCCTGCCATCACTGCATTTTGGTGCCCGAAGTTCCTGCTGAAACTAATATACCTGATGACAGAGTGCACTGATGAATATTGCTTAAGAAGCTCAAGTGAATTGTCAGCACTTCCATCATTCACAAAGATCAGTTCATAGCTGATGCCCATGCTGTCGCATGTTTTCAGCAGCCTTTCAGACATTTCAGGAATTGTTTGTGATTCATTGTATACGGGAATCACAACACTCATCTGTATTTTCTGCATAGTGAGCTATTTTATCTGTTTAAGGGAGTCAACCTGCAAAACCACGATGTGATAGTAATTTAACAGATCCCTTGTATGGTAATTCTTCCTTAAAAATTCTTTATCACCCCCAAGTGCAGCAATAACCTTATCACCCGGCCTGATATCGTTGTCGCGGGAAAGGTGTATATTGATGCCTTTTTCATTCATCCTCCTGATATAATACTCAAGATGGCCGGTGTAGTCACTGTATCTGAGCTTCGTATTGTTGAGTTCAAAATCCCCCTTTAGTCCATCTTTGAGAAAGTGTGATATCAGGGTAAAATGGAATCCTTCAGCTTTCTCTTTGGGTTGATACACTTCATCAATGATCAGATAGTAAGGATATCCGAAAACAAGCACGACGAACAACACTCCTGCCAATAGTTGCTTTAGGCGGTTTCCCGACAGAAAAGTAAGAAGGCTTGAATAAATAACATACACTGTGGCAGCAGCCATAAATGCAAGTAACGGAATTAGCGGTGCAGAATACCAGGCAAGTTTTGTTTTAGCAACAGACATTATGAGCAGGTATAGCAATGCGGTAAGAGAGATATATCTGATAAACCTCCTGAATTTCTGGTCTTCAGCAAAAAAGCTGGTGAAAAAGCCAATAAGCGGCAGGATAAAGTAAAGCCTGAATTGCGAATTGATAAGAAGATCGGTGTAATAAGTGACAGGTCCGGTATGCCCTTCAATGGTTTCAAGCATCCTTCCGCCAAGTTCATTATTATGCACAGCTTCGATATAACCCGGGTTCACGGATTCCCTTGCAAGATAATACCCCACGATTACCGCTGCAGTGATAAGTGCATCAATGTAAAGCCATTTCCCGGTCAGTAACTTTCGGGTTCTTTTGACTGACAACGCATAGATTAACATGGCTGGTGCAAACAGCAACCCCTGCACACTTTTAGTAAACACAGCCAGTATAACCGACAGGAAAAAAAGATGAAGATACTTGAGTTTACCTGTCTCAGTGTAAAGAAAGAAAATAAGTAGACCGCTGACCATAAAAAAGGTCAGCAATGAGTCATAATCGCCGGTTCTTGCTACATGCTCACCTATATGGCCGGTTGAAGTAATAAGGATAAGCACTGTGAAAAGTCCGAACCAGTAATTTTTTAAATATCGTGCACTAATAAGCACAATTATGATACATAAAAGGAAACCGGCTATAGCCGAAGGCAGCCTGTAAGCCAGTTCTTCATCACCAATCACATTCAGCGACAATACCTGCATCCAGATCATCAGTGGTGGTTTAGTATTCCACATATCCGGTGAGCCATGGAAGTGAGTTACAAGATAATTGCCATTTTCATGCATCTCCCAGGCATTGGCTATTAACCTGGCCTCATCCCATGCTCTGACCGGGAGATTTCCGAGGTGCAGGAAGTAAGGAGAGTAGATCAACACTAACAAAAGCAACGCCTTAAGATATTTTTCGTACCGCATTTTCAGTGTTGCAGGATTAAAATTTTATTTTATCAGTTTACAAATTTAATCTTATTCATGGCATAAAATACCATCTTTAGCAACAACCAACCATGGGAGAAACGTGAAATGTTAGTATCACCATATTTCCTTGCCCGGTATCTGATAGGTACCTCAACCAGCTTAAGATTGAGTTTGGCTGAACCAAATATCAGGTCGAAATCACCAAAAGGGTCAAAATCACCAAAGTATGAACGGTTGGCCTTCAGTTTATGGTAGTTTGACGCAGTTAAGACTTTAGTTCCGCAAAGGGTATCCTTTATGCGCTGGCTCAATAACCAGGAGAACATTACTGAGAAGAACTTATTACCCATCATATTCAGTGTGCGCATGGCCTCGTCTTCCATAGGGTAAACCAATCGTGTTCCATTGATATATTCACCGCGTCCGGTTGCCAGTGCATTGTAGAATTTCGGAAGGTCTTCAGGCGGTACGGTAAGATCAGCATCAAGGATCATCAGTATATCGCCCTTTGCATTTTCAAAGCCAAGTCTTACGGCATCACCTTTACCTTTGCCTGTCTGCACAAAATTCTTCACATCTTTTATACCCTGCCATTTTTCACAAACTCTTTTTATTTCGTTGAGCGTACCATCCGAAGAGCCACCTTCCACAAAGATGATTTCCGTGTGGCTTCCCATATCAGGTATCCTTCTTACAGCATCCTCAATATTGCCCTCTTCATTCCTTGCGGGGATGATAACACTAACTGAAAAATCAGTATTATCAGCAGGCCTGTTTTCAGGAAGCCGTGCAATAATATAACCAGTGAGGCACAAGCTGTTCAGCAGGGGAAGATATGCAAGGTATTTATTAAAGAACCATGAAATAAGAGGAATATACATTGGCATCAGGTATCTTTTCCCTGTTTTAATCACATCGTAGCCTTCAATATCAAGCAGGTTTTCTACATCAGCCCTGTTAAGCCAGTTGAGCCTCTTGTGCGGCATCTTTAGGTTTAGCTTCTGTGCCAGGCTCAGGAAAGGTTCCCAGAAAAAGTTATGGTAATTGATGATAATGCGGGTTTGAGGGGTGCAGACAGACTTAAGGCTGATAAACGCTTTCTGTATATCCTCAAGATAACCAAGCGTGTCAGAGATTATAATGTAATCGAACTTTTCATTCAGATCCAGGGATTCGGCATCCTGTTGATAAAACTTAAGATGCGGGTATTTCTCTGAAGCAATCCTTACCATCTCACCCGAGATATCAATTCCAACACCATATGCCGGCTTCACTTCATTCAACAAATATCCGGTGCCACAACCAATCTCCAGTACCCTTGAGTTCACAGGAATATTAAACCTGTAAAACCGCACCAGGTTCCTGTAATAATGTCGGCTCTGACGGATGTACTTATCACGGCTCGGGGCAACCCTGTCAATTGTTGTCCGTACCTTTTCTTTATTTTCTGACACTCTCGTCATTTACAAGCGTTCTGTTTTTAAATTCTTAAAATAGACTTTGTTACTCCCGGTATTCATACAATAGATCTTCATTGTATTATTTGAAATCTTTTTATTAACTGTAATCTGACCGGTGATTTTGACCCATCCGGAAAGGCCATCAGTGGAAAATGGAAAAGTTTGATAAAATTCTCTGGAGTCTTTTGCAGAAAAAACCAACAAGGCATTTTTAAGATCTCCCTTAGCATATACTTCAGCTATAAACCGGTCTCCTTCTTTGACATCCTTATATTCAAATGGAAGTGCATATGGTGAATTTTCATCTGTAGCAACTATATCAGACGTACTATTATCTCCAGAAAGAGAAGCTTCTAAAACCACAACTGATTCAGAGAAGATTGTTTCAAAAGTTATTGTTGGAGAAGATCCTTTTAATCCGGTTTTTACAGCCTCAACCAACCATTGGTCGGTAATAATTCTGGCACTGCCATAATTTTCAATTAACTTGTCAAGTGTAAATACTTCCCGTTTCCAGTTTATGAGCACCTTGTTATATGAGTCATACGTAAAATAGTACGGATACTTTGATTGCAAATTTTCTTTATAACGATTCAAACTGTAGGCATTGCCAAAAAAACTTGCGCTAATTGGTGAAGGTCCGGGACTAACTCCTATAACAGGAATATCCTTGTTTTCTGTAGCTAATCGCCAGGCTTCCTCATTCTGCTGGTTTTTAGCATCACTGTAAAGTTGTTCCCGTGCATTTAATCCATAGTATATCAGTGAAACTGTGGTTAGGACGCTCATTATTCCAGTAAGTACGATCCGTAGCTTTACATGGATGATTCCTGCAGTAATGAAATTCAGTATAAGAATAATTTGTGCTGCAGTAAGGCATTCATATGGAAGAAGGTATGCGACTTTAGGGTGTTTTGCTACTAAAACAAATCCAAAGGTTTGAGTGAGGAAAATAGCAAGCAATAGCAGTAACAATTTTTTATTGAGATTCTTTTTCAGAAGTTTTAAAAAAAGCAAGGTACAGATTATAACGAGAGTCAGAGTGTAAACAAAGAGATAAAAATGTTCAGCCAAAAGAAGCTCCTTTAATGATTTTAAATAGTTGGATGAATCAATAACAGAAGTTGCACCCGCACCATAAATACCTGAATGGATAAACAGGTTCAGAAACCAATTTGCCATATGGGGATAGAGTGGTATTATCGGTAGAGTAAACAGAATAAAGAATCCAACAGATAAAAGCACATACCTGATTTTGTATTTTTTATGCTCAATTACCAACAATGGAATCAGCATCAGTGGAGCAAAGATTATTTTGGATGCAAGGCCAAATCCGGAGATTATAGCAAACCCCCATGAGTAAAAATTAGTCTGTTTATTGTTATTAAAATACCAGTGAAGTGCCATAACTGACATGCTAATTGATGCAATCATGAGAACACTTTCCTGTGAAATACGGGTAAATCCATTGAATAGCACAGCACCGGAGATGAAGGGCGCGGATTGAATTATCAGTGAAAACCAGAAATTATTGGTAAACCTGTGAACAACCAGTCCAATCAGAAGTATGAAGAGTGCGCCTAAAATAGCTACAGATATATTAAGGATCCTGAGATAATATTCTGGTTGAAAAATAACGGCTTCTTTAAGCGTATTCCCACCATAAGGATGTACTAACCACACTGATCTCAGAATAACTCCTCCTATAACCTGCATAGTCGTTCCGGGGTGATCCACATGGCCAACAAGCTTAAGATCAGCCATATTAAGGGAATTATAAAGATAGGCATATGAAGGATCATATCCGCTTGAATACCAATCTTTATCTCTTACCTTAATGACTTTGAATGAAGTATAGAAAAGAATGATTGGAATAATTAAGAGAATGAACTTCCAACTGTGTTTCATTAAATAAATATTTGAGACTGTGTTTTAACGGTCAGTAAACTTAATTATTTTTCAATAAATGCTACTGACTTGAAATCGTCAATCCAAAGTGTCTGATTTCCCCTGTTCCAAGCAAAAGTCTGGATAATCTCATCCCCTCTGATAGGTTCGGGTGTTATATACTCAAGGACTAGTTTATTCCATTGTCCGGGAATAAATTTATTTGCATCTGGCTTGAATTCTGCAGTCCTGTATTTAATGTGCTCTTTTTTATCATTCATTGTAGTGATCACGATAAAAAAGTCATTTGAAATATCAGTATCAGCAAATACATATACTTCCGACCTGATGAAACAGTAATCAGCATTTGTAAGTTCATCATACCTTAACTTAATATCAGGCCCATAAGGAACTTCACTGCTCATCTTTAAAGCACCATTGCCTGTATGTGCAATGATTGCCTTAGTATCACTGTTATTTTTTGTATTCTCAAAATCTAGGGACAGCAACTCCTTCTGAAAATAGTTTCCGCTTTCAGGTATACTATCCTTTGAAGTTTCAGATCTGTTAACGAGCAAATACTTTTCATCTTCAAATGATCTGTGATTCTTTCCAATTACCCTGAAATAGTATTCTTTTGTCATCCTTCTGCCATCAATAACACCCGCGTAAATCTGATAGGCCTGGTGCATATTGAGGAGGGTGAGTAAGGTAATGATCAAATAAACCGGAATTCGCAAGGCAAGCTTTTTTCTGCTGATGTATTCCACAAGGGCGCCTGTCGGAAGAACCAGAAGGGCGTATGACTGAATGAAGGCCCTGTATCCATAACTGACAAGACTGGTAAAGGAAGCAATCAGGTATATAACTATCACATGGAAAAGAACGGTAGGGATAAGAAATTCCCTGCATCTTTTATAGCATACTATCAGTCCGATAAATCCTAGAAGACTTAACGGTGAATAGATGAACCATCCTTTGCGAAAGCCAAAGAGGACATATGCAAACCGTGGATTACTTAAATCAACGGTACTTGAAGGGTCATTATAGATGTTCAGAAAATATTCTCCTGCATAAACCCTGTAATAAAGTAACTGTGGCAGGAAGCAAGCAAAAGCTATCAGACCAGCAAGTATAATTTGTTCCTTATTTTTCAGTACTAGCTGTAGTTTATTCAACAAAGTTTCTTTGTTAGTAACTCCCCATAATATCGGAATTAAAGCTATAAAGAAATCAGAAGGCCTGATGGCAATCACTAAACCGTATATCAACCCAGCGGTAAGTGCATAGGTATATTTTTGTTTTTCATGCCATTTTATTGTCAACCATATAAGTATAGTAAAGAGAGTGAAAAGATACACATGGGGTACCTCATTGCCTAAAGTGATGAAGAAGAAAAGATTAGTGCTTATAAATATAAGTATCAAAGTGATCAATGTTACTCTCTCACTGAAATAATGCAGAAGTATCTTCCTCGCAAATATCAATCCTATAATGGTAAATAATAACCCATTAAAAATTAGTGCCCAGGAGTATGGGGGTGAAAAGCCATCAGCAGGATAATTAAAATTCTTTGCATAATAATGTGCTGCAAAAAAAGCAGGTGTCCACATATAGGACATCCCCCTGTAGAAACGCATGATCAGTCCGCCTTTTGGAGATTGGTCAATCTGGAAGTAAGTTGGAGTTGATTTGTATTTTTCATTTATCTGCTTATACCAATCAGTTGCCAATGCTTCATCATGGTATATATACTTAGCTGGGAGATGCATGTAATAACCAAAATTATCATAAGAGATAAAATTCGACTGCGGGAATACAATCTTTAAAGTTATTGCTGCAATTGCATAAATAATTATAAACAATATAGTCGGCCGTTTCCACCACATGGTTTGTCAGGTTTTTATGTATGCAAAGATGCTAAATTATTCAGTGTGATTAAATAAATATCATTTTACCCACAACTCATATTTACAACTTCTAATAATCCGGGTATTGTTAAGTAATCATTTTTCTTACTTTTGATGCTCATAATTTAACCGCTAACCTTTCTTACTAAAAATGGTCTTTAGCAGCATTATTTTTCTCCTGGCCTTTTTCCCGGCATTCCTTATAACGTACTACCTTGCTGATAAAAAATTCAAGAATCTTGTAATACTTGTATTCAGTATTTTTTTCTACAGTTGGGGCGCACCTAAGTTTATTTTTGTAATCCTGGGTACAACTTTCCTCGACTTTCATTTAGTGAAATGGATGTCGATGACAAAGAGTCAGTTAAGCAGGAGGCTTATGCTGAGTTTATCAGTGTCAGTGAATCTGGGTTTGCTGTTCTATTTTAAATACTCGAATTTCTTTATTGAAAATGTTAATGAAATATTATCAGTTTTCGGTGATAAGCACATACAGTGGACTAAACTTGTACTGCCGATTGGTATTTCATTTTATACTTTCGAGACTATAACATACGTTGTGGATGTTTACAGGAGAGTCCATAAGCCGCTTCATAACTTCTGGGATTATCAGACCTATATAATCCTTTTCCCAAAACTTATTGCAGGTCCTATTATCAGGTACCATGACCTGGCTGACCAGATTACTGACCGTTCAGCAAATGAAACTATTGATAACCGGTTGACAGGTTTTTACAGGTTTATTATAGGATTAGCGAAAAAGGTACTCATTGCAAACCAGATGGGGCTCCAGGCTGATACCATCTTTGCAATGGATTATAGTACTATTGACTCAACTACAGCATGGGTTGGAATTTTAGCTTATACTTTCCAGATCTATTTTGATTTTTCCGGCTATTCAGATATGGCGATAGGAATAGGAAAGATGATTGGTTTCAAATTCCCTGAAAACTTCAACAGTCCCTATGTATCCCAGAGTATTACAGAATTCTGGCGCAGGTGGCATATGACCCTTGGAGCATGGATGCGCAATTATCTATACATACCACTGGGTGGTAACCGTGTATCATCTAAAGCAAGACTGTACTTCAACCTTTGGTTTGTTTTCCTTGCTTCAGGTTTATGGCATGGTGCCTCATGGAGTTTCGTAATCTGGGGTGCCTATCATGGTTTATTCCTGGTGCTTGAAAGAGGCTTCCTTTTAAATGTTTATAAGAAAATTGGAAAGTTTCCAAGCACTGTTATTACTTTTTTCCTGGTAGTAATAGGGTGGGTATTCTTCAGGATTGAAAATGTAAATGATGCGATTATTTTCCTAAAGCAGATGTTTGCCTTTAACTTTACGCTTTTGCCTGCAGTATCATTTGAATTCTATTTCTTCTTTGTGATTGCATTGTTCTTTGCATTCTTCAGCTACAGTCAGATAGGGCAGAAAATTCAGGACTCAGTATTCTCAGGAGAATATACTCTCAGAAGGCACTACTCATTCTCTGCGTTAGCTATTTTGCTGCTGATACTGTCCATAAGTTCAATAAGTACACTCGGTTTTAATCCATTCATTTATTTCAGATTTTAAAAAATGAGCAAGCCGGAGAGCCGTTTTCTTAATTACATATTCATAGGTGTTTTCATAGCACTTATACTACCTTACATTCAATCTACTTTAAATATTGTTAAACTGGACCCACTGGGAGGAGCCTATCAAAAGACTGAAGATGCGGATTTTACAGTGGCAGGCTGGTTTTCAGGTGAATACCAGGAGCAGTATGAAAAGTTTTTTAATGAAAATTTCGGCTTCAGGAATTTTTTCGTCAGACTGGATAATCAGATAGCATATAATCTTTTCAATAAAGCAAAGGCAAATGAGGTAATTATTGGAAAAGAAGGCTACCTCTATGAAATGAATTACTTGCTGGCATATGCTGGCAAGGATTTTATCGGAGAGGACAGCATCAGGGCAAATATGCAACGCCTTAAATTCGTTCAGGATTACCTTCAAAAAGAGAATAAGACAGTTCTCCTAGTCTTTGCACCGGGTAAAGGGTCATTCTATCCGGAGTATATACCCGATGAGTATCTGATTGATAAAGGTCCAAGGAATTATGATTACTGCCTGAAAGCCTGTCAGGATATAGGTATCAATCTGATAGATTTTAATGGATATTTTGTTTCGCAAAAGGAAAAATCCAAGTATCTGTTGTATCCCAAATATGGAATACACTGGAGTCATTACGGAATGTGTACAGCGCTTGATTCTATTGTACACTGGCTTGAAAAAACCAGAAAAGTGAATTTAGTTAATCCCACATGGAATGAAGTTAAAATAGAAGAGCCAAGTAATATTGACTCAGATATTGCGATGGGTATGAATCTGCTCTGGAAGCCTGCAGCCGATAAAATGGCCTATCCTGAATTAATATTTAAGGATGAAAAAGAAGCTGTGAAACCTTCTGCAATTGTTATTGGTGATAGTTTCTACTGGGATATGTTTAACATTACACCCAGGATATTTAATGAAAACAACCATTTCTGGTACTATAATAAAGAAGTGTTTCCTCAGAAGGATAATAAACACAAAATGGTTGATGACATAAATCTCAGGCAGGAACTCAATGAACATGATATTTTTATCCTGATGTGTACAGAAGCAAATTATTCAAGAATTGGATGGCGTTTTATTGAGAATACTTACAATTTGCTTAAGAATGGTATTGAACCAGGCATTCCTGATTTTAAAGCAAAGATTGATAAAACGATTAAGTACATCCGTTCAGATGAAAAATGGATGGAAGTTATCAGGCATAAAGCCAAAAAAGAAAATGTCAGCGTTGATTCAATGCTTATGAGGGATGCTATCTGGCTTGTGAGATCTAAGGGATAAGTCAGTTGTATTTCTTTTCATACACATACTTTGCATCTCTTTTTAACATTGTGTCGACCGGAAGGTTGTTTATCTTGGCTTTTTCTTTGATTAAGTTGTACCAATCAGTTGAGTTTCTTATATAGTCTTCAATTTCCTTAAGTTTCACAGGATCGAATTTAATAGTCTGGAATATGAATTCTTTTCCCTGGACTTTACTGATTAACAGATCAGGTGAATTATATACGATATATGCAGTGTCTGTAAGCATCTGATCGATCATTTTCTGGAATTCTTCAGCCTGCATAGGATATGCAATTCCTTGTTTAAGAAGGACTATATATTCAGAACCTTTGATATAAGGAAAAATACGAATTATATCTCTATTAGCAAGATGAGGCGCAAGTTGTGAATTAACCGATATTATTGCATTATCCGGAATCTGGTTAAGCGCTTTATTTATTTCACTGATATTTAAATCTGTCTTATAGTGTTCAGCCCTGAATAGAGGTATGCGACTTTTCCCTTTGTCATCTTTATTGTAGTAATAACTGGTAAAGATCAACAGAGCCAGGAAAATAATTTTCCACTTTCCGGAATTAATCCGCGCAAGAAAAGCGATAACTCCAAAAGATATTACCGGTGCAAGTTCAATAGAGTAATGGTAAACTGAACTCCATACAACAGGGCTACTTGATAACATTTTCTGAGCAATAACTGGAATTATCATAACTAAATACTGTGGTTTATAGAATAGTGTGAAACCACCTGAAATTAAAAAAATAAACCATAAAGCACTTTTCACACCTGTGTGACCAATCAATCGAGTGTCTTCAAATAAAACAGCAAAGTATTTTTGAGGAGTGAGGAAAATTGATTTGATAATATCAATAAAGCTGCCATTGAGTATTTCATACCTTGCCAGCTGGTCTGTGGCAATCCCTTTTGAATAAGCCGGCATAACCAAAAGTACAACAACAAGAAAGTAAATGAATGAGAAAGCGATCAAACCCAGTGTTACATTAATCTTAATAGTAAATTTATTTTTTTGAAGCATTAGAAGACCTAGTAAAATGAAAGACATCCATAATGCCATATTTTCTTTAGCCATCAGTATTAATGCAAAAAATATCAATGCTGATTTTAGATTCCCTTTCTCATATTGAAGTACAAACCATGGAACGAGCATAGCAGCCACAACATTGTTATGGAAATCAAACGATAAAGCCCCAAAAACTGCCCATAGTATAAAAAAATGTATCATTACTACCATGCTCAACCACCTGTTTATACCTTTAAAACGGGCATACTCAAATACACTATAACCCCCGAATAGGATTGCGATAATCTGGATTATTAGTAAAGTATAGCTGCCAAAAAGATAATAGAACGGAGCATATAACATTGTCAGTGGGGAAAAATGATCACCCAGGTAAGGAACCTCTGTTCCATTGGTTGACAAAGTAAAGTAAGCTGGCTGCAGATGTGCATAATTATACAGAGCATGATTAAACATTCCTAAGTCAAGTGCATAAGTCCTGTATAATATGTGGGGTAAAATGGAAGCCAGACTATAAGCAACTGCGAATAGTAGAATTACAGTAACAAAGCAAACCCTAAATATTCTATTCAATTGAGCTGTTTTATTTCGATTCAAGTTCCTATTTTCTAATAATCTTTCCTGTTCCTTTGACATAACTATCATTTACCCGATAAAAATAAATCCCAGGTCTTAAATTTTCTACATTTAAAGTTGCTTCATAACCAGATACAGGAATATCCATTAATCTGGTGCCTTCGGAATTGTAGATTTGAATTATAATATCTGAAATGGGCAGACTATTAAAACTGAAAACAATTACATTTTCAGCGGGATTGGGATAGACTGAGATTGCCAAATCCATATTATCTTCTTTGCCATTGGTAAAAACGATTGGCGTGCCCCAGGTTCTATCACCTTTCTTATAATAGAGCAAATAGTTGTTCGCGTATTGATAAGAATTACCAGCGAATGGAGTACCCAAAGAGTAATAATTATCACCGGCTCCTTTTATGCAATAATTACTTCCTACCAGATCACCATAAATTTCTTCGTAGCATGAGTCAGAAACCTTTTTCAATTGTGGTCCTTCAAAATACTTTTGCTGATACAATGAATCAACAGATGTCCTAATCTTATATTCCATAGCGAATTCTTTGAAGAAGTTGGCTTCGCCAGGTACTGTATTCCATATTTGCCTTTCCGGATCATTAAACCATATAACCTGAGTATAGATGTATGGTGCATAAAGAGTATCAAAGTGATAGGACTCATAATAACTTACCCTCTCTTCCGTTCCTCTGCTCAATACCAGATATTTTAGATACAAAACGGTATCATAACTACCCCACTTATCAATAACCTTAATGATATAATCAGTTTCAATCTTACTATGTCCGTAAGGGCTACTGTAACCTGTGGTTTTTCTTTTATGAAACTCATCACCAGTATTAATATCCCAGATTTCCCTGTCACCAAAGTTCAAATAGCCTTTCTTCTTAGGATCTATACCCACTAATGTGTACGAATAAAAGTTAGCCGGACACTGATCAAAACCAAATACTTTCCTGAAGCCATAATGTTTACTTAGTTTAAGTATTTGTGAGTTAATAGAATGATTGAGACTAACACCTGTAATATCTTGTGCTGAAAATCGAATTAACTTAACCGAGTCAGTAACCCCACTGAACGAATCAAAAACAATTGTATCTACAAATGCCCATATTTTTAGGTTTTTCTCAAGATTGGCATAGAAAATCCAACTCACATTTTGCTCGGCATTCAATTTAATATAAAGGGTATCATGCTCTGTGTTTATGAAGTGGTAGTATCCGTTATTGTCTGTAAATACTTTCCTTCCCAGAAAAGAATAGCCGAGGCAGTATCCCGGACCTAAAGTTTTATGGTTAACGAAGTATGTAAAACCCGAGACATCGTAAGTACTGTCTATCCTGATTGTTTCATGAATTATATTTTCTGAAGCATATTCAAATCCATAAAAGTATTCACCATCAGTTTTAACGCATTCCCAGTTTTGAGCATAGATCTCAGAAATAAACAGGTTTGCAATCAGAATGAGAAGGGAAAAATGTTTCATATAGTGACTTAAATTAGGCCTATTGATCAATAGAAACTATTATCATTTTATTCCTTAATAAACTTGACATTCTTTACCATACTATCCATAATAACTGAAACAATATACATTCCGGGGGCCAGTTTTGAAACATCTATATTATTCGAATTAAAAGATGTAATCATCAATATTCCTTCCAGGTTGTATATTTCAATCCTCTTATATTTAATACCAACAGCACCTTTTATTGATATCAGGTCTTTTGACGGGTTGGGGTATATACATATAGTTGTTGCTAATACTTCTGGTAATGATTCAACCAGCATGTTGGAGTAGAGCATATGATTTGCATTGGTTATATAACCATGACCATCTTCAAACATCTGAATTTGCTTAAGTTGGGAATGGGAGGGCATGATTTCAAGTGACCAATTGGTACCATAGTCAGAGGAAACCATGTATTCCCCGTTATCTCCTACACAATATATTGTTGAATCATTAGTGCAGTAAACCATGGTTATTTTAGACTGATTAGGTGTACTAAGTTCTGCTATCGAGACTCCGCCATCGGTTGTGCGGTACAACGACATCCCACTGCTGATGTAGCCATTATTCTGAGAAGTGAAGCAGATGGATGCGGAAGGATCAAGTTGTGATTGCATCAAAGTCCATGACCTGCCTCCATTATGAGTTGAGAACAATCCATAATTCGGATAGGAAATATTCTGAATAGAATAACCATTAAGTGTATCTGTAAAACGCATTTGCATAATCCTGTACTCCAGACTGTCGGTGATCAATCTAGGAACTAATGAATCAACCCGCCAGAGTGAATATGGATTATCTACAGACTTTCCGTAATAACTAGTGGAGATGTAGGCTGTATGGCTGTTAAGAAAATACATCAAAGAACTTATAGCAGTGGCAATATTTATCTCATCCCAGTTATTGCCTCCGTTAAATGTGTACTTCAGTTTTACACCGCCATTTTCGCCATAGCAAAAATAAACAGTATCAGCCTGATAAGAAGCGATGCCTCCGATATCAATATAATAGTTATCACTCATGTGAAAGAGATCCTGCCATGTTTCACCATAATCGGTGGATTTATGCACGGTTACTGTCTCTCCACCTAAGTTGGATATCTTTTCATGAATGACGTAGTAGCCTGTATCCTGAGTCGGGAAAGTAAAATAAATATAGTCGCCCAACTCTACCGGATGTTGAAAGTAGCCCAGGTATTCACGATCATACCATTGTGCAAAAGTTGTAAATGTGCAAAAAAGAATAAGTAATGTAATTCCTGAATTCTTCATAGTCTTATAGTAGGAGTTTGCTCTTACTATATAGACAATATTTATGCGTTTTACCCTAAGGGAATATTCATTCTTTTTTTTATATCGATTGCATCTTGGTTTAATTCACCAAGAAATTTTGGCAACGACATTAGTAATTTGCTTTTGATACTAAATGGGACTATGATGTCTTGCTAAGAATTCCGACAGCCATCTGACAACTTCGATCCTTTTTCAGTATCGTGTAACCAGTGCCATTTCATTGAAGTCAGTGTCAGCATCTTCTGGGATGAACACAACCTCCCCACCCTGACTGATCAGTTCACGAATAACAGCGTCCACTGGATCTATAGTCCGGTAATTCCGATTAACATCTTGTTGAGCAGGGACAAATTCTTCCTTCTGAAGCACAAAATCAGGGTTAAAATCTGTTTTTACAAACAAAGTCCTGCCCCTTCCTTCTTTTATAGCTTTGTAGACCTCATTAATATCAGCCAGAAAAGTATTGCGGCTTCTTGCATTTTCAAGCTGCTGAAGTTGCTCTGCATTTTGATTGGTAACTATCGCTGAAGTTACCTGTTCCCATGCTGCGTGCACTATCTTTTGCCCATCCTGTGGCACCAGGCTTAAAGGCAGGTATCCTGAGATATTTTTTGGATTGTCAGCTATGTTTTCATATCTCGGGAAATTAGAGGCTTCAGTTGCCACAATAACAGGAAATTCATTTTCCTTCACAATATTATTTACCTGTTTGTCAACTACATTAAAATATTCTTCAAGCAAGTAAACCGATTTCATGCCATCTGATTTTTCAACCACATTTTCAGGAAACCATTTTGTATTCTTGATTGGGAAAGGATCTTTATATTCCTTTATCAGCCTGTTGTTAATAGCCTCAAGCAAACGAGCTTCTTCTTTTCCAAGGACAAGTATATAATATCTGTACTGTAATTGCTTTGCCAGATAAAGGTCACGAATCAGGAAAGAATCAGAAACCACAACTTTATCGACAACAGGGATCCCTATTTTCACTGATTCGGAAAAATTCTCATTCGAAAAAAGCAATAAACTGTCAAGGTTGTTTGCATGATCAACATCCTCAGCCAGTTTTTTCAATGGGGCAATTACTGACTCGGCAAAGTGTTTATCAAATTTTTCGGTCACCATTTCTTCAGCAACCTTCAGAAGGTTCTTTAACTGTATTGGATCCCGTTCAAAGTCGGGTCTTGTCCTGTGGGTTTTCATCGCGATGGAAACACAGCATTGACCTTTAAAATGAATCATCCTGTTCACAATCTGCCTCATATGCCTTAGTCTTTTAATGTATAACTCTTTAAAAACTAACATACTGTGAGTGAGCTTGTTCTGTAATGCCCTCTATTTTATTAAGACATCTCTTATAAAGTAAATGATCTTGTTGATATAAGTGGATATAGATCAAGCCAGTATCTGATCTATGTCCATAAGGACAATCAGTTGTTTACGTTAAGCAAAAACTAATAACCCGCTTCAAGTATTTCACTTGAATCTTTTAAAAATCCCCCACATCATATCCCCTATCAAATTTCTGTTGTATCTGCTCGTATTTCTTGCAGTCGATTTCAACAGAAAGAGGGGTAAGCGGTGGTTCAAAGTCGCTGGTGGATATTTCAAGTTTTTTATCGGCGTAAATCTTCTGCATATAGAGCCCGAAGATAGGAAGTGCCATGTTAGCACCCTGTCCAAGACTGATATTCCTGAAGCGTATACTCCTGTCCTCACCACCTACCCAAACTCCTGTTACAAGGTCAGGGGTGATGCCCATAAACCAACCGTCGGAGTGGCTTTGTGAGGTGCCGGTTTTGCCTGCAATAGGATAGCTCAGTCCGTATTTATAACGCAGCCTTACACCGGTACCACTCTCAACAACACCTTTCATGAGCTGGAGCATGAGATAGGCTGTTTCTTCGCTCATAGCTTCCTGCTGCATAGGCATAAACCGACTGAGCACATTACCGTTTTTGTCCTCTATACGGGTTACAAACATGGGTTCAATGTATACGCCCTTTGCTGCATATGTATTCATGGCACCGGCCATTTCGTAAAGTGTAAGGTCGGGTGTGCCTAATGCTATGGCCGGTACTGCATCAATATGGCTGTTAACGCCCATCTTACGGGCTATAGAGACAACGGCTGCCGGAGAATAACGCTTAATAAGGAATGCTGAGATCCAGTTAATGGAGTTTGCCAGTGCCTCCTTGAGGGTAACAAGCTGGCCTTCCTTGTAGTCGCTTGAGTTTTTGGGCTCCCATTTAGTGCCGTCAGGTAAGTCAATACTGTACTGGATATTGGCAATCTTAGTGCAGGGTGAGAAATCACCTTCCTGCATGGCAAGAGTATAAACAAAAGGTTTGAAGGTAGAGCCAACCTGCCTTTTGGCCTGCATTACATGGTCGTACTGGAAGTGTTTGTAATTTATACCACCGACATAAGCCCTCACAAAGCCTGTTTGCGGTTCAACTGACATCAATCCTGCCTGCAGGTAAAATTTACAGTAACGGATAGAATCCCAGGGCGACATTACTGTATCCCTTTCGCCTTTCCATGTAAATACCTTCATGGAGATTTTTGTCTTAAAGGAACGGTTTATGGAGTCTTCTGACGCACCGGCCATTTTAAGTTTTATGTACCTGTCGGAGCGCTTCATAGAGGAGACAAGCAGTTTATTGGCTTCTTCCTTTACAACATCCCTGGGGAAGTCGAAAGGAGCTTCCTCTCTTCCTTTCCAATGCTTGAAGAAGGCAGGCTGGAGGTCATTACTGAGGTGTTCAACTACTGCCTGCTCGGCATAGATCTGCATTCTTGAATTGATGGTAGTATATATCTTAAGCCCGTCTTTGTAAAGGTTATATTTTGAACCATCAGGCTTTGGATTCTTCTCCACCCAGCCATACAGGGGATTACTTTCCCACTGTAGTGAATCATGGCTGAACATTGTCTTGTCGAAATAATCTTTGCTCCTGGGTTTTTTAGCGGTCATAATCCTGCGGAGGAACTCCCTGAAGTAGGTTGCTTCGCCGGATGCATGGTCCTGCATCCTGTAGTTTTTCATATCCAGTGGCAGCACCCTCAGTGAATCATACTGCCCTGTGGTTAAATAATCATGCTTGCGCATCTGGTTTAATACTACTTCACGGCGCTTCATGGCTCTCTCAGGGTTTCTGACAGGACTGAACCAAGTGGGTGCCTTGAGCATACCAACCAGCATAGCTGATTCCTCAACAGTTAGTTTATCGGGAGTTTTATTAAAAAATGTCTTTGCTGCTGATTTTATTCCATATGAATTACTGCCGAAGTCGACAGTGTTGAAGTACATAGCGATGATCTCTTCCTTGGTATAGTTGCGTTCAAGTTTAATGGCAGTTATCCACTCCTTCATCTTAATGAATACTGTTTCAACGAAGTTTCGGTCGGTCTTACGGGGGAACAGGTTTTTGGCCAGCTGCTGGGTAATTGTACTTCCTCCGCCTTTACGGCTTCCGGTTATTATACCATAAGTAACCCTGAAAAGGGCTTTGACGTCAATACCTGAATGGTTGAGAAACCTTACATCTTCTGTGGCAATAATAGCATTGACAAGGTTAGGGGAGAGGTCGGAATAGTGGATATTCGACCTGTTCTCGATATAATACTTACCCAGTACGTCCTGATCAGCAGATATAACTTCGGAGGCCAGATTACTTTTTGGGTTTTCAAGTTCTTCAAAAGATGGCATGAAGCCGAGAAGTCCCAGCGACATAGCTGTAAAGAACAGGAACAAGAAACCGAGAACAGAGAAATATAACATCCAGAACTTTTTGATCCATTGTTTAAGATCCGGACTGCCGCTTTGCTTTTTCTTAGCCATTAGAGGAAACTTATAATCTGATATATATTTGCCGGGTTCACCCCCTGAACCACGGGATAACGCTGAAGTGTTTTTATTATTTCGGACTCCTGACTACATTCGCCTGTTTTTCCAGCCTGATGCCTGCTTCCGAGATACCTTTAAGTCTTTCTTCCCTCATTGCCTGGTTAAGGCTGATCTGATAAGTGCCCTTTTCAGGGAACAAAATATTTTCCCTGATATAGATCCTGTTGTCGCGGTATTTACCGGTTCCTTTGCCAAGCCACTTGCCTGACTTATCGGCAAGGGTGCATTCAATGGTATCTATCGAAATACCACCACCGGGGAATTCAGTAGTCAGAAAAAAATAAATATTACTGTATTTATAGGTCGTGCTGTTCCTCACATTGATAAAAAAGCGGTAAGGTGAAAGGGTATCGTCGATATCAACCTTAAATACGACTTTCTGGTCGGCAGGCCAGGTATCATCAGGAATACTGACACTCTGGTCGAAGAACTTTTCCTTGTCGCATGCTGAGATCAGGATAAGAAATAGAAAAGCAAGGAAAATGGATTTTCTGTACATGACTGGTTATTTATCAAAACGGTCAATATCTTCCTCAGTTATTACATTCTCAAACTCCTGCTGTTTTTCAATCTTCCTTGCATATTCTTCAAGGCTTGACACCGGTTGGCCTTTCCTGTTTTTATTCATTATCTCTTTTACCTTATCATGCGGAATTGCAAGCAGGTTGTTAGGATCTGATTTATAGGCATACCACATAATACCAGCGAATACATCAACCTTCTGTGGGAAGGCGTCACCTTTCTGGGTATTGAGTATAGTGTCGTCAGGCGGGAAATCTTTTAATGCCTCGGCATAAGCAGCATACTCGTAATTAAGGCAGCATTTAAGTTTGCCACATTGTCCGGCAAGTTTTTGCGGATTAAGTGATAATTGCTGTATACGCGCTGCGTTGGTGCTTACAGTGCTGAAACTTGTCAACCAGGTTGAGCAGCATAGCTCTCTCCCACATGAGCCTATACCTCCAAGTCTTGAAGCTTCCTGGCGTGCACCAATCTGCCTCATTTCAATACGTACTTTGAATTCTTCGGCCAGTATTTTGATAAGTTCCCTGAAGTCGACGCGTTCATCGGCAGTATAGTAAAAGATGGCTTTTGTGTCATCACCCTGGTATTCAACATCATTAACCTTCATTTTGAGGTTAAGGCGGTTGGCTATTTCACGGGTTTTGAACATGGCTTTGTCTTCCTTCATTACTGCAGCCACCCATTTCTCCACATCACCTGTACGTGCTTTGCGGTATACCTTCTTAATATCTTCCTGTGAGGGATTGATGTTCTTTTTCTTCATCTGGTGCCTCACAACTTCACCGGTCAGGGTGACAATACCTATATCATGTCCGGGATTAGCTTCAACCGCAACAATATCACCTACATGAAGGTCATATTCCGGCTGAGTCCTGAAAAAGTCCTTACGGCTGTTCTTGAACCGCACTTCAATACAGTCAAATGGTTTGGATGATGAAGGCAGGGGAAATTCCTTAAGCCAGTCGAAGGAATCCAGTTTACTGCAGCCGTGGCTGAAATTGGAGCTATCAGCACTGACCATTCCGCAGCAACCCCTGCTAACGAAGGGATTATTTTCAGAAGGGTCCGTGCGAACCTGTTGCAGCTCATGAAGACTGTCATCACTAAAATCAGGGTCCGACTGAAACTGATTGAACTGCCTGAATTCCTGCAGGTCATCATTTTCTAAGGGAGGTATGTTGTTGTTGGTTTCTTCCATTGAGAGTAATTGTAAGCAGACCACCGGCAGTACAACTGCGCGATGTATATATTGATGTAAAAGAATACTACAGGTGCAAAATTAAGAAAAAGTTATGATTAATCACTGTAACCCTGCAGTGGAAGTTTCACCTGTAAATTGCGCTTACAAAAGTCATTGATAGCCGGGAAGATTACCTGCGGAGCTTCGAGCATGCCCATATGTCCGACATTAGCAAGCATCAGTATTTCTGCATGAAGGGTAAGCATCGACTGAGCTATAATCTTTTCATAAGGCATTCGGGAGTCGTCTTTCCCGATAATAAACATTACAGGGAAGGAAGCATTCATGAGTACATCGAATGATCCCTCACGCTCTCTCATAGCTGATAAAGCTGCAATGATAGCTTTTGATGAGGTGGATGCCGACCTGTTCCTTAATCTTTCTATCTGAACAGCAAGACTTTCACGGTTACTTTCTGCAAAAAGGTCGGGGAAGAAGCTGTGAATAAAGTTTGTATGGTTGAGCTTAACGACGTTAATAGTACGGTTGCGGTTCTCTTTGGCTTTTTCATCATCGGGGGCAGCATGTGAATGGAATAGTACCAGACCTTTGATTTTATCGTGAATTTCACGTGCAATCTCCAGACTAACATAACCGCCCATTGAATGCCCGCAGAGGATACAATCATTTATTTCAAGGCTGGCCATTACGGCCCTTACCCCTGATGCCATTAAAGGAATGGTCTGGTCTTCATCATTGAGTCCGCTGCGTCCATGCCCCGGCAGGTCGACCATCAAAACAGAAAACTTTTCTGAAAGCACTGCTGCTAATTCATTCCAGATTTCAATGGATTCAATGAAGCCGTGGATAAGTACAACCCACGGTCCGCTGCCCTGCACCCTGTAGTGCAGGGGTTGATTATTGAAAACTATATGGTTTTCCATTTAATGGCTTTTAACAAATAAAGGACTAACGCGACATTAATGTTTCGATCTCACTCACAGTTTTTGGAATAGGCTTGCCTAAAACCTTGTAACCGGTATCAGTAACAAGTACGTCATCCTCAATGCGGATACCGCCAAAGTCCTTATACGATTCAACAATGTCGAAATTGATGAAGTCATTGTATTTACCTTCTGCCTTCCACTGGTCGATTAATGCAGGTATGAAGTAAATACCGGGTTCTACAGTTAATACGAATCCTGGCTGCAGCTTACGTCCAAGGCGGAGGAATGCTGTACCAAACTGCTCACTGCGTTTGATCTCATCATCATAACCAACGAAGTTTTCACCTACGCCTTCGAGGTCGTGAACATCCATGCCAAGCATGTGTCCTAGTCCATGGGGGAAGAACATGGCGTGTGCACCCTGTGCAACAGCATCATTCACATCTCCTTTCATCAGGCCGATGGCTTTAAGTCCTTCAGCAATTGTAGTAGCTGCCAGCATATGAACATCCCTGTAAGGAATTCCGGGTTTTATGGCTTCAATTGCTCTCATATTTGCGTTGAGCACAATCTCATAAATCTCTTTCTGACGCTGGTTAAATTTACCGCCAACAGGCACAGTCCTGGTAATATCACTGGCAAGCAGGTATTCTTCTGATTCACAGCCTGCATCAACAACAAGCATCCTGCCTTCGGTAAGAGTGTTGCCATGGTAGTGGTTGTGGAGAGTTTGTCCGTTGATACTCAGGATAACCGGAAAAGAAACAGGGCCTGCCTTGGCAAGTGCAATACCTTCAATAGTGCCGGCTATCTCCTGCTCAATTATACCCGGATGAGCCATCTTCATAGCAGTAGTATGCATCAGGTAGGCCACGTCAACCATTTTACTTATGATCTCTATCTCCTGGGTTGATTTAATGCAACGGAGCTTTACAACTCCCTTTATAAGTTCAACCGAGGCACTTGCTTTTAGCTGTCCGATTGCTATTCCGGTAAGCTCTGATAGTAATATTTTAGTTTCACCCCTATAAGGTGGGAGGAAATGCAGGGTTCTGCCGGAAGATTTAACATCCTTAATATACTTTTCAAGGTCTCCGAATGGTTTAGTGTCAGAGATGCCAACAAGTGCAGCCCTGTCTTTCATTGACGGTTGCGGCCCCATCCAGATTATATCATCCATATCCACATCATTACCGAAGAGGATCTCTTTATCATTATCGATATCGATAATACCGGCCAGGTCAGGCTGGTTAAGGCCAAAGAAATAATTAAATGCACTGTCCTGCCTGAAGTGGTAGGTATTAGCCGGATAGTTGAAAGCTGCCTCAGTATTTCCGGGGAAGAGAAGAACGCCACTTTTTATTTCCTTGCGTAAAGCATTACGCCGTGCTTGGTAAGTTTCTGGATTGAACATGGTTTTTTTGGTTAAATATCTTTACTTGGGTTAATTTCTTATTTCGAAGCGGCCATAAGAGCTTCAATATCGTCAGGTTCTATTGGGATGTGTGCCATAAGGTCAACAGGTTCATCGTCAACTACTATATCATTCTCGAGCCTGATGCCAAACCCTTCATCAACAATATAGATGGCAGGTTCACAGCTAAGGACCATACCTTTTTGTAAAGGCGTTTGCCTTGTACCGACATCATGCACATCAAGGCCTATAAAGTGGGATGTGCCATGCATATAATATTTGAAGTAAGCCGGTTTGTCAGGTGACTGGTTGTCGATATCTGACTGTGTTATCAGTCCCAACTCAATAAGTTCTTTCTCCATAATACGGCATACTTCAGCGTGGTAGCTGTCAATCGTTTTGCCAGGAGTAAGCAGTTTAATTGCCTGCCTTACTACTCTTAGTACTGCTTCGTATACCTCTCTCTGCCTGGGTGAAAATTTGCCGTTTACAGGAATAGTCCTTGAACAGTCGCCTGCATAATTGGCATACTCTGCACCAAAATCTAGCAGTAGTAAATCACCGTCCCTCAGTTGCTGGTCGTTCTGATTGTAATGAAGGATGTTATTGTTAACTCCACCTGCAACAATAGCAGGGTACGAATGCCCTGAAGCACCCTGACGGAGGTACTCATGGGTGATCTCCGCCTCAACCTCATACTCATAAATGCCTGGTTTTACAAATTTCAGCACACGCTGGAAAGCATCACCTGTTATATTGCATGCCTTTTGCAGAAGTTCAATTTCTTCAGGTTCTTTAACAAGCCTGAGTTCTGTGAGCAGGGGAGCGAGCTTTTTGTATTGATGCAGGGGATACTCCGACTGCAGTTTATGGGCAAGGGCAAGGTTCCTTGATTCTACCTCAGTGCTAAAACGAGGATTTTCGTCGAGGTTAAGATAGACAGTTTCAGTCCTGCTCATAAAATCCCTGAGTACACCATCCATCTGGCTCAACCACCTTACAGTTTTAATCCCTGATATTTCAGAAGCCTGTTCAAGTGTATACTTATGTCCGTACCAGGTTACCATATGGTCATCGGTTTCCACAATAAATGCGACTTCACGAAGGCTTTCATTAAAATGGCCGGGTGATAGCATAAGGACACTTTTCTCCTGGTCGAAGCCGGTGAGATAAAACATATCACTGTTTTGCCGGTATGGGAAAGTCTGGTCACCGTTCCTTGGCATCTCATGGTTTGAGTGTATTATTGCAACACAATCAGGAGGAAGTTTGCTGATAAGTTTTTTGCGGTTATTGATGAAAAAAGCCGGATTGATTGGTTTATATCGCATTGGTTCTGGAATTATTTTTTGTAATTTTACAGTATAGCCCCTTGACTAATATGCAATTTCTTATATTTGTTTCGCCCGATACGTGCGAAAGAATACGACTCACGCAAATTTAACAACTATTCGGTTAGCACTATTTAAAGAAAACTAATTTTCGTTTACAACTATAATACAACACTTTATGGCCATTACGTATTCATCAATCACCAAAAAAGTCATAATGGCTTTGGCGGGATTATTCCTGATTGCCTTCCTTTTTGTCCATCTCACAGTCAATTTACTGGTGCTGGTAAACGATGGAGGTGAAACGTTCAACAAGGCTGCACATTTCATGGTGACCAATCCTGTGATCCAGTTTATGCAGATATTCCTGTTCGGTGGTTTTATCATTCACATTATCACCGGCATAGTGCTGCAGATACAGAACTGGAGAGCACGTCCGCACCGTTATAAGGTGGAAGCATTCTCTGAGATGTCGCCTTTTTCAAAGTTCATGATCCACACAGGTATCATTGTGCTTTTAATCCTTGCTTATCACCTGTATAACTTCTTCTTCCAGGCTAAGTTAGGTAACATTTCTCAGGTGGTGTACGACGGACAGGAGTATGATGATATGGGCAAGATGGTAGTAGCTAAATTCAGCCACCTTACCCATGTGATCATTTATATTGTATGGCTGCTTATCCTGGGCTTCCATCTTGACCATGCTTTCCACTCAGGCCTGCAGTCGCTTGGCTTTAACCATAATAAATACACACCGGCCATGTTCACTATCAGCAGGATCATTGCTATCATTCTTACCGTCGGCTTCATTATTATACCGGTGGTAATCTATTTAAACAGTTAGTACACAGTTTGACCATCTACAATCTCACATAAGATATGGCAGAATTAAATACAAAAATACCACAAGGCCCTCTGGCAGATAAGTGGACTAGTTATAAATCACACATAAACCTTGTTAACCCTGCCAATAAGCGCAGGCTTGAGATTATAGTGATAGGTACAGGGCTGGCAGGTGCTTCAGCCGCAGCATCACTTGCTGAACTGGGTTTCAAGGTTAAGGCATTCTGTTACCAGGACAGTCCCAGACGTGCACATAGTATAGCAGCACAGGGTGGTATCAATGCCGCAAAAAATTACCAGAATGACGGCGACAGTGTATACAGGCTGTTTTATGATACAATTAAAGGAGGTGATTACAGGGCACGCGAAGCTAATGTTTACCGCCTTGCCGAAGTTAGCAATAACATTATCGACCAGTGCGTGGCACAAGGCGTTCCTTTTGCCCGTGATTATGGCGGATTGCTTGATAACCGCTCATTCGGTGGTGCACAGGTATCGAGGACTTTCTATGCAAGGGGACAAACGGGTCAGCAGTTGTTGCTTGGAGCCTATAGTGCCCTTAGCCGGCAGGTAAGCAAAGGCAATGTTGAAATGTACAGCAGGCATGAAATGATGGATGTGGTTATTGTTGATGGCCGGGCAAGGGGTATTATTGCACGTAACCTCATAACTGGCGCCATAGAACGCCACGCTGCCCATGCTGTAGTTATTGCCAGCGGAGGTTACGGCAATGTTTTCTTCCTGTCGACCAATGCTATGGGATCAAATGTTACCGCTGCCTGGAAGGCACACAGAAAGGGAGCTTATTTTGGAAACCCATGTTTTACCCAAATACATCCTACTTGTATTCCGGTACACGGTGAATACCAGTCGAAGCTAACCCTTATGAGTGAAAGCCTCAGAAATGATGGACGTATATGGGTGCCAAAGAATAAAGAAGATGCCCAAAAGATCAGGGAGGGTAAACTTTCACCACTGGATATTAAGGAAGAGGACAGGGATTACTATCTCGAGCGCCGTTATCCTGCCTTCGGTAACCTGGTGCCCAGGGATGTAGCTTCAAGGGCAGCCAAGGAAAGATGCGATGCAGGTTATGGTGTAGGTGAAACAGGACTTGCCGTGTATCTCGACTTTGCTGATGCTATCAACCGTTTAGGTAAGGATACCATTGAGGCACGTTATGGAAACCTTTTCCAGATGTACGAAAAGATAGTTGATGAAAACCCATATAAAGTTCCGATGATGATATACCCGGCTGTTCATTATACAATGGGCGGACTGTGGGTAGATTATGAACTGATGACCACTATACCAGGTCTTTATGCCGCCGGTGAAGCTAACTTCTCTGACCATGGAGCTAACAGGCTTGGTGCATCAGCACTTATGCAGGGACTGGCAGACGGGTATTTCGTTTTACCATATACCATGCAGAATTACCTTGCTGACCAGATCAGGGTACCAAAGATTTCACCCGACCTGCCTGAATTTATGGCTGCGGAAAAAGAAGTGATGGACCAGATTACTCAACTTCTGAATGTTAAGGGGACTAAGTCAGTTGATACATTCCACCGCAGGCTTGGCAATATCATGTGGGAGAATGTTGGTATGGCAAGAAATGAAGCAGGACTAAGAAAGGCAATTACTGAAATAGCAGCACTAAGGAAAGACTTCTGGAATGACGTGAAGATTCCGGGTACTGCTGACTCTATTAATCCTGAACTTGAAAAAGCAGGCAGGGTAGCTGATTTCCTCGAACTTGGAGAATTAATGGCCCGTGATGCGTTAATGAGAGAAGAGTCATGTGGCGGCCATTTCCGTGAGGAATACCAGACTCCTGAAGGTGAAGCCTTAAGGAATGACGATAACTACATGTATGTCGCCGCCTGGGCTTATAAAGGACGGGATGCTGAACCTGAACTTCACAAAGAACCGCTTCAGTATGAATTTATAGAGGTAAAACAGAGGAATTACAAATAACAGACCGAACCATGGACCTTACACTCAAAATATGGCGTCAGAAAAACGCTCTCAGTAAAGGAAAATTTGTCACCTATAACATAAGTGATATTTCACCCAATAGTTCTTTCCTTGAAATGATGGATGTACTCAACGAGTCACTCGTCAGTAAAGGTGAAGACCCTGTTGCCTTCGACCACGATTGCCGTGAAGGAATTTGCGGGGCTTGTGGTATGTATATTAACGGCCGTCCTCACGGACCGGATACTGCAGTTACTACCTGCCAGTTGCATATGCGTAAATTTAAGGACGGTGATACCGTGGTGATAGAGCCATGGCGTGCCAGGGCATTCCCGGTATTGAAAGACCTTATTGTTGACCGCTCCGCTTTCGATAAGATAGTCCAGGCAGGGGGTTTTGTCAGTGTCAATACAGGCGGAGTGCCTGATGGAAATGCTATCCCTGTCCCTAAAGAAAATGCTGACCTTTCAATGGATGCTGCTGCCTGTATTTCCTGCGGGGCCTGTGTTGCAGCCTGTAAAAATGCTTCGGCGATGCTGTTTGTTGGTGCTTTCGTATCAAAGTTTGCATTGCTGCCACAGGGGATGGTTGAAGCTAAGCAGCGTGTTCAGAATATGGTGGCTGAGATGGATAAACAAGGCTTTGGCAATTGTACCAATACCGGTGCTTGTGAAGCGGAGTGCCCTAAATTAATCACGCTTGAGAATATTGCAAGACTGAACAGGGAATTCATCCATTCAAAGATTACAAGCAGGAAATTTGAAAACAGAAGGGGCGACGGAGCATAAGTTATTGCATCCTCAGCCATTTAACGGCTTTGAGCGATATATCTAAGAGCATGACGTTAGCATTGGCATTGCGCTCAGCATGGTATATCGCTTCATTGAATTCTTTGGTAAATAGATGAATGTTGGAAGGGTTAAGGAAAGGAGTGAACGATTTTACGAACTGCTTTTCTTCACCCTCCGTATTTATATAGGCATCCAGTCCATAGTTATTAAGTGCACAAAACCTTACAACCCTGAGGGCATAGTTAAGGAAATTCTTTACATATTCCCTTCCTTCACTACTAATCTCCGACGACATCTTAACCAATGCCGCAACATCTCTTTTATAACAGGTTCTCATCCAGTCGCGGAACCTGATAAACATTTCATTATGGCTGCTTCCGTCGGCAATAATGTGCATAGCTTCAGTGAAATTACCGTCAGCCAGTAACCTGGCATTCTTAGCCTCATCTTCTGAACATCCGGTTAATTTTATGACGCCTTTCTCCACTTCATCATCGGTGAAAGCAGGGAACTTAATAAGCTGGGTGCGGGAGATTATGGTAGGGAGTATCTCCTCGTATTCTTCAGTAATCAGGATAAAAAGCGTTTTATCAGGTGGTTCTTCGAGTATCTTGAGTATTTTGTTGGCACCTGCATGGTGGATCTTCTCAACCATCCATATGATCATCACCTTGTACTCTGATTCATAAGAAGTATAGCTTAGTTTCCTCACCAGTTCGTTACAATCCTCTGTATTGATCAGTCCCTGCTTGTTAGCCTCAAGGCCTATTTCTTCATACCAGTCGTTCAGGTTAAAGAATCCTTTGTTATCAGCCACGACTTTTCGCCAGTGTGCAAGGAACATAGTGCTCAATGGCTTGCTGTCGAATTCCTTGGTTATAGCAACGGGATACATGAAATGCAGGTCAGGATGGGCCAGCTTACTATACTGGAGACATGAGGGACATACACCACAAGAGTCTTCCTCAGTCCGGTTTTTACAGTTGATAAACTGGGCATAGGCAATGGCCATGGGCAATTTACCAGAGCCCTGGGGCCCGAGAAACAATTGTGCATGACTAACCCTGTGTTCTCTGACGGTGCGTCTTAGTCTGTCCTTAACAACCTGCTGTCCTGGAATATCGCCGAATCTCATTACTCTTTTTTGAAGAGTGTAAAAATAGTAAATTACAGTAACAGCCGGTTACAGGTAGTACCCGTACTTATCAATTAACCCGTAAACTTTTTCGGGCAGGAAGTATTTAACTGATTTGCGGTTATGGATAGCACCCCTGATGAAACTTGAGGAAATCTCAATCCTTGGTGCCTGGATTATTTTTACAGATGGATGCTTAGCAAGGGGATGGTCCTCACTGCCATGGCGGGGATAAAGCAGCAGGCTGTATTGTTCAAGGATCTGCTCGTAGTTCTTCCATTTGTTAAAACTCACCAGCAGGTCAGTGCCTCCGGTGAGGATAAATTTACGATCAGGGTACTTTTCTGTTAACCTTGTAAGTGTGTCAATAGTGTAGGAGGGACGTGGCATATGGAATTCAATATCGCTCACCCTGAACCTTGTATCCTTGCCAATGGCTTCCTGCACCATTTCAAAGCGGGCATAATCACCGAGAAGGGTAGTTTTATCCTTCAGCGGGTTCTGGGGTGAAACAATAAACCACACTTCATCCATATTGCCAAATTCAGTGAGGTATTCAGCAACACAAAGATGTCCGATATGTACCGGATTAAAGGACCCAAAGAAAAGAGCTGTAGCTTTATCTTTTGCCATTTATTTAATTATTTAAGAAAGCACTCACAGTCTTAACAATTTCTTCTTTCGCTTTATCGAGATTGTCGTTTACAATTATTCTGTCAAACCGGTCAGCATATGTAAGTTCCCTGACCGCTTTTTCCACTCTCTTGTTTATTGTCTCTTCCGAGTCGGTGTTCCTGCAGTTGAGTCTTTCCCTTATAGCCTCCACTGAGGGTGGTTGAATAAACAATGCAAGAGCTCTTTGTCCGTATACCCTCTTTATGTTAAGACCACCTACAACATCCACATCAAAAATAACATCCTTTCCATCGGCCATCATCCTGTCGACTTCACTCTTGAGAGTTCCGTAAAAGCTGCCGTTGTATACTTCCTGCCATTCCAGGAGGTCACCACTGTCAATTCTTTTCCTGAATTCATCAGTGGAAATGAAAAAGTAATCTTTTCCATCAACTTCACCATTCCTTATCTGCCTGCTGGTAGCTGACACAGAGAATGAAAGAGTGGGCATACACAATAGAAGGTGTTTTACCAGCGTGGTTTTGCCTGAACCTGAAGGTGCAGAGAGAATGATCAGCTTAGGTTGGCGCATTGCTTATAGTATATTTGCCAGTTGTTCTTTAATTTTTTCAAGTTCATCCTTCATTTGCACCACCACTCTCTGGATGTTTGCATCATTGGCTTTTGATCCGATGGTGTTTATCTCACGGCCTATTTCCTGGGTAACAAATGAAAGCTTCCTGCCATTGGCCTCTGATTCATGAAGCGTATCCAGAAAATAGGTGAGGTGCTTTAATAACCTTACTTTTTCTTCGGTAATATCTAATTTTTCAAGGTAGTATATGATCTCCTGCTCAAACCTGTTTGAATCAAGTGTATTATTAGCAGTAAACTCGCTTACCGCAAGCCTCAGTTTTTCCCTGAAATTCGTATTGCGTGTTTCTTCAAACTCATCGAGGTTGAGGAGCAGTCCGTTAATACTATTGATCCTTGCCTTGAAATCTGTCATTAACTGCTCACCCTCATGAATCCTGAATGCGTCTAACCCGGATATTGCCTGGGAGAGACAGGAGGACACCAATTCCCATTCTTCTTCACTGAATACCTCTCTGGAAGGTTTCATTACTTCAGGTAGTTTCATAATGACCGACAGAACATCGGCATTTTCCTCTCCCAGGTCATATGCGATATCTTTTAATTCCTTGTAATAGCCCTCAACTAGTGAACGGTTAATGGAAGTTGGCAATTCACTGTCAGCATAGTCAATAGTTCCGGTAAGTTCTATTTTACCCCGCTCAAGTTTTTTTGCAATAAGGCTTCTTATTTCAGGTTCTTTTTCCCTGAACAAAGGAGGAAGCTTGATATTAAGGTCAAGTTGCTTACTGTTCAGTGACTTCAGCTCAATAGTTACTGTTTTCCCTGGAAGTGACACAGTATTCTTGCCGAAGCCGGTCATTGATTTTAACATACCTGTTGTTTTTTGCAAATTTACGTTTATTTAGTGTTTGAAATGGATGTAAAAAATGGAGGGATTACCAGTTACAGCTTTTAGATAAAAGGAAAAATTCTTTAATATTGTATAAAAATTGACTTTATGATAAGAGCCGTAATTATTGATGATGAAGCCAATTCAAGGGAAAGTATCAGGGAAGTTCTTCGTTTGTATTGCGAAGACGTTGTCGTGGTTGGTGAGGCTGAAAGTGTAGTTACCGGCCAAATGGTAATAACTGAACTGAAACCCGATCTTATTTTCCTGGATATAAGAATGCCTGACGGAACCGGTTTTGACCTATTGCAGAGACTTGGTAAAATTGATTTCAGGGTTATATTCGTCACTGCTTATGAGGAATATGCTATCAAAGCATTTAAGTTTAATGCAATTGACTACATTACAAAACCAATAGATGCAGATGATCTCAAACTTGCAGTTCAGAAAGCCGGCGAATATTTCAATAAAGGCACAGTAAATGAAACTATTAAAATGCTTCTCGATGCTGTAGGCAAGCCTCCTGCCCACCTGCATAAAAGGGTTGTTCTGCGAACAGTGAATACGGTGCATGTTCTCGAAATTGAGAAGATAATTCGCTGTGAATCAGATCGAAACTATACAGCTTTCCATCTGGTTGATGAGGAAAAAATCCTTATCTCAAGGTCAATGAAAGAGTTTGATGAAATGCTTGTAGGCCATGGTTTCTTAAGGGTTCATAATTCACACCTGATAAATCTCAACTTTGTTCGAAAGTTCCTGAAAGATGAACTTATATGTGTTCTCCAGGATAATACCAGCATCCCGGTATCTTACAGAAAAAGAGATGAACTTCTTGAAGCAATACGTAATCTTTAGCGCCTGATTTTACGATTATCAGCAAAATCTATACGTTTGAAAGAAAAGTACGGACGTTTGATAAATGAGTTAATATATTGATTTTTCTTGACAGTACTTTGTAGCCTCAAAACTGGCCAAATGGTTACTGGTAATACTTACAAATTCAGAGCTAGCTTTTTATTCGGCGGCAATCTCTTTTCAGATGATGTTATTGAAATAAATGACAGCAATATTACCTTGAGGAGAAACAGGTGGTTTGTAAGAGATTTCTATTCTATAACAATTCCCTTGTCCAATATCATTGATGTTCAGATAATGAAGCACAATCCGGGTGCTGAAATAATAGTCGAATCACATTCAAGGAACCAGATTATCAGCAAAGGATACAGATATTCCTCAGCTTGTAAGATAAGAGAACTATTGATGCAATAGAATACGTTGTTGCATACTCATTCTACTTTACTCTTGATTTGACCGGCATTATTGTTAAATTTGCTTTGCGCCACTTGTTGCCTTAATAACTGCCGGTGAATGAAAAAGATTATTCCTGTAAAAGCTACAATAGATGAAGAGTTAAGCGGACCGAGGGTCACTCTCATGGATGCCCAGCCCGACATACTTGCTGCCATGTATGATGATATAGCCATGGCGAAAAAGAGTATCTACCTAGAAATTTACAGGATAGCTTATGATTATACCGGTGAACTGTTCCGCGATATGCTGGCCGTTAAGTGCAAGCAGGGGCTAACCGTAAAATTAATGCTCGATTCATGGGGAACACCTCCTAACGACTTGTTCTTTGAACCCATCACAAAAAGTGGAGGTGAGGTAATCTTTTTCCGTAAAATGAAGTTCGGTATTGATTTCTTTACCAAAAACCACAGGAGGAACCACCGTAAAGTCCTGGTGATCGATGATGAGATTGCCTATATAGGATCTCCTAACATTACTGGATATTCAGCATCATGGAGAGAAATCAGCCTCAGGCTGGAAGGCCCCATTGCAGTTCTTTTTAAAAAGACAATTTTCGACAGTATGAAACTGTTCGATAAATATATTTTCAATAAGTTTTCCTACAAGAAAACTATCTATTACAATGGCTTTGAGATTGTTCAGGACCTTCCTTCTATATACCGGCAGCAAATTAAAAAGAGGTTTGAAAAATTAATTGCCAAATCGCAGAGGGAAGTAATTATTGAAACCCCCTATTTTATTCCCGGCTACAAACTCAGACGACTACTTGCTCAGGCTGCAAACCGCGGAGTAAAAGTTAAAGTAATCATGCCCCTGCATTCTGATGTTAAAATTGTGGACCTTCTGAGAGACAAGTACCTCAAGTTCTATCATAAGAATGGCATTGAAATGTTCTTTTTCACGGCAAGTAATCTGCATGCCAAATGCCTGTTGGTTGATAAAGAAATATTTAGTGTTGGTTCAGCCAATTTTGATTACAGGAGCTTCAGGTACCAGCATGAAATTATTCTTTTAGGCAGGCAGCAGAGCGTTGTTAGCCTGGTCGACCAGCACCTGAATGAAAGCCTTAAAGGTTGTATTCCTTTCAATTATGAAGCATACCTTCGGCGGCCTAAAATAGAGCGGATATTTGGTTGGCTGCTCTTACCTGTCCGGCACTTCTTTTAAATTAAAAGGGCTACCCCTGCGGATAGCCCTTCAAATAGACCTAACCTAAACCAATCATTACTGAATGCTAATCTCTTTTTTAATAACTGCATCTTCCCTTCTTGGTAAGGTGATTTTCAGAATGCCATTCTGATAATCAGCACTTATCTTGTCAAGATCTACAGTTTTAGGAAGCACAAAGCTTCTGTTCATGTTATACCTGTTGTATTCCCTGCGCAGGAATTTTTCATCCTGTACTTCGTTATCCTGCTTCATTTCTGCAGAGATATTCAATGTTTGCTGTTCCAGGTTAATACGGAAATCCTCCTTTGAAAAACCCGGTGCCATCAATTCAATCACGAAACCAATGTCGTTATCATAAATATTAGCCGGATGGCTGTAGCGGCCTGTGTCGCGCATATTGTTGCTGAAAAACTGGTCAATTAAACTTAGGGCCGGTTGATTAAATCTGATCATATTCATAGTTGTATCCTCCTGTGTTTTTTGTTTGTTTATTCAGGTATTTTCAAATTGTATGCCAGCAGGGTAAATGCTGTTTTTGATGAAATAAATAAGACATAATGGCAGGGAAATTGTTTTTAAGATTAAAAAGTAAGACAAAATGACATATAATACAACAAAAGACTATAACTTTGTTTATTACGTTAGTTAATTATTGAATATCTTAAAATGGCCAGCCAGCACAGGGAAATCCTCAGGTTATTTGCTTTTAAAAGGATTATAATACCTATCCTTATTGGCTTGGGTGTGATTGTTTACATGCTGGTTAAAGATCTTTCTCATGGTGATATACGATCCATAAGGATTACCTGGGAGTCCATTGCCTACTTTGCAGCGGCTATATTAATGGTGGGAGTCAGGGATTTTGCCTATATGTACAGGATCAGGCTGCTTACCAACAAAACCCTTTCATGGACCAAAGCTTTTCAGGTTATATTCCTGTGGGAATTTTCTTCAAGTGTTACCCCTTCAGTTGTGGGAGGTTCTGCAGTTGCAATTTTTCTATTGACCAAGGAAAAACTGGGTACAGGCAGGGCTACTGCTACTGTTATGGTAACAGCCTTGTTAGATGAATTATTTTATATAGTATTTGTTCCTTTAACATTTCTCTGGGCCGGTATTGAAAGATTATCTGTTGACGGACAAGAGTTGAAGCTTTTTGGTGCACAGTTATCCACTATGGTAATATTCTTAGTTGGTTACCTTCTTATTGTGCTTGTTACTTTTCTGCTCAGTTATGGAGTCTTTATTAATCCAAAGGGTATGAGGTGGTTACTTATTAAAGTAACCAAATATGGCTTCCTCAAACGGTTTGCCCATGCGGCTGAGCATACCGGTGACCAGATAATTGAGACTTCAGCTGAGTTCAGGCAAAAAACTCCGGTATTCTGGCTCAAGGCATTTGGTATAACCGGATTATCTTGGATTGGCCGTTTCCTTGTTGTGAATTTCCTGATTGTTGGTTTTACTTCATCAGTTTCATTATCTGACCACTTCCTGATAATGGCAAGGCAGCTTATGATGTGGGTTATCATGCTGATAAGCCCTACACCGGGAGGCAGTGGTATAGCCGAGTTCTTTTTCCCTATTTTCCTCAGGGAATTTATAGCCGGTTCCACACGCGATCTTACAGTAATTGTTGCACTGGCATGGCGTATACTCACCTACTACCCCTACCTGGTAATTGGTGCACTGGTATTGCCCTTTTGGTTAAGAAGAGTTTATCTTGGTCGTAAACTGATAAAATTCAGGAAGTAATTCTCATCAATCACTTTAAATCTTAACCGCAGTGTATGTAACGGTCAACCAACTCCTGCATTTTCTCCCTGTTGCAATGTACCTGTTCCCTCAGATGCTCGTCCTCATAACTCCTGAGTTTACGGGCCACTCCTTCAATTACTGATTTTGGGAATACATCATATTGCTGGTATATTTCAGCCTGTTGCTCGAGCCTGCTCGCAGAATCCCAGCATGAAACCGGCAATTGATTCAGTTGTGCAAGCCTGTCCTTAAACTCATCATCAAAGATATTAACGTCAACATACCATTTCTCTGCCAGTTCAAGTGAATTCTCAAGTTCAAGTCCATGGCGCGCTGCAACGGTTAATCCAGCAAGTAAGAGATAGATATCAGCAGAACCATCCGGACAGCGGAATTCTACTGTTTGTAGCTGAGTATGGTCTTGTTCTGTCTTAGTTTCATTTGGGTTGGCATGGTAGATCATATTGTTTTCACCTGCCCAGCCTAGTGGAACCCTTACGAGAACACTTCTGTTCCTGTCGCCCCAGCAAATATTGGTTGGTGCTTCCTGGTGCGGTACCAGCCTGAAATATGAAGTAGGGTTTGCATTTCCAAAAGCAGTTAGTGACGGAGCCAGGTCAAGATAACCTGCAATTGCTTTTTTTGCAGTTTCACTGAGTTTACCATTGCTGATCATCTGGTTCTTACCATCCTTAACAAGCTTGGTATGTATGTGGAGTCCGCTGCCTGCCTTGCCTACAGTAATTTTTGGTGCAAAAGTTACATTCACACCATGCTGGTTTGCAATATTCCTTAAGATCCATTTTGCTATTACCAGTTGATCGGCTGCATCTTCGAGAGTGGTAGGAGTGAACTCTATTTCATTCTGCTCGTAAAGATTGCCGTCCTGTCTGAAATTTCCTACCTCTGAGTGACCGTATTTTATGAGGCAGCCGGCTTTCGCCATAGCGGTCATAGCCTCAGTACGCAGTGATTCAAATTTAGCAAACGGAGCTGATTCATGATACCCCTTCTGATCAACTGCAGGGAATTCCTCATAAAAATCTTCACTTATTACATAGTATTCCAGTTCACCCATTACTTCAAACGATAGGCCGGTTTTCTCCTTCAGTGCGGTATGTGCCTTCCTGAGAATGTATTCAGGCGAACTTTCAAGAGGTTTGCCATCCTTATCATAGTATGAACAAAGGATATCAATAGCGGGCACTTCAGAGAATGGATTTAAAAAGGCTGTGCGGTACCTGGGCACTACATACAAGTCGCTGGAACCTGCCTGGATGAATGGGAACAGACTTGAGCCGTCGCACCTTTCGCCTGTTGTAAGGATACTGTTTAAATGCTCAAGTGAACTGATTACAAAGTTTAAAGTCTTAAGTCTTCCATCACCACCAACATACCTGAAATTAACCATTTCAATGTTCTTATCCACAATGTACTTGATAAGGTCTGCCTTTGTAAATTTTGATGCCGGTTTGTTTAGATACTGTACAAGGGGATTCGGATTCAATGCTGCAATATTTTCCATTAGAGTATTTTTAGCCCGTCTGTCGGGGGGTTATCTGTTAGTGTTTCAGTCAAAAGACCGGTCAAAATTAGAAAGATTTTTCGACTTCCAAATATGAAGCGTGGATTAATTTCTTAGCGGTTTCAAAACCAATGAACATCCATAATTAAGTATCTTTGCTTTCTAATGGTTTAATGAATATTAAATGGTTGAGCTGGTATTTTTCATTGCATTCATAATAGTTATCACTGGTTTTTTACTACTTGACCTTGGGGTTCTCGAGAAGGATAATCACATTGTAAGTTTTAAAAGTGCACTTACTTATACCTTCATTTGGGTTTCAGTTTCTATATGTTTTTATTTTCTCCTGAAACTTCATGGTGAGTGGGTTCACCTTGGTCCTGACGGTACGTTGCCTGAACTCAAAGAAATTATCGCACGTTATAACCACCCTGTAAAAATCGATGGTCTTGATTATCAGTCAGCCCTTGAGGTTTATAAAAAGAACCTTGCCCTTGAGTATATTACAGGTTATGTAATTGAATGGATGCTTTCGCTCGATAACATCTTTGTAATGGTTGTTATATTCTTTGCATTCAAGGTCGACTCACACTATTACAGGCGGGTTCTTTTCTATGGTATCCTTGCTGCTGTTGTTTTCAGGTTTGCCTTTATATTCTCGGCTTCGGCAATAATCCATAAATTCCATTGGGTATTATACATCTTTGGAGTCCTGCTTATTTATACGGGTATCAAGATGTTTTTTGAGAAAGAAGCAGCCCATATAAATGCAAAAGATCATCCTGTAGTAAAGTTTGCTTCAAAATACCTCCCTGTATATCCACACTTTGTCAGGCACCATTTCTTTGTCAGGAAACACGGCAAACTGATGATCACCCCCTTGTTTATCACTCTGATGGTGATTGAATTTTCGGATGTAATGTTTGCTGTTGATTCTATCCCGGCCATTTTTGCTGTTACCAGCGACCCGTATATTATCTTCTTTTCAAATGTATTTGCAATACTCGGATTAAGGTCAATGTTCTTTGTACTTATCAAGATCATTAATGTCTTCCACTACCTTAAATACGGATTGGCTTTCCTGATGTGCTTTATCGGTTTCAAGATGATTTTTGCTGATTTCCTTACCAGGGTGGGATTTACAACAGCTCATTCCTTGTACCTCATCCTTGGAATCATGATGGTAAGTGTGCTTGTTTCGCTTTTATTCCCTAATAAGGAATAAAGAAAGAGCCACTCATGGGACTCGAACCCACGACCCGCGCATTACGAATGCGCTGCTCTACCGACTGAGCTAAAGTGGCATTTATGTTAAAGGGCAGGTGTATGCCTGCCCTTTAAATTTTTGTCGGGATGAGAGGATTCGAACCTCCGGCCTCTTCGTCCCGAACGAAGCGCGCTACCAGGCTGCGCTACATCCCGATCATGTCTATATGTAAAGGCCGGACGACTGCCTTTGCGCCGCAAAATTAACTAATTTATTTTGAAAAGCGATAAAAAAAGGGAGGTATTTCTACCGCCCTTTTTTTATAAAATTACTACTTAAAGACTCTGTTACTTAGTGATATTATACAGAGTCTGAACCTCTTCAGGAGTTATAGCCCTGTTAAAGATATGCAATTCATCATACAGGCTGAGGTCAGAGAAATGCTCCCAGTAAACAAAGTTTGGCTGGCCTGAACCAATAGTCATCGAAGTGACACCTGTCCAGTCAAGAGGAGCCGGAGTTTCAGGCAGGTATTCAAGAACCTGTTCTCCGTTGATATATGCAACTGCTTTAGCCTGCGATATGCTTAATACGACATGCAGCCATGAGCCATCAGGGGCAAAAGTATAGATAGGATTCATCCATACCTCGGTAGTGCCAACTCCAAAGTTAACGCCTATCTTTTGCTCGTCGGCAGTGCCTTCCCTGAAGATCCTTATACCATTGTTCCTGCTCTCACCCGGAGGACTGAGCACAAGAATACCTGCCCTGTCAGGAGTTGAGTTTGTTTTAATCCAGAATGAAATACTCATCTCAGGAGCTGTAAGGCCTGCAGTAGGCAGTGTAAGGTATGAATCAGTAGCACCTGCATAGGCATCACCTTTGATGCCTTCGGTAAATGAAGGACTTCCGGTTTTTGCTGCTTCAAGGCCATTTATGTAATCCAGGTATGTGCCATCGAACGGTATGTACAATACCTCACCTTCCATAGGTTCATACGGAGGAAGGGTGGTCTTCCTGAAATTAACGAACTTAGTCACAGTTTTTCCTGTAAGGTCAGTAACAGTAACGGTAAGTTTATGGTCACCATCAGGCAAACCGACGTGTTTGTATTCAACAACTGCCCTGCGGTAATCGGGGAATGAAGTTAGGTTTGCTATCTCAGTTCCGTCGATATCAATTTTAATTGATCCTATCTCAACATCATCAACGGCGGTGAACTTATAGGTAACAATAGTATCACCTTCCATCACGTTGACAGGTTTACCAACTGCCGGGAACGTTATTGTTAAAGTCGGATCTTCTATATCACTACCCGGTGATAGCGGAGTAATGGGGTCAAGTCCTTTTTCGCACGATGAGAACATCAGTGCAGCAAGGCATCCGAGAAAAATATTTCTAACTATTTTCATTGTTCTTTCTTTTTATCGTTTTAAACAAATGCTACTGGCCTAATATAGGTAACTGGTCTATCTGATTCTGAGGATAAGGCAGGAAGATCTTCGATTCGTTGAATACCCTTCCTTCATAGCTCAATTCATCATACCTCTGAAGCCTTACCATATCGAAGTATCGCTGACCCCATTCCATTGCCAACTCTGCCAGTTTCTCATCCATCACCTGGTCGAGGGTCACACCTGAAAGTGTTGATAGTCCTGCCCTGTCCCTTACCAGATTAACTGCAGCATCGGCAGTTCCTGCGTTGCCTGTTGCACCCTGTGTCAGTGCTTCAGCATACATAAGGAGAATTTCAGCGTAGCGGATAATTGGCAGGTTTTTATTGGTACCATAGTCAGTACGTCCCGGCGTTAACTGGTTTGAAGGCAGGTAGTGCTTGCCACTGGCAAACATTGCACGTGCATAATCATTGATCTTATCACCCGACCTTGTAGTTGAAGAAATCCAGGATGGCAGGTTTGAATAATTCGGGTCAGTTGTAATTTCCTGGATTCCCCTGTCAGTAAACAATACGCTTGTCTCTAAACGTACAGTTTCACCCCTGTCGAGCATAAACTTAATATATTTAAGGCTTGGCTCCCAGAAACCCCAACCATCACTGGCTCCTGCAACCGCAGGTGTCCATCCCTGCGGGCCGAAGAAAGCAAACAGGTATGAGTAATTGTCACCTGTGCCTTGTCCGAGGTCGGAGTATTGCATCTCAAGGATGTTTTCATTGTTCAACTTTCCTTTGATCTTAAACAGTTCATAGTAATCAGATTCAAGGGAGAACTTGCCTGAATTGATAATTTCACCTGTTGCCAGGGCAACTGCAGGGTAATCTTTAAGTTCAAGACTGGCCAGGGCTTTCATTGCATAAGCGGTGTAACGTGTAACACCACCCGGAAGGTCGGTCCGTTCATTAGGCCTTATGGCAGGTAAGGCAGGTATAGCCTCATCCATCCAGGTGGAAATAGTCTGCATTACCTCATCTTTTGTTTTAAGAGGGGTAATAAACAGGTCAGAAGGACTGGAAGTTGGTGGTATGAGTATTGAACCCCAAACCCTGCTTAACTGGAATAGCCAGAATGATTTAAGGACTTTAATTTCTGCTATGTACTGATCAGCGAGGGCTGCTGAACCGCCGGCGTTACGGTACAACTCAATCTGTTCCATTGCTGAATTAGCGGAGATAACATTTCCGAAGTAATTCTGCCATAAAGAATTGTACATCCAGTAGTCCTTGTTGTAATTATACTTGTCGGTTTCAGCAAAATCCTGCTGGTCGCCCAGTCCGCCTGCATTTACATCATCGCCTCTAACGGCTATAAGTGGCATGTCTTCCCATTCAGTGTTATTAAACTCTGTGTAAGTACCAATAAGCGGAAGAATCATGTTCCCGTGCTGACTATAGTCAGTAGCTTCTGTAAGTGACCTGTTCTCTGCCGGGTCATCCAGATATTTTTCACATCCGGTGGTGCCCACCAGCAGTAATAGTGAGAAGGCACTTATTATAAGGAATTTATATGGTTTCATACTGTTCACTATTTAGGAATTAAAACTTAATATTCAGGTTAATGGTATAAACCGCAGGTATCGGATAGGTTTGCGTGTCCCATCCATTGGCTACTTCAGGAGTAAATCCGTTGTAGCTGAATAATGTGAGTGGGCGCTCAGCCGTGAAGGCAATCCTTGTTTCAGGGAACTTTGGTCCGAGCCAGTTGCTGTTCCTTATTGTATAACCCAACTGTACATTCTGGATCCTGAAGAAACCTCCGTCTTCAACAAAGTAATCGCTCATCTTCTGGTTCCATCCCTTACGAAGGCCTTTTGATGAAGGATACTTGTCTGATGTACCCTCACCATGCCACCTGTTTTCTGCGAGGTCAGCATCGAGGTTGCCGTCTGAAGTCCAGATAAGTTCACCACGTTTACGGTTGAGAATTTTATTACCTTCCTGTCCGTATATACTGGCTGAAAGATCCCAGTTTGAGTACCTTATGTTGATATAACCGCCATAGATAAAGTTGGGGAAGTATGACCCGAGGATTACCCTGTCGTCATCATCTATCTTTCCATCATTATTCTGGTCAACATACTTAAAGTCGCCCGGCTCAAGACCATTCTCAATAGCTACCGGATCGGCTTCTATTTCTGACTGGTTTTGGTATACGCCTGCAACCTCACGGCCATAGAATGCCATAAGTGGTTCCCCTATATAAGTACGCTGCCTGAATTCGGCTGTACCGCCGTCAATATAACTCTGGCCATAGAGGTCAACAGCTTCATTCCTGAGTGTTGAGAAATTACCGCCAACACTGTAGCTTAACCTGTCGCTTACCCTGTTTGTCCAGTCAAGGGCAACCTCTATACCTGAATTGCGGATTGTACCCTGAGGCCTCAGCACGCTGCCACCAACCATCGGTATGTTAACCGGAATAGCTGCTTTTTTGGTATCTCTTGTATAGTAGTCGAATTCTGCTGATAGTTTATTATTGAAAAGCCTTGCTGTAAAACCAACATTGGTTTCTTCAGTAAGTTCCCACACAAGTTCTGAATATGAGCTTGATACAACTGAGCCTGAATATACAACGCCACCCATTGTAGTGTTATAGAAGTTGGTAGTGTAAGTACCGTCGCTCGCCTGGACTTTGTCATTACCCAACTGTCCCCAGCTTGCCCTGATCTTCATATAATTGAGGACATTTGATTCAGGAATAAAGTTCTCTTCTGTTACTACCCATCCAAGACCTATAGTAGGGAAGGTGCCCCACTTTTCCTGGTATTTATTGCTGCCGTCAGCACGAAGGGTGGCATACAGCAGGTATCTGTCTTTAAAATTGTATGATAATCTTCCGAAATACGACATTCCGTACTGGCGGAGCCCGTCGTCCCAAACAGCTTCTGAAGGAACATTAAGCGACTGGCTTATATACCATGACTGTTCCATATCGGTAGGGAAGTTCTTACCCTGTGCACTGAGAATGGTGAATCCTTCATCCTTGAATGAAGTACCTCCCATGAGGGTAAAGTCATGGTCGCCGATGGATTCATTATAGGTAAGTACGTTATCCCAGATGTGGTTATTATAATTAGAGAATGTGCGTGTTAATGTTGCGTCCTTATTCTGGAAGCCCTCATCAATAAAGAACGGGAAGTTTACTATTCTTTGGTCAACCGATGTAAAGCTGTAGTTATAAGTACTCTTGAAAGTAAGGGTTTTGGGTATGAGGGTAAACTCCATGAAATAATTAGTAAGGAACTTCTTGATCCTCATATAGTCGAGATTGAAGTCCATTGCAGGGAAGGGGTTTTGTCCGGCCCTGTAACCAACGCTTCTTGCGCTGGCATAATTGGTAGGTGTAGCCCCTGTATTAAGCGGGTCATAAATGGGCATGATAGGTACTGCAAAGTAAGCGTCATTCCAGGCACTGGCAGCATCGTTATATTTCTGGCCGTTGCTCAGGATAAGGTTTCCGCCAATGTTAAGCCATTTTGTTGCTTTGAGATCGAGCTTTGAGCGCAGGTTAACACGCTCAAACAGGTTCTTCATGTCCATGATACCATCCTGGTAAAAATAATTTCCACCTATGGAGTACCTTACTGATTCTGTTCCTCCTGAAAAATCGAGGCTATGATTAGTAATAGCTGCCGGGCGCAATATTTCACTGTACCAGTCGGTATTTGGCACCGGAACCCTTGGGTTTACACGGCTTCTTCCAAACCTCTGCATGGCATTGAGGATGAATGTTTCATCAGCTGCTGACCCTGATTCAAGAGCCATATTGGTAAACTGTTCCGAATTGGCCATTTTTACTATATTCTGTGCAATCTGGTATCCTGTATAACCATCATACACAATCTGGGGTTTCTGGTTAAACTGTCCTGATTTTGTTTCAATCAGCACGACACCATTAGCAGCCCTTACTCCATAAATGGCAGCAGCTGAAGCATCCTTAAGTACCGACATTGAAGCAACGTCCGACATATTCAGGAAGTCTACATTGTCGAAGAACATACCGTCTACTACATAAAGGGGCGCTTCGTTCTCCCTCCCGGGAAATGATCCGATACCACGTACTCTCACTGTCGGCAAGTCGCCTGGTGAACCATTGGTTACAACCTGTAAACCGGCAACCTTGCCCTGTAAGGCCTGGAGTGGTGCAGAAGAAGGAGTCCTGGCTATGTCCTCAGCTTTCACAGTAACAATTGATGAAGTGAGGTCTTTAACTTTTGTGCTGCCATAACCTACTACAACCACTTCTTCAAGTGATGTTTTTGATGCATCGAGTGCAACATTGATGATCTTTTGTGTTCCAATGGCAACTTCTTTGGTATCATAACCAATAAAGCTGATGACGAGTGTATTTTCACCGGAGGCTACATTAATGGTAAAGTTACCATCCAGGTCGGTGGCAACTCCTTTGGTAGTCCCCTTTACAACAACTGAAGCACCGGGTAGTGATTCATTGGTACCGCTGTCAGTCACCTTTCCACTGATACTTCTTTCCTGGCCGAACACTGTTGTGCCGGCAAACAGGAAGAGTAACAACAGTACAATGCTCCTTAACCAGCCTGATGCTTGTTTAAGAGGTAGATAAGTCTTCATACGTTTTTTGGTTTAAGTATTTATTTTCCTTGAATTGTGTAAGACAATAGAAGCACCATGCTATGGTAACCCGGACCTGTCAGATCAGATAATGAAAAATAAGGATTTTCGGACAGGGTATCCATGCAATTGATGTTTCTATTGCAATACTTTATTAGAGTCCTGTATATTCTCAAGCAAATATACGTCAATATTGCCGGAATTGAACTCCCTACAGTGCTTTTTTAGCGTCTGTATCTATGATTTTGCCTTACAGGTATTTATACCCGGAATCATGTATAAGGGACAAAGGCTGAATGCACTTGTGAGCAGCAAAACTGCAGCTAAAATCAATAATATTATACCGGCAGTGCCCTCTACAACTCCGGTGAAATACAGTGCTGCTAAAACAATGGCAAGAACAACCCTGATGATCTTGTCAATGGAACCTACATTCTTTTTCATTGGTTGTGTGGTTTTAGGTGAAACATGAATCAACTGCCATAAACAAACCATTGTTAAAATAGTTTGCCCTGCAATGTTTCAAGGATAAGCTCGTGATAGTATTCTCTCTCTCTTGCATTTAACTGACTCTTTAAAATCTTTTCTTCGAGCTCTTTTCTTGATTGAACAGCCTCCTGTTGCCTGCCTGATTCAAAAAGGATTTTAAATTGATAATAATTTAAAAGGATATTATCAGGGTAGCTCTTTTTGAGTACTTTGCAGAAGAAGGCTGCTTCCCTGAGGTCAGGGTCAAGTTCAGTCTTTATCTTCATCAGAAAGTAGAGTGCCTCCGTTTTTATGAGTTGGTTATCACTAAGCGCAGCTTTCCTGAGATAGAGTATTCCCATTTTCTTCTCAATCTCAGGATTGAACTTTGTAAATACCGGTAACAATGGTATTTTACCGGTAGCCTCAGCGTATACATAGTTGTATAATCCTGATGTCAGATAGAATGGCGGATAATCAGCTTCTTTCCCGAATGACTGCTTAACAAGGTGTCTGTACTTTGACAGCAGGGTCACTACTTGTCCGTATGATTTGTCAGCCAGTGCAATTCTTGCATTGAATGCATAGCCGGTAATAAGCAAAAACAGATGGTGATAACCTGAACTTTCTGTTTTACCTGCACACGCTGATTCAAGAAGTTTAAGGCGCTCAGCCATCAGGTCAGCATATTCCTCATTATGGCCTGAAGAAATATACTTCCACCAATAATAGTTTATTACACCCAACTGGAAGGCAGCATCTGATGCAAGCTGCCTGTCCATTTTCTTAATCAGTGAATCAGCGCTCCTGAACCGGTTATGGAGGGTTAGGTCATAGAGTTGAATTGCATGGGGAGATATAGCAAATGCAGGCTGGCTTTTTACAGGGATTGACAGTAAAATTATAACTGTAAAAGGCAATAGTTTAATCCATAATCCTTTTAAAGAGACCACCATTTACTGCAAGGTATGAAGTATATTAATTAAAACACTGCTCTTTTTTTCATTTTGCCGGTCAGCTGCTATAAGGGCAGCTTTCTGGTAACCTCCGATATAATATCGCTGAAACCAGGGCAGGACTATGATACTTGCATCGATAACAGTGTATGGTCCTGCCAGTAACACTCCTGAGCTGATTAATCCTGCCAGCAACAAGAATGAATTTATCCCGTTTTTGTAATCGCCACAGTATACCTGTCCGCTTCCCGGTATTACAATACTCATTATCCCTGCCAGGCGGGGACTATACCTCCTCTCAATTTTCCTTATCCTGCTGAACTCCTGTATTATCCTCTCCTGTTGATCTTTAGCAGCACACCTAAGGAAATATCCCTTTGACTCATCAAATTTTTCAAGTTTATAAAGTGCCATTCCGGTTATCAGATCGAGATTCCATTGCTGAAGACTGTCGGCTGTAACTGAAGTAGAGTAAAGGTCACCCATTGCTTCAGGGTAATTGCCCAATTGAATACTGCAAAGTACCTTTTTAAGAAAGTACTCTGTTTTAAGTGAGTCGTTGTTCTCCTGGTTATACGAAAGCTCATAGTAATACCGGGCTGACCCGAAATCAGCTGACAAGTATGCATTGTCGGCAAGTAGTGGTAATACTTCCGGATACCGGACACCGTTATCAAACCAGAATACCCTGCTGAGGGCATTGCCTGCCTGCTCATAGTTGCCTTCAAGCATCTGCTCCTTTGCAAAGGCAACCAACTGTTCAGCTGTCTGTGCCTTTACTGATGAAAGCAGGCAACAACTAATAAGCAGAGATAAAAGTGCTCCTGATACGGTTTTGTATTTTCTGCCTTGTTGATTCATTGTGTTTTTTAACCGACCTGTATGTTCCGTATAGATTACTTAAATAGAATACGCCTGCCAGTGAAGCATATCCAATAAAGTGACCGCTTTCTGTCCCGTAGTTTTTATAGCCCCGGTAGGCCTGAAGTGACATGCCTGCTACAAAAACAAAAGAGATTATCCCGTCTTTCCAGTCACCCGTATATACCTTACCCATTCCCGGAACAATGGCTGATAAACCAATTGCAGCCGGGTAGCTTTTATAGGCTGCATTGTCTATTTCGTTGAAAATTATACTGTAAGGCCTGAATGAATTGCTGTCGGGCAGTGATTTATAAGTCGACTTTGCTTCGGGCCACTGGTTATTAAGCAGGTAACTGTTTATCAGGAAAAATTTCTTTTCTGTCGCTGATAAACCCGGATTAACCGAGAGGAAATTTCTGAGTGCAATATGCTCTTCAGCTAAAGTCAGGGCATAGGCATAGACTCTGGCAACGATTCTGCCTGCAGCCAATGGATTAAGGTATAGGTGCTCAAGCCGGTCAAGCATCTGCCGGTAATTTTTATTAAGAAAATATGATTTGAACAGCAGGTGATTTACACTGTCGCCGGGATTATAGGTAAAAATTATCCTCTCATATTCGGTAGCAGCAAGGTTATACCTGCCTGAATTCAGCAGATGTGTGGCATATTTGAGTGAATTTTCCCTGTCAAAGAGATCCTGTGACCTGACAGCAATGGCAAGTAGTAGAATTAATAATAGAGTCAGTGCTTTTCTTATCTCCATAAACGATCAGGGGTAATCAATAAACAGGTGGCTTTGCCGGTCGATTACATAGTTTTCAGGTGAAAGACCGTTACACCTTGTCAGCCTGTCGAACGTATCAAGCAATCCTACAATAATACCGTTTTTCTTCACTGTTTCAATACTATAAACCGAGCAACTCGGTTCAAACGTACAACTACGGCTATCCTGGCTTGAAACGTAATTTTTGTAGAAAATAAAAAAACCGGTAATCAGGCTCTCAGCCTCATTGGAGCAGCCTTTGGTATAATGGCTGAAATCATGTTTATGGTGGTCTGTCTGAACGGATGATTCAATGGCGATTAACTGAACAACCATTTTTTCCCTGGAGTCCTGTGAATAGACTGTATTAATGGCTAGTAACAGTATAATTGTAAAAATAGTCCTCATCCCGCTGGTTAACCTTGATATTCTTGTAAGTTATCAGTTGTTTGCTAAGTTCAATGTTGTTGTTGTATGTATAGCTGATGATTTCAGCAGGAAACTCAATGCCACCGGCTTTCATGTATTCTGTAAAAATCTGCTTGCCTATCATCTGGCCGGCAGGGTTATAAATAATCACACCGTATAACCTGTTATTCTTTACAGAAACCTTAACGTTACCTAAAACCTTGGCAAACTCTTTTCTGGGTTTCCAAACCGAAATAACCATGTCCTGGTCTTTCACAATTTCCTTCTGCTCAAAAATATAACTTTTCTTTAAGCCGTAATCTTTCAGGCTGTTATTTAATGACAGGTTAAATACCGAATAATCAACAAAGCCGGGTATGATGGATTTCTTTTCAGTAATATTACCCTTAACCACATGCATAACCGTATCATTATAGACCCACATTACTTTTTCAGGGAACTTAACATTGTACACAATATTCTTCTTATTCTTATCAAAATATATCTGGCCCATAGTCAGTCCCGACTTCCCGTCATTAGTTTTTTCCTTGACTGTAAAATCAACTTTTATGCGGTAATAAAGGTCACTTTGGCCTTTCATCATGAAAGGCAGTAACAAAAAAGAAAGAATTGCCAGTAGTTTCATTTGATTTAAATAATAAAAGTCCTGCATTTACTGCCAAAAGTAAAGTAAATGCAGGACTTTATCAGAAATGTTTTAATTAGAGTGCAGAGGCTGCACCAAATGCAAGGATATAAAGCAATGTACTTACAACAGTACCAACGATACAACCTGTAAGAGCGCCTTTAACTTCGCCGCGGTCATTGTCAGTAACAACATAAACAATAAGGAGACCGATAGGGCCGAATACGCAACCCCACCAGAAACCGGGGATTCCTAAAGCTGCTTCGTAAGTGCCGGGCAGGTTAAGAGGAACCATTCCTGAGAATTTTGATGAAAGATTGGCATCAGTACTCATTTCACTTAATGTCATGTAATTGTTCTCGATAACAGTCTGCTCAAGGCTTGCAAGGTCAGAAAATTCAGCTTTTGCCTTCTGTTCATCTAACCTGAAGTCGTCAGCAGCACTAGCAATTGCAAATGAACTGATCATAACTGCTACCAAAGTCAAGAGTAATAGTTTGTGTTTCATATTGGTTAAGATTGGTTAATGTGATAAATAATAAGTGATTTAAAAGCAAATTTATGAAAATAACTACAACTTGTATATAGTTTTTTAAATAATCACACTAATGTGTGATTGACAACGACTATTTTGAAGTAGTATCTTTCTGACAAATGTAACAAATTATTAATTTTTCTAAAAATTTGCCCTATGTTCGTATTTATTGAATGCTGGAAAGCCCGTCAGGAATGGATTGACCTGAAAGTTGAAGAACGCACAGCCTATATGGCTGAGCTTGGCAAAGGAATCCAAAGTCTTGTTGAAGCAGGTGTTGAAATTGTCACATGGAGTATAAATGATCCGGGAATTTCAAGAAGAAGTAAATTTGATTATTTCGCTATTTGGAAATTTCCTACCAGAGAGTTTTCAAAACAATTCGAGCAAATAGTTGAACAATCAGGCTGGTACACTTATTTTGACCAGGTTAATCTTGGTGGTGAGGAAGGGATGCCGGATGCCTGTGTAGGCCATATAATCAATCTTCAAAAACTTGAAGAAACAGTAGTCTAAAAAAGAACAAACCACTTGCATATCTGTAAGTGGTTTGGAGTATTTTTGTCTCCCCGACAGGATTCGAACCTGTGACCCATTGATTAAGAGTCAATTGCTCTACCAGCTGAGCTACGGAGAGTTTTGTTTTGAGGGTGCAAAGATACTCATTCTTTTAACTCCCAAAACAAATTTTAAGTACTTTTTATAAACTCTTAATTTCTGCTACTAACTTTTGCAGTGTTGCCTTGGCATCGCCAAACAACATCCTGTTTTTCGGATGGTAGAAGAGATTATTTGGAATAGCTGCATAACCTGCTGCCATGCTTCGTTTCATAACAATGATGTTCTTCGCATCCTGTGCCTTAATAATCGGCATGCCATAGATCGGACTTGTAGGGTCGTCTTCTGCGGCCGGATTAACAACGTCGTTGGCTCCGATAACTATTACCACATCGGTATTGCCCATTTCATTGTTTGCATCTTCCATTTCAACCAGTTTCTCATAAGGAACATCGGCTTCAGCAAGCAGTACATTCATATGCCCCGGCATACGGCCGGCAACAGGATGTATTGCATATTTTGTCTCCACACCTTTTGTTGCAAGCAGGTTATCAAGTTCATGGCACAGGTGCTGCGCCTGGGCAACGGCAAGTCCGTAACCCGGTACGATATAAACCTTCTGTGAGTAACTTAAGAGCACTGCTGCATCACTGAGAGATATCTCCTTAACCGTCTTGTCGGCAGCTTCGGTCCCTGTACCAGAAGCTCCGCCAAATGCACCGATAATTACATTAAGCAGTGAACGGTTCATGGCATTACACATAAGTATGGTAAGGATTGTACCTGACGATCCTACCAGGATACCTCCGGTGAGCATAGCCTGGTTATTGTAAAGGAATCCTCCCATGGCTGCTGCAACACCGGTAAAGGAGTTAAGCAATGATATTACAACCGGCATATCAGCACCGCCGATAGGCATTACGAAGGTAACACCGTAAATCAGGGCAGCACAGGCAAATAAGTATATCGGCCATGTGTTTCCGCTTACAGGCTGCATCAACATGATAAGAACAAGGGCAATAAGCAGTACAATAAGGAAAGTTAAGTTAACGATCCTGAGTACCGGATTCTTAATATCGCCCAGCCTGCCATCAAGCTTCAGGAAAGCAATCATACTACCGGCAAATGAAACACTTCCTATCATCAGTCCGAGTAATATTGCAATTGAAGGACCGGTAAGCATATGTGTATCTCCCGCGAGGGCAAGCTCATTTTGCAGGTGAGGGAATTCCATTAACGAAATGAGGGCAGCACATGCTCCCCCCATACCATTAAAGATGGAAACCATCTGTGGCATGGCGGTCATTTTGACTTTTACTGACGCATACCATCCGATAAAAGAACCAATGGCAAGTGCAGCAACAATCCATGGGATATTCCCAATGTGAGTACCTTCTTTCTGGTGAAAAAGGATGGTGAACAGGATAGCGGCAGTCATACCTGCTGCTGCCCATAGGTTACCTGCCCTTGCAGTTGCAGGATGGCTTAATTTCTTGAGGCCTAAGATAAAGAGAACAGAGGCACCAAGGTATGAAAGCTCAAGTATCGAGTTTTGTATTGTAAAGTCCATGGCTCCTCCTATTTTTTCTTTTTCTTAAACATTTCAAGCATACGGTCGGTAACGACAAATCCACCGACTACATTCAGGGTTCCAAGAATCACAGCAAGGAAGCCAAGTACTAGCGATAAGGTGCTTTCAGCATGCCCCATCACAATAATAGCACCGATAATTACTACTCCGTGAATGGCATTACTGCCCGACATCAGGGGAGTATGTAACACCGCAGGTACGTGCGAGATTACTTCTATACCGAGATAAACTGACAGGATGATGATGAAGATCAACTCCTTGTTATCCCAGAAAAATTGCAAAATATCAGTCATACAATGGTTGTTTGGGTTAATATTTTAACCGGGGCAGTTATCTGCCTCTCAGTAATAATTATTGCAGTAAGGATTTAACACGTTCATTCACCACCTGCTTGTCATGGCTGACAGCTGTGCCTTTCACAATGTCATCTTCCCAGTTAAGGTTCAGCGAGCCGTCCTTATTGATGATAAGTTTCAGGAAGTTGATCATGTTCTTGCCGAACATCCGGCTTGCATCGGTTGGCATGTCAGTTGGCAGTGCAGAGTTTCCAATGATCTTAACTCCGTTGTGTATAACTGTTTCATCATTTTTCGTGAGTTCACAGTTTCCACCTGTTGAGGCTGCAAGGTCAATAATAACTGACCCGGGATTCATTGCTTCAACAGTTTCTTTTTTGATAAGAAGCGGTGCGCGTTTACCCGGTATCTGGGCAGTGCAAATGATCACATCCGACTTAATTGCCTGGTCGTGTATTGACTTTGCCTGACGGGCTTTGAACTCATCTGTCTGCTCAACGGCATAACCACCAGCTGACTTGTCGTCAATAGCGCCTTCAACTTCAACAAATTTACCACCTAAGCCAACAACCTCTTCTTTAACGGCAGCCCTTACATCAAACACATACACCACAGCACCAAGTTTACGTGCAGTAGCAACTGCCTGCAGACCTGCAACTCCGGCTCCGAGAATGAGCATATTTGCCGGTTTTATGGTGCCGGCAGCTGTCATAAACATAGGGAAGAACTTAGGCAGGGTATTGGCTGCAGTAAGAACCGCCTTGTATCCGGCAACCGTGGCCATTGATGAAAGAATATCCATCGCCTGTGCACGGGTTGTCCTTGGCACAATGTCCATACTGAAGGCAGTGATGTTCTTTTCGGCCAGTTTCTTTACAAGGTTGTAGTTAAAATATGGATTTAGTACTGACATCAGAACCTGTCCTTCTTTAAATAAGGCAGATTCTTCATCTGTAGGAGGTTGGATTTTTAACACAAGGTCTGATCCTGCGATCACCTGTGCTTTGGTCCCTAATTTAGCGCCGGCGTTCTCATAATCAGCATCCTTAGCGAAAGACCGAAGGCCGGCACCTTCTTCCACCATCATGCTGACATTCATTTTAACAAGAGTGGCTATGCTTTCAGGGAGCATGGCGACTCTGTTTTCACCATCTTGTTCTTTAAGTATTCCTATTGTCATAACAGGTATATTTGTGAGTGTGTAAATGTAGAAAAAAATATTCGCTAACTAAAATGCGATGTTAAATGTTAAATTCTTATGAACAAGAAAAGATACCTCCAGATACTCGTTTATTTCGCAAAGTCTGATAACGAGCCTGACAAGTCAGAATTAGAGTTTATCCGCAATGTAGGCCGCCGTATTGAACTTGAGGAAGCTGAGATTGAAGAGATCATTGATTCGTCGCCCGATTGGGAACCTGAATTGCCAAAGAGTGAAGTTGAAAGATTTATATTATTTGATGACATACTCGACCTTATAGCTGCTGATCAGAAACTTACGGAAAATGAAGAGGCTGAAGCCAGGAAAATAGCTTCAAAGCTTGGATTTATGCCTGCTATGGTCGACGAAATATTTAAGAACCTCCGTCGCCTGATGGCTGATGGTTTAAAGATGAATAAGATGCCTGAACCATGTAATCCTAACTCTGCAAACCTGGTAAACTATGGTAAATACAATAAGTAATGCAATAGAACAAATGGGCTATGAATACCAGGTTCTTGCTGAAACACCTGCCATGGCTATATTCAGGCTTCCTATAGCCATGAAGAATACAAAGGCTGATTGTATTATAGATATAAGGGTGCCTGACCGGATTGTGGCAATCTTTGTTCTTTGCCCTGTCAATATCCCTGAATCAGCCAGGAAGCGGTTGACTGAATTCATGACAATGGCAAACTACGGCCTTATCCTTGGAAACTTTGAAATGGATATGGACGATGGTGAACTCAGATTTAAATCAACTTTCTTGTATGATAACGACGATCAGCCGGTAACCGAATTTAACCAGCACCTTTTTAATGCATTGTTTATGATGGATAAGTACTTCCCCGGAATTATGTCGGTTCTCTTTGCCGGACTGGAGCCTAAAATTGCAATCAGCCAGATCAATAATGTGATAGATCCAAAGATGAATTAGTGGACCTGACACATGAATCACTAACTTTGCATGAATGACCGATAATAGTAATCATAGTAAACTTCCTTCAGCACTCACTGAACGTGAAGGTATACCGCAGCCTCCCCAGATAAATGAATCGGCTGTTCATGCGCTGAAAAATAAGCGTAAGTCTTTGTTGTCTGTTGATGAATATTTCAATGGCATCATCAACTTTAACCGGACGGTTTTTAGTCAGGCTATAACCTTGCTTGAGAGTTCATTGCCTGAACACCAGGCTGCCGGACAGGAACTTGTTGCCAGGTGCCTGCCCTATGCAGGTAAATCATTCAGGCTTGGCATTACCGGGGTACCCGGTGCAGGTAAAAGTACTTTTATTGAAGCACTTGGTATGCATATTACATCGCTGGGCCATAAGCTGGCTGTATTAGCCATCGACCCCAGCAGTTCCAGGTCAAAAGGCAGCATATTAGGAGATAAAACAAGGATGGAAGCATTGTCAGTGCATCCAAATGCATTTATCAGGCCTTCGCCCTCGGCCGGCTCATTAGGTGGTGTTGCAAGAAAAACAAGGGAGATTATTATCCTGTGTGAGGCTGCCGGTTTTGATGTTATCTTCGTTGAAACAGTTGGTGTCGGACAGTCAGAAACTGCAGTTCACTCCATGGTCGATTTTTTCCTGCTGCTTATGATAGCCGGTGCAGGCGACGAACTTCAGGGTATCAAAAGGGGCATCATGGAAATGGCTGATGCTGTTGCCATAAATAAAGCCGATGGTGATAATAAAGTAAAGGCTGAAATTGCCCGTACCCAGGTAATGAATGCCCTGCATTTCTTTCCAAAGCCAGATTCGGGCTGGGGGCCAAAAACTGTTACCTGCTCGGCTAAGACGAATGAAGGTATTGCCGGTATATGGACCATGCTGCAGGAGTACAAGGACTTCACAACTACCGGCGGATACTTCGAAAGTAAAAGATCATTCCAGTCTCAGCAGATCATGCTTGACTATATAAACAGCAGGCTGACTGAGCATTTCTATCAAAATCAACGGGTTAAGGAAATGCTCCTTAGTGCCCCTTCCCTGCTCAATGAAAAGAAAAAGAGTCCCTATCAGCTTGCCCAGGAATTACTCGACAGCTATTTAAGGGATTAATCCGCATTATTGTTGTTTAATTTTAATAACACTTCCTCGTATAGGAAGTGAAAACGATTGTTGGTGATAAAATTTATCCCGTCATTAAACATTTAGTGAAACCTTACAAGAAATATTTTGTTGTTGAAATGAATGAGAGGGAAATAAAGTAAGGTGATGGATAATATTATTAACCAGGATCATTTAGGTGATCATCAGTATTTTAGCGATCTGCAGCAGGAAATGCACGATGTGTCTTCCAGTGAGCTCAAACTGATGAAATTCGAGCTGTTGTACAGGATCCTTTCAGAACAAACTTCCGATGCTTTTCTCATTCACGACAGTGCCGGCAGGTTTATTGAAGTGAGTAACAAAACAGCAAGGTACCTTGGCTATACCAGGGAAGAATTACTTAAAATGAATGTGACTGATGTTGAGATTGATATCAGGCCTGATGAAGCCCAAAAATAATGGATTGATTTCGTACCTGGTGAGGTTTTGGTTAGTAAGGGCCACCATCGCAGGAAGGACGGAAGTACATTTCCGGTAGAGGTTAATCTCAGATGTGGCATTTTCAATGATAAAAAATACTTCGTAGGCGTCGTTAAGGATATTACCGAAAAGGAAGTAACTGAAGAGAAGTTGAACAGCCTGGTTAAAAAACTTGAATCGGCTGAACAACTGGCAAGTATGGGTAGCTGGGAATTTGACCTCAGGAATAATGAGATCTGGTGGTCGCCAAATCTTTTCAGGTTGTTCTATCGTGACCCTTTAACCGACAAGCCTTCAATGGAATGCTATCTTGCATCGATTCATCCTGATGACAGGGATTTGTCAATGTTTAACAGGGGACAAATTATTAACCATAGTGAAATAAGTCCCCAGGAATTCCGTACAAATCCGGAGTTGGGTAAAATGAGGTATTTATTTGCAAGTGCGGTCCGCGAAACTGATGGAAATGGAATCCCTGTCAGATATTATGGATCAGTACTTGATATAACCAGGCAACGGAATTCAGAAGAAATCCTGAAAGAAAGTGAGAGCAAGTTCAGGACAATCTTTGATGCAGCCAATGTTGGCAAATCAATTACCCTCGTAACGGGTGAATTATATGTAAACCAGGCGTTCAGTGATATGCTGGGTTACACTAGGGAAGTGTTGTCAACCAAAACCTGGAAGGATATTACCCCGCCAGAGGATATTGAAGGATTAGAAAAATTAATGATACCATTGTTCAGGGGCGAAACAGATTCAATGAGAGTTATAAAACGGTATGTAAAGAAGGACGGGTCATTTGTATGGGCTGATGTTAGTTCGGTATTGAAGAGAGACAGTAAGGGAACACCACTTTACCATATAGCCACAATTATAGACATAAGCGACCGCGTTAAAGCTGAAGAAGAACTTGAATCTTTAAATAAAGAGCTTGAACTGAGGGTTAAAGAACGAACAGCCCAGCTTGAGACAGCAAACCGCGAACTTGAGGCTTTCAGCTATTCTGTGTCACACGACCTGCGGGCACCTTTGCGTGCAATAAACGGATACTCCCAGTTACTGCTCGATGAGTATACTGATTCACTTGACGAAAGAGGAAAGCAGTTCCTAAACAACATAAGCAAGAATTCCCTGAGGATGGATGTGCTTATAACTGATCTCTTAAATCTCTCTCGTGTAAGTAAAACAGAACTTAACCCTGTTAAAGTTGATATGCACAACCTGGTGGCTGTTACTTTCAGTGAACTGGCTACCGACCAGGAGAAAAAGGAATTTGACTTCATTTTAGGCGACATCCCAAGTGCCCAATGCGATGAGCTTCTTATTAAGCAGGTATGGCAGAACCTGATTAGCAATGCTTTGAAATACAGTGCCCGTTCGCAGGTTAAAAAAATTGAAATTAATGGCAGGAAAGATAAACAGGAAGTAGTATATACTATCAGGGATTATGGTGCCGGTTTTAACCCGCAGTACGTTAATAAACTGTTTAATCTTTTCCAGCGTCTCCACGGAAATGAGTTCCCCGGCACAGGTGTTGGCCTGGCAATAGTGCAAAGAATTATTCACAGGCACGGAGGAAAGATCTGGGGAGAAGGAGAGCCTGATAAAGGAGCCTGCTTTACCTTTACATTAAAAAGCCGGGGAAGCTGAGCGTTCTTCCTCTGCATTCCTCGTCCTTATATATTCCTCCACATCAATCATAGGATCATCCAGAAATTCCCTGAGTGAATCAGTTTCCCTTATAAAATCCGAATTATCAGGTATTGCTTCCCTGATAAAATAAAAGCAGTTTTTCATCCGGTTGTTGGTTGCCCTGCAAAAGTATATGTTAGAATCCGTTTAAGCAACTTTCCGGCTTTTCATATGTTAATTTATAAAACCAAGCCTCATGAAACACATACTTTATTTTATTGTAGCCCTCCTTATAGGTGCAGTTTCGTATTCATGTTCAAATGATAAAGAAGAAGATGATAACCCGACAACCACACCCGGTCCGAAGTTCTCAGCCGTGAAAACAATTATCAATACTAACTGCGCAGTTTCAGGATGCCATGTGTCGCCATCAAATGCAGGAGGAATTAACTTTGAATCAAATGCCAATATAGCCGAACATGCCTCCCATATAAAAGAAATGGCTGTTGACCTTGAACTTATGCCTCCGCCACCTGCATCGCCATTATCAGAAGCCGACCAGGCAAAAATAGCCGACTGGGTTGCTGCAGGCGGAAGGATCACTGACTAATTGGTGAACCTCTGAATTGGTGTTGGGATCGTATTTCATACGTATTTCATACGTGTTTCATACGTGTTGACACGTATAAAAGACGTATGAAACACGTTCAAATAACGTATAAAATACAGTTCCAAATTAGATTGTTCAATATTGTTCAAGATGGTTCAATGTTGTTCAATGTTGTTCAAGGTTGTTCAATGTTGTTCAATATTGTTCAATGTTGTTCAATCTAGTTTTCCACTAGTCCCAATAGTCCCACAAGTCCCACTGAAAGCTATCACCAATAAAAACTGTAAAATAATTTTACATTTTGCCTTTTAGAGGCTTAATCTAAAATTATTTTACATAGAAAAGTATCGGTTAAAAAAGCATAGATTTTCTTTATTCATTGAGAGTCAGGCTCTTTACTCATAGCGAGAATAAAATATATAAAAAACTTCAATAAAAATTTGGAATGTCGTACAGGTTTTATTTACCTTTGGGTTGAAATAACAAATTACTCAAATATAATGAGCCGGTTGTTGCAAACGGTTATCTTTAATGTTGATAGAACCCAGGTTCCATTAATATTTCTACTGCAAGCTGTCGTGTTTCAATTTAGTATCTTAATAGGGGGGGTAAAAAGCAGTTAATCAATGCATTAGCATTAATAGTCTTCCCCTCATTCCAATCAGGTTACTTAAAGAGGTTCCCTCCTTAGAATTTTTTTATTGTAAATGTTGCTTAAAATTTTATAGTTTCAAATCGATGCTAGCTTATAGGCTATTTATTAATTCACTTAAGTCAATCAAACTTCAATACTAAATAAAATGAAAATAAGGCTCATAATATTTTTCTTGTTTCTAACTAGTATTTCTGGAACAATCTGGTATTCTTGCTCAAAAGAATCAGAGTCGCAACCAATACAAAAGGATAATGTGACACAGGATAATAAAAGTGTAGATGAATTAATGATGTATTATTATGCTCAGAGTTCCAAAGATAGAAACGTATTTAATAAAATATGGAAGTGGATTTCTGCTCATGTTGGAACTCATCTATTCCAGAATTGTAATGGTTCTTCCCAATGTGGACCATGTCCTGGCATTTGCATACCATTAACTAAGAGTTCTGATTTATTTACACCAGTTGATGAAAATTATCAAATTTCAAATCAAGATTATTTAGATGGTGAAAGACTATGTCAAATAGCTTTATTTAATGATTCAATTATGGGATTCACCTTCATTCATGATGGGTTTGTATACCAAGATTCACTATACATCCCAAAGGATTTTGATATTGGTAGTTCAGCATCTGCATTATTTGAGAAAACATCAATTATAGTGAAGAAAGGTACATACCCTGTTAGTTTTTCACAATCTAGGAACGGAAGTACCATTGTTAATGTAGAGTGTAAATAAAAATTTCCAAGCCTTGGGCATAGTAATATGCCCGAGGCTAAAATACAAGCAAAATGAAAGGATTGACTATTATTATTTTATTATTAGCAAATTTATCCCTTTGTACAGCACAAACCAAAACCGAGAGGGGAAATAATGCAATCTTATTCGCTTTTCTTCCTTCTTCATTTCATAATATATATGGAGTTTCTTTCGGGCCAATCGGTTCAGAGGCAATTTGTAATAAACCATACACTAAGTTCTCTCATGGTCTGAATGTTCAAGTACCTGGTCAAGGAGTTATGCAGTTATTCTACCTAGGAAATAATCCCTATAAAAAAATCCTAAACGAAGATGAATACCTGCAAGAAATGTTAAGGATTGATTCAACCTTAAATAAAGCAATACATAATGGTCTTATTATTTCACTATTTGGAACATTTACGGATAAGATTAATGGTTTATCCATATCATTGTTTATGAGTATGGGAAAAGAGATTAATGGAATATCAATAAACCCATTTTGGAATTTATATACAAGGAATAATGGAATAAGTATAGGACTATTTAATACTTCACTTGAAACAAAAGGAATGCAAATTGGAATGGTAAATTCAACATTTAAATTAAAAGGAATCCAGCTAGGTTTATGGAATCGAAATAATAAGCGGTCAACTCCATTTGTTAATTGGTAAGTAATATAGTAACTCTACTCTTGTAATACCTCATTATCCTTCCTGTTTGCATCAGGTATGATATCGTTGCTTAACCTTATTAATGTTACCGGAACTGTTAAATCATAACTGATTATTCGCTTTTTTGTATTAAGCCAGCCGGCAGCAGGTTCTGTAATAGTTTTTATAAGGGTGTCATTATTATAGAATGACAATACAACAGGCAGGGGAAGATCGCCACTATTTTCAACAGTTACGCTCAGTCGGTTACCTGTTTTTTCAACACCGGTGATGGCAAGGTCAGGAATACCTCCCATTTGGTAGTACCATGCCTGCCAGAACCAGTTAAGGTTTTGCTGTGATACTTCATTGAAGGTATTAAAGTAATCAAGTGGTGTGGGGTGCTTGTATTTCCAACGGTCAATAAATGCCAGGAGGCACTTTTTAAAAACATCTTCACCAAGCTCAATTTCCAGCATCCTGAGGGCTTGTTCTGTCTTAGCATAATTGAGATAGAAATATACTTTGGGGTCAAGGTAGTGAGTCGGTGTAATCAACGCTGGTTCATCCTCCATTCCTGCATAAACAGAAAAGGCTGAGGTGTTTTGTTTTGGTATGTATAAGTCAGGTGTGATCCTTGTCTGCACTTTCTCAGGCATATAAACAACCAATCCTTCATCAAGCCAGCCATTCTTGGTTTCATTGGTGCCTACCAGGAAAGGGAAGTATGCATGCGCAATCTCATGAGAGTTTGCATAGACTGTCATAGCATAGTCTTCTTCAGTCCCCACATTAGTAATCATGGGATATTCCATACCGAAATCGCCGTTATAAACGGTGAGATAAGGGAAAGGGTAGGGAATGCCGGGCATCTCTTCAGAGAGTGATTTCACGGTTTCCCTTGATACCTCACAAACCTTATCATAATGGACAGATTTCTCATTATAAGCCACCCCGACAACAGTACGGCGCTTGGTTGATTTGTCGACTTCCACACTTGTAACATCCCAGAGATAGTGATCACTTATGCCAAAAGCGAAATCTGAAACGTTTGAAGCTTTATATTTCCATGTGTTGGTTTTTGAAGCACCTGTTAAATTGGTAATATTTCCTTTAACAAGATCCCCTGCTGTGATTACATGTACGATTTCATCCGAAAGAGAAGCTTTTGCATACCTGTTGTAATATTCGGGCTGCAGGATATCTTTAATGTTCAGTGGCTCACCTGTAGCCCATACCATAAAGCTTGCCGGTACAGTAATTTCTACTTCAAAATTGGCAAAGTCGTTATAGAATTCAGCCATGCCGTTATATGACCGGGTGTCCCAGCCATATACATCGTCATAAACTGCTATCTGAGGATACCATTGTGCGACAAAAAGACTGGTACTATCAATGGTTCCCATCCTTATGAGGGTATGTTGCGGAAAGCTGAAATCCCATGTTATCCGGAGTTCTGTATTATTTCCCGGTGCCAGAGGTTTATTGAGGCGCACAAACATAAGTGTTCCCTGCCTCTTCAGCAGTTTGTCTTCCAATTGGATATTATTTACCAGCACCGATTTGATGTTTACTCCATCATGCACATCACGCGGATCAACAGGTACCATGGAGTTCCGGTTGGCACCCTTTTTAAAAAGGTCCTGGTAAAGCCGCACAACGATGGTTTTCAGTGAATCAGGACTGTTATTATAATACACAATCCTCTCTTCCCCGGTGATGATTTTATTTTCGACATCTACCGTTGTATTGATGAAATAGTCTGACCTGTTCTGCCAGTAATTTTTACCGGGATTTCCATCCCTGGCACGGGTTTGTTTATCATACGCCTTTTCATTTCCTTTAGGTACAATAAAGTTGTCCTGTGAGTAACCGGTTATGGAAATGAGGAAAATAAATACTGAAAGTAGTGAGGTTGTTTTCATAGTGGCGTTCAGATTTTATACAAATTTATTACAATATCCCTGCATTTTTGTTGAGTAATAATGTCCTGATATATTTCGTAATTTTAATGATGACTTCCTCCACTGGTTTAATTATTAAGATCAATAAGAAAATGAAGCACTTTTTACTGGTTACATTCTTAGTATTTCAAATAGTAAATGTGGTTTCCGCCCAGGATTCGCACAAAGTGATGAATAACTTTTTCAGGAATGATAAGAATATGCTCGAGTGGCGTATTATTCGTGAAACGAGTATGTCGAGGGGAGAACTGATAGATGCAATAATTGAATCAGGCTTTTTTGAGGAGATTGATATAACCGGCGAAAAAGTAGTATGCCAGTTCAGGCCATACAAGCTTAACTATGACCAGTATGGGCTTTCAGTATTTGAATCATCTTCGATCATTTCACAGAACCTGATAGCAGCGACAGTTATATTTCACCTGAAAGGCGACAGGTACAGGACCGTTGTTAAAAATATCAGGTTAATAGTAAATTCTGAAGAATCCCAGGGGCTTGTGAATACCCTTGAGTCAACAGTCTACACACGCCAGCAGGATATGAGATTTTCCATTTTCAGGAATATCTCTGAAATCCTTGACAAGGATTTTACCTCAAAGACTTCCTTTAGTAAAGAAGGGAACGACTGGTAGTGCCTGCTATAAATAGATAAGAACACCCAGGCTCAGATCCTTGTATCCCTGGAAATTCTCTACGGCTATTTCAATTCCGTAATTTGTGGTAGTGCCAAACGATACAGTTTTAGAAATGGATGTTTTATAATCTATCCTCCCCGATATGAATGAACAAGCGGCATTTAAGCATAGCCGTTCTGATGGAAAATATTTACCTGCATTTATCAGAAGGCCATAATTATCTTCTGTCCCATCCATAATGTCTATACCCGCACCAACGCTGTACTTGCTTTCAATAATTATGGTATACCATGCTCTTTGATTCAATACAACCTGAGGATTTTCATTAAACTGCAGTTTTCTCATCCTGGCATTATATGTCAGATTATCATACAGTTTAGATGCATTTAAAATATTATTCTTCCTGAAGACAGTGCCTGATAAATCATGGTTAGCTCCACTGCTGAACTGGTTAATAATCTGGAATCCCATACTGGTTTTCAGCTTACCAATATGTTCAATTCCCATAAAGAATTGGTATCCTACAGGTAAACGGCCAGAGCCATAATATCCAAATGCCTTCAAATTGCCATTCCTGTTTTCAGTGGCTTGATATTTCCCATCATCAGCGAGTGCTGTGTATGACAACATGGTCAAAAATAAAAAGAGTAAATAATGTTTCATGGTTGCAGCCTTAATTACTTAGTGGTTTAAGTCAATATGATCTTATGCCTCCGAAGAAGCATAAAAAGTTATTTAAAAGGCGTAGAATGAGAGGGTTGCGTGGCAAAAGTAGATAAAGAACCGGTTGCTGTTACAGCCAGAGAAAAATATTTTACTTTTATGATGCATTTTCGTGTTGCTTTAAGAATGAAAGACAGACTGAAGATATACCTGCTGTTACTGTTTATTTACCTGGCTCATAACGGATTAAGTCAGTCAGTTGGTGATTCTCTGCTCACAGAGGTAAAAGTGAAGGATTCTCTTACTTTTTCAGGGCAGGCTTCATTATGGGCATTAATTAATCAGGATGAAACATATCCTCTGTGGTTAGGCGCAAGGTATCTGCCACAGGTTGATTTTTCCAGGCTTCAGGGAAAACATAAGCTTGATGTTGAATTGGCACTGAATATAAATGGAACAACAGCCATTAATCCTTTCTCAGAGATTGATTTTGAAAGTTCAGTAAAACTATACCGCAGTTGGATAAGATATTCAACTGACCAACTGGAGATAAGGCTCGGGCTTCAGAAAATTAATTTTGGTTCAGCGTCAATGCTCAGGCCGCTGATGTGGTTCGACAGGCTGGACCCACGTGATCCATTACAATTAACTGATGGGGTTTGGGGATTACTTGGCAGGTACTATTTCCTCAACAATGCAAATATATGGCTTTGGGGATTATATGGTAATGAACGGCCTTCAGCCTGGGAAACTGTACAGACCAATGAAAAGGTTCCTGAGTTCGGAGGTAGGCTCCAGATGCCTGTTCCAAGAGGAGAAGTAGCTTTCACCTTTCACAGGAGAACTGCTGACGTGCGCAATCTGGGTGAAGTGCTTCAGATCCCCTGGTGGAATGATTCAAAGGTACCCGAGTATAAACTGGGACTTGATGGCAAATGGGATCTTATTACAGGACTCTGGTTTGAAGCATCATTTACTCATAAGGGTAAAGGAGTTGGTATATTCACTAATCAGCATTTGTTGAATCTCGGAGCTGATTACACCTTTGGCGTAGGTAACGGACTTAATGTAACAGCGGAGCATTTATTCATCAGTCAGGATGAGGAGGCTTTTGAATTTAACAACAATATAAATTTTACCGGTATGTCGGCAAACTATCCGCTGGGCTTGAATGATAACCTGAGTGTAATTTTGTATTATGACTGGCTTCGAAAAAACATATACAACTTTATCAGTTGGAAAAAGCAGATGGGGAGTTTCGAACTGTATACTATGATATTTTTAAACCCTGAGGAAAATGCGCTGCCCTTGTCGCGTGATGCGTACAATCTTATGGGAGGTAAGGGCATCCAATTAATGATTGTTTACAACCACTAACTATGGAAAATCCAATAATCTCTATCGAACATCTGACAAAACAGTTCCCAATTGGAAAGGGACAGTTTACTGCACTCAATGATGTCAGCATTACTTTTGGTGAAGGTGAATTCGCAGGCTTAGTAGGCCCGAGCGGGTCAGGCAAGACAACGCTGCTGAATATCATAGGTTCCCTTGATACGCCGACATCCGGGAATGCATGGGTGATGGGACAGTCGATAAGCCAGCTTTCGCATAAGCAATCGGCACTGCTTCGAAACAATTATATAGGTTTTATCTTCCAGACATTCAATCTGTTGCCGGTATATACAGTTTATGAAAATGTTGAATTTGCTTTGCTGCTTCAGAAAATGAGTTCAACTGATCGCCATAAAGCGGTAATGGAAGCACTAGAGTGGGTAGGGCTGACAGATAAGGAGAAATCAAAACCTTCCATGCTCTCAGGAGGTGAAAGCCAGCGGGTTGCGATTGCAAGGGCTATGGTAAAAAAACCTAAGATAGTTCTGGCTGATGAACCAACCGCTAATCTTGATTCAAAAAACTCACACCACATCCTTCAGACAATGAAGAAGCTGAATGAAGAGCTGAAAGTGACCTTTTTATTCGCCACTCATGATGAAAAGGTAATGATGTACCTAAACAGGATAGTTAACCTGGCAGACGGTAAGATTGTGACAGATGAGATTGTTGACAAACATTTCAAAGTTCATTAATATGATAGCTTTAAAACTGGCATTCAGGAATCTGTTGGGTGCAGGTTTAAGGACCTGGCTCAATGTAATTGTACTGTCTTTTGCCTATGTGCTTATCATTTTCTGGAACGGTATGCTCAACGGGTGGGACAGGCAGGGAAGTCGTGACACAGTCGACTGGGAGGCGGGGAAAGGCCAATTATGGCATCCGGCATTTGACAGATACGATAGTTTCACAATTCAGGATGCCCATGCACCTGTAACCGGTGAAGCTAAGCAACTGGTTGACAAGGGTAAAATAACACCTTTGCTTTTTGTGCCTGGCACTGCTTATCCGCAGGGGCGACAGCAGGGAGTGTTGCTGAAAGGAATAGACCCTGGTCAGAAGATCCTTAAAATTCCTTCATCATTGCTAATAAGCGGAGATACTGATAATGCAATTATCGGGACAAGGATGGCTAAAGCTCTAAAGATGAAAGAAGGTGACCGGATGCTGATACGCTGGAGAGATAAGAATGGCACCTTCGATGCTATGGAAATTACCATAGCTGCAGTATTCAAGACCAATGTACCGGCGGTTGATGCAGGGCAGATATGGCTGAATCTTGATAAACTCAGGGAAATGACTTCAATGAAGGATGAAGCAACAATACTGGTATCAGGAACTGAAGAAGTCAGGTCAAATGTTGGCAACTGGGAGTATAAAGACCTGAATTTCCTGTTGGCAGACCTGAATAAAATCATTGAATCAAAAAGGGCAAGTGCCATGATCCTCCAGGGAATGCTTTTACTTATTGCATTACTGGCAATTTTTGATACACAGGTACTATCAATCTTCAGGCGTCAGAAAGAAATCGGAACCTATATTGCGCTTGGAATGACAAGAATGCAGGTAGTGGGTATATTTACAGTGGAAGGAGGTGCGCATAGTATTCTGGCCGCAATTGCCGGAGCCATATATGGTATACCGATTTTTATCTGGCTGGCTTCAAAGGGTATAACATTTGGCGTTGATGATATGGGAATTACAATGGCAGAAACCATCTACCCATACTACAGCTTCGGGCTGATACTTACAACAACCATTTTTGTGATCATTGCTGCAACGGTAGTGAGTTACATCCCCGCACGCCGCATTTCACAGATGAAACCTACTGATGCGCTGAAAGGGAAGATTCAGTAAAAAGGCAAAAGGCAAAAGGCAAAAGAAAAAAGGCAAAAGAAAAAAGGTAAAAGAAAAAAGAATAAACAAATAAGGCTCCGACTCCCTCTCCTTGAGGAGAGGGCCGGGGTGAGGTGAAACAAAAAAGGCTCCTGACTCCCTCTCCTTGAGGAGAGGGCCGGGGTGAGGTGAAACAAAAAAAGAGCTCTGACTCCCTCTCCTTGAGGAGAGGGCCGGGGTGAGGTGAAACAAAAAAAGGCTCCGACTCCGACTCCTTGAGGAGAGGGCCGGGGTGAGGTGAAAGAATATGTTAAAATTTATTTTCAAAGGATTACTCAGAGATAAGAGAAGGAGCGTATTGCCCGTGATAGTTGTATCAATAGGGGTGTTCCTTACAGTTTTTATGACCGGCTGGTTGACAGGCGTTTTTAGTGATATGGTTGACCTGAGTGCCCGTTTTACCACAGGCCACGTAAGGATTATGACTCAGGCATATGCGGAAAATGAGAACCAGTTACCTAATGACCTGGCTTTACTGGGCGTTGATTCGCTTACTGACCGGCTGAAGGAAAAGTACCCGGATATGGAGTGGGTACAAAGAATAAGATTTGGTGGACTCATCGACATACCTGATCAGACTGGCGAAACAAGGGCACAGGGACAGGCGGTTGGATTAGCTGTGGACCTTAATAAGGGCTCATCAGAACCTGAAAGAATGAATATCACTCAGTCAGTAGTTAAAGGTAATATTCCTGCTGTTCCGGGAGAAGCAATGTTAAGTGATGACTTTGCAACCAAGTATAACGTATCAGTTGGCGATACCATGACATTGTTTGGTTCGACTATGAACGGAAGTATGATGTTTAAATCGTTCAGGGTTGCTGGTACTGTGAGATTTGGCTCTGCACAACTCGACAGGGGTGCCGTTATCATTAGCCTGGAAGATGCCCGTGAAGCCATGGATATGCAGGATGCTGCCAGCGAAATACTTGGATATGAGAAGAAGGGAGAATACAACGATGACCATGCTTCAGCGGTGAAAGCTTCATTTAATGCAGCTTTTAATAAAACAGATGATGAATTCTCACCTGTGATGAAAAAGCTGAGGGACCAGAATGACCTTGACCAGTACCTTACAATGGGTGACAACATGAGTTTCATCATGATCTTTGTTTTTGTGATGGCTATGTCGGTAGTATTATGGAACACAGGCCTTCTCGGCGGGTTAAGGAGGTACAGCGAATTTGGCATCAGGCTTGCACTGGGTGAGGAGAAATCACACATTTATTTTTCAACTCTTTATGAAGCTGTGCTGATTGGAATAATGGGCTCAATACTTGGCACTGCACTTGGAGTAGGTGCAGCATTTTACCTGCAAGAACATGGAATAAATATTGGTAAAATAATGGATAATGCAAGTATGATGCTTCCTCAGACATTTAAAGCACAGGTATCACCGAAGCTCTTTTATATTGGCTTTGTACCGGGAACATTAGCTATGGTGGCAGGTAATGCACTGGCAGGATATGCGATCTATAAGAGAAAAACGGCAAAATTGTTTAAGGAGTTGGAGGTGTAATAGGCAAAAGGCAAAAGGCAAAAGGCAAAAGAAAAAAGGCAAAAGAAAAAAATGAAAAAAATAATAACTGTTATTTCCGTGGTGCTTGGAGTTCTTGGAGTGAGAGCACAGAATGCAGAGGCAATCCTGCAGAAGGTTGATGAAAATATGTCGGCTAAGAACAGGGTGTTTGAATCTACCATGATTATTCATGGGAAGAGAAACAGTCGTTCTGTCACTTCAAGGTCATACTCAGAAGGGGACAAGCAATCGTTTACTGAATACCTGAGTCCTGCAAGGGAACAAGGTACCAAGATGCTTAAGCTTAAAGACCAGCTATGGATTTATTCACCATCAACCGACAGGACTATTCAAATTTCAGGACATCTGTTAAGACAGTCGGTGATGGGTTCTGACCTGTCATATGAGGATATGATGGAAGACAAGAAGCTAACAGAAGCATATACTTCTAAATACACCGGAGAAGAGGTTGTTGACGGCAGGAAAACATTTGTCCTGGAACTGACTGCCAGGCTGCCTGATCTTGCATACCAGAAAAGGAAAATGTGGATTGATGCTGAAAGATACATCCCTCTGAAAGAAGAGCTTTATGCAAAAAGCGGCCAGCTTCTTAAGAGGACAACCATGAGCGATGTAAAACAGGTTCAGGGGAGGTGGTTCCCAATGACCATTGTATTTAAGGATATGCTGAAGGAAGGTATGGGCACAGAGTTCAAAATGACCTCCATTAAATTTAACCAGGATATACCTGATTACATTTTCAGTAAGGCAGCATTAAAAAAGTAAGGACAGGTCGCGACCTATCCCTACAAGGTAAAATTTAGTACCTGCCCTACAGGTTTTGATTATGATATTCAGCTATCTTACGGAATAAATGAGCCCGGTCAATACCACCCACATTATGCTCATGGGTAGGATAGACGAAATAATCAAGCTGTTTTTTATTATCTATGCAAGCTCTCAGGAAATCAAGGCTGTGTTGCCAGACCACCGTGTTATCGATTCCGCCATGGATAATCAGGAGCTTACCCTGTAACTTACCTGCCTGCTCAATAAGGCTTGATGCCTTGTAGCCCTCGGGATTCTGTTCAGGAGTGTCCATATAGCGTTCACCATACATCACTTCATAGTATTTCCAGTCGCAAACAGGTCCGCCTGCAGTGGTTACTTTGAATATTTCAGGGTAGTTTAGTTTCAGGTTAACTGCCATAAAGCCGCCATAGCTCCATCCATCCACACCAATCCTGTCCTTATCCACGTATGGAAGAGAAACCAGGTATTCAACACCTTTCATTTGGTCGGCCATTTCATTCTTGCCAACATTCCGGTGTATGATGCTCTCAAATTCAAAGCCCCTGTTGGAAGAGCCACGGTTATCGAGTGTAAATACAACATACCCCTGCTGAGCCATGTAACGAAGGAATAATCCGCCGCTCATCCAGGTATCGGTAACAAGTTGTGAATGCGGGCCGCCATAAACGTAGATGAAAACCGGGTACTTCTTCGAAGGGTCAAATCCTGCAGGCTTAATAAGCCGGCAATAGAGGTCGGTAACATTATCGGCTGCCTTGATTGTAAAAATAGAAGCTTCACCGGTATCATATCCGGCCAATGGATTTTCTGATCGTTTCAATTCTGTAGTCTTACCAGATTTAATTTCCACCAGTTCGCTCACCGGGGGTGTTTGCAGGTTAGAGTATGTAGTTATAAAGTACTTAGAAGCAGGGCTGATTACAGTATTATGGGTGCCTCTTGCCTTTGTAAGTTGTTTACGGTTGCCCGACTTCAGATCAAGGTAGAAGAGGTGGTCCTCTATCGGAGAAACTTCTGATGAGGTGTAAAACAGTCCTTTGCCATCGGCACTGAACCCTGCAAACCCTGTAACTACCCAGTTACCTTTGGTCAGCTGCTTCAGTAGCTGGCCATCTGTATTATAGAGGTAAAGGTGGTTATATCCGTCTCTCTGGCTCTGCCATATAAATTGGTCGTTACTCCCCGGAAGGAATACCATTGGTACAAGCGGTTCAACGTACCGATCATTTCTCTCCTCAAACAGAGTCTTAACAAAATCACCGGTCACAGCATCATACTGGTTAAACTTCATGTGATTCTGGTCACGGTTGAGTACGGCTATATATACATAACTGTCATCAGGACTCCAGGCTATATTTGTGAGATACTGTTCCTTTGGTTCGCCGGTTTTCAGGAATGTTGTTTTGCCTGACTGTGTGTCATATACACCAACCGTAACCTGATGGCTGGTCATGCCTGCCATGGGATAGCGGATAGGTTTTTCTTCAGCAATGCGTTCGGTAATGTCAACCAATGGGTATTCGGTTACCATAGTTTCATCCATCCTGTAAAAGGCCAGCTTATTACCGGTTGAAGACCAGAAAGTTCCTTTGCTTATGCCGAATTCATTGCGGTGTACGGTTTGTCCGTTCACTATTCCTTTATCATTGTCGGTTGTGATAGCTGTTCTCGATTTACCATCAGAAACGTACAGGTTATTGTCAACAGTGTATGCAACAAACTTGTGGTTACCTGATATATCCTGGTTCTCTGCTTCTTCAGGTAATTCGTGTGTCACGGTGAGATTGCCGCCTGTCAGAGTATAAAATTCTGAGCCGGTTGAAAAGAACAACGTTTTGTCATCAATCCAGGAAACTAAAGGCATGCGGCGTACAGCTTCATTGTTGATTCCTTTAAGCAGTTTATTTAAGGCATCAAGTTTAAGCACCGTATCTTTAACACTGTTCCTGACATTTCCTTTAATAACTGAATTTGCATCCTGCCAGGTATACGACTCAGCGTTCCCCTGCCATTGGATATTACTTAAGGTAGCCGGATACAATTTCCGGTTACTCATTATTTCTTCAGGTATTAGTTGTTTAGTTTGGGATAATACACTGGTTACCTGGATAAAAGCAAGAAGAAAAAATAAGGTACGTTTCATTTAAAAAAAGGATTTCAGTTGTTTTTTATAGCCGATGATATTTCAGAAATTAATAGAGGATCATCTTCAAAAGCATTGCCTATTACAATAACATCGGCACCTGCCTTTGAACTTTGGGCGGCTGTTTCAGGAGTACGGATACCCCCGCCAACAATCAGGGGAATACTGATCGCTGAACGCACATGTTCAATCATTGACGGTGAAACCTGGTTAATAGCCCCGCTTCCGGCATCCATATAGATGATCTTCAGTCCAAGCATTTCTCCTGCCATGGCTGTGCACATGGCAATATCGTTCTTATCAGCAGGTATAGGGGCAGAGTTACTCATATAGGAAACAGCGGTTGGTTTGCCGCTTTCAATAAGCATATAGCCGGTTCCGATAACTTCCACATTGCTTAGCTTAAGATAGGGAGCAGCAACCACATGCCTGCCAATGAGCATTTCAGCATTCCGGCCTGAGATAAGCGACAGAAAAAGCAGTGCATCGGCCCTGTAGCTCATTTGAAGGGTGTTACCGGGGAAAAGTATCACCGGTATTCCTGATTGTTCTTTGAGCAACCTTATGCATTGGTCAAGGCCATTGTTAACAAGCAGGCTTCCACCAACAAAAAAGTAATCTACCTTGCTATCAGCAGCCAGCCTGGCCAGTTGATTTAGTTTTTTGTCGTCAGTCTTATCCGGATCGACAAGGACTGCAAGCTGTTTTTGTTTGTTTATTGATGAAGTAACAATGCTTTGGAGAATACTCATGATCATATTGGAATGAAATGGCTAAAATAATAAATTAAGTTAATGCGGATAAGTGATCACAGAGTATAGTTGTGATATTAAAGCCTGTGTAGATAAATTTTGTACCTTTGCACTCCTTTTTATGACTTAAGATAATTGCAATGAAGACAACAGAATTGGACGTTCTCCCCTATAAAATCAAAGACATTACTCTTGCTGATTTTGGCAGGAAAGAGATTGAAATAGCTGAAAAGGAAATGCCGGGTTTAATGGCAATCCGTAATAAATATGCAAAAGAGCAGCCTCTGAAGGGTGTCCGTATTTCAGGATCGCTTCACATGACCATTCAGACAGCTGTTCTGATTGAAACACTGACTGCCCTTGGTGCAAATGTAAGGTGGGCAAGCTGTAATATTTTCTCTACACAAGACCATGCAGCAGCAGCTATTGCAGCAGCAGGGATTCCGGTGTTTGCCTGGAAGGGTGAAACACTTGAAGAATACTGGTGGTGTACACTGCAGGCGCTTTCATTCCCCGGAGGCCTAGGCCCGCAGCTAATAGTTGACGATGGTGGCGATGCCACACTTTTAGTACACAAGGGATATGCTGCAGAGAAGAATCCTTCCCTGCTTGAAGCAACACCTGCTAATACAGAAGAATCTTTTGTACTCAAAACCCTCAGGGAAGCATTTGTAGAAGATAACCAGCGCTGGCACAGGACTGTAAAAGAGCTGAAGGGAGTTTCTGAAGAAACAACCACAGGAGTCCACAGGCTTTACCAGATGTATGAAGCAGGTGAATTACTTGTTCCTGCAATCAATGTTAATGATTCTGTTACTAAGTCAAAGTTTGACAACCTTTACGGATGCCATGAATCACTAGCCGATGGTATTAAAAGGGCAACCGATGTTATGATTGCCGGTAAGGTGGTTGTAATTCTAGGTTTTGGTGATGTAGGTAAAGGATGCGCCCGTTCCATGAGGTCGTATGGTGCAAGAGTTATTGTTACAGAAATTGACCCGATATGTGCACTGCAGGCTGCCATGGAAGGATTTGAGGTAAACACCCTCGAGAATGCACTAAGTGAAGGAAATATCTATGTAACCACTACCGGTAACAGGGATGTTATTACCCTGGAGCACATGCGTCAGATGAAAGACCAGGCAATTGTTTGTAATATAGGGCATTTTGACAATGAGATACAGGTGGATAAGCTGAATCTTGCCGGCGATGTTAAGAAAACCAACATTAAACCACAGGTAGATAAATATACTTTCCCGACAGGGAATGCAATATTCCTGTTAGCTGAAGGGCGACTTGTTAACCTTGGATGTGCAACCGGGCATCCATCATTTGTTATGAGTAATTCATTCTCAAACCAGACACTCGCGCAGATTGACCTGTGGAAAAACAGCTATGAAACTGGAGTTTACCGTTTGCCTAAAAGACTGGATGAAGAAGTAGCACGGTTACACCTTGAACAATTAGGGGTTAAACTAACTAAGCTTACTCCTGAGCAGGCTGCCTATATTGGAGTTTCACCCGAAGGTCCCTTTAAGCCCGAACATTACAGGTATTAATTCGATACTGTTAAAGCATAGCCGTCCCAACTGGTGCGGTATTGCTTTAATGGAATCTTTGCCGGGCCCTCAATAGGTGATCCGTCGAGCAATACAAACCTTGAACCGCAAACGGTATCAACAGCTATAAGTCCTGAAGGCTCTACTATTACCTTTGCCCCCTCAGTCAATGGGTCGAAGGGACATGCTCTTTCATAGGCATGGAATTCATCACTCTGCGGCCTGTAGATTATGATGCCCTTGTATCCACCTGAAACATACACCCATTGTCCGTCAGGAATAAAGTCTATGGTATTGGGGTACATCACAAAATTTACATATACGTAGGGTATCTGGTCCCTGTTTTCATCCTTGCCGCATGAATTGAATGATAGAGGGATTATAATTAAAAGGAATATCCTGAAGATAGTTTTAAGCATAGGATTGTTTGACTATAGTCGTGTTATGTTACGATCTCTGTTATACTAATGTTAAACGGGACGATAAAGATAATATTTTTGCAGTATGGCTAATAAAGCAACATATAAATTTGCAAGGATGAGTTTGCTGCGCATTTTTATAGTAACTTTGATACTGGGAATTTCCTCAGTTTCATGTTCAGCATTACGTAAAACAGAAGCCGAACAGGCAGATTTAAGAATGCAGAAAGAGCAGAAGGAAGCTGCAGTTGAAGCTGAGAAGTTGCGTGAAGCTCACTATAAGAGGCAGCCTAAGGAAACGAGGAAAATGATGAAGCGTAGTAAAAAAATGTCGAATAAGCTTAACAAGAAGCGTCGGCTTCCTGATTAAAGACACAAAAAGGGATATTTCGGATGGATGATTTTCTATATATAATACTCGGTATTGCCTGGCTTGCCTGGTCGCTATATTCCAACAAGCAGAAGATGGATAAAAAGAGAGCAGAAACTGCAGAGCGAACCCGTGATCAGAAGCAGGTTAATGTTCCGCCTCCTTATACTACACAGGAAGCTTCCCGTCCTGCAAGAGAATATCAGCCAGTTCCTGAGAGGAATGTGTTTGAGGAGATATTTGGTGAAATTATCCCTGTTGAGCCTGAGGCCAGGCAGGAGGAGTATATCCCTGAAGTTGATGAGCGTACATGGCAAAGAAAAATGGAAAGTTATGGGCGCAGTGAAGCACAATCGCTTGAAGAGATCAGGGAAGAAGTACCTGCCGATTACTTCAATAAAAAGTATGTTTCTCAATATAAGGCTGTAGAACAACAAGTTACTGATTTATCAGAAATTGGATCTGAAGAGCCGGAATCAACGGATTCAGTAGATGAATTTGATCTTAAAAAGGCTGTGATTTATAGAGAAATCCTTAGAGCACCGTATATTTCAGAGAGCCGTTAATTTTGTTCACTTTATTTGTTTTTTTTTGCAGGTCAAAATAATTATTTGCTACCTTTACCCGCTTTTACGCGAAACACACAACACGTATATTCTAACATAAAATTTCATTGGTATGATCAGAAATCTTCTACTAACTTTTGGGTTGGTACTGACAGCGAATCTCATGGTGTTCTCACAATCGGGAACATTGAGAGGAAAAGTCACTGATAAGACCACAAAGGAGCCAATGCCCTTTGTAAATATTATCATTGAACTTAATGGTACACAAGCTGGAGGTGCCACATCAGACTTTGATGGTAATTACACCATCAAGCCAATTACGCCTGGTAAGTACGACCTGAAGGCCACAAGCGTAGGTTACAAACCTATTATGATCAAGGGCATTCAGATAAAATCCGACCAGATAACTTTCTCTGATATTGTCATGGAATCCACTGTCCAGGAACTCGAAACTTACGAGGTAATTGACTACAAAGTTCCTTTGATCGACAAAGATAAAACATCAGGAGGAGGTACCCTCACAAATGAGGAAATTGCAAAGATGCCCAACAGGTCTGCCAATGCGGTTGCCACTACCATCGGAGGTGTATTCTCTGCCGACGGTGAGCGAGGCAGTGTTCGTGGTAAGAGAGCAGAAGGTACTGTAATGTACATCGACGGTATGAAGGTTATCGGATCATCAGCACTTCCTGAATCAGCTATTGAGCAGGTGTCTGTTATCCTGTCCGGTGTGCCGGCACAGTACGGTGATGCTACCGGTGGTATTATCAACGTTACTACTAAAGGACCGGGCCGCGAGTTTGGTGCAGGAATTGAACTCCAAACATCACAATATCTTGATGCTTTTGGATACAACAGGGCAGGCCTTAATATAATGGGACCTTTATTCTCAAAGAAGGATGAAAATGGCAATAAAACTGAAGCTATTGTCGGTTACTTTATTGCCGGTGAAGCTACTTATAACCAGGACAGCCGCCCTACAGCCACAGGTATCTATACAGTGAATGAAGACCTTCTGAGAGAAATTGAACTCAACCCAATGAGGTTAACAGGTTCGGGCTTTGGTACTTATTATAACACCAACTTCATAAGGAAAGAAAACCTCGAGTTTTCAAAAGCTACATTTAATACCCCCAGCCTTGGTTTCAATGGTTCAGCTAAGTTTGACGTTAAAGCCGGTCGCAATGTTAACCTTTCTTTCGGAGGTTCAATTAACCATACTGACCAGAGGTTATTCAACTTTGCCCAGTCAATGTTCAACTATGATAAAAACGCTCAACGTATTGGTGATACATGGAGGGTATTCGGACGTTTCACCCAGAGGTTCCCAAATGCTCGCGATGGCAAGTCATTAATAAAGAACATTTATTATACATTCCAGGCCGACTATACAAAGTCGATGGTTACTACCCAGGATCCTGATCATAAAGATGATCTCTTCCGTTATGGCTATCTTGGTAAGTACGTTACCGACAAAGAAAGATCTTATACCCAGGAACTGGCATTGGATACAGTTTCAGGTAAACTTGCATATATCCACAATGGATTTATTGACAATAATGTAGACTTTACTGCAGGCGAAAGCAACCCTATACTTTCAAATTACACACGACAGTATTATGAATTGTTCCCCGAAACCTTCTACCATGCTAACCTCAACAGGATTATTGAAGGAGGTGGACTGCTCAACGGTATGGCACCCGGTGGTGCATACGGTTACTGGGGTGCCCCGGGTGTTCTGCAATCGGGATATTCAGTTAGCGACAATGAACAGTATTCATTGAATTTCAGTGGATCAGCTGATATAGGTAACCATGCTATTCAGTTCGGTGCTATCTATGAGCAAAGGGTTGGCAGGTTTTACACATATGCCCCTACAGCCCTCTGGGAACTCATGCGTGGTTTAACAAACTCTCATATTGAACAGTTAGATCTTGCTAATCCCCAGGAAGTAAAAATTGGTGAAGTGTTCATGGATACTATTTACTACTTCCGTAAATATGACCAGAACTCACAGCGTATATTCGACATCAACCTTCGTCAAAAACTTGGTTTACCTGTAGATGGTACCGACTGGATTGATATCGACTCATACGACCTGAATACCTTCACACTTAACTACTATGATAGGGACGGCAACCTTGTTTCTAAATCAATGGATGAAGCATTATCAATCGATATGTTCAGTCCGGATGAATTATTTAACAACGGTTCACTCCTTGCTAACTACAGTGGTTACACATACACCGGTAAGCGTGTAAAACTATCTGATAGCCCCAGCTTTGATGACTTCTTTACAAAGCAGGATGAAAATGGAATGTTTACCAGGGAGATTGCTCCTTTCTCCCCTATATATATGGCCGGTTATATTCAGGATAAGTTTGCATTTGATGACCTTATCTTTAATGTAGGTGTGCGTGTTGACCGCTTTGATGCTAACCAGAAGGTTCTCACAGATCCTTATACATTATATCCTGCTAAAACTGTTAATGAAGTAACTGACCTCGGACCTCATCCTGCAAACATGGGTGATGACTTTGTAGTATATGTTGACAACCTCCGCAACCCGACTACTATTATGGGTTACAGGAATGGTAGTACATGGTACGACTCAGAAGGTCTTGTTGTTACTGACCCGACTAAGCCTCTTGATGCTGGTAACGGTGTTATTCCTTATCTTGAAGACAGGGACAACATTGAAGTTACATCAAAAGCATTCAGCGATTATGAGCCACAGATTTCAGTGATGCCACGTGTATCATTCTCATTCCCGATCTCTGATGAAGCTTTATTCTTTGCTCACTACGACGTTCTTACACAGCGCCCGACCTATGCTCTCAGCATGAGTCCGCTCGATTATTTCTTTATGCCGCTTCAGGGTAGCCCGGATGTCAGCAATCCTAACCTGAAACCTGAAAAAACCATTGACTACGAACTCGGATTCCAGCAGCGTATTTCAAATAGTTCATCACTTACCATTTCAGCTTACTATAGTGAAATCCGTGACCAGATCCAGTCATTCCGTTATACTGCAGCATATCCTAAAACTTACTACTCCTATAATAATATAGACTTCTCTACTGTAAAGGGATTAACAGTTACTTACGACTTACGCCGTACTGTAAATACCCGTTTAAGGGCAAGTTATACATTACAGTTTGCCAATGGTACTGGTTCAGATCCTGAATTTGCAAAAGGACTTATCCAGACAGGCCAGCCTAACTTACGTACACTTGTACCTCTGAGCTTCGACCGTCGCCATGGATTAAACCTCATGCTCGACTATCGTTATGCAGATGGTAAGGATTACAATGGTCCGACAATCAAAGGAAGACAGATTCTGAAGAATACTGGTGTTAACTTCACACTCTTCGGTGGTTCAGGTACACCTTACACACGTTCAAGCAAAATCGTTGCTCTCGGACAGTCAGGTATCATAAAAGGTTCTATCGCCGGTTCACGCCTCCCATGGCAGTTCAGGATTGACGGACGTCTTGACAGGGATATTGCCCTTGGCGGACGCAAAGAGGGTAAAGCTCCTTCAGCATTCCTCAATGTTTACCTTCAGGTACTTAACATCTTTGATGCAAAGAATATTATGGGTGTATATGCAGCTACCGGTAACCCGGATGACGACGGATACCTTGCAGCAGCAGAATACCAGAACCTGATCAACACTCAGCTCGACCCACAGGCATTCCGTGATCTCTATAGTATCCGTATCAACAGTCCGGGTAACTATAGTTCACCACGCCAGATACGTATAGGTTTATCACTGAACTTTTAATTAAGAACCTGTAAACGGATAAAGATTAAAATACACACATAATACTATGAAAAATTTACTCAGAATAACATTTGCCGCTCTGCTGATTGCCCTGCTTGCAGCGCCTGGCTATGCTGAATATTATAAAGGCCCCGGTGCTAAATCCGGACCTGTTATAAAGTCAACTGCTGCCGGATGTTTACCGGGAGCCGGCTTTAAATATCTTGAAGTCAACAATGTGCGTACCCGTATTAATACAGGCGGTGATATGTGGTGGGACTTCGAAGTTGCACAGTATGAAATCCCTAAAGGTTCACGTAAAACCTCAATGTTCTCGGCAGCATTGTGGATTGGGGGTATTGATGTTAACGACCAGCTTAAACTCGCTGCTCTTCGTTATCGCCAGGGGCCTAATATCGGGAATCCGGGTTCAGGTAATGACTTCTGGCCAGGTCCCCTGACAATCGACGGAACTGCTGCTATTGATGAAGGAACCTGCGCTGAATACGACAGGCTGTTCCCAATCACTCGTAATGAAGTGGATGAGTTCCTTGCCTGGAATGAAAATAAATCAGCTAACCCAAATTACACTATTCCAACTTCTATTAAGGAATGGCCTGCTCATGGCGATATCTCAAAGAAACAGAGTTACTACCTTGCGCCGTTCTTTGATGCAGATGGTGGTGGAACTTATAATCCTGATGAAGGTGATTACCCATATTATGACCTTTCAAATGAGCTTTGCCATTCAGCAACTGCTACCAAGGAAACTATTGAAGGTATTAACAAGGGCGGTCTTCTTGCTGACCAGGTAATAAAAGGTGACGAAACCCTGTGGTGGGTATTCAATGATAAAGGTAATATCCACACTGAAACACAAGGTACACCGATCGGACTTGAAATCAGGGCTCAGGCCTTCGGCTTTGCAACCAATGATGAAATCAATAACATGACTTTCTATAGTTATGAAATCATCAACCGTTCAACTTATCGCCTTACTGGTACCTATTTCAGCCAATGGGTTGATACAGACCTGGGTTTTGCTACTGACGACTATGTTGGTTGCGACGTTGACAGGGGATTAGGTTATTCATACAATGGTAGGCCTAAAGATGGTGACGGACAGTTTTGGGCATATGGCGACCAGCCACCTGCAATTGGAGTTGACTTCTTCCAGGGACCATATATGGATCCTGATGGTTCAGATAACCCATCATTTAATGGTGACGGTTTATTAGGTCCTTCATTCTTTGGCGATTGCAGCATTGTGAGCCTGAATGGTTCTACCTATAATATGTCATACGGTGATCCTGAAAATCCACAGAGCAGTAACTTTATTGTAAGATCAGAAGCTATAAACGGTGTGAACTTCGGTAACGGTATAGTTGACGATGAACGTTTCGGAATGCGCAGGTTTGTATATCACAATAATTCTGATGCTCCCGGTCCATACATGCAAGACCCAAAATATGCTCCTCAGTATTACAACTACCTGAAGGGTATATGGCTCGACAATACCAAGATGCTCTATGGTGGTAATGGCCACTTATCAACAGGTGCTTACGGCCCTGCCTGCGACTTTATGTTCCCGGGTGATACCGATAAGTGCGACTGGGGAACTAACGGACTTCCACCAGCAGGTCCAAAATACTGGACAGAAGAAGTTGCCCAGAATAAAGAAGGTGACCGCCGTTTCATGCAGTCAGCCGGACCATTCGTTCTTGAACCAGGTGCTGTAAACTATATTACCGTTGGTATTCCCTGGGCACGTGCTGCTTCAGGTGGCCCATGGGCTTCAGTTAAATTACTGCAGGTTGTTGACGATAAGTGCCAGCTCCTGTTTGATAACTGTTTCGCTGTTGTTAGTGGTCCTAATGCTCCTGACCTCACTATCCGTGAACTTGATGAAGGACTTATTTTCTATATCAGCAACAGGAAAACCAATGATGCAGGTAACAATATCAATGAATCATATACTGAACTTGACCCTGCAATCCTTGCAGTTGCAAACAGCACAGGTTATGATTTCGATCCTTACTACAGATTTGAGGGTTACCAGATCTTCCAGCTGAAAGATGCTACTGTATCTGTGGCTGATATCCACGACCAGAAACTGGCTCGTCTTGTTTACCAGACTGACGTTAAGAACGGTGTTAAACAACTTGTTAACCAGTACTTCGACCAGGCACTCAACTCTAATGTTCCGGTTGAAGAAGTTAATGGTGAAGACCTTGGTATCAAACATACCTTTAAGCTTACTGAAGATGCATTTACCGGTCAGACTCTGGTAAACCACAAACAATATTACTACCTCGCACTTGCATACGGATATAACGAATACATGAAGTATAGTGCTGACCCGGGTTCACAGGAACCAGGTATCATCGGTCTTGACGGACAGAAGAGAGTATACCTTGCAGGTAGGAAGAATATAAAAGTTTATACTGCAATTCCTCATAAAATTGTAGGTACTATACAGGCAAATGGTGACTTCGGTGCCGGTGTTGAGATTACACGTCTTGAAGGACACGGTAACGGTGGTAATGTACTTGATTTCACTGATGCTACTATCGCTGAAATCCTGAGCAAGAAACCTGTTGATTCACTCAACGTTTTCGGTAGCCCCGACTATCCAATAGCTTATAATCCTACTTATGTAGCAGGCAGAGGACCAATCGACGTTAAGGTAATTGACCCGCTGAATGTAAAGAACGCTGATTACGTGCTGGCTTTTGATTCACTTGTACCTTATTATATGACTATAGGTGCTGACAGCACATTAAGCTATCGAGCTCACTGGAGACTTATTGACCAGACTAACTTCAAGACCTACTATTCAGACACAACCATTGCTTACAAAAATGAGCAGTTATTCCCTGAATTAGGTATTGCGATTACCATCAATCAGCCTCTCGATCCAGGACCATATAAAGTTGGTACAAATGCAACAGATGATCCTATCTATTCAATTATTTCGGAAAACAACGGCCTGCTTGAGTCAAGCATCACTTTTGCCGACAGTTCTAAGATATGGTTCACTGGTATACCTGATGTTGATGGTTTGCCTGCACTTAACTGGATCAGGTCGGGTGTTGTAACTGACTTGAATAACTCAACCAACAATGACTATAACATGCCTTCGAAACCTTTCGACCCTAATGCTAACTATGAAAAGGTCGTAACGGGTACATGGGCACCATACCTCATGACAGCCACCACAGAGCAGGATGCTCAATACGCACCTGCATACAGGAATATATCGAAAAACGGTTCACCTTTCTCCGATGTGGCTAGTGTTGATGTGGTCTTTACATCTGACAAGTCAAAATGGACACGCTGTCCTGTTATCGAAATGTGTGCTGATAAAACACTGGCAGAGGGAAATGTTGAAAGGTTCAATATCCGTGCCGGCAGATCAGTAAACGTTAATGGTGAAGTTGGTGTGGTTAGTTCAGATCCGATGCTTAACTCTGATTATATCAGCGAAACTGGTATGGGATGGTTCCCAGGTTATGCTATTAACCTTGAAACAGGTGAGCGTTTGAATATGGTATATGGTGAAAACTCCTGGCTCGTAGGAGAAAACGGCCGCGACATGGTGTTCAATCCAAGCAGCAATGTCTTCACTCCGGGTGGTGAGCTTGTTTTGGGAGGTATGCATTATATTTACATCTTCTCTCATACTTCAGGAAAATCTGTTCAGATATCCAATATACCGGCTTATGATGCAGGAGCAACACTCAGGGCTAATATCCCTGTTACATTGGGTGCTGGTACACAAAGGGCTCTTGTTTATTCAAGTGCAATGTGGGTAAATATACCTGTTGCTCTTCCAAATACTGAATGGCTAAACAATGATGCAAAAGTCAGGATCAGGATAGCTAAACCTTATATGCGTTACCACAGTACTCCGGGTACAGAAGTTCAGGGTGAAAACAACAACTTCCCGATGTATAAGTTCAGCACTTCTAATGTTGCGACAACTGACGGTAATATTGAAAAGGCAAAATCAGATCTCGACCTTATCACAGTAGTTCCGAATCCTTACTACGCATATTCAGCTTATGAAACTAACCAGCTTGATAACAGGGTGAAGATTACTAACCTGCCAAGAAAGTGTACTGTTACTATCTATTCAACCAATGGTTCAATGATCAGGCAGTATACTAAGGATGAAGCCGGTACCGCTATAGAGTGGGATCTCAAGAACTATGCTGGTATTCCTATCTCAGGTGGAGTATATCTTATCCATGTAAAGGCTGATGGCGTTGGAGAAAAAGTAGTTAAATGGTTTGGTTCACTCAGGCCTATTGACCTTAATGCGTTCTAATGCACAGTGGTAATAAATATGGAAAAACAACACAACAAATTATTGGTTATGAACAAGATCTCTAAATATTTAATTGCCACCCTGCTGATCGGAACCGTTATTTTACCGTTCAGTCAGTCAAAAGCCGGAAATAAGGATAGAACCGGTCAGGCTGGTGCATCTGAGTTACTTATCAATCCCTGGGCTCGCAGCTCAGGGTGGGGTGGTGCTAACATCGCACACGTTAAAGGACTGGAAGGTCTTTATGGAAACGTTGCAGGAACAGCCCATACAAAAGCAACTGAGCTTATCTTTGCACACACTCAATGGCTAAAAGGAAGCGAAATTGACATTAATACTTTTGGATTAACTCAGAAAGTTGGTTCAACCGGTGTACTTGGATTAGGTATCATGTCAATGAGCTTTGGCGATATTCCAATTACTACTGAATCATTACCTGAAGGTGGTATTGGTAACTTCTCACCGAGCTATATGAACATCAATATTTCTTATGCAAAGGCATTCTCCAATTCAATTTACGGAGGTATCAACATTAAGATCCTCTCAGAAGTAATTTCTGACGTAAGTGCACAGGGTATTGCCATTGATGCTGGTATTCAATATGTTACTGGTCCAAAAGATAATGTCAGATTTGGTATCACTCTGCGTAATGTAGGTCCTACAATGTCATTCAGTGGCGACGGTCTTTCAATACGCAGCTTACTGCCGGGCCAGGAAAGTTATTTTACACTTGAGCAGAGGTCAGCTGACTTTGAATTACCAACCCAATTGGCTATGGGTGCATCTTACGATATCTACATGGGTGAAATGCACAGGTTAACCCTGGCAGGTAACTTCATTTCAAACTCTTTCACCAACGACCAGTTTGTTATTGGTGGTGAGTATGAACTTAAGTCATATCTCATGTTACGTGCCGGATACACTTACGAGGATGGCATTACAGATAATGCTGAACGTACAACAGCTTTCACAGGACCAAGTGCCGGTTTTACTGTTTCTGTTCCCCTTAACAAAGAAAAAGGTTCTACTCTCGCTATAGATTATTCCTACAGGGATACTGATCCATTTAGCGGAACACATAGCATTGGAGCAAGAATTAACTTGTAAAATTTGTTACTATCAGGCATATTGCCTGTAAGGTATCGAAAGGACCCTTTTTATAAGGGTCTTTTCGCTTATTATTCAGAGCTTAATAAAGGTTGTATTATGTATTATACTCAGGAAGGATTAAATAAATTAAAGGCAGAACTTGATCAACTGATTAATGTTGAACGTCCGGCTATTTCTCAACAGATTGCCGAAGCAAGGGATAAAGGTGATCTCTCTGAAAATGCTGAATATGATGCGGCTAAGAACGCTCAGGGTATGCTTGAACTTAAAATATCTAAATTACAGGAAACTATCAGGAATGCGAAACTGATAGATGAGACAAAAATGGACAGTTCGAAAGTGCTTATCCTTTCAAGTGTCAAGGTGAAGAATACCAAGAATAGTGCAGTAATGACATATACACTGGTGCCCGAAAATGAGGCCGATCTCAAGGCAGGCAAAATATCAGTGAGCTCACCTATTGCACAGGGCCTGCTTGGAAAATCAGTTGGCCAGTCCGTTGATATAAAAGTACCGGCAGGCGTAATAACCTTAGAGATTATTGAAATCTTACGTTAATCTTTTATCATTATGGCTACTATATTTTCAAAGATTATCAAAGGCGAAATTCCTGCATGGAAGATCGCAGAATCAGATCAATTCCTGGCTTTCCTCGATATCAATCCTCTGGCAGAAGGGCATACACTTGTAATCCCTAAAGAAGAGACCGATTATATTTTCGATATTGAAAGTGAGCATTATGCTGCCTTGTTTCTCTTTGCCCGTAAGGTGGCTAAAGCAATAAAGAAGGAAATACCCTGTAAAAAAATCGGGGTAGCTGTTATAGGACTCGAAGTAGCCCATGCGCATATACATCTTGTTCCCATCAATGACGTATACGACATTGACTTTAAAAAGGAGAAACTTAAGCTCTCACAGGAACGCTTTAAAGAAATAACCGAAAAGATTTCAAAGAGATTCTCTGAAAATGAATAAAGCTGCCAGCGTAATCATACCGGCATTTAATGAGGAAACCGGTCTGGGGCCATTGCTTGATAAAATGGCTGCTAACGGACAAATTGAGAAATACGAAGTAATAGTTGTGGATGACGGCTCAACCGATTCCACTGCCAGTATTGCCATGAATTATAATGTTAAGGTTGTTAAACATGGCATTAATAAAGGATACGGAGCATCATTAAAAACGGGGATCCGACGTTCAACCTGTGATAAAGTAATGATGCTTGACTCCGATGGTCAACACGACCCGGTTTATCTGGATACCATAAGCTCTATGCTTGATGATGTTGAAATGGTAATCGGAGAAAGAAATAGTGAATCCTTCCAGGTAAGTAACAGAAAAAGTGGTAAATGGCTGATCCGCAAGACAGGAGAATTTCTCGTAGATCAGCCATTGCCTGACTTCAACTCCGGCTTAAGGGGATTCAGGCGTGAACTTATAGCCAATATCCTTCATATAATGCCCAACGGCTTTTCTTTTTCTACTACCTCAACTCTTGCCTTTCTTAAGGAAGGTTATACCATCGGCACTTTCCCGATTTATGTCTCTGAAAGAATAGGAAGGAACAGCAGTGTTAAGTTTTTCAGGGATGGCACAAAGACGATGCTGTTATTGTTCAGGATTATAATGCTGTTTAACCCTCTGAAAGTATTCTTCCCCGGAAGTCTTATCACTACTTTTACCGGAATAATATTAGGTATTATAGGTTACACTTTGTATTTCCGTATACCTAATTCTGCTATTATACTTACTACATTGGGTATGTTCCTTTTCTTCTTTGGTCTTTTGGCTGACCAGATTGCCCTCCTTAACAGAAAAAAGGGATAACAATGTATGAAGAATACAAAAATAGCTGGACTGACAAGGATGTAGAAGCCCATTGGGATAAGGTATCCGGGCTTTACATTAAAGAAAATAACAAAGTCAAAGAGGCTCATGACCAACGATTCAGGGAGTCAGTAGGCCACCTGCAGTTATTTCCTGAATGTAAAGTCTTGAATATATCATCACGGGATTGTGAAGCTGATGATTATATTAAAATGGCAATGGCAAACTGCAGAGTTACCAATGCTGAGATATCTTCCGGCTTGATGAGTGTAGCAAGTGAGATAAGGCCCTCTGCTACACAGATTAAAATTGAATCTTACAGTATCTTGCCATTTGAGGGTAATTCCTTTGACAGGGTGCTTAGCCTTGAAACATTGGAACATGTAGCAAACCCTGTTGAATTTCTCCTAGAATTGCATCGGGTTTCAACTGGTGATGCGAGATTAGTGCTTAGCTGTCCGCCCGCTACCAGTGAAATTCCATACAAGATTTACAGTCTCCTTTTTGGCGGGCATGGTGAAGGTCCGCACAAGTTTCCATCATCTGATACGGTAAAGGAGCTGCTTAAAATTACAGGGTGGAATTTGCAATTGCATAAAGGAACCGTTCTTCTCCCTGTTGGTCCGGTAAAACTGCAACGACTTGCTGAACGGTTTATTAATAATTTTCAGCGTACTTTTATTTCCGAATTAGGAATACGCCAATTCTATGTCTGTACCAAGTCTTGAATATAGCGCATAAATTCTGATTCAATAATTAATTAAATAAATACAGCTTTCAATATTGAAACTAAAAGTTAATGCAGAAAAATAAATTAACTCTTATCTTAAAAATCATTGGAAGTGTTGCCATACTAGGACTACTCATCAGTCGTACTAGCTGGGATTTTGAAAGTTTTCAAAAGATTTATCAGGATATTGATGTTCCCATTTATTGCATTTCCCTATCCGGTGTCATTATTCTCCTATTTCTAAAAAGTATCAGGTGGAAACTCCTTCTCAGAGAGGAAAAATGTGAATATCCATACTTCTCTACATTCCTTGCCTATATGTCATCATATACCATTGGACTTCTTACTCCTGGAAGGGTTGGAGAGATAGCCAGACTTTATTATGTTCGCCAGGAGAGGGAAATTTCATTTTATAAAACATTTAAAACCATCGTAAAAGACAGAATCTTTGACTTTTCTATCTTAATATGGTTCGGGTTGTCAGGGTTGTTATTTTTTTACAAAGTATTGAACGGTTTACAGGCTTACATGTACGTTATTATATGTGCCGCAATTATATTAATAACATGGATTATTGGAAGAATCATTCTAAACAAAATCAAGAATGATAACTTATTTTTTAGTTTCCTTAGAGAATCCTGGAATACTATGTTCAACAGACGCATGATCTATCCTTGGCTCTTAACATTTTTATCCTATTTAGTATCATTCATTGCTAATTGGGTTATTCTTAAAGCTTTAAATCAAACAATTGATATTGTTGAAGTTGGCTTTATACTAAGTATTATGAGCCTTATAACTCTCATACCAATTACTCTTGCCGGATTTGGCACAAGAGAAGCCAGTCTGATTTTTTTATTTTCCTTTTATTTGTTAAGTCCGGAAACTGCAATAGTCTTTTCATTATTACAGTTTACGTCTTTCTTTTTATGGGGCGGAATTATCGGATGGGTGTTCTGGATGATAAAACCTGTATCTTTTTCTATGATACGACAAGATGCAGCAAAACTTGTTAGTTTGTTGAAACGTGAAAAAACTGTTTAAAATAGACTTTTCAGTAATAATTAAAAAGTAACTCAATGGAATACCTGGCAGCATCCGACAGATACAGAAAACTGGAATATGTAAAATGTGGCAGCAGCGGGTTATACCTTCCCCCCGTATCATTAGGTTTATGGCACAATTTCGGCGGTGCCGACATTTATGAAAACAGCCGCAGGATGCTATGGCACGCCTTTGATTGTGGTATTACTCATTTCGACCTGGCAAATAATTATGGCCCTCCCGAAGGCAGTGCAGAAATAACCCTGGGCAGGGTGCTTGCTTCAGATTTCAGGAATTACCGGGATGAAATGATCATTTCTACCAAGGCCGGTTACCTTATGTGGCCGGGCCCTTATGGTGATGGTGGCTCCAGGAAATACCTCATCTCTAGTCTTGACCAGAGCCTGAAAAGAATGGGACTGGATTATGTGGATATCTTCTATACACACCGTCCTGATGTGAATACACCTATTGATGAGACTGTTTCAGCTCTTATTGATATAGTGAAGCAGGGTAAAGCATTGTATGTAGGCCTTTCCAATTACAATCCTGAGCAGACACAAACAGCTGTAAGTCTGCTCAAACAAGGAGGGGTAACATGTCTTATCCACCAGCCGCGTTATTCAATGTTCGACCGCTGGATTGAGAACGGCCTGCTTGATGTGCTTGAAACAAATGGTATGGGTTGTATTGTATACTCTCCATTGGCACAGGGACTGCTTACCGACAGGTACATTAACGGCATTCCGGTCGGTTCCAGGGCATCTAAAGCACACTTCCTGAAACCTGAAGCAATCACTGATGAAAAGCTTAATAAAATCAAGCGGTTGAACAGCCTTGCTGAACTAAGGGGTCAATCACTGGCCCAAATGGCTTTGTCGTGGGTTTTAAAGGATAAGAGAGTAACTTCTGTGCTGGTAGGTGCAAGCAGTATACAACAGATAAATGATAACCTTAAATGCCTTGAAAATCGTTCATTCTCCCCTGAAGAGCTGAACGACATCGAGCAGATCCTGCGCTAAGTAACCTACTCCTGGTAATAAATCCTTTTTACTCTTCTTGAGATACCTGTGAGCAATTCATAGGGTATTGTTTCCATTTGTGAAGCAACGTCACTGATCGGTATTTCCCTGCCAAACACAATCACCTCGTCGCCTTCCTCAGCGTTTATTCCTGTGATGTCCAGTACAGTCATATCCATATTAATATTGCCAACGATAGGAGCCATCATACCATTAACATACATCTTTCCAACCCCGTTACTCAGTTTCCTTGAAAGTCCGTCGGCGTAGCCTATGGGCACTATCGCTATTGTGCTGTCTTTTGGAGCTACCCATTTGCAACTATAGCCTACCGGCTCGTTTTTCTTTATTTTCTTTATCTGTGAGATTACTGATTTAAGGCTGCTCACTACCTCAAGTTTATCCTGAACTGAATCAAGGGCAGAGATTCCATATAATGAAATGCCTAACCTTACCATATCAAACTGAGCCTGGGGATGCCTGATGATCCCTGCTGAGTTCAGTGTATGCCGCATAAAAGGATAATCAAGTGAAGCCTGCAGTTGGGCAGTCATTCTTTCAAAAGCAGTCAGCTGCTTATTTGTAAAATCGTCGAGCTCAATGCTCTCGCTGGCTGCAAGGTGTGAGAATGCGGAACTCACCCTTAACCTCGGGTACTTTTTGAGTTCTTCGGCTAAACGTTCAATCTCGTCTTCCATAAAGCCCAGCCTGTGCATGCCGGTATCGAGTTTGAGGTGTATACCGGTAGTTTCCTTTGATCGGTCATATGAATCAAATGTTCGGGCGAATAACTCAAGTGTCCTGAAACTATATATTTCGGGTTCCAGGTTATACCTTATCATAGCATCCATACCTGTCATTTCAGGATTCATCACCATGATTGGAAGGCTAATGCCGGCCTTCCTAAGTTCTACGCCTTCATCAGCATAAGCAACTCCAAGGTAGTCAACATGATGGAACTGCAGGATGTTGGCAATTTCAAAGCTTCCGCTGCCATATGAAAATGCCTTTACCATCGCCATGACCTTTGTTTCAGGCCTTATGAGCGACCTGAAATAGTTTAAATTGTGAATAAGCGAACTCAGGTTTACTTCAAGTACTGTTTCGTGCAGTTTTTGCTGCAACTTTTCAATAATTCTTTCAAAGGCAAACACCCTGGCACCTTTGATCAGAATACTCTCATTCTGTAATTCTATATCAGGCAGTGCAGAAAGGAACTCCTCTGTGCTCTTAAAGAACTGCTTATTCATCCTGAACTGACCATCATGACGGGATATCACTTCTCCGATTCCGATAATCCTGTTTACCTGCTTATTTGAAAGCAACTCAGAGATATGGCTGTAAAGAGCATCCTCATCCATTGAACTCTCAAGCATGTCGCTGATAATGACCGTTTTTTTATCATAACGCGATTGCTGCAACAGAAAATCAAGTGCTTTGGCAAGTGAATCAGGATCAGAACTGTAGGTGTCGTTGATTATCAGGCAGCCATTAACCCCTTCCTTCATCTCAAGCCTCATTGCCACAGGTTGCAGACGACTCATCCTTCGTGCCGTAACTTCCGGGCCGTAACCCATAAGCAGCATCACCGACCAGCAATGCATCACATTTTCAAATGAAGCATCATCCGTAAACGGAATGGAGAACGACCAGTGTTTGCCCTGGTAAGTGGCAGAAATGAAAGTGTTATGGCGGTCGCGGTCAACTGATACAATCACAACGTCGGCTTCTTTATTATAACCCCAGGTAAAATGCACAGGCTGAACCTTTCCGGTGAATTTCCGGGTAATCTCTTCATGGATTATTGCTGCATCCCGGCAATAGATAATGATCCTGGAATTGTCGAAAAGTCTTAGTTTTTCCGATGTTTTTTGTTGAGCAGACTCAAAATGAACATCATGGGCATGGCCAATATTGGTAATAATTCCAATATCAGGTTTAATGATGGACTCCAGCTTTTCCATCTCACCGGGTTGGGATATACCGGCCTCAAAGATAGCAATGTCGTGTATGTTGCTCATCTGCCATACCGAAAGGGGCACACCAACCTGTGAGTTGAAGCTCTGGGGGCTTCTTACAATAGTCTTTTCTTCAGCCAGCAACTGCCACAACCATTCTTTGACAATAGTTTTACCATTACTGCCCGTAATTCCGATTACAGGTACACTGAACTGATGCCTGTGGGCGGCTGCCAGGTCCTGAAGTGCCTGAAGTGTGTTGCCTACAAGTATAAAATTGGCTTTATCTTCAATTCCTGCCGGGATATAACTCACACAGAAATTACTGACACCCTGACCAATCAGGTCGGCAATATACTTATGGCCATCATTCCTCTGGGTTATAATAGCAAAGAAAAGTGAGGTAACCGGTGCATTAAGCTTGCGGCTGTCAATTGCCAGGTTATTAATAGTAATATTTCCGGAATGTACTGTCAGCCGGCCTTTTACAATATCTGCTATCTGGTGTATGGTATACTGCAATTGATTCAGATATTAAAGTAAGCAATCAATGAAAGTGAACTATCAGTTTTCCGCTTCGTGCTTGGCAGCCTTCAGCGGGTTTGCTGATATTTCAGCGTATTGTTTCCTGTGGTTCCAGATATCGCATGCAAGATACAGGGCAGCCCTGAATGAATCAGCTGATGCCATATCCTTTCCCGCAATTTCATAAGCTGTGCCATGTGCCGGTGAAGTCCTGATAACAGGAAGGCCTGCTGTATAATTTACCCCTGACTCAAAAGAAAGGGTTTTGAAAGGAAGCATTCCCTGGTCATGGTACATGGCAAGAATGCCGTCGAATTTATTAAATGAAGATGATCCAAAGAATCCGTCAGCAGGATACGGGCCAAAAACAATATGTCCCTTTTCTTTAGCTTTTTCTATTGCCGGTTTAATGATTGTATTCTCTTCATTTCCTAACAATCCTTCATCACCTGCATGCGGGTTTAGTCCAAGTATCGCAATTCTGGGCGACCTTATTCCGAAATCAACGAGTAAGGAATTTGCCAGTATTTCAATCTTATGCAGTATCAGGTCAACGCTTAAAGTCTTTGAAATCTCATTAACCGGTATGTGACCTGTAATAACACCTATCCTAAGGTTATTGTTAACCATCAGCATCAGCGAGTCATTTACCTGAAATTTACTGGCAAGATATTCAGTATGGCCCGGGAAATGAAAATGCTCACTCTGAATATTCTTCTTGTTGATCGGGCCTGTTACCAGTGCATTGATAACACCTTTCTTCAGATCATCAGTAGCTGCTTCCAGTGATAGCAATGCCTGCTCGCCGGATATTTGTGTTGATTTGCCGATATCTATCCTGATTTCGTTGTCGTGAAGATTTACAAGATTGGCTTTCTTGTGATTTATATTTTCAGCTTTCCTTACGATATTGAAATTAAAATCAGTTGCATTGATCAGTTTCCTGTGAAAGGATGCGGCTTTTGACAGTCCGTAAACTACCGGTGTCATCATCTCATACAGGCGATTATCATAAAGGGATTTGATGATTATCTCATAACCTATTCCGTTCAGGTCACCGGTTGAAATACCAATAACCGGTTTACTCTCACTTTCAGGTATCTTATTCATCTTTTCATATATTTGGGCAAAGATAAGATTTTGCTATTTTAGCACCTATCAATATTGTCAAACTTTTAAAGGAAAACAGGCATGACCACGTGCTATTTTGTATCAGACCTGCATGGTGATAAGCACAAGTATGAGTTGCTTGTTAAGGAAATTGCAAGGAAAAAAGCTTCATTCCTGTTTATTGGCGGTGACTTACTGCCTCATGTAAGGGTTTCAGAGAAGGAAAAGGAGAACTCTGTAAACCCTTTCTTTGATGAGTTTTTAATACCTCTTTTCTCCAACCTGTCAAGGCAGATGGGCTGCAATTACCCGGAGGTATATGTAATTGCAGGAAATGATGATTACAAAAGTGACCTTCCGGGATTCCTTAAGGGTGCAGAGAAAGAACTATGGAAGTTTCTCGACAGCAGCAAGGTGAGGTTCGGGCCTTATCACATTTACGGGTATTCTTATGTTCCGCCAACACCCTTCAGGATAAAGGACTGGGAGAAATTTGATATAGACGCTACTCTTCCCCCTGATGCTATTCATCCCGATAAAGGATACAGGAGTACTGGGGATGAAAATATGCATTCACTCATTAAAGACGATATTCAAAATCTAACCGGTGACGATTCATTATCAAAAGCAATTATGCTCTTCCACTCACCGCCTTATAATTCGATGCTTGATAAAATACCAGGTAATATCAGTATTGGAAGCAAGGCAATAGCTCAGTTTATTTCTGAAAAACAACCATATATCACACTTCACGGCCATGCCCATGAATCATCGACGGTTACCGATGAATGGCACGAAGTAACAGGGAAAACACATTCATTCTCTGCCTCTTATGATAAAGAAGGCTTGGCTGTGGTGGTATTTGAGATCGACAATCCGTCTGATTGCCGACGATTAATACTGTCTTGAGATTACTTCTGAAATATGGCTTTCAAGCTCATCCATAATTATTCGGGTGGCACCCCTTCGTTCAATAACGTAGTTGCCTGATGCCTCAGAATAATTGTACAATTTTTCAGGGTTGGTAAGGAATGAATTAACTACAGTAATCAGTTCATCAGCAGTTTTAATTGAAATAGCACCCTCTTGTTTTATTAATTCACGGGCCTCTTTAAAGCGGATATAATTAGGACCGAATAACACAGGTATTCCATATACGGCAGCTTCAAGGGTGTTATGAATTCCTACACCAAAGCCGCCGCCGATGTATGCCATGTCAGCATACTTGTAGATGCGTGAAAGTAAGCCAATAGAGTCTATGATAAGTACATCAGGCATCTGTTCATTGGCTAAAGTGCTGTTTTCAAGTTCACTGTAAAGTATACAGTTCCCATTGAATTTTTGTTTCACCTCCTTAATGTGCCCGGCATTTACCTCATGCGGTGCAATAATCATTGTGAGTGAGCCCTGCATTGCTTTGAAAAGCTCCTTCAACAGATCTTCATCAGCCGGCCAGGTACTTCCGGCAACCAGTACCTTCTTGTCTTTAAGGAATGACTCAATTAAAGGAATTTCAGTTGCATAAAACATGATTTCCGTAACCCTGTCAAACCTGGTGTCTCCACTTACTTTTACATTGTTGATGTCAATCATGCTTAAAAGTTCAGCCGATTCTTCATCCTGCACGAAGATCTGCTTCATCTGCCTCAGGTGCTTCCTGAACCAACCGCCGTACCACTTAAAGAAATGTTGTTCAGGCCTGAAAATAGCAGAAACGGTATAAACCGGTACGTTGTGTTTGTGCAGTTCATTAAGGTAATTAAACCAGAATTCGTATTTGATAAATATAGCAATGGCAGGAGAAGCCAGGCGTACAAACCTCTTTGCATTTTTTCGTGTGTCAATAGGAAGATAAAATACATAATCAGCTTCAGAACTGGCTGATTTATTATTGAATCCTGAAGGTGAAAAGAACGTGAGCAAAACGGAAAATTCCGGGAACTTCTTTTTTATATTCTCAATAATTGGCCGGCCTTGTTCATATTCTCCCAGTGAGGCACAATGTATCCAGATTACCGGTTTGGGATTATCCTCAGTATAATGGGCTTTAAATACTTCCTCAAGCTTACTGAAGAGGTTCTTCCTTCCGTAAAACCAGTCCCTTGCCTTTTGATTGAACAAGGAGGACAGTTTCAGGAATAATCCGTAAACACTGATAATTATGGTATATAGAGCTCTCATTAACGGGTGGTTTTTTACAGCCCTGTTACTGTTTTTTAATAATAGTAAAAGTCCTTAGGAGTTCTTTTATAAACGGGAATTAACCAACCGACCCTCAATGACGTAAAAATATCAGTAAAATTACCCGAATTATATTCCATACGCGCAAACGAGTATGGATGCACATACTGTGTAAAAGCTACGGTGATATCAATTCCTGCATAGAAGTTAACCACCTTGTTGTTTCCCAGGAACAGATATCCTGCAAATGCATTGACTGCCGGTCCGCGTTTCAGTTCATCATAACCTTTCAGATAGTCACCGGTAATCTGGGGGGCTGTTTTATCCCTGTGGTCAATCAGAATCTTATGTTGCAGATATCCGCCTCCAACACCAACCATAATACCCGAGTTAGGATTGGGATTATTAAAAGTAATTACCCTGCCTGCTTTTCCAATCACAGAATATCCGCGTTCGTAGAAATGATAGGTGGCATATATCCCTTCAAGGTCAACAATATTGTCGTCTGATGTTTCAATATTATCAAGAATGTGCTCACTGTTCTTTACGTTACTGCCAAACATAAAACTGCCATCCAGTCCTATGAGCCAGTTATTATTGGTTTTATAAAGATAACCCGCACCTACCTGTGAGTTTGGGCCAAATCGTTCTGCAACGTCTCCTCCCGGAAATTGCGCGGAATACTGAGCCATGATCAGGTGCATTGAAATGGTTGAATCCTTAACACTTTGCTGACCGTTTGTTACAAATGGTGAGAGTAGCATAATAGTAAGCCCAATAGCAAAGAAGAGGAAATAGCTGAATGAAGAAATCCGGAACATCAGGACGAAAGATTGAGAATGAGTGCAAATATACTCAATCCAACAATTGCATAGTGATTATGAAAATTTTCAATTGTCCCTATCGATTTTTATCTTAGCTACGTTTACTATAGGTTTAGTCTACATTAACTCTACCATTACCGTAGACTAACCGTAGACCAACCGTAGACGAACCGTAGACGAACCGTAGACCAAATACCTGTTTAACCTTATTAAAGGAGATACCTGAATATTTTAACAAACCTTGCATTAGTTGTATATTTGCTCCTTAAACTCGAGTACACTTTTAAACCAGTGTTAATTCTAAATTTCTAACAACTCCTTTTCATGAATAAAATATCAATGGTTGATTTAAAGGGCCAATACCTGAAAATCAAGGATCAGATCGACTCATCAATTGCAGCAGTCATTGACTCTACAGCTTTTATTAACGGGCCGGCAGTAAAGAACTTCCAGGAGCACCTTGAAAAGTATCTTGGAGTTAAGCATGTTATTCCATGTGCCAATGGTACAGATGCGCTTCAGGTGTCGATGATGGCCCTTAACCTTAAGCCAGGTGATGAAGTAATTACAACCTCATTCACTTTCATTGCTACCGCTGAAGTTATCGCTCTTTTAGGACTTACCCCTGTGGTGGTTGATGTACTGCCCGGTACTTTTAACATTGATCCCGAAGCTATCAGGAAAGCTATCACCCCAAAGACAAAGGCAGTTGTACCTGTGCATCTTTTCGGCCAGTGTGCTGACATGGAAACGATACTTGAAATTGCTGAAGAATTCAACCTTTATATCATAGAGGATGCCTGCCAGTCGATTGGTGCTGATTATATCTTTAAAGACGGAAGTAAAAAGAAATCAGGTACTATCGGCCATGTGGGCTGTACCTCGTTCTTCCCCAGCAAGAACCTCGGGTGCTATGGTGATGGTGGTGCAATTTTCACCAACGATGATGAACTGGCAAAGCAACTGCGCATAATGGTGAACCATGGTATGACAGTAAGATACTATCATGATTATATAGGTGTTAACAGCAGGCTCGACAGTATCCAGGCTGCAGTGCTCGATGTTAAGCTGGCCCATCTTGATGAATACAATGAGGCAAGGTCAAAAGCCGCTGCTTATTACGATAAAGCCTTCGGTAACCATCCTAAACTCCGTATTCCTGAAAGGGCCAAGAACTCTACGCATGTATTCCATCAGTACACATTGGTTACGAGTGATGTAGACAGGAACGCACTTGTTGAGTTTATGGCTGGGAAAAATATCCCTGTTATGATATATTACCCTGTGCCTTTACATCTGCAGAAAGCATACCTCGACCCGAGATACAAGGCAGGTGATTTCCCTGTAACCGAGCACCTGTGCAGCACAGTAATCTCATTGCCAATGCATACCGAGCTCGATAATGAGCAGCTTGAATATATCACAGTTTCACTGCTTGAGTTTGTAAACAGGTAGGTTTTCTGAAACGAACGACTTTATTTTTGGTTATTAATTATAATTCTGAATTCAGTAAATAACACCAGATGGAAAACACAACAGAATATTTTGCCCATGAAACAGCAGTGATTGATGCCGGATGTACCATCGGAAAAGGAGTTAAAATATGGCACTTCAGCCATATTATGGAAGGCTGTACAATTGGCGATAACTGCAATATAGGGCAGAATGTTGTTGTTTCACCGGGGGTAGTCCTGGGAAAAAATGTTAAGATACAGAACAATGTTTCCATCTATACCGGAGTTATATGTGAAGACGATGTTTTCCTCGGGCCGTCAATGGTGTTTACCAATGTGGTTAATCCGAGAAGTGCTGTTAACCGCCGTGGAAGCTACAGTAAGACTGTTGTCAAAAAGGGAGCTTCTATTGGTGCCAACGCTACCATTGTATGCGGACATGATATAGGCGAGTATGCCTTTATTGGTGCAGGTGCTGTGGTTACAAGGGAGGTTGCCCCTTATGCACTGGTTGTTGGCAACCCTGCAAGGCAAACAGGCTGGATGAGTGAGTACGGGCATAAACTGCATTTTGATAACGACGGTTTGGCTATCTGCCCTGAAAGCAAGGAACGTTACCAACTGAAAGACGGAAGGGTAAGTAAACTGAGTAATAACTAATAAATAAAATCAGGGGTATGAAGATTTTAGTAACAGGAGGCACGGGTTATATTGGTTCGCATACCGTAGTAGAACTTCAGAATAAAGGTTATGATGTAGTAATTGTTGATAACCTTTCGAACTCATACGACTACGTAGTAGACAGGATCGAGCAGATAACAGGCAAGCGGCCGGAGTTCAGGAAGTTTGACCTTGCAGAAGCTGAGCCGACTGCTGAATTCTTCAGGGAATTCTCAGATCTTGACGGGATAATTCACTTTGCAGCATACAAAGCAGTGGGTGAATCAATGGAAAAGCCGTTGATGTATTACCGCAATAATCTTCAGTCGCTGATCAATATACTTGAGGGAATGAAGGAACATAATATCCAAAATCTGGTATTTTCTTCTTCCTGCACGGTATACGGACAACCTGATGAACTGCCGGTAAAAGAAACATCACCGATTAAAGAAGCCTGGTCGCCATACGGCAATACAAAGCAGATGTCAGAGCAGATTATAAAATTTGTTGTTGAAGCCCATCGTCTGAGATGTATAGCGTTAAGATACTTCAACCCGATTGGTGCCCATGATTCTGCCCTCATAGGTGAATTGCCCATAGGAGTGCCAAACAATCTTGTTCCATTCATAACCCAGACAGCTATTGGAAAGCGACCGGCATTAAAGGTATTCGGCTCAGATTATGATACTCCTGATGGTACACCCATACGTGATTATATTCATGTGGTCGACCTGGCCCAGGCTCACGTAGTGGCTGTTGACAGGATGATTGAGAAGAAATCGGCAAGCGATTATGAAATATTTAACCTTGGAACAGGCAACGGATTTACAGTGCTGGAGGTTATAAAGTCGTTCGAAAAGGTTTCAGGACAAAAACTTAATTACGAAATAGTAGGCCGGCGTCCCGGTGATGTTGAAAAAGTGTGGGCTGATACTTCATATGCCAACGAGGAACTCGGCTGGAAAGCAGACCGCGATATCGACTCTATGATGAGTTCAGCATGGAAGTGGGAGCAGGCGCTCGCTGAAAAAGAAAAGAAATAATTAATTCGATCATTCTATCTCTCCTTGAGGAGAGGGCCGGGGTGAGGTGAAAAAAATAATACAATGACTAACATACTCATAACCGGAGGTGCCGGTTTTATCGGATCGCACGTTGTGCGGTTGTTTGTAAAAAAATATCCTGAATATAATATATTCAACCTCGATAAGCTTACCTACGCCGGTAACCTTGAAAACCTCAGGGATATTGACCAGTTACCCAATTATACTTTTATAAAAGGTGATATCACCGATGGTGATTTCATACAGCAACTGTTCAGTCAGTATAAGTTCGACGGGGTCATACACCTTGCTGCTGAATCGCATGTTGACAGGTCAATAGCAAATCCCATGGAGTTTATCATGACCAATATCGTTGGTACAGTTAACCTGCTCAATGCCGCTCTGGCAAACTGGAAGCATGATTGCGAAAGCAAGAGGTTTTACCACATTTCCACAGATGAGGTATATGGTTCACTGGGTGAAACAGGAAAGTTCCTTGAAACGACACCTTATGACCCCAGGAGCCCGTATTCTGCCAGCAAGGCCAGCAGTGACCATTTGGTGAGAGCATATAATCATACTTTCGGCCTGCCTGTGATTGTTTCAAACTGCTCAAACAACTACGGGCCTTACCAATTTCCTGAAAAGCTTATTCCATTATTTATACATAATATCAGGAACAATAAGCCTCTGCCTGTTTATGGGAAAGGGGAAAATATCCGCGACTGGCTGTATGTTGAAGACCACGCCAAGGCTATAGATATGCTGTTCCATAATGGCAGGGTTGGTGAAACTTATAACATCGGGGGCAACAACGAGTGGAAAAACATCGACCTGATTCATAAGTTATGTGAGATCATGGATAGGAAGCTTAACCGCACCCCCGGTGAATCCGCAAAACTGATAACCTATGTAAAGGACCGGGCAGGCCATGATCTAAGGTATGCTATTGATGCATCTAAAATCAAGAATGAGCTCGGTTGGGAACCTTCAATAAGATTTACTGAAGGTTTTGAAGCTACTGTTGACTGGTACCTTGAAAATGAGAATTGGCTCAATAATGTTACTTCAGGCGAGTATCAGAAGTATTATGAGCAGCAGTATGTTGCGAGGTAAGATGGAAAGAAAATAAAGAAGGCTGCCAATAAGAAAGGCAGCCTTTGTTTTTTATACTGGTTAAAATCTTAATTACTGAGCACTCAAAGCCTCAGCCTCCGGTGCTATTTTCTTAACCAATCCCTGAAGAACAGTGCCCGGGCCTACTTCAACAAAGGTAGTGGCTCCATCAGCATACATATTCTGAACGGTTTGTGTCCATCTTACAGGAGCGGTTAATTGCTTTATCAGGTTTTCCTTGATTTGTTCCGGATTGGTAACGGCACTGGCGGTTACATTCTGGTAAACAGGACAAACAGGTGTGTTGAAGTGGGTGCTGTTAATAGCTTCAGCCAGTTCAACCCTTGCAGGTTCCATAAGCGGTGAATGGAAAGCCCCGCCTACTTTAAGTGGCAGTGCCCTCTTGGCGCCAGCTGCTTTAAGTTTCTCACAGGCAATGTCAATACCTGCAATGGAGCCGGATATTACTAACTGTCCGGGACTGTTATAATTTGCCGGAACAACAACTTCATTAATATCTTTAAGCACTTCCTCAACCTTTGCATCTTCAAGTCCTAGGATAGCTGCCATAGTGCTGGGTTCAGCTTCACAGGCTTTCTGCATGGCCATGGCACGTGCATATACAAGCTTCATTCCGTCCTCAAAGGAGAGTGCACCAGCTGCAACAAGTGCAGAGAATTCACCCAGTGAATGTCCGGCAGTCATATCAGGTTTAAACTGGTCACCAAGGGTTTTAGCAAGGATTACTGAATGCAGGAATATGGCAGGTTGGGTTACTTTGGTCTGCCTGAGGTCTTCATCTGTTCCTTCAAACATCAGGTCGGTAATGCGGAAGCCTAAAATCTCATTTGCCTTTTCAAACATTGCCTTTGCTTCAGGATTGGAGTCGTAAAGGTTTTTGCCCATACCTACATACTGAGCGCCTTGTCCCGGGAATACGTATGCTTTCATAAATAAGTCAGTTAATTTAACGAAGGTGCAAAGATAAGGAAATTTGGCTTTTACCTAAAAAGTGACTTCCCAGGCAGCCAGTGCATCAGGCATATTGGCTCTGCCAAGGCCTATACGAAGATGGCTGCTGCCATATTCAAACATCTCAGAAGGTACCAGCATTATGCCGGTTTGGGTTACCAGCTTTTCAGCATAGTCAAGTGCAGGTATACCTGCGTTTATCCTTACAAATGCAGTGGAGCCTGCAGAAGTTTCTTTATAATCAGGAAAGAATGAGGGGTGCCTGGAGACAAAGTCAGCGAAAGTCTTTTTGTTCCTTCTTATCTTTTCAAGATTTACTTCTATAAAGTTCTCACTGTTATTGAGTGCTATCATAGTCAGTATTTCTGAGGGGGCACTATTGCAGATGGAAAGATAATCGCGGTAAGACTGCATCTTTGTTAATAAAGCACTATTGTGGCTAACCACCCAGCCAGTGCGCAGGCCTGCTAGTCCGAATGATTTTGCGGTACCCCAGAGACTGATCGTATTTGGGTAAAGGTCAACAAGGGAGTCATTCAGTTTTTCCGGGTTATGTACCAGTTTATGGTACATTTCGTCGGAGAAGAGGAGGGTATAATAGCGGCTTACAATGTCAATTATCCTGTTCAACTCATCTTTGGACGGATAATAGCCGGTAGGATTATGGGGGAAATTGACAATAACCAGTTTCGTTTTCCCGGTCACTAACCCGGCAAGGTCCTCCACATCATATTCCATCTTGTCATTTGGCTCCCAAAACAGCAACTTGCAGCCCATATTCACTGCAACCTGGTATAACGACTGGTAGGCCGGCCTCATGCACACTACTTCATCGCCTGGTTGCAATACAGTTTGCATCAGGATGAAACTTGCCTCGCCAGGGGAAAGGACAAACACTTCATCTTCACTAATGGTATTATAATGAAGCGATATTGCCTTACGCAACAAAGGATGGCCTGTTGATTCAGTATAGCCGAGGGTAAGGTTATTCCATAAATCCAGTTCACCCTGTATGGCTGAGTTCAGCACATAGTCAAGGCTGAAGCCGTCGCAATCAGAGCTTGACAGCAGGTACTTTACGTTAAACTCGTATTTTGCAAAGTACCGCTCAAGTTTGAATGGGTCAGGCTGCATAATTTTTACCGTTGTGTTAAAACAGTAGTATGGGTTTAATGAAGTTTAGATCCGATAAGGTGGATAAACTCAGCCCTTGTTTTATCTACCAGGAATGCACCTGTAAAATCGGATGTTGTGGTTACAGAATTCTGTTTCTGTATACCCCTCATACTCATGCACATATGCTGCGCTTCAATTACTACGGCAACTCCCAGGGGTTTAAGTGTATTGTTGATAGCTTCCTTTATTTGTGTGGTGAGTCGTTCCTGTACCTGTAGCCTGCGGGCAAAAGCATCCACGATTCTTGGAATCTTGCTCAGGCCCACAATATAACCGTTAGGAATGTAAGCAACATGAGCCTTGCCAAAGAACGGAATCATATGGTGTTCGCAGAGAGAGTATATTTCGATATCCTTTACGAGAACCATCTGTCGGTAATCTTCCTTAAACATGGCTGAACGTAAGATTTCCTCAGGATTCAGGTCGTAACCATGGGTAAGGAACTGCATGGCTTTGGCTACCCTTTCAGGAGTCCTTACCAATCCTTCACGGGTTGGATCTTCACCAATAAGCTTAAGGATTTCTTTATAATGGTTACCGAGTTTGACTATGGTCTTTGTATTATAAGTATCACGTCGGTGATAACCTATTTCAAGTGAATAATCATCCATCATATTCTCTATGACCATATCATTCAAGCCTTCTTTAATTTCTTTTTCCATGTCGTTCTTCCTTTTCTTCACGATCCGTAATACTCTACAAAATTTCTTTCAGTTTCATACAACTTAATGCAATGTAACTGTGCACCATGCTCAAGAATCGTGCCTTCAATTTCCTTCCACATAGAGATTGCAATATTCTCAGCGGAGGGCAGCACACCCTGCATAAAATCAACTTCAAGATTAAAGTTACGGTGATCAACCTTATCTATAATCTTTTCATTAATGATTTTACTAAGGGTTTTAAGATTAATGAGAAAACCTGTTTCCGGATTAACTTCTCCCTTTATAGTAACAAACAGCTGGTAATTATGCCCATGCCAGTTTGGATTAGAGCATTTGCCAAAAATTTCAAGGTTTTGTTCGTCTGTTAGTTCAGGCCTGAAAAGCCTGTGTGCAGCATTGAAATGCTCCTGCCGGGTAATATAGATCATGGTAATTCAGATGTAATTTAATTTCCTTTATTCTTTACTTATTCCGGTCATCTGTTTATTGGCACGTAGCAGATGGATTACTTCGAAGAATGTGAATATCACATACATGATAAAGAAGCTGATTATAAAATTGATAGCATCTTTAAAATTGTAAATTGAATAAACCATCAGCACCGCCAGGTACAGCACCAGTTTAATGGTAGTGTTGGCTAAATAAACATTAACAAATTTCCTGGGTGATTCAGCCGTCTTTTTCTGAATATACAGGAATGAGAAAAGAGTTGCTGCAGTATGGAATATCAACAGGAAGGGCAGTGTAGGAGTTACATACTTGTCGGGTAAAAGAAACATTGCCGCCACTAATATAACAGCCAGGATAACAGCCAATATTAATAATTGCCGCATAAAACGGCGCAATACATCGTTCATTTCTTCTTGCTATTTGGGTTGGTTTCTTTAATAAATAACCAGATGGCCAAAGTTACGGAACTTAGCGACAGGACAAGAGTAAAAATTGGGAAAGAAAAATTAAGCCAATCGTCGAGTTTATATCCGCCAAAACTTCCTGCACTGATAATGAGGATCATCTGGACCGCCATACCCCAATACCGGGCATATGAACTGTAAGGATTTTCATCCTCAGGTTTATTCTCGCTTTTATTGGACTTACTGGGCAATTGCTTCTTTTTCTGTATAACCAACGGTTGTTTCTGCCGGAATACCGTCCATTTTACAGGTACCGGTAAAGCGTGCACCCGGCTCTATTGATAATTTTGAAATAAAGATATCGCCTGTTACAACTGCAGTTGCTTTAAGCGAAAGGAGTTCTTTTACATTGATATGACCGTTTACACGACCTTCAATATCAGCATTGATACAATTGATTTCGCCCTCCACAGTTCCGGTTGAACCAAGGATTACTTTACCACCTGCAATAACTGTTCCCCTTAGGGTGCCATCGATGCGGATATTTCCATTTGACTCAATGTCTCCGGTGATAACCGTACCTGATTGGATAAGGTTAGCTGATGGAGGAGCTTCGGGTATATTATTTTTGGCCATAGGTTAAAAATGTTGGTTTGCGCTTTTATTTTCTGTAATTCTGGTCGAAGAAGTACAGGTATGTGGGAACATTCTTATCCTTGTAAAATACAGGATAATTAGATGACGAAATAATAAACTGGTCAAAAGTGCCTTCAGCCATACCTGAGAAAATGTATGTATCACTACTAATGTGATTGAAATAGGTCATGGCATCTTCACTGTTACTGAAACTGCTGATGGTAATCATCTGCTTGTTTCCTTCAAGCACAACACTGTTGACTTGTAAATTCTTAACACTGTAATTTCTTGTATTGAAGTCGTTTATCCTTACTTTAACTCCATAAACATTTACTGCATCGCCATCAACTATCAGCACATAAAAATGAGAAGCAGCCTTATCGAGGGAGTATATGGATATATTCATCGGTTTGTCTTTATTAACCTTAGCGGAGTCAGCAGGCATAGTGCTGCCGGGTTTAGGTTTTTCACCAATCAGGATATTTGCATAAGGCACAACAGTGGAGGTTGGGTAAGTTTTAACCAATTGTGCCAGTTCAACTTTCATTGTGTCAGCATTAATAGTCTTGCCTATTGACAGTGCACGCAGATAGGCAAACTGGGGAATAAGCTCATGACCTGCATAATTGTTAATAGCGTCATTGCTATAGATTACCACAGTTCTGTATAACCCGGCCTCGAAAGCTTGGTAAGTTTCCTCATATAAAGTTCTTACCCTGTTGCTTGCTGCCTCAAGCTCAGCTTTATAGTCGGGGTCAATGAGTATTTTGGCATAATCACTATCGGGATACTTTTCAATAATCTCATTCTTGTGCGCGAGCATATCAGTGGAATCACCCAGGTCCCTGCTGATCCTGTAAAGATGATAGTTTGCCTGAAGGTTGTTTGTATCGGCCGGTAACCTGTTGAGTAATTCATGGAAGGTTTCCTTAGCTTTAGGAAGGTCGTTCAGTTCTTCCATATAGATAAGCCCTGCATTAAATAACGCAGTGCCAATCAGGCCATTGCTTGCTTCAACTTTTTCAGGGGTGTTAGGCAGGCCAGCAAGATAGGTTGCCCTGTTTTTATAATCAGGTCCGCTGGCTGCTCCTTTACCACCGGCAGCCAGTGAATCAGCCTGGGCGCCCTCTTCGGCCATCAGATCCCAGTTCATTACACGCTTGTTGCTTAACCGCCAGTTGTCCTCAAGTTTTCTTCTTCCCCACTTTCTGGTAAATTCACTATAACCCATTCCAATGGCTGACGGATTATAGAAGTACCAGCCTCCGCCACCAACAGTAGTTTGACCTTCAAGGTCAGATACACGTTTACCTCCCAATGCAATACCGGCTTCCATCGCTAAACGCTCTTCTTCCTGCTTACGTTGCTCTTCCTCCTGTTTTTTAACATACCGCTCAATAGCAGCATCAATTACTTTGTTCCTTTCCGATTCAGGCATATTAGCAAGATTTTGCAGACTGTCCTGAACCTGTATTGTATGCAGGTTTTCAACCAGGCGGGTAATAACCTCAGTTCGGGTACTCAGCTTATCGTAATCAGGAAATTCCTTTGGCAGGTAGTTAAGTGCAGTGTCGTAATATATCTGTGCAAAGGTATATTGTTGCTTATTGAAATATATATCGGCAAGCCTGAGGGCGGAGGTTGATTTCTGGAAGTCATTATCAACACTGGTAGCCACTGACTTGCGCAGGTAATTAATCCCGAGGGTATCGTTCTTTTGCTTTAAAGCTATGTCGGCAAGTGCAAAATAGATTTGATCCTGGAAATCCTGGTTCTTTGCATCCTTGAGCATTTTGTTAAGCTCATTCACGATCATTTTACGGTCGCTCTTACCGGCATCGAATACTCTTGCAAGGTTTATCCTTGCATTGAAAGCCATTTCAAAACTTGGAGTTCCTTTAATTGTCTGGGTATAATACTCAGCTGCCTGGCTGTCTTTGCCTTCAAATTGATAAATCTGTCCAAGGATAAAATTAAGCCTTGTCTTAAACTTAGAGCCCGACTGAAGAGGAAGTCCTTCTTCAATTTTCTCTCTGGCCTGGGCATATTTTCCCTGGGCAATATACATATCGGCATATGCCATTGGCAGTCCTTTCCTTACTGCCCATGGAAGTATCTTGCTTTGTGACTCTTCTGTCAGTTTATCGAAAGTGGCAATCGCCCTGTCGTATTGTTTCAGTTTATGGTAAGTTCTCCCTGCCCATAACTGCGCTTCATACCTTATATCCTCGTTAGGGTATTTTTCAGAAACAAATTCAAAAGCACGCCTGGCTGCCTGGTAGTCCTGCTTGAAATAGTTTGCCTTACCAATCATCAGATAGCTGTACATCACCCATTTGACGTATTCCTTGTCATCAAAATTCATGGAATGGCGCTGGATAGTCTTTGAAGCTTTTTCGATAGCACGGTCCATATTTGGATTAATAGCCTGTGCATTGCTCTGGTTGCCATAATTATATACCGGAAGTATGGCAATGTAATTATCCTTTGCTTGTTTTGAAAGTTCACTTATACCTTCTTTCAGGCTTTCATTGCCATTCCAGTAGGGATTGTAATGGGCAGTGAGATTATGGTAGACACGCCTTGTAAAGGTATTTTTCTTGGTAGAGCATGCAGATAAAATAACTGACACTAGTGCCAGCAGCATTATTTTTCTGATAAAAGCGGAGTTAGCAGCCAATGATTCTGTTGTTTTACTTTTTCCTACCTAATAACTGTTAATCTGCAAAAATATTTTATTTTTCTGAAAAACAGGGAAGAAAGTTCTCTAAAAGCAACATACTGAGTATGAATCTACATTTTCACTGCCTTCAGGGATTCAGTTGATCCATTCTTAAACTGTACTTTGAATACATAGACTCCTGCTTCTAATTTCTTTGTTGGAACAACTGTTTCATCATTGCCATGCAATGGGTAATATAATAATAGTTTCCCGTTAAGGTCGGTAACATACAAGTAGCATGGAGCGTTTTCATGTCGCATAAAGTGAATTCTTACTTCATCATTAAAAGGATTTGGAGAAACAGTAAAGTTGTAATTTGATCCGGGTGCAGGAATATAACCAGTTGAAACCATACCCCCTGTCTCAGTTTTAGCAATTAGTCCCGCCAGGCTAAAAACCAATCCGTTATTTTCATCAGAAAAATACAGATCTGTTAAATAGGAAGTGGAAACAGCTGGGAGTATATCCCACGTTACCCCTCCATTTATTGTCTTGATAATATTAGTATTGCCATTAAATCCAATGGCGTATCCTATTGATGACGTCGGAAAAAATAATGAAGACGGATAAAAGTTATCGGTGCTGTTAATTGTTGCCGTTATCCATGATGTCATTCCATCGTTGGAATAATATAAGTGTTCTCCTGTAGTTGCTACGATGAGATTATTATCTACAGGTTTAAAATCGGATATACTCTCAATAGAACCTAAAAATGATGATTTCCATAATGATCCCATATCATCAGACCAGAGAATGCTTCTTCCATTCGTAAGGTATATATTATCAGGAGTTACCTCTATGTTATAGTAATATTCACCGGGAGCACTTATTGGTGTAATATCACTCCATGAAAATCCTCCGTCATTAGTTATAATAACCTTTTGATCACCGGCAATAATCGTTGTATTAAGATTAATAAACTTTATGTCGAATATTTCAAAATCAAAACCGGTAGTGAGTGCATTCCATTCTCCATTTAAATATTGATATAACTCATTTTCACATGCCATCATACCTAAACTTTCAGTGAAAAAGTTAAAAGCTGAAGGATAGGGACAAGGGGCATCATGATGTTGCCATGTGTTGCCACCATCAGTTGATTTGTATAGTTCATTTACGATAGCTCCACCACCAATTGAATTACTGGTAAGATATCCAATGTCATTGTTGAGAAACTGAACCATTCGAATTTCTGTGCCAACTTGCCTGTGTGAAATATTATTCCAGGTTAAACCACTGTCAGTAGATTTTGCTATCGTGCCATAAGCACCTGAGAAGAGTATAGTATTTTCATCGAAGTAGCATATGTTGGATAAAAAACCATCAACAGACTGGTCAATTTGGCTCCATGTAGTTCCTCCGTCGTCAGTTAAAAGAACAACTGAGTAATAGGATATTGAATTACATAAAGCAATTCCATGCAACTCGTCATAGAATTCAAAAGAAGTTGAAATTATCCCCCAGTCAGGAGTGCAGATTGAATCCCATGTATGTCCGTAATCAGTTGTTTTATAAAACTCACAAAAAGAGTTGTAATTGCCTAACGATGCTATTGCCGTACTATCATTAATGAAACAGATATCGGTGGCATAAGGAATTCCGGTACTATGATTGTCAAGGATCCAGGATTCACCTCCATCAGTGGTTTTATACCAGCTGTTTGGGTCGAAGTTTGTTATATAGGCAGTTTGCTCATTGATTTTTGAGAACTTATTCCCATATGGTAAGTCCAGATCTATCACAGTCCAGTCATCACCGAGGTTGATAGTCTTAAATAAGAGGCCATCCTCAGTAAGTGCAAAGCCTGTTGAGTCGCCCAGAAAGCAAAAATCAGTTGTATTGAAATATGGAGTAGTTGTGTCATTGATATACTTTAATGACCAGTTTATGCCTCCATCCGTGGTTTTAAGAATGGATTTACAAGAACCTCCGATAAAACCGTTAAAACTGTCGATAAAATAGACTGAAGTCAGATCATAAGACACACCAGCTGGATGGCTGTTAAGATTCCAGTTTTCTCCCAGATTATCCGAAGTAATGAACATTGATCCTCCCGTAACTGCATATATTTGTTCAGTGCCGGGAATCCTGATCATTTCATTAATATTAAACTCAACCGGAGTAGGTGTAATTCTGGTCCATGGTGTCTGTGCTGCTGATAACCGGATAATGAGTATGACAATTACAGGTATGAGCAAAAGCTTAGAGTAATTAGTCGACATATAAGTGAAATTTACATCAAAGATATTGAAATATTGCCCGCTTTAATATTGAGAGGTTGTAAAACTTTCATTCTTGTGACTATGTTTGGTTAGCATATTTACGAACTTTGTTGCTGAATAGAGTAATCAGATATTAAATTGAAGTAGCATGTGGTTTACAAAATCCTTTGAAGCAGTTCTTGAGGAATTAAAGGTGAATCCTATATCCGGACTTTCGGAAGAGGAAGTAACTAAGCGACAAAGTGAATACGGTAAGAACAGATTGGCCGGCAAAAAGAAAAAGAGCATTATCAGCTTGTTTTTCAATCAGCTGAAGGACTGGTTGATTTATGTGCTGCTGGCTGCGGTAATCATCACCATTATTATGGGTGAGTATGTTGATGCACTGATAATAATGCTTGTGGTAATTATCAATGCCGTGCTGGGTGTGGTGCAGGAGGTTAAGGCCGGTAAGGCAATAGAGGCACTGCAGAAATTATCATCGCCTAAGGCTCTAGTGAGAAGAGGTGGTAAAGTAATGGAGGTTGAATCAGAAACTCTTGTACCCGGTGATATACTTATTCTGGATGCAGGCAGGTATGTTGCTGCCGATATGAGGATAATACAATCAAGCAACTTAAAAATTGAAGAATCGGCCCTGACCGGTGAATCAGTTCCTTCAGATAAACTTGCTGATATCACTTATGAATCGGATACTCCATTAGGAGATCGTGAAAATATGGCCTTTATGACCAACCTGGTTACTTATGGAAGAGGAGAAGGTGTTGTTACTGAAACAGGAATGAATACCGAAGTAGGCAAAATCGCCAACTTCCTTGATACAGACCAGGAGGCCAAGACACCCCTGGAAATCAGACTTAATGAGCTGGGTAAAGTTTTAGGTAAAATTGCTATTGCTATCTGTGTGTTCATTTTCGTCTTATCGGCATTTCAGGGCAGAGACCTGGGAGAGATGTTCCTCACAGCTGTTTCGCTTGCCGTTGCATCAATCCCTGAAGGACTTGCAGCCATCGTTGCTGTGGTGTTGTCTATTGGCGTAACCACTATGTCGAAAAAGAATGCAATCATTAAGCGTCTTCCGGCAGTAGAAACACTTGGATCGGTTAACATCATTTGCTCAGACAAAACCGGCACCCTTACCCAGAATAAAATGACAGTGGTTGGTTACACTACGGTTAGTGAAGACAGGGATATAGAATCAAATAATGAATCTACTATCAGTACAGAAGCCGGTTTACTTGCCAGGGCGATGGTTCTTTGCTCAGATGCAACTTATGAGGATGGCAAGGGAACCGGCGACCCGACTGAAATAGCGCTGCTTGTATTTGCAGATAATATTGGTGTTAACAGGAAAGAACTGGCTGACGGCAATAATAGGATCGGAGAGCTTTCATTTGATTCTGACAGGAAATTGATGTCAGTAATCATAGAATCAGACGGAAGTACTGCGGTATACACCAAAGGAGCCATTGACAACCTGTTGGAAATATGCACACGTGTATTTCAGGACGGTGAGATTGTGCCATTGAGAGAAGATCATCGTGTAAGATTCCGGGAGGCTACTGAAAATATGTCAGGGAAAGCCCTCAGAACCCTTGGTGCTGCATTTAAACCGGTAAACGGAAAAATACCTGATGAAGAGATAGAGAAAGAGCTTGTACTTATTGGTATGGTTGGAATGATTGACCCTCCGAGGGAAGAGGTTAAGGATTCAATAGAACTTGCCAGGAGAGCAGGTATAACTACGGTGATGATCACAGGTGATCATGTAAAGACGGCCTTTGCAATAGCTAAAGAACTTGGAATTGCTGAAAAACAGGAACAGGCAATTGCCGGACAAATGATTGACAAATTCAGTGTTGAGGAATTTGCCAGCCGTGTTTCTGATTTCAGGGTTTATGCCAGGGTATCACCTGAACATAAAGTAAAGATCGTAAAGGCACTGAAGGCGAACGGGAATATTGTATCTATGACCGGTGATGGAGTTAACGATGCTCCATCACTTAATGCTGCCGATATAGGGGTTGCTATGGGAATTACAGGAACCGATGTGGCAAAAGGTGCATCGGACATGATTTTAACTGATGATAACTTTGCAACTATCGTTACAGCCATTGAACAGGGCAGGAATATATACAACAATATTAAAAAATCAGTGCTGTTCCTTTTAACCTGCAACCTTGGTGAAGTAATTGCCATGTTTATAACATTACTGATCGGGTGGCAGGTGCCTTTACTGGCAACACAACTTTTATGGATCAACCTGCTTACTGATTCTTTGCCAGCCATTGCATTAGGCATGGATAAAGGCGATCCTGATGTGATGAAAGAGAAGCCCCGTAATTCAAAGGAAAGTTTCTTTGCTGGTGGTGCAGGTTACCATGCAGCCGTTGGCGGTATATTTATAGGTTTACTTACCATAGCTGCATTCTGGTACGGTTACTATGAACAAGGCTATTCTCCATCTGATAACGCACCCGAGGAAGTGGTTTCTTACGCGAGGACAATGGCTTTCATGGTTTTGGTTGCCAGTCAGATGTTCTATTCCCTTGCTATGCGTAATAGCACTAAGTCTATTTTCAGCATTGGCATTTTCACGAATAAGTATCTTGTGGGAGCCGTTGTTTTTGGTATACTGGCGCAACTTATAGTAATTGCTGTTCCATTTATGCAAAAAGCTTTCAGCCTTCAGATGCTTGATCTTAAAGGTTGGTTAATGGCCATACTCCTGGGTATACTCCCATTGATAATGAATGAGATATATAAGGTGATCAAAAGAAACACGTTAAGGTTAAAGGCTAAATAGTATCTTTGCGTCCAAGTTTGATCGATATAAATGGCTTCAGCAAAGAACAAAAGCCTGGTGGGATTACCTGAAAAAAGGACTCACTGGTACCAAAAACTCAGGGACAAGTACAGGTTGGTAATCCTTAATGAGGATACTTTTGAAGAAAAGCTTTCATTCAGGCTCTCAAGGATGAATGTTTTCATCGTATCGGGTATGATTGCTATTATCCTCATATTCCTTACTACCTATCTTATCGCTTTTACTCCGCTTAAGGAGTACATTCCCGGATATAACAGCACTAATGTACAGGGTGAACTTTATGAACTGCAGATCAGGGCTGATTCTTTGGAAAAGGCTTTCAGGAGCAAAGACCTGTACATTGAAAACATGAAAAAAGTACTTACAGGTGAAGTGGGCAATTCTGAGCCAAAGCAGATTAGTGCTGATTCTTCAGTTGCATCTGATTACAGTAATATCAGCATTAAAAAGTCGAGAGAAGATTCACTGCTACGTGCAGAATATGAGAAGAGTAACCAGTATAATTTAAATACCAACAGTGGAAAAAGGAATGCTGCCTCTATTGGTATACCAAGCTTTTTTCCTCCTGTTAAAGGTGTAATCACTAATCAGTTTAATGCTGCAATGAATCATTTCGGTGTCGACATAGCAGCACCCCGCAATGAAGCTGTCAAGGCGGCTTATGACGGTACAGTTATTTTCTCTGAGTGGAGTTCGGCCACTGGTAATGTTATTGCTGTTCAGCATATTAATAATGTGATTACTGTATATAAGCACAACTCAGTAATCCTGCGTAAACAGGGATCAAGGGTTAAAGCCGGTGAGAGTATTGCTTTAATCGGAGAAGCCGGCGAGTATTCTACAGGACCTCATCTTCATTTTGAGTTATGGATTAACGGAACTCCTGTTAATCCCGAGCACTACGTTATATTCAAATAATTACATAAGTGCCGGGATCCCTCTCGTTAAACCTTAACTTAGTATCTTTGTTGTTTAAATCATTTATAAGCAAATATGGAAATTCTAATCAAAGCTGCACAATTAATCCTGAGTTTATCTATCCTTGTTATCTTCCATGAATTCGGACATTTTATAGCTGCTAAGATATTTAAGACCAGAGTAGAAAAGTTTTACCTTTTCTTTAATCCCTGGTTTTCACTTTTTAAATTTAAAGTTGGAGAAACTGAATACGGAATGGGATGGCTGCCTTTAGGTGGTTATGTTAAGATTTCCGGAATGATTGACGAATCAATGGATAAGGAGCAGATGAACCAGCCTGCCCAGCCATATGAATTCAGAAGTAAACCCTCATGGCAGAGATTAATTATAATGCTTGGTGGTGTTACAGTCAATATTCTCCTTGCAATAGCTATATATATAGGTATACTCTGGGCCTGGGGTGAACAGTATCTGCCAACATCAGAAGTTAAGTATGGTATTGTTGCCGACACAATGGCTGAGCAGATGGGTTTAAGAGATGGTGATAAGATTCTGACAGTTGATAATGAATATGTTGAAGACTTTTACAAAATTCCCGGTAAGATAATTCTGGATAATGCGAAAACTGTTCAGGTTGAAAGAGATGGCCAACCATACACAGTTAACATACCTGACGGCTATATTGAAAAACTCCTGAAACACCAGTCAGCCCGTTTTATTGACCCAAGAATTCCGTTTATTATAGGTGAGTTTGCAAAAGATGCACCCGGTGCGGTGGCTGGATTAAAACCCGGCGACAGGGTTATAGGCATAAATGATTCATTGCTTCCATACTTCGACCAGTATGCGTCAGTTCTCGACAAACATATTAATAAAGAAGTAAGCCTCACAGCTTTAAGAGGTAATGATACCCTCAACTTTAATGTTAAACTGGACGAGAAGGGTAAAATAGGTGCATTTCTGGTAGACCCCTCTGAGATCTTCACTATAAGGCAACACCATTATTCTTTAATTACTGCAATTCCTGCAGGATTAAAGAGGACTTGGACACAGGTTGGCAACTACATGAAACAGTTGAGGCTGTTGCCAAAAGCTTATGAATCTGTGGGTGGATTTATTTCAATAGGCAAGATTTTCCCAGCCACATGGGATTGGATCTCTTTCTGGAGTCTTACAGCCTTCCTGTCAATTATGCTGGGTATCCTGAATGTCCTGCCTATCCCTGCACTTGATGGTGGTCATGTATTATTCCTGCTATACGAAATGATTACCGGGCGAAAGCCGAGTGACAAATTCCTTGAGTATGCCCAGATTGTAGGAATGGTACTCCTGTTTGGACTTCTCATATTTGCCAACGGGAATGATATTATAAGATTATTCAGGTAATTAGTCTTCCAGCTTATCATGGAGGGATTTAAATCCCTGACCCAGGATTTCATGAGCATCCATTATGGTGAGGAATGCCTTTGGATCGATCTTGTTGATAAATTCCTCCAGCATTGCTAATTCCCTGCGGTTAACCACCGTAAAGATGACTTTCTTGTTTTGTCCGTTATACATTCCCTCACCCTGAAGGAAAGTACCGCCTCTGTTAAGGTCATTTATTATCTTATCCCTGATTTCCTGGTGTTTTTCAGAAACAATGAATATCGTTTTTTCATAGTTCACGCCAGATAAGACGGCATCAATAGTTTTACCCATAACAAAGATTGTAATCCAGGAATATAAAGGAATCCGCCAATCGCCAAAAGCAATAAAACCGATAAGCACTATACACGAGTCAACTGCCATCATCAATTGTCCGAGCGGAAGGCGTGTATATCTTGCAATGATCATGGCAATTACATCAGAACCACCTGATGTTGCTTTCGATTTAAATATCAGGCCTACGCCTGCACCTACCAGCGCACCCCCGAAAACAGATGACAGGAACGGATCATTTTCAACAAGCGGCTTATATTGTGAAAAATAGGAGATAGCATCGACAAAAACAGAAGTCATTATAAAACCAACAACTGTTTTAGTGCCAAATCGGGGACCAAGCAATCTGGTTCCGATAATGGTTAACGGAATATTAAATAATAAAGCTGTTAACCCTACCGGGGTGCCAAAGACATAATGCAACACGATTGAAATACCATAGATACCTCCCGGTACTATTTTATATGGAGTAATAAAGTATACATAGCCCATGGCGACAAGGAAAGTGCCAACGACTATGTAGGTATATGAGATAAACCACTTTTTGGTGAATAACTGTTCAGTCTGGAGAAATGCCATTATTTTAACTTTTTAACTGGTTATAATTCTTCAACCTTTTCACTTAACGACCTGAACCCTTCTCCGAGTATTTCATTTGCATCAACAACCGTCATAAATGCATGAGGGTCTGTTTGATGGATATATTCCTGAAGCATAGCCATTTCACGACGGTTAAGAACTGTAAAGATTATTGTCTTATCAGTATTGTTATACATTCCCTTTCCGGGAATAAAAGTTCCGCCCCTGTGCAGGTCATTGATTATTTTGCTTCTTATCAGTTCAAATTCCGAGGAGATGATGAGCAACATCTTGTCGTAGCTGACTCCCTGCATTGTAATGTCAATGACCTTGCCGGTAACAAAAATTACAATCCACGAATAGAGCGGAATACGCCAGTCTTTAAAAACCACCAGTCCAAACAGCACTATTACTGAATCGACATAGATCATAAGTTGGCCAAGAGGCAGCCTGGTATATTTGGATATGATCATTGCTACTATGTCTGAACCTCCTGAAGTAGCTTTTGATTTAAAGATAAGACCCAGCCCGAAACCAATAAGTACTCCGCCGAAAACACAGGCCATAAAAACATCGTCCTTCAGGCCCAAAGGATCATTTTCACCAAAAAAATAGGTGAGAAAATCCATGAAAACAGATGTAAGTACAAACCCCACTACGGTTTTAACACCAAACCTGGGTCCGAGTACTTTGATTCCTATCAGCGTAAGCGGTATGTTCAGCACTAAACCGAATAGTCCAACAGGAATACCGGTAGGCCAGAACGAAAATGTCTCTCTGGTGAGATGGTGTACTACTATACCTATACCATACACCCCTCCCGGAACAATATTATAAGGATTAATAAAGAATACGAAGCCGGCAGCAAGGATGAATGACCCAATGATTATCAGCAGGTAAGACTTTATCCATTTTGCTGAAAATATTTTTTCATTTTGCAGGAATGACATGGCTGAAGATATTTATAATTTTGAGTGCAAAGCTATGACACAATAAATGACAGTGCAAATCGTTCAACATTTCCTGTGAATTATGATGATTAACAACTGGAACTTTTTTTTTAAGGTTGTTGTTTATATTGAGAATGTATTACTTTTGTCTGGATTTAAGATTAATAGGTACAAATACTCATTAATCCCTGCACCTGACCGGAATAGCTTAAGATTAATTTAACAAAGTTATAAGTGCTGAAACATGCTATATGGAATGCTAAGATGAAAAGCATTACTAGAAGTTTTAAGGTATTTTTTTTAGCCGGCATGCCGGTTATTTTGATATTAATGTTCCCAACTTCCGGATTGGCTCAGCAAGAACCACAATTCACTTTTAATCCATTCAATCACACAACTGTTAATCCGGGACATGCCGGTCTGAGGGATGCAATCTGTGTTACAGGTATAATGAGGCAGCAGTGGATCGGTCTTAAAGATGAAGATAACTACAGAGTTTCCCCTGAAACCTACGTTGTTACCGGTGATACCCCGATTAAGTTGTTGCATGGCGGAGTGTCTGCGGTTATTATGCAGGATAAGATCGGTTACTTTAAAGATGTGTATGTAAAACTGGGTTACGCCTATAATAAGACCCTTGCAAGTGGTGAACTTGGCATAGGGTTTAATGTAGGCTTTATTAATAAATCACTCGATTTCAGTAAATTAAAACCAGTGGAGCAGGACCCCTTACTTATGGGGGCAGAGGAAAGCAGTATGTTTACTGACCTTGGATTCGGAGTTTTTTACCTTCAGCCAGGAGGCCTGTATGCAGGACTCTCAGCATCACAGTTACTGGAAGGATCCAGGCCGTTGGGTAGTGCAGAGGCTTACAAGTATGATCTCACCCGCCATTACTACGGCACGGTAGGTTATGAACTGTCATCAGTCAGAAATCCGGCTTATGTTTTCACTCCTAGTGTTTTTGTTAAATACGACGGTTCAACAGCACAGATAGATCTTAATACATTGATAGAGTATAACAGGAAGTTCTGGGGAGGACTTTCATACAGGTTCCAGGAAACCGCTGCAGTGATGATTGGTGTTAACATCAAAGATCTGAGCATCGGGTATTCATATGACATTCCATTGACGACTATAGGGGGAGCAGGCTCACACGAGGTAATGGTAAGGTATTGTTTTCAGTTGGAATTAGAGAAAACTAAAAAAAGTTTCCGCAATACCCGATTCTTGTAAAGAAAAAGTTGTTCGGAAAATTTATATTGTTATTTTTGTCGGTCAAAATTCGGTAATAACTAATAATAATCGCTTAGGAAAACCGTTATTTGCATTAAAATCAGGTAAATAAACATGAAAAAACTCTTCAACTACATCATTGCTGCGCTAATTCTGAGTAGCTGCGGAAACTCAGGCAACGGCGAACTGGTAGGTGTATCAAAACGTGAGAAATTTTATCAGCCCGATCCATACGGAATGGCTTATATTCCAATGGGAAGCTTTACTATGGGCGTTGGTGATCAGGATGTGCCTTACGCACATATCAATGATCCCCGGACAGTTTCAGTCAGTGCATTCTATATGGATGAAACTGAGATTACAAACAACGAATACCGTCAGTTTGTATTCTGGGTCAGGGACTCCATTGCACGACGTAAATTGGGTGATGTAAAACCCGAAGATTATCTCATCGAGGAAAATAAGAAAACCGGCGAAACTTACGATCCTCCTTTCCTTAACTGGAAAACCGAGATCAAGTGGAACGGTGAAGAAGAGCGTGATGCGCTTGAAGATATGTTCCTGCCTGAACATGAAAGATATTTCCGCAAAAAAGAAATTGATACCCGTAAGTTATTCTATGAATTTTTCTGGGTTGACTACCGTGCTGCTTCCAGTAAGGACTTCTCAGCCGGTGACCCGGTAAACGCCGGTCTTGCTAACCGTCCGCAAGGTTTAAAAGACAGGTCACTCTATGTGAGGAAAGAGGTTATTAATGTTTACCCTGATACTTTGGCATGGATTCATGATTATGCATACTCTTATAATGATCCTATGACTGAGCGCTATTTCTGGCATCCGGCATATGACAATTATCCTGTGGTAGGTGTAAACTGGAAACAGGCAAAAGCTTTTGGTATCTGGCGTACTGAGTTACTAAGGGCATACCTTAACGGCCGTGGCAATGCTGTGGTTAATGAATTCAGGTTACCTACAGAAGCTGAATGGGAATGGGCTGCCAGGGGAGGCAACTCCTTTAGTCCTTATCCATGGGGTGGTCCATATACCAGAAATGAGAAAGGATGTTTCCTCGCCAACTTCAAACCCCTCAGAGGAAATTATGTTGATGATGGTGGTTTAACTCCTGTTATCGTGGCACACTATCCGGCCAATGATTTCGGAATCTATGATATGGCAGGTAATGTAGCCGAATGGACAAACGATGCTTATGATGAATCATCATACAACTTTACCTGGGATATGAACCCAGCTTACAGCTATAATGCTAAGGATAGCGATCCGCCTGCATTAAAGAGGAAAGTTGTTCGCGGTGGCTCATGGAAAGATATTTCTTACTACCTGCAGGTTAACTCACGCACTTATGAGTATCAGGATACAGCTAAGAGTTATATCGGATTCAGGTGTGTACAGAACTTTATGGGACGCCAGAAAGACGATAACCCTGCAAGAGCATCAAAAATCTACAATTAATCTCGTAGAACAATAAACAGAACAATTAAATAATCATCTAACACTCAAATCAAACACATTAATCATGGGATTGAACAATTTAGTCAGAGGAAGAGGGTTCAAAAACTTCATGGCAAAACTGTATGGCTGGGGAGCTGCAGTTGTTATTTTAGGAGCCTTATTCAAAATTAACCACTACCCCGGAGCTAATGAAATGCTCATCGTTGGACTAGGAACTGAAGCTATCATTTTCTTCTTTTCTGCCTTCGAACCACCACACGTTGAACCAGACTGGAGTCTTGTATATCCGGAACTAGCAGGAATGTATCACGGTTCAGGCAAAGGCAAAAGTGGTAAAACACCTACACAAGAGCTTGATAATATGCTTGAAAAAGCTAAGATTGGCCCTGAATTGATTCAAAGTCTTGGAAATGGATTACGTTCATTGAGTGACAATGCAAGTAAGATGAGTGATCTTTCAAGTGCTGCTGTTGCTACTAATGATTACACACGTAACCTGTCAAACGCCAGTAAGTCAGTTAATGAATTATCAGCTAATGTTGCTAAAGCCGCTGAAACTACAAACCAGTTTACCGGTACCTACCAGCAGACTGCACAGGCTTTTGCAAAATCAGTTGAGAAACTCGATTTTTCAGGAATTGACACTAAGGTTTACAGTGATCAGTTACAGAAACTGACCAATAATCTATCAGCCTTAAATGCTGCTTATGAACTTCAGCTCAGGAATTCAAACACTCATGTTGAAGATACAAATAAGCTCCATACAACTTTAGGCCAGTACTTAACAAACTTAAGTGATTCAGCTGCGGACATTAACCGCTATCGTCAGGAAATGGATAACCTGACCAAGAAAGTAACAGCACTCAATCAGGTGTATGGCAATATGCTTGCTGCCATGAATGTTAACGTTAAATAAGCAAGTTGTCACTAGTTGTTAATAAATAATTATAGATAAATTATGGCTGGATACAAGGAGACACCGCGACAAAAGATGATCGCGATGATGTACCTGGTGTTGACTGCTCTACTTGCTTTGAACGTTTCTGTGGAGATCATCAATGCTTTCGTTGTAGTAAACAAGAGTATTGAAGGAACCAATGAAAACCTCAAATCAAAAAATCTGGAAACATATGCCAGGTTCGAACAACAATATCAGCTGAATGAAGCGAAAGTAGGTCCCTACTGGGAGAAAGCCCAGGAGGTAAAAAAGATATCTGATGATATGATACAGTATATTGAGACCGTGAAATGGGAAGCTATTGCACGTTCTGAAGGTATCACTGTAGATCAGGCTAAAGTTATCCCTTTGGGAGATATTCAATCAAAGGATAAATACGACGAAACAACCAATTACTTCATTGGTGGATCACCTAATGGAGAAAAGGGTAAAGCTGCAGAGTTAAAAGCTAAAATAGAACAGTTTAAAAAAGATGTTCTTTCTGGCCTTGATCCACAGTCTCGGGCAAATATTAAGGTTGGTCTCGACACAGAAGGACCATTCACTGATGCAAGTGGTGATAAGCAGAACTGGCAGATGCACAACTTCTACCATACTATTCTTGCCGCCAACGTTACCTTCCTCAACAAATTGATTGCTGATGTGCGTAATGTTGAAGGTGATGTGGTATCAACACTGTTCAATTCTATCAGTGCTGAAGACTTTAAATTTGATCAGTTAGCTGCAAGGGTTATTCCTAATTCAAGGATGGTCTTCAGTGGAGATCAGTTTGAAGCGGAGATTATGGTTGCTGCAATTGATACAAAGCAAAATCCTGAAGTAATTGTCAACGGAAGGGCTGTCCCAACTGAAAATGGTGTGGCCAAATATACTGTTAGTGCCGGCGCTACCGGTTTACAGACTTATAAAGGAGAGATCAGAGTGGTTGATCCTACCGGAGCCACTAAAACTTATCCTTTTGAAGGCGATTATTTTGTAATGACACCATCATTATCAGTAGCGCCTACCAAAATGAATGTATTCTATGCAAATGTTGATAACCCTGTTACAATCTCAGCTTCAGGTATTCCTGAATCACAGATAGCAGCATCAATAAGTGCAGGTACAATCAGGAAAGACGGTAAAGGTTGGGTTGTTAAAGTTCCCCCGGGAATAGGTAAAGCAACTGTATCAGTTAGTCATAATGACAAAGGTAAAGTTCGTAATATGGGTAAAGCTGAATTCAGGGTAAAAAGGGTTCCTAGTCCTACAGCATTTATTGCTAATACTGACGGTGGTCCTGTTGCCAAGAATATGCTTATAGCCTCAAAAGCTATCATACCGAAAATGCCTGATGATTTTGACTTTGAACTTAACTTCGAGATCACATCCTTTACCTTCGTTGGTACCAGGGGTGGTGACATCTTCGAAAAGACTTCAAACAGTAACAGGCTTACCCCTGAAATGGTAACCTTTATTGAAAATAGTAAAAAGGGACAGAGAATATGGTTTGAAAACATTATGGCAAAAGGCCCTGATGGAAACCGTAAACTTGGTACCATTGGTGTTATAGTTCAGTAATTACTGCAATAAAATAATTTGAAAATCGTTTCTGATAAGCCCGGTAATATTCCCGGGTTTATCGGAAAAGATCAAAAAGTAAATTAAATAGGCACCCGGTCAGGGTGTTAAAAACAAGTTGACGGATGAAAAAATTACTTGGTATTTTTACGATCGTAGTGCTCATAGCAGGTTTTGCAAAAACCAGCTTTTCACAAGTACTTGACAGCCCTCCACGCGACGGAGTTTACGATAAGAAAACAACCATAGAGAAAAAACCTATTACTTACCCATGGGTTCGTGAAGCCGATGTAGTATGGAGTAAAAGGATATGGCGCGTTATTGACCTCAGGGAGAAAATGAATCAGGCCTTCTATTATCCTGAAGTACCTCATAATGACCTAAGGAGTTTGATGCAGGTTCTTATGGATGCTCTTAAAGAAGGTTCAATAACTGCTTATGATGCGTCTAATCCGTCAGATGAATTTGTTGTTCCGTTAACATACCAGGAAATTATGAACCGCCTTGAACGTACTGACTCAGTGCCGATGCAGAGGCCATATCCTCCTTATGACTGGTATGACACTGTAATCTCAGTGAAGTTCAATCCCACAGATGTTAAGAGATTCAGGATTAAGGAAGACTGGTTCTTTGATAAACAGAGATCAGTTATGGAAGTCAGGATCCTCGGTATTTGCCCGGTTCGTGATAACTTTGATGAAAAAGGATTATTCAGGGCTTATGATCCCTTATTCTGGATAAACTTCCCTGAAGCAAGGCCTATTCTTGCAAAGGCGGAGGTATTCAACAGGTACAACAGTGCTGCCAGGAAAACCTATGATGATATTTTCTGGAAAAGGATGTTCTCAAGTTACATTTACAAAGAAGATAATGTATACGACCGCAGGATTTCTGACTACGCAACAGGTGTTGACGCACTTATGGAAGCTGAGCGGGTTAAGAACGAACTCTTCAACTTTGAACATAACCTCTGGGAATTCTAGTGGTTTATGATCAATCTCATATGAGCCCGGTAGTTTTACCGGGCTTTTTTATTACTTCCTTATCTTTGTAATAAATCAGATCTGCCTTGAATCCATTAGATACTCCCGTTGAATACCTTAAAGGAGTCGGTCCGGCTAAAGCTGAAATATTGAGGAAGGAGCTCAATATTAAGGTCTTTGGCGACCTGCTGCTCCATTATCCATTCAGGTATATAGACAAGAGTAAAATATTCAGGATAAAGGATATTGAATCTGACGCAGCCTTTATACAGCTAAAAGGAAAACTGGTTTCGTTAGTTGAAATTGGTGAAGGCAGGGCAAAGAGACTGTCAGGAATACTTGATGATGGCAGTGGAAGAATTGAATTGGTGTGGTTTCAGGGGGTTACCTGGTGGAAAGCTAATCTTAAACCCGGAAGTGAGTACATTGTATTTGGTAAGCCATCCATATTTAATAGTAAATACAATATTACTCATCCTGATATGGACCTGGCAGAAGAGGAGCAGCTACTTCAGAATGAGCCTCTTCAACCATATTATTCAACCACAGAAAACCTCAAACGCAGAGGATTAAGCGGAAAAACCTTTGGCAAAATAATCCGTAATGCCTTGGTTCAATCCTATTCATACATTCCAGAGAACCTGAGTAACAAAATAATTTCTCAATTTCAATTTCCTGGAAGAGCTGAGACCATTGCTAACATTCACTTCCCTAAGAGCATTGAATTGCTCGAAAAAGCAAGGGCAAGGTTAAAATTTGAGGAGCTTTTCTTTATTCAGCTGGAATTGTTAAGAATTAAGCATCTCAGGAATGAGAAATCTGTTGGTCGTATCTTTAGTCAGATAGGCCAGAACTTCCATGGTTTCTATGAAAATTATCTTCCCTTTGAACTTACTAATGCCCAAAAGAAAGTAATTAAGGAAATCAGGAAAGATCTTGCGAGTGGTAAGCAGATGAACAGGTTATTACAAGGTGATGTAGGCAGCGGTAAAACATTGGTAGCCCTGATGACAATCCTTATTGCAATTGATAACGGATGTCAGGCATGTATTATGGCTCCTACTGAAATCCTGGCAACCCAGCATTTCAGGAATATCAGGAATTTCCTGAAAGAAATGCCTGTAAATGTGAGACTGCTTACGGGTTCAGTTAAGAAAAAAGTCCGTTCTGAAATACATGAAGGATTGAGGAATGGAGAACTTAACATTCTCATTGGTACACATGCCCTAATAGAGGAAGAAGTCGTATTCAATAATCTTGGACTTGTAGTTATTGATGAGCAACACCGCTTTGGAGTTGAGCAACGTGCAAAACTGTGGAAAAAAAGCGATATACCGCCGCATATCCTTGTTATGACAGCCACACCAATTCCCCGGACTTTGGCTATGACAGTATATGGTGATCTTGAAGTATCAGTCATTGATGAGCTTCCACCAGGCAGGAAACCTATAAAAACAGTTCACTTCTTTGAAAAAGACAGATTGCGTGTTGTCAGGTTTATGAGAGATCAGATTGCTGAAGGGAGGCAGATTTATGTGGTGTTCCCAATCATCAACGAATCAGATAAGCTTGACCTTAAAGACCTGATGGATGGCTTTGATAACATTTCCCGATTCTTCCCATTGCCCGAATATCAAATAAGTGTTGTTCATGGTCAGCTTAAACCAGCAGATAAAGAAGCTGAAATGCAACGCTTCCTTCAGAAGAAGACGCAGATAATGGTAGCCACAACCGTTATAGAAGTGGGCGTGGATGTTCCCAATGCAACAGTGATGATCATAGAAAATTCCGAAAGGTTTGGACTGTCTCAACTTCACCAACTACGAGGCAGGGTAGGCCGTGGAGGTTCTCAGTCATACTGTATTCTTATGACATCTTACAAGCTTACCACCGACGGTAAGAAGCGCATTGAAACCATGGTAAATAGTACTGATGGATTTGAAATTGCTGAAGTGGATCTTAAGCTCAGGGGACCCGGTGATATACAGGGTACCCAGCAAAGCGGACTTATTGGCCTGCGAATGGCTGACATAGTGCGGGATGAGAATATTTTAAAGATAGCCAGGAAAACGGCTATTGATGTATTAAATAGTGATCCGGAACTCAGCGCTCCTGAAAACCAAAAGATGCTGGCATATACCCGGTTGCAGAACAAACACTGGGGACAGATTAGTTAGCACTACACTTTATTTTTCAGTAATTTTGCACCCTCAATTATAAAAGAATGAAAATATCATACAACTGGCTTAAAGAGTACCTGAACTGCTCACTTGATATTGAGTCTATCTCACTATTACTAACTGACATTGGACTGGAAGTTGAAGGTGTTGAAGAATATGAATCAATTAAAGGTGGACTTGAGAAGTTCGTTACAGGCGAGGTTATTACCTGTCAGCGCCATCCTAATGCTGATAAACTGCATACTACTACGGTAAATGTAGGACAGGAAGAGTTGCTCCATATTGTATGTGGTGCACCTAATGTGGCCGCAGGGCAGAAGGTAATTGTTGCACTTGTTGGTGCTACGATATTTAAAGGATCAGAAAGCTTTACAATCAACAAGTCTAAGATCAGGGGTGAAGTATCAGAAGGTATGATTTGTGCCGAGGATGAGATTGGTATCGGTACTTCACATGAAGGTATCCTGGTTTTACCCCAGGACACTCCTGTAGGCATGCCGGCTGCTCAATTTTTCAATATTGTAAATGACACAGTATTTGAGATAGGTATAACTCCTAACCATGCTGATGCACTCTCTCATATAGGTGTGGCTCGTGACCTTGCTGCTGCAATTAAAGTCCGTAAAATGGGTGATGTCAGTTTATCCTATCCTGATGTTACAGCGTTTAAAGTTGATAATCATGAGCTACCCATTGCAATTGAAGTAGTCGACACTGATGCTTGTCCAAGGTATGCAGGAATAACTGTTTCCGGTGTTAAAGTAGAAGCATCGCCAGATTGGCTTCAGAACAGGCTGAAGGCAATAGGCCTTCGTCCAATAAATAATATAGTCGACATCTCAAACTATATTCTTTTTGAATATGGACAACCCCTGCACACTTTTGATGCAGCTGCTATTCCCGGGAAGGTAATAGTTAAAAAGGCAACAGTAGGTTCTAAATTCACAACACTTGATAAAGTTGAAAGAACTTTATCAGAGAATGACCTGATGATTAATAACGACCGGGAACCAATGTGTATAGCCGGTGTATTCGGCGGTGAAAAATCAGGAGTAACAAGCCAGACAACCAGTATATTTATTGAAAGTGCGTATTTTAACCCTGTATCAGTTAGGAAGACATCAAAACTTCATGGACTTAAAACAGATGCTTCTTTCAGGTTTGAAAGAGGTATTGATCCGGAAATAACTGTAACAGCACTTAAGAGAGCTGCCATGATGATCAGGGATATTGCGGGAGGCAAAATTTCATCAGACCTGGTGGATATTTACCCTAAACCGATTGAACATGCCACTCTCTCCCTGAAATATGACAAAGTAAATAGTTTAATCGGTGAAATAATACCTGCAGGAACTATCAGGGAAATACTCAATGAACTTCAGATCAAGATACTTGAAGAGGATAAAACAGGGATACTGATCTCTATTCCACCATTCAAAGTTGATGTAAAAACAACTGCTGACCTGGTTGAAGAAATCCTGCGTATCTATGGCTATAACAAGATTGAGAGCGGACTTCAGATGAGGTCTAGCATATCATACACTAAAAAGCCCGACCAGGAGGCGTTGTATAACCGGATATCTGATTTTCTTGTGAGCAATAACTTCAATGAAATTCTCACAAACAGCCTGAGCAGTTCAACGTATTACTCCGATGGTAAGTACTTCCCTGCTGAAGCTTCAGTAAAGATACTTAACCCCCTGAGCACTGAACTTGATGTAATGAGGCAAACATTACTTTTTGGAGGTTTAGAGTCAATAGCATACAATACCAACAGGAAGCAGGCTAACCTTAAATTCTTTGAGTTCGGCACAGTTTTTAAGCTTAATCCTGAGCCAAAAGGAAATAAGGTTACCGACAAGTACGATGAACGAAAATTACTTGCCCTCTATGTAACAGGTAAGGAGCATTCAGAGCATTGGAAACACCCCGATAATCAGGTAGATTTTTATTTCCTCAACGGCATAGTATTAAACCTGCTTAAGAAATCAGGCGTAGATACATCAATCCTTGGCGCCGGGGAAAGTGATGTCCTTTATAGTACCGGAATGGCTTATTCCTATAATAACAAGCACTTGTATTCACTTGGTGTGTTGCAACCTGATCTTACAAATCGCTTTGGAATAAACCAGAAGGTTATTTGCGCTTTTATAGAATGGGATTATCTTGTCACCATTGCGCAGCGTAATAAGGTGTCTTATAAGGAAGTATCCAGATTCCCTGAGGTACGCCGTGACCTTGCACTTGTCCTCAATAAAGAAACATCATACAGTGAAATTGAGAAGATTGCATACAAAATCAATAAACACCTTCTTAAGAACGTTAATCTCTTTGATGTATATGAAGGAGATAAAATTGAGCAAGGCAAAAAGTCTTATGCAGTCAGCTTTATCCTTCAGGATGAAAGCAAAACACTCACTGATAAAGAGATCGACAGCTTTATGAATAAGTTGCAGAAATCTCTGGAAACCGAATTAGGTGCCTATATCAGGAAATAATGTCATTTTGGCAGTTATTTGTCTCAACAAGCATCGTTTCGTCATTTTTGTTAATTTTGTAGGTGAGCAGACAAAGCAGGTATGGACATACAGAGCATTAAGCAGAGATTTGGGATTATAGGACATTCAATGTTACTTGAACGCGCAATTGATATTGCATCACAGGTGGCAAGCACTGATATTACAGTACTGATAACAGGAGAGAGCGGTGTAGGTAAAGAAGTATTTCCCCAGATCATACATCAGTTAAGCTCGCGCAAACATGGGCCCTATATTGCAGTAAACTGCGGTGCCATACCCGAAGGTACCATTGACTCAGAGCTCTTCGGACATGAGAAGGGATCTTTTACGGGGGCAACAGATGCCCGTAAAGGCTATTTTGAAGTTGTTAATGGTGGAACTATTTTCCTTGACGAAGTTGCCGAACTTCCATTATCTACCCAGGTCAGGTTGTTAAGGGTTCTTGAAACAGGTGAGTTTATTAAAGTAGGCTCTTCTAAGGTTATTAAAACTGACGTAAGGGTAGTGGCTGCTACCAATGTGGATATTCCTGAAGCAATAAATAAGGGAAGATTCCGTCAGGACCTTTATTACAGGCTTAACTCAGTGCCTATTTACATACCTCCACTACGGGAAAGAAAAGAAGATATTTTTCTGCTTTTCAGGAAGTTTTCCAGCGACTTTGCTGAGAAATACCGTATGCCGCCTGTTGAATTGGATGAATCAGCAAAACACCTGTTAACGCATTACAGGTGGCAGGGAAATATCAGGCAATTGAAAAATATTACTGAACAGATTTCTATTATTGAAAAAGAGAGATACATCAATGCTGAAATTCTGCAAAAATATCTTCCTGACGAGCACAGAGATCTGCCAATCCTTTACAAAAAAGAAAATGTAACTTCTGATTTTTCTGAACGGGAACTGCTTTACAAGGTACTATTTGACATGAAACGGGATATCAACGACCTTAAAAAATTGGTAGTTGATATTATCAAGACAGGTGAAGTTAGTGATGATATGCAACATTATCCTATTATCCAGCAACTTTATAAAGATGTTGAAGGCAGGATGGACTATGATCAGAATAATGATAATAATCCCATGGAAGGGTTTTATACCCCTGAAATAATTGATGAATCATTATCACTTCAAAAAAAAGAAATCGACCTTATAAAGAAAGCAATTGAAAAGCATAAGGGTAAGCGAAAAATAGCTGCCAGGGAACTGGGAATTTCAGAAAGAACTCTTTACAGGAAAATCAAGGAGTATGGAATTGATGATTAACAGCAAAGGATATGTTGTGAGGAATCTGACTTTAGTAGTCATCCTTACCTTACTCTCATTCCTGATGCAGGGATGTGGCGTTTATTCCTTTTCCGGGGCTTCAATACCTCCTGAGGCTAAAACCATTTCTATTACACAGTTCCCCAATAAGTCTGAATTGGTGCAACCATCCTTAAGCCAGGTATTTACTGAGAAATTGAAAGACAGGTTCTCTTCACAGACCAGCCTTAACCTTGTTCCCAGGAACGGCGACCTGCATATTGAAGGTGAAATAACCGGCTACAGTACTGAGCCGGTTGCAATATCAGGCGACCAACTTGCACAGATGATCCGGTTAAAGATAACTGTGAACGTGAGGTTTGTAAACAAGTTTGACCCAAAGGCCAGCTTTGAAACATCCTTCTCAAGGTATGAAGATTACGACAGCAGGCTTGACTTAAAATCGGAAGAAGAAGGCCTGATCACAAGGATAAGCGATGCACTGGTGGATGATATTTTCAACAGGTCGGTAGTTAACTGGTGATATATGAATGCTCAGAAGTTCATATCACTTACAACCGATGTCAGGAATCTGAATGCCGACACTCTTTCTGACCTTATTAAAATTACAGAATACCTTCCTTACTGCCAGATAGCACAGATATTGCTGGCATTGAATTTTAAAGTAACTGAAAACATCCGGTTTAACGACCAGTTAATATTATCAGTTGCCTATGCCGGAAACAGGCATAAGCTTAAAAAGCTGATAGAAATTCTTGATGATATACCAGATCAGCAGATTCATGATATACAGGAGGCTGATCATGAACAGGTAATTAGTTTTATACCGGAGCAAAATTTGGCAGTAGCAGAGGATGAGATTCCGCAACCTCAACCAGAAAGCTATGCGGAAACTGAAGTTGAGGAGGAAATAATCGGGATTGATGAAGAAAGTCATCTGCAGGAACTTCAGCAGATTGTTGCCAAAAGGCTGGCTGAAATAGCAGATGAAGAGAGGCCGTTGTTTATTCACAGTACCTATAACCTTGAAGAGTCAATCGGTAACTTACCTGATGATAGTACCGGTAAGCCAGAGCCTGTTGTAACCGATAAACCATTGGATAAAGAACCTCCACTCAGTAGTGCTGAGCTAATTGAAAGGTTCATCAAAAACGAGCCTAAGATTACTCCGCGTAAGGAGTTCTTCAATCCTGTTGATAAAGCAAGGCAGAGTAGTCTCGATCACGAGGATATAGTGAGCGAAACTCTGGCAAAGATTCATTTCCAGCAAGGTAATGCTGATAAGGCCATTAAAATTTATGAAAAATTAATGTTGTTTTATCCGGAAAAAAGCGTTTACTTTGCAGCCCAAATTGAAAATATCAAAGAATCACTTCAAACATAAAATAAATCAAAATGGCAGCGTACGTTTTAGTATCAGTGTTAATCCTAATTGCCTGTGTTTTATTATCATTGGTTGTTTTAGTTCAAAACTCCAAAGGTGGCGGATTAGCTTCTAATTTTTCTTCATCAAATCAGTTCATGGGAGTTAGAAAGACTGCTGATTTTCTGGAAAAAACAACATGGACCCTCGCAATCGTCCTCTTAGCGCTCAGCCTTATTTCAATTTTTGTTATCCCAAGAAATTCTGGTGTAAATACAACTACTGATACCGAACTACGACAGATGATCAACGACCAGGCTGCACCTGTGGAAGATTTCCAGGAAGCACCACCTCAGGAATAATCTTTTTTACCAGTTTTGAGAAATGTCAGATTGTCACACAATCTGACATTTTTATTTTACTAATTACTCCTAATGAAAATCAGAAACTAAATTAAAACGGTCAATTGGCCTTGAAAATCAAGGAAAACAAGAGTGAGCCTTAATATTATGCACATGTTTGCTCACTTTTGGCATAAAATGTGACTAACCGCAGTACAACACATTACAATTCGTAAAACTTTTAAAATTCATAAAAAATGACACAAGTGAATGTAAAGCCATTAGCTGACCGGGTGCTTATTGAGCCGGCTGCTGCAGAAAAGAAAACAGCAGGCGGAATTATTATTCCTGATACTGCTAAAGAGAAGCCACAGAGAGGTACTGTAGTTGCAGTTGGAAACGGTAAAAAGGATGAATCTATGACAGTTAAAGTAGGTGATACTGTATTGTACGGTAAATATTCCGGAACTGAGATTTCAATAGATGGCACAGACTATCTAATCATGAGGGAATCGGATATTGTTGCTATCATTTAATTTAAAAAATCTTAAGACAAATATTAACCATGGCAAAGCAAATTATTTATAATACTGAAGCCCGTGAAGAATTAAAAAAAGGGGTTGATGCATTGGCAAATGCAGTAAAAGTCACTTTAGGTCCTAAAGGCCGTAATGTCATTATTGATAAAGCATATGGTGCACCCGTTGTTACAAAGGACGGTGTTACTGTTGCTAAAGAAGTTGAGTTAAAAGACGGTGTACAGAATATGGGTGCACAGATGGTAAAAGAAGTTGCTTCTAAAACAGCTGATATAGCCGGCGACGGAACAACTACTGCTACTGTACTTGCACAGGCAATGGTTACTACCGGAATGAAGAATGTAACAGCCGGTGCAAATCCAATGGATCTCAAAAGAGGTATTGAAAAGGCAGTTACCAAAGTTATTGAATCACTGAAAGCTCAGGCGATCAGCGTTCAGGAAGGTAGTGAAAAAATTACCCAGGTTGCTACCATTTCAGCTAACAATGATAGTTTTATCGGTGAGAAAATAGCTGAAGCTATGCACAAGGTTAAGAAAGAAGGAGTAATCACTATCGAGGAAGCTAAAGGCATTGAAACAACAGTTAAAGTTGTTGAAGGTATGCAATTCGACAGGGGATATATTTCTCCCTATTTTATCACTGATACAGAGAAAATGGAAGCTGTTTATGAGAATCCGTTTATCCTGATCTATGATAAGAAGATCTCAACAATGAAAGACTTCCTTCCTATTCTTGAGAAGACTGTACAGACCGGCCGCCCCCTTGTTATAATTGCTGAGGATGTTGATGGCGAAGCTCTTGCTACCCTTGTTGTTAACAAAATCCGTGGCTCACTGAAGATCGTTGCTGTTAAAGCTCCGGGATTTGGCGACCGTCGTAAAGAAATGCTTGAAGATATCGCTGTTCTTACCGGTGGTACTGTTATTTCTGAAGAAAAGGGTTACAGGCTTGAGGATGCTGACCTTTCATACCTTGGTCAGGCTGAGAAAATCAGTGTTGACAAAGAAAACACAACCATTGTCAGCGGTCGTGGTGCCAGTGAATCTATCTCAGGAAGGGTTTCTATGATTAAGGCACAGATCGAGACCACCACTTCTGACTATGACCGTGAAAAGTTACAGGAGCGTCTTGCCAAGTTAGCAGGTGGTGTTGCTGTGATCTATGTTGGTGCAGCCAGTGAAGTTGAAATGAAGGAGAAGAAAGACCGTTTTGACGATGCACTCCACGCTACACGCGCTGCTATTGAAGAAGGTATCATTGCTGGTGGAGGAGTAGCTTACATCCGTGCTATCCCGGCTCTTGATGAACTTAAGGGTGACAATGAAGACGAAGATACAGGTATCGCAATCGTAAAACGCGCACTTGAAGAGCCACTCCGTCAGATAGTTGCAAACGCAGGCCTTGAAGGTTCTGTAATTGTTCAGAAAGTTCGTGAAGGTAAAGACGACTTTGGCTTCAATGCAAGGACTGAGGTTTACGAAAACCTCTTCCAGGCCGGAGTTATTGATCCGGCAAAGGTTGCCAGGGTTGCACTTGAAAATGCAGCTTCTATTGCCGGTATGCTTCTTACCACCGAATGCGTACTTGCCGATATTAAAGAAGAAAAGGAAACTCCAATGCCAAACCCAGGAATGGGTGGAATGGGCGGAATGTACTAAAAATACATTTTCGAAATATTATAAGGCCACTTCAACGAAGTGGCCTTTTTTTATGCTTTGATTCGGACGGTAAGCATGTTCCGGATCATTTAACCGATCATGTATTATTTTCTAGCATCATTTTTGTATGTGTCAGGTAAATTATCTTAGTTGTTATATTTGTGATCAAATCTTTTAATGATGTTAAAATTAAAATTCTTCGCGCTTCTTTTATTGTTCCCTTTCTTTGCCATCAGCCAGGATGCTGCAGTTTTTCCTGTAGAAGCTGAAACGGGACTGGTAACTTATAAGGATGTTGTTCAGCAGGCAGGTACCCAGGATGAGTTGTATATCCGCGGTATTGAGTGGCTGAACAGTCATTATAAAAATCCTGCCGATGTGTGTAAAGTCCGTAACAGGGAGAGTGGTGTAATTGAATTGCATCACCGCATTGAAATCAATAATATGGACGGTGATGTAAAAGTATCAGCCGGTACAGTAAATTATGACCTGAAGATTGAGTTTAAACCCGGACGTTATCGTTATACCATTACTAACCTCACACTACGCCAGGCTTCACGATTTCCGGTAGAACGGTGGCTGAATAAGAGCGATCCAACATATTCTCCACTTTGGGAAAATTACATTCAGCAGGTGGATACAAAAGTAAAGGAAGTCATTGCCAGTCTTAAAGAAGGAATGCAACCTGAGGTTGTAAAGCCTGAAGAAAAATGGTAATTAAATAAAGGAAGAATACTACAAATAGTAAGCTTACTTAATGAATGTACGTTTAGTATCCTTGTAATCTACAGTCTTCTTATCTGAAATATACTGAATCAAAACATCTGCGGTCGTTCTGTAAAGAGAACGGCCGCTGTCTTTATGGTCAAACTTGTAACTGCTGGCAATATAGCTGTTCATCCCGACCTTGTATCTTTTAGTATCTTTCACTTTTTTACCTGAGGAAAGTTTTACTTCAATACCCCTGATCTTCTTTTCTGAGTCTGTTACAATGGTGTAGGTCATTCCTGATACCTGCAGGTCAATGCTGTTTTCAGACCTTTGATAGGAATTTGCAATCAATGATTTTATCTCACGCCCGGTAAGTTCGAAAAGGATTATTTCGTTGCCAAAAGGATCAAGTTTATAGATGTCTTTCACTGTTATTGGTCCGGCGGGGATATTGTCAATCCTTATTCCACCTTTGTTCTGGAAAGCGATATCAATTTCATCAAGGGAAACAACTGCATCTGTCATCAGTGAACCTAATTCATCGGAGCCTGAAATACCATGCAGGGTAGTTCCTATAACCCTGTTTAGCTCATTGTTATCGTTATACAATGCAAGTGCGTTGAGTATTTCGGGATCGGCATCCTTATGTGCAGAAATATTGAGCATCCTGGGTTCTATCTTAACCACTTTGTTATTAACCAGCGAAATAGTAGCCATTGCCAGGCTTCGTACTCCTGAACCTGCCTGCATTACAGGGATATTATTAACTATTTGTGCAGGCTTGGTAAGTGTATGTGTGTGACCTCCGAAAATCAGGTCAAGGGAGGGCATTGCTTTTGCCAGTTCAAGGTCTTCCTCAAAACCCAGATGGGTAAGTGCAATAAATATCTGGCAACTGTCGTGAAGATTTGAGTATGTCTTTAATTCCTCAACGCCATTTGTAAAAGTCAGTCCTTTCAAATTATTGGGATGGGAATCAGGCAAGCCTCTTGGACCCAGCTGAATAGCACTTATGACTCCTACTCTTATTCCATTATCAAGTTGGATGATTGTATACGGTTTAAAGCTCACCTTTCCGATAACTTCATCTTTTATATTGGCACTTATAAAAGGGAATTGTGCCTGTTCGATCCTTTTCCTCAGGGTAGCCTGTCCATAATCAAACTCGTGGTTGCCGACAGCCGATGCATTAAACCCGACCATGTTCATAAGGTCAATCATTGGGTAGCCCCTGTCTTTATACTGGTCAACCACCGGATTGCCAGTGAAATTGTCACCGGCAGCAAACAGCAGAACGTACTTGTGAGTGTTTCTTATACTATCAGTCAGTGATTTCAACCTGGCATAGTTATCTATTCTTGCATGCTGGTCATTTAATGAGAGTATCACAATTTTAGTAGTGTCAGTTTGTGAATATCCCTGAAACAATACTGTAAAACAGCTAATAATAAGTAGGAATGCTATTCTGTAATTTTTCATCTTAAGCTAATTCGGAGTCAATTATTAATTCGCTTCCCGGCAATAGCCGGCCTCTGTCGTTTAACCTGTTACCATATTGGTCAGTAACTTCAGTTGCGACGTGGTCCTTTAACAGTTCATTGGAATTCAGATAGAGGTTTATGGCATCAACAACCCTTGCGCCTTCAAAAATTTCGAACTTTTCATTGTTTATAATGATCGTCATAGCCCTGATTTTTAATACTTAACGCCTTTAGATCTTCTAATTTAATTCCTATTCAATATTACGCATAAAACAAGTGCTTTTTTAAAACCACTTTAGCCTTTTAATGCTTAATTTTACAGTTTAATCGCTATCTCCGTTAAACCAACATACCTAACTAATAAGCTGATGATCCAGAGAAGTGTAATAAAAGGGTTTTCAAAGTTCTCCAAAGAACAAAAGATTGACACAATAGCTTCATTCCTTACATCCTCAGATGAAGTTAAAACCATCATCAAATCCTTCTGGCATAGTGATCCTTCTGTTCAGACATTATTTGATGAGTTTAGTGAGAATACACTCACAAATTACTTTATGCCTTATGGTATTGCTCCTAATGTCAATATCAATGGCTACATGTACATGGTTCCCATGGTGATTGAAGAGAGCTCAGTTATAGCTGCTGCTTCTAAGAGTGCAAAGTTCTGGGCACCCAACGGAGGATTTAAAAGTGAAGTAATCTCCACAACAAAGGTCGGCCAGGTTCATTTTATCTGGCACGGTGATATTGCCAGGCTCCGTGAGAACTTTTCTATCCTTACACAAATTTTACTTGAACGCTCATCTTCCATCACTGCAAATATGGAAAAACGCGGAGGAGGAGTTGTTGGGATGGAGATCATTGACAAAACCCATGAACTGGAAGGTTACTATCAACTGGAAGTTAAGTTTGAAACAGTTGACTCAATGGGAGCCAACTTTATCAATAGCTGCCTTGAGGAATATGCCACCGGATTAAAAAGCTTTGTTAATGAGAGCGGCCTCTTTGAAGAAACCGGTCTGATAGTGATTATGTCAATCCTTTCAAACTATACACCCGAATGCCTGGTAAAAACATGGGTTGAATGCGATATATCAGCTTTTGAAAATATAGATGAGAACCTTTCAGCTGAAGAGTTTGCCTGGAAGTTCGAAAAAGCAGTACAGATTGCAACAGTTGATGTTTTCAGGGCAACCACACATAACAAAGGTATCTTTAATGGCATTGATGCTGTAATCCTGGCAACGGGCAATGATTTCAGGGCTGTTGAGGCTTGTGGACACGCTTTTGCTTCGCGTTCAGGTAAGTACAGGAGCCTTACAGAAGTTGAGGTTTCTGATAACACTTTCAGGTACTCACTTACGATGCCTCTGGCAATAGGGACTGTCGGTGGATTAACTTCACTCCATCCGATGGCAAAATTATCATTGGCTATCCTTGGGAACCCCACAGCACGTGAACTCATGCAGATTGCCTCGACTATCGGGCTGGCAAATAACTTTGGTGCTCTCAAATCATTAACTACCAAAGGTATCCAGGTAGGCCACATGAAAATGCACCTTTATAATATCCTCAATGTGTTTGGCGCTACTGAAGCCGAGAAGAAGAGTGCCGTGGAGTATTTTAAGAAACGCAAAGTAACCTACAATGCAGTCCAGCAATTTGTGGAAGCATTAAGGAGTGCTTCACTTCAATAGAAAAAACCTTGTTGCAGGCAGATAAAAGCATCACATACAGGGCTAACGGAAAGCTCCTTTTAACAGGGGAGTACCTTGTTATTGACGGAGCCTCAGCCCTTGCACTACCTGTAAAATTTGGTCAGTCACTTACCTGTACTGATGATGAACCGGCCGTCTTGAAATGGTCAGCAAGCGATATTAATGGAGTATGGTTTAATGGCAGGTACTCATTACCCCAACTTGAAATAATTGATACGAATGACCCGGAGATAGCTGCTGTTTTAAGGAATATACTTCAGGCGGCCGGTGACCTGAATAAGTCATTCTTCACCGCTAAAGGGATGCACATTGAAACATACCTTAATTTCGACCGTCACCTTGGCCTTGGAAGCAGTTCAACTTTAATTTCCCTGGTGGCAGATTTGGTTGGTGTTAATAAGTTTAAACTCCATTCAATGATATCATCAGGTTCAGGTTACGATATTGCCTGTGCTGATTATTCTCACCCAATCCTGTTTACAAGAAAGTCGCCGGGAGATTTTGTTATTAAGCCGTTTAATTTTCATCCTGAATTTATTGAACAGATATACTTTGTTTACCAGGGAAACAAACAGAATACTGACCGCGAGATCAATATATATAAGAACATTGATAAAGAAATAATAAGGTCAGCAGCTGCAAAAATCTCAGATATTACATTTCAATTAGTCCGAGTAAAAGATTTAAGTACTTTTGTATCCTTAATTGAACATCATGAGGGTATCATGAGTGATGTTCTGGGTCGTAAAGGAATTAAAGAGAGCAGGTTTCAATCGTTTAAAGGTTGTATAAAATCACTCGGTGCCTGGGGAGGCGACTTTATAATGGCCGTTTCTTCAGAGGGCGACAATTATGTTTCAGAATATTTTAAAGGACAGGGCATAAATATTTTGTATAAGTTTAGTAACCTGGTGCTCAATGAGCCGGTAACAGATGAAAATGAAGTTAACATCAGATTTTAAGGAAAAACTTTCAGAAGGCATTCGTTCCTGCTGGACCAGTCCTTCCAATATTGCCCTGGTCAAATACTGGGGAAAGAAAGGACATCAGTTACCTTCAAATCCGTCGCTTAGCTTCTCTCTTCATGAAGCATATACAATTACCCGTATTCTTGCCACTCTTAACACTGAAGGTCAGGGGCCGCTGGTAAATTTTATATTTGAGGGTGAAAAGAAAGAATCATTTGCCGCCAAAATAGTGGATTTCCTTAAAGACCTCACTCCATATTTTGAATATCTTCCATACGTAAATCTGAGTATTGAGAGCGGTAATAATTTCCCTCATTCTGCCGGGATTGCTTCCTCTGCGTCTGCAATGAGTGCTTTGGCACTCTCTTTGCTCACAATTGAGCAACAGTTATCGCAGGAGCAAATGGATGAATCTGCTTTAAAGCAAAAAGCCTCTTTTATTGCACGACTGGGCTCAGGCAGTGCATGCCGTTCAGTGTATGGCGGTTACACCGTGTGGGGTAAAACCGATGAATTCGAAGGTTCTTCCGACGAATATGCGATTCCCGCAGGTATAATTACAGGCCAGTTGTTTAACAACATAAAAGATACAATTCTGCTTGTTGACCTTCACGAAAAGAAAGTTTCAAGCAGGGCCGGCCATTCTTTGATGACAGGACACCCTTATGCCAATGCCAGGTATGAGCAGGCTAATGCAAATCTCAGCAAGATTAAACTTGCTTTGATGAAGAATGACTGGAATCTTTTTACTGAGGTTGTTGAAAACGAAGCCCTTTCATTACATGCCATGATGATGAGTTCAAAACCTGGTTATTTACTGATGCACCCCAATACAATCAGAATTGTTGAACTTATTTGGCAAATACGTGAACAAAATAACCTTAAGGTTTGTTTTACCATCGACGCCGGACCTAACATCCATTTGTTATACCCTGACTCTGAAAGTGAGAAAGTGATACCTTTGATCGAAGAACTAAAGAATTACTGCTATCAGGGAAAGTATATAAGCGACAGAATAGGTAAGGGGCCTGAAAACAAGTATTGTAAATAGAACATGAAAAAAAGATCGGGCATTTTTTATGCCAAAATACTCTTGTTTGGTGAATATAGTATTCTTTGTGATTCCATGGGCTTAACCATCCCATATACCCATTTTAAAGGAGAACTCAGCTTCATAAACGAGGATAAGTACACTGACCTTGACTTTGCTATCAGTTCTAATAAACTACTAAAGGAATACTCGGCATACATCCGAAAACTAAAAGACGAAGGTACCCTTAAGTGCGACTTTAATATAGCTGCTTTTGAAGCAGACATCGAGAAGAGCCTCTATTTTGAATCAAGTATACCACAGGGTTATGGTGTTGGCAGCTCAGGAGCGTTAGTTGCTGCACTTTTTGAAAGGTATGTAAGCTCAGCAATAGAGCGCGATCCAAAAATGCCAAAGGAAGATATGCTGAAACTTAAGGAGCAGCTTGCCCAGTTGGAGAGCTACTTCCATGGTACAAGTTCAGGTATGGACCCATTGAATTGCTACCTGAAACATCCGCTGCTGATTCATAATAAGAAAGATATCAGCATGGTGGGTATACCACGATACAAGCACGACCAGAAGGGGGCTATATTCCTTATTAATACAGGCCGCCCGGGGAAAACAAATGCTATGGTGAATACTTTCCTTGAGCGTTGCCAGGTTGATGACTATATGTCAAGAATCAGGGAAGAACTTATTCCGTTGAATGACCTTTGTATCAAGAGCCTTGTTAAGGGTGAAACGAAGAGATTTTTCAATACCCTCTTTTCATTGTCGGCATTCCTATATGAAAACCTGGAACCAATGATTCCCGATGCTTTTAAGAAGGTCTGGCGTCTTGGGCTGGAATCACAATCGTATTACCTTAAACTTTGCGGATCAGGCGGAGGTGGCTTTTTATTGGGCTTTACGCAGGATTTTGAAAAAGCAAAAAAAGATCTCCGTAAGCTGGATATAGACATTATACCTGTCTATAAGAACCTGTCGAATTTGTAAGATTTAGTTGTATTTTTATTACTGAACATAAACATTTCAAAACAATGTCTATGTTCAGTCGTTATATTTTCTATATATCACATAATCATATCTTTCTTACCAGCCCGTACATTTAAATGAATAGTTTTACTTTAAGCGGACAGATTGTTGATGTTGTTGCCGGCAGGGTCTACCCGGGAATTATTGAAGTCAGGAATGGCTTTATTGAGTCGGTCACTGAAGATCCGGGTGTTATTGGTCCACTTATCCTCCCGGGACTTATTGATGCCCATATACACATTGAAAGCTCCATGCTTGTGCCTTCTGAATTTGCAAGGATGGCCTCAGTGCATGGAACAACCTCGGTGGTATCTGATCCGCATGAAATTGCCAATGTAATGGGACTTGAAGGTGTAAAGTTCATGATTGAGAATGCACGCAAGGTTCCTTTTAATTTCTATTTCGGTGCACCATCCTGTGTGCCTGCCACGCCCTTTGAATCTGCGGGCTCAGTTATTGGCCCAAAGGAAGTTGATGAGCTCCTCTCATGGCCCGAAATAGGCTATTTATCCGAAATGATGAACTATCCGGGTGTTCTGAATGGTGATGCTGATATTATGGCTAAAATAGCTTCAGCAAAAAACTATGGGAAACCGGTTGACGGCCATGCACCAGGTCTCAAAGGAAATGAGTCGGCCAGGTATGCCGCTGCAGGTATCACAACCGACCATGAGTGCTTTACCAAGGAAGAAGCGATTGATAAGATATTTGCCGGAATGAAAATACTCATCAGGGAAGGCAGTGCAGCCAGGAATTTTGATGAGTTGATTCCTTTAATCGCTGAGTACCCTAAAATGATTATGTTCTGCTCAGATGACAAACATCCTGATGACCTGCTTGAAGGGCATATTAATCTTTTGGTAAAAAAAGCAATAAGCGCAGGTTATAATTTTATGGATGTTATTAGGGCTTGTACTTTAAACCCTGCAGTCCATTATAATCTTGATGCCGGACTTCTTCAGCCGGGTGATAAAGCTGATTTTATCCTCGTGGATAATCCTGAGGATTTTAATATTGGTTCTGTATATGTATCAGGTAAACTGATTGCCCTCGAGGGTGACACACTCATTGAGCAGGTTTCCTTTGAACCGATTAACCACTTTAATGTTGCCGTACCTTCTGTTGATGATCTGCGGGTGCCTGCCGGAGAAGGGAAGATGCGTGTTATCAAGGCTCATAACGGGCAACTTGTAACTTCCACTCTTATAGCAGAACCAAAGATTGAGGATGGTTTAGCAGTATCTGATACATCGCGCGACATCCTGAAGCTGGTAGTACTTAACCGTTATACACCACAAAAACCTTCTGTAGCTTTTATAAAAGGCTTTAATCTTAAAAATGCAGCTCTTGCATCTACCATTGCCCATGATAGCCATAACATTATTGCTGTAGGCACAGACGATAATTTAATCATCAGGGCCATAGAAAAAATAATAAATTTCACAGGTGGTATATCTATATATACTACAGATAACAATTTTTCACTATCTTTGCCTGTCGCTGGGTTAATGTCAACCAAGGATGGGTTATCGGTAGCTGAGGAATACAAGCTTATTAATAACACAGTCCGGGAGGCAGGGTGTGATCTGGATGCTCCATTGATGACTTTATCATTCATGTCATTGCTGGTTATTCCTGAACTTAAACTTAGTGACAAAGGGTTATTTGATGGTACAACATTTTCATTTGTACACTTGTTTGATAACTAGCTAATTAATGTCCTTACATATAATTTATCAATAACATAGCACAAAATTAAAATCCAAAACCATGGCAAAAGAAATAGTCTTAGACATTGTAAAGCTTGAAGCTGCAGCAAGCAAATTAAGGGCAATAGCACATCCTATGAGGATAGCTATCATCGATCTTCTTAATGAAAAGAAGAAACTGAGCGTTACCGAGATCTACGAATATCTTAAAATAGAACAGGCAGCTGCCTCACATCACCTTAATATTCTTAAGAGCAAGGGTGTCCTTCTTTCAAAAAGAGAAGGAAAGCAGATTCATTATTCTGTAAAAGCTTCATCACTGACTGAGATTGTTCAGTGTATCGATAAATGTAATGGATAATTCCCATTATCAGTTCCATTAAGCCTGAAATCCCTCTCACAAGAAACTTGTATTAACCTGAACCCGGAATCACTTTCCGGGTTTAGGTATTTCCCACAGTTCTTCCAAAGTCCAGTTTGCCCTGAGTTCAAGCTCTTTATTGAAGTATACCACTCTCTCCGGATAGCGGCGTTTTAGGTATTTTCCTGTATCCCAGTAACCATTACCGTTCCTGTCATCAATGGCTTTTATCTTATATTTTCCCGGCGACAGATACATAAAATCAATTGTAACATCTGTACTGATATTATACTGGGCCACCAGTTTTTCCTTCGGATCCAGTAGCTGGATGATATAGCCACCGGGCGAAGGAAGCACGATACTAAGGGTGATAGAAGAAGTTTCTTCCTGTGTGAGGCATGAGAATTTAATAGCTGTACTGTCGTTTGAAACCCCCATAATACTTGTGAGTACACTGTCAGGAATTATCAGGGAATAGGAAACCCCTTCTTTCCAGGGATATTTCACCGCAAGCCTTGTTTTAACCGAATCCTGGAAAGTGATTTCTTTGGGTGAAACCTGAACACTATCCTCTATCAAAACAAATTGTGATGTTTCGTACCTGGAAAGCGGGTCAGGAAAATTAAGCCTTAACGGAATCTCCGGCTTGATCTTTCCTGAAATCAGGTTATTGGTATATGACAGTTTAGGTAGTGTGGTGGTAGTTGCATTCTTTGTTGCTTTTTCTCTTGGCTTCACCGACATTTGAATGGTATCGAGCAACCGTTCATTGTCTGAAAATTCAAAGAATACACTGTCAGCTTCATAACCCGGCAGCCACACTGTTAATGTATCGCCGGTCCTGTTTTTCCCGATAATTGGCTGACCGCTGTATTGAGTATTGAAGAGTCTGATAACAGGTTCTGTGACGGGCATTTTATAAGCCAGCGATATTACATTCTGTCTTGGTAATGTCGCTTTTATTAGCGTTTGAACTGAATCTACCTCCCTGAAATGGAACAGTTGTAAGTATGAACCCTCTGGCCCGCTCACCTTTACTGAATCGGTCATAATTGCTGTGGAATCCTGTGCGGGTAATGGCTGCAGCGTATCCGTAACAGCAACAGAGTCATTGCTGAAGAGAGTAACAACTACACTGTCTGAAACTGTTAATGAATCCGTGGCATTGTTGAGGCCAATCTTTAAAGGCCCGGTAGCCTTTGGCTGCCAGGGTGAAATGAGTGAATCAATAAATGCTATCTCCTCACTGGGTATATCAAAAATATAATTTGAATTTATATCCGACAGGGCAAATACCAGGTAGGGCATATCCCTCAGGTTGGTCAGTGAAAACTCTCCTTTTTCGTTCGTCCTTGCTATATAATAGGGTAACTGTTTGTAAGGCACAGAATCATAAATTGTATCATAAAGCATCACATAGGCAGCCTTCACAGGAGTAAGGTTAAAAGCACTGAGTAACTTACCTTCTATCTGCAATGAATCAAGAACATTGCCGGTAGAGAATGTGAATTTATATCCGGGTATAGGGTTGTTTTCAGTAATGTCCTGAATGGCATCACCGAAAAAGATGTTGTAAGTTGTTTCTTTCCTCAGAGGTTCTTTAAATTTAACTTCCAGGTTCTTGCCCCTGAGTTTAAATTCAGGTGTTTCTTTTACAGGAGGAGATATAATAAGTTGCTGGTTTATTTCCTTTAGATACACAAATTCATTAAACGTAAGGATGATCCTGTCGCCGGTAAACATTGTTGAACGGTTGGCGGGAATTGACCTTACTACTTCAGGAGGAGTTTCATCTTTAGGCCCGCCGGTTGGTGCAAGCGGCTTCGCACAGGAGTATACAAGCGAAATAATTGTCCCTGCCAGTAGAAGGTAATATGAACTTTTAAGCCATTTACTCATTAATAGTAATTTAAATGCAAAGATGCTAATTTTATAACATTCATCAACTACAATAAATTGTGACGATTGTTTACTTTTAATATCACGTAAAGCATAGTGATCGAGTTCAAGTAATAACCTGGCCATGAAACATTTATTATTTACTGCAGTAATCCTTCAGCTTTTTCTCTTAAGAACTGAAGCTCAAAGAAGTACTTCCTCTTTTGATGATACATTCTCTCCCGGCACCGGTGCAGACTATTGTTCTGCCTCAAGAAGCAGCCGGCAACTGTTTATGGTTGATGAGATTGATGCTTCATCAGGTTATGATGTTAAGTATATGAGGATGGAGCTTACCATTGATCCTGCGGTATTGTACTTATCGGGAAATGTGAATACCACAATTGAGGCGAGGACTGATATCAATGAAGCAAGGATGCAGCTGATCAGAGATTTTACCATTCAGAGTATTAAATACCAGGGGCAGGAGGTACAATTTACGCATACTGACCCCTTTGATCTTACCATTCTTTTCCCAACTACCTTAACTGCAGGGAATACTGCTGAGATCGAGATCACCTACTCAGGCACGCCTTCAACTGCACAGGGCTTTGGCTCAGTGGGTATCGGACAACACGAAGGCGTACCGGTATTCTGGACACTCTCTGAGCCTTATGGTGCCAGGGATTGGTGGCCCGGTAAAAACGACCTTACTGATAAAATTGATTCTTTGGATGTTATAGTTCACTCGCCACAGGCATACCGAACTGCTTCAAATGGACTCCTGATAAGTGATACGGTGATTGGAACTGAGAGGACGAACCACTGGAAACACCGTTATCCTATAGTGCCTTACCTTGTTGCCGTAGCAGTAACAAATTATGCTGTGTATGTTGACTCAGCTTGGTCAGCAGGTAAGTTTGTACCGGTGGTCAACTATGTTTATCCAGAGGATCTTGAGGAAATCAGGCCAAGGACTGAAAATACACCTCCACTGATTGATCTTTATACTGAACTGTTCATACCTTATCCCTTTTCTGATGAAAAATACGGACATGCACAATTTGGATGGGGTGGAGGTATGGAACACCAGACTATGTCGTTTATGGGACGCTTTGATTTCGAGATAATCGCTCATGAACTGGCTCACCAGTGGTTTGGTGATATGGTAACCCTTAATTCATGGCATGATATATGGCTTAACGAGGGATTTGCAACTTACCTTACAGGATTGGCTTATGAGCATATGTTTGATGGGTTTTACTGGTACAGGTGGAAAAGATTAACGCTGAACTTTGTTACCCTACTGCCCGGCGGTTCAGTATATGTGGCTGACACTGCTAATGTTAACAGAATTTTTGACTCAAGGTTATCATACCGTAAAGGGGCACTGGTGCTTCATTCGTTAAGGTGGATAGTGGGTGACACTGCATTCTTTGATGCCTGCAAAAGTTACCTCACCGATCCTTTGGCTGCTTATGGTTTTGCATCAACCGATATGTTGAAGTTTTACATGGAAACAGCCTCAGGTAAAGACCTTACTGAATTTTTCGACGACTGGTATTATGGTGAAGGTTTCCCTTCATATGTGCTTGATGTAACTTCTACTGAAGACCAGAAATACAATGTTAGTCTATCGCAGACAACCTCCCATCCTTCGGTCGACTTTTTCGAAATGCCTGTTCCTGTTACTTTTTACGGCCCACAGTTCGATACCACCATTGTGTTTGACCATCAGCAGAATGGCCAGTCGTGGGTAATAGATATCGGTTTTACTCCTGATTCAATAGTAATTGACCCTGAAATATGGCTTATCACGGCCAATAACCAGGTATTGCTTGATTCATCTGAACCAATGCCTTATCCTTCAGCTTCTCTGCATCCCAACCCGGCGTATGATTATGTTAAAGTCAACTTCCCGTACGAGAATCCTGCCTATTCAATCAGTGATTCCAAGGGTAATATTATTATTGCGTCGCGTAAGTTCAACCCGCTTGAGTGGATTGATGTAAGTCAATTGAGAAAGGGAACCTACTTTATAAGGCTTACAAGTGATAAATATTCGGCTACCCAAAAGCTGATCAAGCTGTAATCTTTTCAAAGGTGAAGCCCAGTTTGCTGAAATGATCAAGCACCCGGGGCAGTGCATACAGCATCTTGTCCTTCGCTTTAAGGCTGTCGTGGAATACAAGTATACTCCCATTCCTGCTGTATTTCAACGCATTGTCGAGTACCATCTGTTCGGTAAGGTTCCTGTCATAATCACCAGTCAGCACCGACCACATGATAATCTTATACTGGTTTTTTAATTCCATCACCTGTTTGTAAGTGATTCTGCCATGTGGCGGCCTGAAGAGAGTTGATTCAACGTATTCCCTGCACTTTGCTATATCACTAAACCATTCATCATTCTTCACCTTACTGCCGTTCATGTGGCTGAAGGAGTGGTTTCCTGTGGCATGCCCTTCTTCTAGGAGTCTTTTATACAGTTCGGGGTACTTTGCAACGTTATTGCCCACGCAAAAGAAGGTGGCTTTAGCGTTATATTCCTTCAGTATCTCCAGCACCTCTGGTGTTACCTCAGGGATAGGTCCGTCATCAAAGGTGATATATAGCTTTTTATCCTGCCCGGTATCTCTTATCTCCCAGTGTAATGCCTTTGGAGCAAGCAGTTTTACAGCCGTTGGTATAGTAGGAAAGTGCATCTTTGTTGTTATCTGAATCCGGCGGCATCATACCTGCCTATCTGCTTATCAAGTTCTTTTGAAGCTTTATCTTTCAGGTCATCAAGTCCCTGCTCTTCTGAAATACTTGCAACACCGTTGATAACCATAATTGCATGCCTGATATCCTGGTGCATGGCAGGTAATCTCTGCGAAGGGAAACTGAAATAGTAATCCAGTTCATCCTTATACAGATTGAAAATTGACGTTAGCAATGCAGCCCCTTTCTCTTTTGCTCCGGCTGCAAGATAACTCTGGGCAACAGGCAGCATAAAGTAATTATACGGAACTGATGTTTCGGGAATCACAGTAAGGCATTTATCAGCAACCTTTACGGCTTCTTCGCTTCTTCCTTCTTCAGCAAGTGCTGAGGCAAGCCTGCCGAACAATGTCCTCAGGTTGTTGATCATCCGGAGGTTTGTTTCGTCAATATATACATCCGGGTCCTGCATATTGCCGTAGCTGTATACATTCATGAGTTTATTATAGAGCACATCCGAATTGATAAAACCGTCAAATCCTTCTTCTATTTCAGCGCTCACCGGCACTAGCCTCAGGGCAAACCCTTCATTTCTCAGGAAATCATTTAGTCCGAGGTAGGCATCGCTCCCTGCTGTAGCTGAAAAATACACCGGCCTTTCCCAGTTATTGTGTGCAATAATGTCGAGAGCCACTATCTGGCTTTTGGTTATAGCCCTATCTTTTATCTGCCAATGGATATTCTTCACCATATACTCGCTCTCCTCAGGCTTAACTGTTCCATTGGAAAGTACCGTGGCTGAGTCAACGGGAATGTAGAATTCTGATGCTGGAACTACATTCACAGGTCCAAAGGAGCTTTCAAGTACCAATGCCTCAGGGCGGTTATTGATCACTTCAAACAATTCTTCCAGCAACACTGCACCTTTCACCCTCTCATCAGGAGCAATATACATTACATCAAAGCTACCGCTTTTGAATCTTTCGTATGACATTGAAATAGGTAAAGCTTCTGACTCGTATACTTTCCTCTTCATCTGCCCAACATACCAGTCGCTGTTAAGGAGACTAAGGTTCACTACCCTTACATCTCTTCTAATGCCTTCTACTTCCTGTGCATACCATAGCGGGAATGTATCATTATCGCCCATTGTAAATAATATGGCATTTTTTTCACACGACTCGAGGTAGTTCCTTGCAATATCCCTTGCAGTGTATCTTCCTGAACGGTCGTGGTCATCCCAGTTCTCTGCTGCCAGTATACCCGGCACAATAAGGCAGATTATTGTCGCAATGATTCCAGCCTGCTTTATCTTCAGGTACTTGTTAATCAGATATGCCAACCCGGCAACACCAATGCCAATCCATATCGCAAATGCGTAAAACGATGCAGCATAAGCATAATCTCTTTCTCGTGGCTGGGGTGCGTACTGGTTAAGATAAACCACAATAGCAAGCCCGGTCATTAAGAAAAGCATTGTTACGACCAATGATTCTTTCGGACTTTTATTAACCTGGAAAAGCAACCCACCGATACCTAAGATCAGAGGCAGGAGGTAATATTTATTTCGTGCCTTGCTGTCGAGTGACCCGGGCAGATCTTTCTGAGGACCTAACCTTGCTTCATCAATGAAATTTATCCCGCTAATCCAGTTCCCGTTGAGGTCATCTCCCAAACCCTGTTTATCGTTCTGCCTGCCTGCAAAATTCCACATGAAGTACCTCACATACATGAACTGCACCTGGTAATTGAAGAAAAACCTGAGGTTCTCTGCAAACGTCGGTTTCATAATGGTTTCATCCTTTCCATTGTTTCCGGCAACAGAAACAGGCGTACCTTCTACGTGGCCGAATTTCTTGTAAAAGTACTCATGCGATTTCTCTACAGAACTCCACATCCTGGGAAATACAGTCATGAATTCTTCATCAAATACAGGTTCACTGTCCTTCCGTTCATTAATGATGCGGTATTTACCCAGTTTATTGTCCTTGTGGTAAATGGGTGTACCATCGGCGTAATCCGTCACCGGGGCATTGTAGTAAGGTCCGTACAGCAATGGCCAATCACCGTATTGTTCCCTGTTCAGGTACGAAAGTAAACTAATGGCATTGGTCGGCTCGTTCTCATTAATAGGGGTGTTTGCATTCGCCCTGATTACCAGCATGAAGAAGCTTGAATATCCGATAAGGATAAAGGTAAACGATAATACAATGGTATTCCAGATTACTTTCCCCCTCTTACTTGTGTAAGCAAGCGCCCAGATAATAAGCGAAATAAGGGCGATGAAGTAAATAATAGTGCCTGTATTAAAGGGCAGGCCGAAGTTGTTTACAAACAGAAGTTCCGACAGGCCTGCAAGTTTTACTATCCATGGTATAATAACATTCATTACAAGGCCAAGCACAAGGACTGAAAGTGCCAATGCAACCATTGTCCCTTTTACAGTCGGATTATATTTCCTGAAATAAATTACCAGTGCGATAGCCGGTATGGTGAGCAGGTTAAGCAAGTGTACACCTATGCTCAATCCTATCATAAAAGCAATGAGTATGATCCACCTGATGGAATGTGCTTCATCAGCCTGCTCTTCCCATTTAAGGATTGCCCAGAATACAAAGGCAGTGAAGAACGACGACATGGCATAAACTTCACCCTCAACGGCCGAAAACCAGAATGAATCAGTAAATGTATAAGCCAGTGAGCCAATAAGTCCGCTTCCTATAATTACAGTTAAACTGTTCCCAAAACCATCCGGGTAGCTGTCAGTCAGTTTTTTTGTCAGATGTGTGATTGTCCAGAACAGAAAAAGAATAGTAAAGGCACTGCTGAGTGCCGACATGGTGTTTACCATCCTTGCAACAAGCATTTCATTGCCAAAAGCAAACAGGCTGAAGAACCTGCCCAGCATCTGAAACAGGGGTGCTCCCGGAGGATGCCCTACCTGTAATCCTGAAGCTGTTGCAATATACTCCCCGCAATCCCACCAGCTTGTGGTTGGCTCAGAAGTAATGATATATACAATTGCGGCAACGACAAAAACAAGCCATCCCGTGATATTGTTGATTTGTTTGTAGTTCATAAAGAAAGCAGATAGGTGTCCCCCTGAAGTTGCGAAGTTAATTATTTTCAAAAGGCACAAATAGCTAAATTTGCATTGAGAAAACTGAAAGTTAAATATACAACGAAATGAAAAAACTTGTATTGTTAAGGCATGGCGAAAGCACATGGAATAAAGAAAACCGTTTTACAGGATGGACTGATGTTGACCTGTCAGAACGTGGTATCAATGAAGCAAAAGAAGCCGGAAAGGTTCTTAAGGAAAACGGATTCTTTTTCGACATAGCCTATACCTCTTTCCTAAAGAGAGCAATAAAAACGCTCAACATCGCCCTTGAGGAAATGGACCAGATGTGGATTCCTGTTCTTAAAAGCTGGCGCCTGAATGAAAAGCATTACGGAAACCTGCAGGGACTGAACAAAGCTGAAACTGCAGCAAAGTACGGCGATGAGCAGGTGCTTATCTGGCGAAGAAGCTATGATGTGCCTCCTGCACCACTGGCTGAATCCGACGATCGCAACCCAAGGAATGATCCCCGTTACCGGAATGAAAACCCTGAGCTTATCCCACTCACTGAATCACTCAAGGAAACAGTTGCCCGTATGGTACCTTACTGGGAAAACGAAATCCGTGAATCATTGAAGAAGTACGACCAGGTACTGGTTGCTGCCCATGGCAACAGTTTAAGGGCCGTTATTAAGTATCTCAAAAATATCAGCGATGAGGATATCGTGGCTCTCAACCTGCCTACCGGTATTCCTTATGTGTTTGAATTTGACGATCAGTTGAACTTAACCAACGACTATTTCCTTGGCGACCCTGAAGTAATCAAAAAGCTTATGGAAGAAGTGGCCAACCAGGGAAAGACCAAAAAGTAATCCATGGTAAAGCACTGGGTTATATCAGATATTCACGGATGCGTTAATACCCTGAAATCACTCATTGAAAATCTTGTAGTTCCTTCAAAAGAAGACACTCTTTATTTTCTTGGTGATTATATCGACAGGGGACCTGATTCAAAGGGTGTCCTTGATTATGTGATGTACCTGCAGAACAACGGCTTTTCAGTTGTTGCCCTTAAAGGTAACCATGAGGAATTCATGGCAAAGGCCTACGAGGAAGAGCAACAACTGAAAAGCTTCCTGTTTTTTAAACAGACCAATAAAACAAAAGAAATGTGGCTTCGCTTTGGCGGACAGGAAGCGCTGCGAAGTTTCAAGGTCAGCAACGTTAGTGAAATACCCCTGCGTTATATCCAGTGGATCAACGAACTGCCGCTTTACCATCAGCTTGATAAATTCTTTATCGTACACGCCGGACTGAACTTTGATATTGATGATCCCCTGACCGATACCAGTTCTATGCTCTGGGTACGTGAGTACCGAATTGACCCTGCAAAGATCGGTAACCGCAGGCTTGTCCATGGCCATGTCCCTGTTAGCCTTGATTTCATAGACCTCACAATAAACTCTGGAAGTTATCCTTTTATTGACCTCGATAACGGATGCTATATGGCACATAAGGCAGGTTATGGCAATTTGCTGGCCCTTGAACTGAACTCAATGGAATTGAAGGTACAGCCGAATATTGACCTGGAGTAAGACTAAAGGCTAAAGTTTGTATGTTTGTTATCTAGGGAAGAAGCATAGGTTACTCTGCAATATTCTTACTTTTAAAGTGATCAAAACTTAATAGAAAGGAGGAATAACCCATGCAAACACAAAGTAACACA
>Ga0209066_10000036_pt1 | contig 185085 bp, 171 predicted proteins | sample All_14_2_FD_187198 | JGI IMG/M metagenome (GOLD analysis project Ga0209066, IMG submission 187198) | Freshwater microbial communities in response to fracking from Pennsylvania, USA - Allegheny Zone_MetaG_DW_15 (SPAdes) (version 2) ...
GTATAAAATCACCATGTGCACACGCATTTCTTAAATAGTTCAATTTCTCAATAATGGTATTGAATTCAGATATCTTTAAATTAAAGCTTGCCACTATTTTCTCTTTAATATCTTTATTCAGCAATTTAAAGAATTTTCTAATCTGTCCAAAAGAAAGATGTTGGGCGATGACAAATGGAGGAACATCCTCAATTGCATCAAAATGATATTTTGGATCAAGATTCTTCTTCTTTTTTTCATACATTTCCCAACACTCATCGACAAACTTATTTTTGGTCGCATTTTTTGATTGATCATCTGTCAGGTCTGGGAAATCTGTTTTGTCCACAATGAATGAACCAATAGAAAAGTACCTATAACCGTTATTTTTGCAATAAAACGAATAAAAATCTGCTATTTTATTTCGAATGATTCTCTCTGATCTTAAAATCAATGCCAATGATTCACGTGCAATTTTCTCATTAGTTTCTTCAAGCCATTTGTAGTCCTGTATTTTAAATTTTGCTATTGTTGAAGAATGAGTAATATAAGGTTCATAATCATAGTTGATTGTGTAATAGGAAGTGATTTTTAGATATTTTTCAATCGTATCTCTACCCGAACAACAGCCTTTTTCTATTTGTCTTTGTATTTGCTCTTCTAATGTAAGTGGTTCCATATTTTATCCCCTATCGATTGTGTTGACTGTATTTTAGCACATAACTAACAAAAAAAACAGATGCAGTAAAATACTGGCCATCTGTTTTTCGAAACCTGTTGGTTTCAGGACGTATATATCTTATCATAGGAAGATAAGTTTATCAATAGGATTGTGATAAATTGTTAAAAAGTAAAAATACGTTATATTCAAATAATCAAGGAACAACATCTTTTGAGCTTGCTTGAATGATATATGTACATAAATGGAGTTAATTCTTCAACATGTCAGATTTGCTCTATATGGATTCCTGTATATTAGGTATATTAAAATTAGGTATAAGTATTATATGAAAACCAATAATACTCTTTTAAGTGATTGGTTTTATCATAGAACGATTGACTTAATGTGAATATTTATGAAAGGAGGATAAAAAACATGACCATCGATAGAAATACAGCTGCAAAACTCTGGAAAGACGTTTTTGGTAGTAACGAATGGGCGACAGATTGCTTTGGAACTTATATTCATCGTGATGATTATGGTGACTATGACAAACAAAGACTCAGCCCAACTGGTTCTGGTAAAAAGTATAACTATGGTTGGGATATTGATCATATACGCCCCAAAAGCGACTTTCCCAATCAAAATGATGCAGATTTTTGGAATAATTTCGAACCTATGCATCATTCTAATAATTTAGAGAAAGCAGACAACTATACACAATTTACAATTGGAACGAATTCATATAAAGTTGTTGTTTGTGGTGTATGTCAGAGTCATAATGTCAAGGGATATGGTATAGTGAACACAACTACTCTCAGGCGTGTAGATTGGAAAGGCGTTCAGCATACATGCTATAAGTAAGATCAAGTGTGAATCAAAGAAACGGATAGACAAATCACGAGGATAACTATCCGTTTTTTTCTATATATTCTTTTGTATAATCAAGGATGAATTGATTGAAGTTGATATGAAAATCATTTTCGATTCTTTTGGAGAACTTATCAATTTTTGCTTTAATATGTTCCGCATGCAAGATGCAATAGCAACGATATAAGGACTCTTTGTGGTTATCAAAATCATCAAGATAAAAATAAGCTAATGCTTTATGATAATAGAAGAAGTCCATTAAATAATATGACTTTAATTGAATCAGTCCATCAATAGCAAGATTGCATAACGAGATGACTTCTGGATAATGCTCTTGCATTCCATGATAATCAGATAAGCGTTGTAGACATAAATACTTAATGCGTTCATTATATCCGCTTATGATATGTGATGTATCTTTAACAAAAGATTCTATTTTCTCAGCAATTTTATCTTTTTCATGAAACGATTTATAGCTCAATAAATTAGACATTAGGATGACTTCGGCGGATGAGTATCGCGTCATAAAGAGTACATCAGGATAATTAATCATCGCTTTGATACGCGAAACTAAATCAACTTCATGCATTTTCTTTTTGCGATACATTAGAATATATTGTGCATATTGATAAAGCATACGATTGTTTCGATCAAATATCTTATTGAGATCGAGCGAATCCTCAAACTCATTAATTTTATCATCATCATTATTAATCACTGCATTGTAGTATGCTGTGATTTTTTTTGATTCTTCGATTCTAGCTGACTCGAAATCAAAAATAATGTGTTCAGGCTTAAAGCCTAACTTTTTCGATAACTGAGAGATGACTGATTCAGGTATCTTGCACTCGCCCTTCAGATATCTTCGATACTGACGAATTGAGACTACATCAAAAACAAAATCCTCTTGACTTACCCCTCTTTCAAATCGAAGAGTATCAAAGAAAAGCGATAAATCCTTCGAATATAACTTATCCATACTCCACCCCAAGATAATAGGACAGATTTGCCCTATGTATGCACAAAATTATCAATACAATGAAAACCAAAAAGGAGATAAAATGATGCGAAAAACCTTGTTATTACTATCATTATTCGCTTTTATCTGTGCAATTGGTTTACTCATAATTGCATATCAAGTTGAATCAGACAAAACCAAGACGGAGGTTGTTATGTCACAAATAGTTGATGGTGAGTTATTCAATGATGAAATTGATGAAGATGCTTCACTTGGTTTCGGTGAGGATCAAGAACCGGAGATTGTTGAAACCATGATTACAGCATCAACGATTAGTTCTTTTGAACTTATGCTTGATTCCAAAATAAGAAATCTTTAACTATATTTTAACATAGACGATGTTGTTTCTTTTCATTTCAACAAATCTAGCACTATGTTAAGTCCATAAAAAGACAAATTCGTCGTTATATATATTTACTTTAACACTACAAGTTGAATATTAGAATCATCTTTTGAAACATATAAACAAGATTTGGGGTGGGGCCTAATGAGGGTGTGAACTTGTTTAAGTTTTGTGTTTTACGTTATGCAATTAAAAAGTAAAATCGAAAAGGAGCAAGAGATGAAAAAAATCACAGTATTACTTATTATTTTGATGATATCTTTTATGTGGATTATGCCTTCAACTTACGCATATGTTCCCCCTGTATCAAATTCACATTTATTGAGTCAAGGCTTAGGTAGATCCGTTGATGTAGCAAAATCAAGATATGCACATCCAGACAGTATTATTTTAGGTTCAAATATCATCAATCCTGTTTACTTAAGCAATTTATCTTTAGATAGAATTGAATACAATGGTGATTACACATATGACTATCAAGTTGGGACATCGCTGAATTCTTATTATGTCCAAAAAAAGTCGGTTTATGAACAATCGGTTTCGTTATCTGGGACTTATGAGTTATTTACAGGTTCAATTTCGGATTCCTTCCAAGCAGCGATAGCATCCTCAGATTTTGAGAAAATTGGACAATACTATTCAACAACAAGTTTAGTAACCAAAACCGTTAAGGCTGCTCTACCTAACTATCTTGATAATATCGGACAATACAGAAACAACCTCAACAGCACGTTTGTGTATAATTGCTACAAACTCAATAATGGATTAATGACCTATGACCAATTCGTTCAAATGTATGGAACTCATTTGATTGCATCAGCAATCTTTGGCGGTAAGGTCAACCTAAGTTATTCGATAGCAGACTCAACGAAGTATATATCGTCATCGATAGGAACAGCTATCCAGGATAAGATTGACATTGGGATTATTGGCTTTTCTGTTCCTGCATTAAACTTCCAAACCAGTGTATCAACATCAGAAATTCAACAAATCACTTCAAGTAACGCGACATTACGTTTTCGTGCTGATAGCATTGGTGGATCTGGATTTGGTGTTAAAACAGTGCAGGGTAACTATACTTCAGATTTTCAATCATGGGTAAGCACAGTTCATACGAATCCAGCAATCATCGATTATAGTGCAAATGGTTTGGTACCTTTATGGGAACTTGTTCCTATATCATATCCTAATGCTAAATATATACTGCAAAATAATCTTCAAGGCTATATCCAATCAGTAAATGATAATTTGCTGTATTCACCGAGTATTTCTGTGGATAGATTGATAGTTCGGAGCTCTGAGAAGACAATCGATGATAGTGGAAGATTCAACAATCCGTTTGATAATGTTAACATATCAAGTACAGGTTACACATATAATGATCTTTTGTTGAGAGGAATTACAATGGCACATGTCATCATCGAACTAGACGCAAAAGAGGTTGATGATGGATACCAATACATTTTTTTGTATGACGATGATCTTGCGACTGCAACATATTTAGGAAGTTATCAATTTGAGCACGGTGTAGGATATAAAAATACTTCATATAATAATCCGGATGAACCATATACGTTTATATTCTCTGTTCCATTATCAGAGCTATCGAGTTCATTCACACTACGTTATGGTGCATCTGGAAATTTTTCAGACACTTGGAAAAACAAAAATATACGTATTAGTTACATGTTCTACTAGCATGATTTGTAGAGCTAATTGGCGCTCAATTAGCTCTACACTTATTGAACATATTTGCCTGTTATGATATGATGAAATCAATTAATCGAAAGAGACAAAACAATGAAATTAATCAGCGTCACTAAAGCATATCTTATCAAAAATAATTCACCAATCAACGCACTAAACGACGTAACCATAACATTACCTGAGCAAGGTATGGTCTTTTTTGTGGGCAAATCAGGTTCAGGCAAATCAACACTATTAAATCTATTAGGAGGTTTAGATCGACCAACATTAGGAACGATTGGATTTAATGGAAAACAAATATCTTCATTTTCTAATCGTGAACTTGATATCTATCGTTCAAAACATGTTGGTTTTATTTTCCAAGACCTCAATTTAATTGAAACACTATCCGTAAAAGAAAACATCGCGTTATCACTTGAACTCAACGGTATTACAAGTAGTACTAATCAAATTGAAGAAGTACTATCAATTGTTGGTCTAGAAGGCTTTTCAAATCGTATGCCTAATACATTATCGGGTGGTCAAAGACAAAGAGTTGCTATTGCACGTGCACTCATCAAATCACCAGATATCATATTAGCTGATGAACCTACTGGATCACTTGATTCAGAGACATCGCTACAAATCTTTAAACTACTAAAAGAACTTTCTCAATCAAATCTTGTGATTGTTGTTTCACATGATCTTGAATACGCAAAGGAGTTTGGTGATCGCATCATAGAACTCAAAGATGGTTTCATTATTAGTGACTCCAATCCACTTAACGACCACAATGAAATGATTCAAAATGGAAATCTTGAAGAACAGCGTCATTCCTTTAAACATCACACATTACCAACTAAACGATCGATTCAGTTAGCATATCACTATCTGAAACTCAAAAAATGGAAATTGTGGCTGACCATGGTTGTTGCTTTATCGACATTTATTTTGTTTGGTCTATTTGATGCACTTGGAAGTTACGAAGTCACAAAAAACAGCGTTGAATCCATGTATAATCTCAATCAAAAAAATGTTTTCATCAATAAGCTTTTCAAAAAAAACTCTAGTGATGAATACGCTACATTCATTCACATGAGTTTTGATGATCTTGATGAACTGAAAGATAGATATCCAGACTCACTCTTTATTCCGGTTATAAGGGAGTTTAATGTGAATTATGATGATACACTTTATGACTATCAGTCGATTGATACCAATCTGTTTTTAACAGAATCCGTGGGGGCAATTCCCATTTCATTGGAGTCGATCGAAAGATTGGAATTTGATTTGGTTTATGGAAATCTCCCAACTCAAAACGATCAAATACTCATCAGTCTTCATACGTTTAACATGTATAAAAGTTATGATTATCGAACACAAGATGATACTAAGATTGATGTTGAAGATTATCTAGATATGATCGGTTTAAATCTCTACCAAGAAGATAGAATCTTTGAGATTGTAGGGATTATTGATACCCACCTTGATTTAAGTAAATTTGATCGATTGTTTGATGGAACATCACTCAATACCATCGAACGATTAACCCTACTCTATGAGTATAAAGGCTATATGGATAGTGGATTACATCAGTATCTTTTTATGCACGAAGATATGATGAATGAGTATATAGATACGTTTGACCAAGTCTTTGATTTATCATTAGCAAGTACACATACAACCATGTCATTTCAAACATCAAGCGATTTAGTTGAACCCTATATGTTAGGTTACATTGCAAACCTATCATCCTCAAATCAACCTAATTCCATTGTGTGGATTGATGAAGAAATAACCACACTATCTGGTCATCAAATCATCTTACCGAGCTATGCGATTACACGCAATTCATCACATGCTCAAGAGATCTCGGTGATATTTAATCAATTGATTGACTCATTTGTTACTGATCATTATCATGAAGTAGAAACTGAATTTGAAGCAAATGAAGTGGGAACTTATCAAGACTTTGTTAAAACCGCTCATCAAAACCCCTATCATCCAGGTTATACCATGTATTATTTTTATCATGAAGCTCTAAAAGCATGGATTAATAATCATTATTCTGTTAGTCAAGATGGGCAAATGAGCATCACGGGTCACTTTGATCAAACTCATGAAATTGAAATTGTTGGATTCTATGATGACATACTGACTAATAATCAATATGCCGCATATACATCGAAAGCTTTTTATGAAGAGATCATCAATACCAATCACTTTTATCCTTTATACGGAGTGATTGCCATATTATCAGGCAACGCAAATGATGATCAATCACTTATACAAGAGATGATTCATCAAGATGATGAGTTTTATTACATGGGCACAAATCCAATACTGACCACAGCAATCATTTATGATCAAGTATTGGGTGACTTTACATCAATTCTTCTATACATGGGTATTATATTAGTATGTGTTTCAACGCTTCAATTGTTTAACCTAATCACAGCGAGTATTGCGATGAAGAAAAAAGAAATCGGAATACTCAGAGCAATGGGAGCTCGCATTCTTGATGTGATGAAGATCTTTTACAGTGAAGCATTAATCATTGGGTTATTAAGTGCAGTTTGTGCTGTGTTACTCAATATGATTATGATTACTGGTGCAAATCAATTCTTTATGACACAGTATGGTACCCCGGTTAAACTATTGATCTTTGATTATCGTCAAGTCTTGATCATCTTTGGGTTAGTTCTTTTATCAACAACATTAAGTACTATATTTCCGATATACTTATATGCAAGAAAGAATCCTATTGATACCATACGCTTATCTTAATTATTCTATACGAAGAATGTTATATTAATAAAACGATTTTATAATCTTGATAAATAGATATCTAAGATGTATAATGAATGGAAATACCCATATGTATAATTACAAAGAGGGGGTTGCTTGATGAAAAAACACATTCTATTATTATTGGTTATCTTTATGTCAAGTCTTTTATTATTTGGATGTCAGGGATCAAATCAAGATCAAATCGCAATCAAGTTTAATGAAAATGGTGGAACAGATGTTTCAAACATCCGTGTCGACAAAAACGAATCCATCAATAAACCATTTGATCCAACAAAAGAAGGATTCATCTTTGGTGGATGGTTTAGTGATGAAGAGCTCTCTACAGCCATTACATGGCCCTATACACCATCAAGCGATATGACGCTATATGCGAAATGGGATATCGATCCAAGTATTCAATACTATACAATCTCATGGAAAGTGAACGGTGTCATCGTTGAAGTTGATACAAATGTCAAAGAAGGAAACTTCCCCATTTATCATGGAGCTATCCCATCGAAACTTCCATCATTAGAATATGTTTATTCATTTTCAGGATGGAGCCCATCTGTTGAGTTTGCGACCGGGAATGTTATCTATGAAGCACAGTTTTCATACAATAACCGCCAATATACCATCACGTTTAATAGTAACGGTGGATCATTGGTTGATCCCATTACAAGAAACTATGGAACTATTGTGAGCGAACCTACTGAACCCACACGTGAAGGTTATACGTTTATGGGCTGGTTTTTAGGTGCGCCAACCTATGGTGAAATCCACTGGCCCGTTGAAGTGAGTGATAACTTTACTTTCTATGCCAAATGGGAAGCCATTGATTAATCGATGATATATCAATAATCACGTACACAAAAAAAAATACCTTGTCATGATTTTATATAAATGATAAAATCTAAGTAAAGACAATCATCCCCTAGGAGGATCACATGAAAAGAACACACTTGTTGGGAGCAATGATTATTGCTCTATTTTTCGTTGTTTTTTTGATGGGCTGTGAGGTCACTGAAAAGACCATCACATCCATTGAAGTTGACGCATCTTCCATTCAAGATACGGTTGATATCGCTGATTTCGATGTCTCTGATTTGAAAATCAAAGTCGTCTTTTCAGATGATACCTTTGAAGTCATTGAAGTGACTGAATCCATGATTGCACAAGCAGATTTATCCAAGCTTACCTATATGGGACATCATGAGATTCATATCACATATGAGGGATTCAATCTCACATTTACCATTGAACTCACGGATGCTTTAACACTTGCAAACCTAATGACCTTCTATAATTATGCAGTGTCAACCCTAGGTTTTAGTGGAACCTATGATGCTTGGATTTTAAACCTTCTTGCAGGTGGAAGTGAAACCATTCGCTCTGCAGTATTTAATTCATCGAATGAACTCATTTTGACGCTATCAAATGCAGAGACCGTCAATCTTGGTCAAATGATCACTGAAACTGTGACCGTAACCTTCTATGGGTTTAACGGTGAACTCCTTACAACCGTTGTGATTCCTAAAGGTGGATCAGCAATCCCACCATCAGCTCCTTTGATTGAAGACTATAACTTTAATGGTTGGGAAGGTATCTTTAACAACGTCATGGTTGATACAGAAATCCATGCCATCTACCTCTACACAGGCCAACCTATCTCATCCATTGATGATGCTGATGAACTGATCATTTCATTAACACGCTTAGAAGAAGCAGAGTTTGGTGTTGATTTAGATGCGATATTTTCATCAACAACCAACACCCAATCGACATCTCGGATGCGATCTTTAGGTGCCATCATCAAAGAAGGCACGATGATGGATACTTCAGATAACTTTAATCCATCTTCATATATTCCTCATACCTATTGGAATCAGATGTATTACAATCCAGGTTTATATCAACTCCCTCCGGTTGTTGAAGGTTTCCATGTCATTACATCAACCCTGACATCCTATAGTTCACATGCTTTAAATAATCTTTATGAAGTGAACTCTCAAGTCGCTCAAAGTTCTAGACAGCAAGCAGACTGGGCCGTTGACTATTTAACCGTTATGGATACGTGGGTTATACAAGATGACTTTAAATATCTTCTTCACTATGATGAACAACTTGATCGTGTTGAACTTTATAATGTATGGACCTATGCAGAACTATCGATTACAGCATATCGAAAGATCTTTGTTTATTATAATGAAAAAGGTGAAGAAGTCGTTGAAACGTGGGATCATCAACTTTATACTGATCCATTGGTACCAGGTTACCCAGGTGTAATGGTTTATCATAATGCGATTGCGGGTCGTGATTTTAACTATTACGCGATTTGGCTTGATGAAGACCACAAACCATCTACGATGCGTCATTATCGTGGAATTAATATGAATGAAGAAGGATACTATGAGTATTATGATAATAACATGCTCATGGTCTCAGGAGATTATGGTTGGTATACCATTATTCCAAGCGTTAATCTTGAGCAAGAAAGCATCACGTTTAACGATAATCCTTTTATTACAATCTATTCACCGGATGCAACAAGCGATGTCATGACCATCTATGGAAGTGAAGGAAGTTATTTTGTTGAAGTCTCTCTACCCTCGATGACAGGGGTGGATGCACTTCTTGTTGAAGAGGGCGGGATGATCAAGAAGAACCAAGACTCTGAAAGCACACAACAGTTTTTACTTGATGAAGGTTATGCCCTCATGCCAGATTGGTATGAGATGGACCGCTGGGATTTAGACGTCGATTCAGGCTTTCAAACATCCAATGGAACCTTCTATGCACAACATGGCAACTTAACGGGTGATGTCACCCTTCAATATGTCTATGTTGAAATTGGAAGTGAAGGAACAAGAGATTATGATCTTTACCATAATTATTACGGTAAGATCTTAATCAATATTCAAGCATCAACCTTAGATGATCTTGTTGACAAATTAACGGGGTATATGAATGATGTAGGATTAAGCTACAAATTTGGTGATACTGCAGAACTCTTTGAAGAGTTAGCCTATATCTATGAAAACTATCAAACGATTGGAGAAGGTGTATCCATTGTCCACGATGGTCTATCCTTACCTTCTAATCGTTATACAAGTTATGAAGATTATCAGTTGAGCGAAGCTGCAATGGTGAACTATTTAGATATTGAATCACTTTTATTGAGTATGCTTGCTGAAAAACCCTCGATGTCATTTAGTGAATTACCGTCTAAAAATGATTTAAATGCCATCTCACTGATTTCTACGAATAATAGCCTTACTGGGCAATTAAGAATGACTGAAGAAGGACTTATAACAACTGCATTAACAGGAACATTAAGACGCTCACCCCTCTTACAGAATAACCAGTCCTATAGTCTATATTATGCACTTCAGGTAGGTGGAAGATTGATTGAAATTGGTCATGAAATCCCACAAATCTTTACCGGACAAGACTTATCATTTACCGGAAATATAACGATGGAACTACCCGGTGACTTAATGGTTGGTGAATATCACCTCGTTGTCTTTTATGCGAAAGTCGTTGGTGATGCATACTTAAGAATCTCTAATCCTGTGGCATGGCAAGTTCAAGATCTCGTAGGCTCTTCTGTGATTGTTAAAGATGATGAATATGAGACTGCGACTGAAACGAAGATCATCAATGATGGAGGTCGTTTAGTCATGATCGTTTCAAGCATTGATGCCTATGCACCTAAAGTAACGGTTGAATATGATGATACGATCTATCAATTTGAACAAACGATCAATGAACTTTTACTTCCTGAAGGAACAACTGTTGATGAATTCTTAAAGATGATCACAATTCAAGATAATGTTGATGGAAAACTAGAACCCACATTATCACAACTCACGAAAGAACAACTTCCCGTTCAACTTACCGATTTGATGATGGGTGGTGTATGGGTTTATGAGGTCAGTGATGCCGCAGGCCTAAAAACGAAGATCACCATCGTTTTAGTGAATCCTGGTTATACAGTGACATGGATGGTAGATGATGAAATCTATCAAGAAGTGATCGTTGCACCTGATACAACCATCACTCAAATTCCAGTTCCTGAAAAAGAAGGTCATACGATTGTTGGATGGGATAGCGAAAATCTTGTGATCAGTGCAAATCAAGTCTATCACGCCATCTATACCGTTAATACCTATAAAGTGACATGGATGTATGATGAACAAGTCATCCGTGAAGATTCAGATGTTCCCTATGGAACAGTCTTAACAGGACCAGATATGCCATCCATCGAAGGTCATTACTTCCAGTGGCAACTCACCGGTGGTGGAACGATGCCTGCAGGTGATATCATCGTGATTGGTGATTACCAAAAGCATCTCATGACGATTACCTATTATATCGATGGAACCTATTTTGGTGTTCAAGAAGTTTATTATGGAGATCCAATCACCCCACTTGAAGTGACACCACCACAAGGTAAAGTCTTCTCAGGATGGGATCTCACGTATACGACGATGCCATTTGAACATTTAGTAGCAAATGGATCATTGACTGATCCACAAGCTTCATAAACATTTAAATATCGATGCTACTTTGAAGGATGTTCACCTATGTTTTTCATGAACATCCTTTTTCTTTCATCCAATCATGTGATATATCCCATAAATAAGAAGAATAGACAATACTACCAATAAGTGATTGAAAGAAAGAGTATAGAAGATGAAGTCAAAAACAAGGAGGACTATCACATGAAAAAAAGATTGATATTTGGTTTTGCAGGACTCATGATTGTCAGTATGTTTTTTATTGGAATGAGCGTTAGTGCAGCACCTCTTGATGCTCAAACAGTGCATTCAACGATTCTTGAATTAGATGATTCAGAAGAAGGTTATACCCTAGAAAGCATGTTAACGTATGCTCTCTTGGATGAATATCTTGCTCAAGCCACTTATGCAAAGATCATTGAAGTCTATGGAGAGATTCGACCATTTAGCAAAATTGTCTTAGCAGAACAGACACACATTGATTTATTATTACCTCTATTCGAAACATACGGTATTGAAATTCCGGTTAATGATGCTTCCGATCAAGTGATTGTGCCAGATTCGATTGCATCTGCACTTGCAACAGGTGTTGAAGCAGAAAAAGCTAATCTACTCATGTATGAAACATTCTTAACACAACACGATCTCCCAGAAGATGTTAAAACGGTTTTCGAATTATTACATCAAGCATCTCAAAAACACTTGAATGCATTGTCAAAGGATCGTATCTTCGGTGCAGGATATGATCTAGTTTATCAATGGAGAAAAGCATTTGGACAAGGTGGAAGACAAAATGGAAATTCATCGGGTTCAAACATGAATCAATGCCCAAATAAATAATAAGTTTTTCGATATGATATGAGGATTGCTCATGATTTGAGCAGTCCTTTTTTGTTTAATTTTATACGAAACATATTAAAAATTCCTTACACAAAAATGTGGATAATTCAAAATGACTTATTATCATGTATAATAAGATTACAAAAGGGAGGTTGAACCATGAAGGTGTTTAGACCCTATATCATGTTGATCATCACGATACTGGTCTTTTTTACGTTTTTCTTCGTGCGACGATTTGAACATCTCTTTGTTATTGATCATCCCTATAGTATGAATGAAGGATGGACCTATGATGGTGAAGAGATTGAACTTCCCATCGATTTAAATATCATGAAAAATACACCTTATACGATTGAAACAATACTCAATGAGGATTTTCATGAACCTAAATATGTGATGATACGCACATCGCTTCAAAATATCACAGTTAAACTGGATGATGTTGTGATCTACCAAAAAGAGTATGGGACATCATTACTAGAACCGTATGCATCGATGTGGCATCTCGTGCTGATGCCAAGACATGTGGATGGACAGACCCTTTCCATCACATTCTCATCACCTTATCGTTTGATGTCAGGACAAATCAATGAGATTTTTTATGGTAGTGAAGTGATGCATTATAGTTACCTTGTTCGATCTTATGGGACGCGATTACTTGTTTCACTGTTGGTTTTTGTGATCGGATTAGTGGTTATGATCTCAGATAGTATCTTCTCGAAGAATCAAGATCGTGGGTTTGCTTATGCGGGATTATTTGCTGTCCTATTATCCTTATGGATGTTTGCTGAATCACGAATGATGCAGTTTTTCACGGGAAGTGAACTCTTGATAGGTTCCCTTGCATATCTTGCTCTTCCACTTTTTCCTATTCCCTTGCTCACCTATTTGAGCAAATATGTCTTAAAGCATTATCAAAAGGCTTTAGACGTGATGAAATACATCTTTATAGTCCATTTCTTTTTCGTATGTTTTGTCTATCTCATGGATTGGATGGATTTCTTTCAAACGGTTTTCTATTCACAGTTTTGGTTAGTGACAGCGATTATTTTAGCCATCATCTTATTGATTAGAGATGCAGTCACAAATCACAATCAAGAAGCCATTAAGTTTATCAAAGCGTTTATGGTTCTAGCTATTTTTGCCACATTTGAACTTGTCGGATTCGCTTTAGGAGATTTCCAGAGCACCTCGATTTTCTTATCGATAGGTGTTGCGATATTGATGATCATTTTACTCATCAATTATCTTCGTTATGTGATTGAACGTATGAGATTATCACATGAAAAAGAACTCTATGAGAAACTTGCATATATGGATTACGTGACACAGGGACAAAATCGTCTTGCTTTTGAACGTGACTTAGATGAAATCTTTAAGGATGCGACGAAACGCGAACAATTAAGACTGATTGTCTTCGATTTAGATGGCTTAAAGAGCATCAATGATGTCTATGGACACGTTGAAGGGGATAAAGCGATTAAACAAGCGTTTGATATCATCACCGAAGCTTTTAAAGATAACGGGATGTGTTATCGTATCGGTGGTGATGAGTTTGCGTGCCTATATCAATCTACGGATGAGATGATTTATGAAGAGAAAAAGAAAGCGATTGATGAAAAGACACAAATTTTTGAAGATGCAACACCTTATCACTTTGGATTGTCTTATGGATCTGCATTGGTGAAACAGTTTGATATGAACAGTAAAGATTTGATGCATCTTGCGGATTTAGATATGTATCAGCATAAGAAAAATCGTAAATCCTCAAGTGTTTGAGGATTTATTCTTTCAAGGTGTCTATATGAAAACAAAAGATGTGATCGTATTACCCTATAACCCATCATGGAAAGATTGTTTTGATGATATCAAACGTGAGCTCGATCACGTTTTAAAGTCTTTTGCATTATCAATTGAACATGTAGGAAGCACATCGGTTGCTTTATGTCCTGCAAAACCGATCATTGATATCGATATCATCATCAATCGAGATGACTTTGATGAAGTCAAAAAGAGATTAGAATCTTTTGGATATCATCATGAAGGGAATTTAGGGATCATGGATCGTGAAGCTTTTAAATATGAAGACAGAAGACATTTGATGAAACATCATCTTTATGTATGCCCAAAAGATAGCATGGAATATAAAAGACATCTTGCGTTTAGGGATTATTTAAGAACACATGACGATGAAAGAGACCTCTATGGGAAGTTAAAAATGGAACTTGCAAAGAAGTATCCTCAAGATATTGATCGCTATATTGAAGGAAAAACACCATTCATTTCTTCGATTTATCAAAAAATAGGGTTATAAAGGATGGCATCATGAAACATCTTCCACCAGACCAATTTGAAAAAGCGTATGTTCAACGCGTTTTATTGTTACTTTTGTTTTTTATTTTATTTGCAATTATATCGGTGATCCTATTGATTCCTGACCTCGAAGTTCCATGGATGTTTCCTGTTATGACAGGTGGAATCAGTGCACTCTCTTTATTCTTAGCATGGGTCATTATATTTAAATATCGTCATCGTATGAAAAATCTCTATCAAGAAATCCTAGAACTTGATTTTAAACGGTTTACCGATGGAAAGACACCCTATCTTATCAACTGTTCCATTTATGATCAAGATTACATGGTTTCATCTGGAAGTGAAATCATCTTTAGTGATTAGGGCATCACATGTGATGATCATCACATGAGTTGGAAAAATGCGATATCCTTTGAAGCGAAACTTTTTGAGGATGGATGGAAAGCATCATTATCTTATCTTGATCAGGGAAAAACCTATCAATTAGCCTTCTTTATTGATAATCTTGGTGTTAAGATCATTGAATACTATACGCATATCACCATCAATACGGAAAAACTAAAAATCGCAGAAGAAGAAACGTATCACATGATTCAAAGTGAAATCGTTTGGGGAACCAATCTCTTATTATGGGCTGAACGTATCGGATTCATACTCATGGTTTCAATAACGGGTATCGGTGGCGGAGTTCTTCTCGGTCTTTACATCATGCCGATGGAGTTTGCGATTCTTTTTGCCAATCTTTTTATCATTCCCATCATTCTCATTATTTATCCAAAACGATATAATCATTATCCAAGCTACAGTTATTGGATGAATAAACACATCATCGGATATGCGAAAGGTAAAAAAATCATGGTCATTCCTTTTGAAAAAGTAGAAAGTATGTCTTTTGATGAGAAAAGACTCTATCTCAACTTGAAAGAACAAGATGAACAAGGTGATCCACTGATTGTCTATATTCCACGTGATCAATATCTGATAGATCGATTAAGCGAGCATATGAAACGCTATGAGATTGATTTAACTTTGATTAAATTATAGGAGAAAAAGATGAAAACATATTGTTATGTCTTAACACTTGATCCAAGACTCTATGAAGATCATGCATGGACAGAAGAAGATCATCAAGCCGTTGAACGTCATTTTTTAAGACTAAAAAAAGACTTTGAAGCAGGAAAGCTGATGCATGTTGGTCGCACCGATGATCCGACTCATGGGGGCTTTGGATTGGTCATTTTCAAAGCTATGGATGATGAAGATGCTAATCGTTATATGGAAGAAGACCCCGCGATCATCGGTAAACAGATGAAAGGGAGTTGTTTTCTGTATCGGCCTGTTTTTCATCAGAAATAATACAATAAATCTAAATCTTTAATTTTCACACATCATGATTTAAAATTAATCTTCATTGTTTCAATCCTTGAAAAAGTGTGTTACAATCATCATTACACAAGAAAAAAAAGAGGTATCTTATGTTTCATAAATGGTTTATTCGCATGTTTATCTTAGGTATTCTACTCATGCTTGTGGCATGTCAAGAATCAGTTTCCTTTAGGGTATCATTTGATAGTCAAGGTGGATCAAATGTATCACCCATCACCTATGTCCAAGGTGAAGATTTTAATCTCCCTAATGATCCAACGCGATCAGGTTATTCATTTGATGGATGGTATTTTGATGATGATCTTTTTGAACAACCCCTCACATCAACATCATGGATTGATTTAGAGATCACATCGGATGTGACGCTTTACGCAAAATGGGATATTGTTACATACACCATCACCTATATGCTCGATGGTGGAACCAACAATTCTACCAATCCATCATCCTATACTGTTGTTGATGCTAAGACATTTGAGGAACCCACCAAAGTTGGATACATCTTTGATGGATGGTTTAGTGATCAAGCATTCACAACATCAAAACCATCACTTGTATTAGGTTCAACTGGAAATATCATTCTTTATGCAAAATGGATTCAACAAGAATACATGGTCACATGGAAAAACTATGATGGAACAATCCTTGAAGTTGATTTAGTTTTACATGGTGATACTCCCGAATATAACGGTGCAACTCCAACTCGTCCAGACAGTGAAACAGAAGCCTACACCTTTAAAGGATGGGAACCCAGTGTTTTAGAAGCAACCACCGATGTCATCTATACAGCAACCTTTGATGCTATTCCACTTAATCTTAAAAATCCTTTTGATCCAACGGAACTAAATGAGATCTTTGGATTTGATATTTACGATTTAATGCCATCCTTTACGACATCGGATGTACTTTTACTCGATTACAGTGAAACAGACTTTTATGAAGTCTATCTGGATATCTTTGATTGGAGTGAAGCAGATGCCGATGCATATATCGCATGGCTTGATGAGATGCTCACATGGGATGATGATGAAGAATCATGGGTGTTAGGTAATTATTTTATCTACATTTATGCAGATGATCAAACCTATCCAGGTAAGATTGTCTATGGTATAGGCATTTATGGAGATAAGACTTCAGAAGAAGATCCTAAGACACCTTTTGATTTTACAGAACTAAATGATTTATTTGGATTTGATATTTATCATTTGATACCTACGATCACCTCAGATGATGCCATCATTTTAGACTACAGTGAACCCACTTTCCGGGAAGTCTATCTTGATTTCTTTGATTGGTCTGAAGCAGATGCCGATGCATACATTGAAAGTTTAGATGCGATGCTCCCATGGGATCATGCAGAGGAATCATGGATTGTTGGCAATTATTTCATCTATGTGTACGCCGATGATCAATCCTATCCTGGTGATATTGTCTATGGCATTGGTATCTATGGTACGATCTCAGATGAAGTAGTGATATATTCATCTTGGGCAGATATGATGATTGATTTAAAGATGTATATGAATAACTCAACACTTTCTGATGTTTTACCAGAACTGGAAGGATTATCCTCGATTCAAATCAATCAACTCCCGATTTCAATCTATCAAATTGAAGGTGGATTTGCTCATGCTGATTATGTCGCACGGATTGAAGCATATCTTGATGAACTTGAGAATTTATGTTATGCATATGATCGTGATTGGTCACTTCAACTTGGACAAGAACTCTATACCTTAGAAGTGACAGAAGATTTAGGATATGCAGTCTATCTCAATGCAAATGGAACAACGGCATCAGTTAACTTCTGGTCTTATGATCCGACGATTGAACAAATCTCTTTAAATCCTTTATCACCACGACAATCCATTAACGCTTATGAACTATTCACATACCAACAATCAGGTCTTCCTTCAGAAGGAACCTTTGATGTCCTTGTCATACCGGTTGAGATCAGTGGAACGCCTTTCCCAAGCGATTATCAGACAAAATTAAATCTTGTCTTCAATGGAACAACGGCATCAACAGGATGGGAAAGTGTATCTTCATTCTATCAAAAGAGTAGTTATGGTTTACTCGATATGAATTTCGTGATTGCACCAAAACATACGACAACAAACACCAAAACATATTACGAAAATTATGATGATGAAGGTGATCAATACGCGATCAAAGAAGCGTTATTAGCACTTGATCCCACCATCAATTTTGCGAATTATGATTCAAATAACGATGGTCATATCGATTCAGTGATTTTCATTTATTCAGAAAATTATAATTATGAAGTCAATCCCTGGTGGGCATGGGTCTATGCAGCACAGTTTGGTGAAGCGACAGGCACGACACTTGATGGAAAAGCCTTTGAGTATTACATGTGGGCAAGTTATTACTTCTTAGAGGATAATCTACCAGGAAGTAACCCCGCAGCAAATGCAGAAACCTATATCCATGAGCTTGGTCATTTGATGGGATTGATCGACTATTATTCATTCACCTATGATTACGGTCCTCTTGGAGGATTTGATATGATGGACTATAATGCTGGCGATCATGGACCTGCATCAAAACTACTCCTCGGATGGTTACAACCGATGGTCGCAATCCAAGGCAGCTATCAAGTCTCATTAGAATCCTATTCGATGGATACAGATGGTTTAGGAAGTGCCATTGTGATTCCATATCGTTCAACTGATTTTGACGATGGCAATGCATTTGATGAGTTCTTAATCATCATGTTCTACACCCCTGAAGGTCTTTATGATGCTCATCAAGATGCAGACTATGTTCCTGATGATGCAGGACTCATCATCTATCATGTGGATGCAAGACTATACCCAGGTGCAGGATTTTGGGATGGTTATTTTATGTATAACAATGATGGTGATTCTGATTTCTTTGTTGAAGTGTTAGAAGTTGATAACAATGGATCGATGCCAGGAAGCCAACCCTTTCACTTCCTTGATATGCTACGTAACAGCTCCGTATCTTTTAATTCTTATATGTGGCATCAAGGTGGATCAATCAATGTATCGATCGCATTAAGTGATGTGATCCTACCAACTGATGATATAGTCACTTTTGTTTTAACTGTCAATTAGTATATTTATAAGATGAAGAGCGCTCTTCATCTTTTTTTATGGCATATTTTGGATTAAAATAGAAGAAAGAAACGTGGTGATCTTATGAATCAACGTATAAAAATCGTGCTGAAGGCATTAATGATAGCTGGGTGTGGTTTATTTTTGGTTGCTTTGTACTGGTTGATCTATGTTGGACTCACTTTACTGTTAGAAGAATTGATTGCTCAAGGTGATCCCCAAGTGATCAGGCAAGATGTTCTTCGCAATAGTTTGGCCCTTGTTGTTGGAGTGATGACCATTGAATTGATGCGTACAAGACTCCATGACATCATTAAAGCTATCATTGTTCTAGCGGGACTTACCGTATTCTTGATGGCGTTAGTTTTACATTTTTACCAGATGATGAATATTGCTATCGTCTTGACTGTGATCGTCTGTGGCATTATCATCTTGATGATCATCAAACAGCGTAAACCTTGGTTTTATTACTATGCAGTCGTTCTAGCTGTGATCATTTCTTATCTTTATGCATGGCCGAGATAATTTAATTTTTTAAGGAGAAAGAAAGATGAACTATCAAATTGAATCGTATCCCCAAGACAAAAGCTATCATGAAGTCTTTCATGAGGTGGTCCAATTTGTCAATCGTTTAAATGAGAAACACGAATTTTTATATTATCACTGGAGCCGATGGGAATGGATGTTTGCTCTCGATAATTTTAGTGCTGATGTGCTTAGTCAGATCAAATTATTTAGAAATGAAAAGCATGAGATTTGTGGCATGCTCGCATTTGAAGAAGCACCAGGTGTTTGGTTTGCTATCTATGATGAAGATCTCAAACTCAAACAGATGATGGCCAATGAATTGATCAATCATCTTAAAGGAGATGTCATCATCCCTAAAGATCAGGATTGGGTAGAAATCCTCAAAAAACATGGGTATGAGAAGATGGATTGGATCGATCCAGTGGCACGATTTGCAAAACCCGTTGAAAACATCCCTACATGTGAGGGTTACACGTTTAAATCACTTGAAGAAGATTATAACCTTGATGAGATCCATCATGCATTATGGAAAGGATTCAATCATGGAGATCATGTGATCTATAATGATCAGATTCGACAAGAACGATTACACATGACATCATCACCTCACTTTAAAAAGCGTTATGTATGGGTTGCTATCAAGGATGGTCATTATGTTTCTTATGCAGGGATTTGGTATATGAAGGGTAATAAGATTGCAGATATTGAACCGGTAGCAACCGTACCTGAACATCGCAGAAAAGGATTAGCAGGTGCGTGTATTCTTCATGCCATGAATGAAGCTAAAAAAGATGGTGCTGAAGAGTTTTATGTGGGATCAACCCAAAAGTTTTATTATGATTTAGGATTTGAACCCTACCAAGAAGGTTATCGTTATACGAAAAAAAGTGATTCGTTAAGAATCGCTTTTTGTTTAAAATAACTCATCTAATAAGAGATAATAATCCAGTTTGTTTTCATCAACTTCAAGATGTAGTTGATCAAAGAGTAAACGTGTCGATTCATCTTGATTGGTTTGATAGAGAAGAGATCGATAAGCCAGTGCAAGATCCTGATAGCGATCAGCAAATCCCATGCGTCCAATATCGATCAAACCTACGTCTTTTTGATGATCAAAGATGATGTTTTCAAAGGTGAGATCGCCATGAGAAAATACAAGCTCTTCCTTAGGTTTATGAGCTTTTAAATAGTTCAAAAGATCGATAGGAGAAGAAAATCGCCCTTTTTGAATATCCATATCCCATGTTGTCATATCAACACATCCATGAGCGACATGATCTTCGGCTTGTCTTAACCTAACATTTAATGTTTGATCAAGCATCTGATCAGAAATAGGTATTGACCACAGTCTTTTAAGAACATCGGTGAGGATAGCGATTTGATCATGTGCTGATATATCAGATAGCATATGACCTTTCCACCTTTTGATCAAGATAGTGATCGATTGGTGAGAGATTATTTTTGCACAGAGTGGTGCAAGAAACGACATATGAGATAGATGTTCATAATTCCAAAGTTCGTTCAATGATTCTTGATCATGTGGCATGATTTTAATCACATGATGAGCTGAAAGATAAACAGAAGCTTCTGTCATGCCTTCTTGATCTTTTGTCCACACTTGATCTTTAAGGAGATCTTGAATATCTTTTGGAAATTGTTTGATGATATCTGTTATCGATGATTTTTTCATGATAAGGATGCCAAGAAGGTTATATAATCCGTAACCGTTGAAGGATCTTCTTCCATCGGTACATGACCTAAATCGGGATAGATGATGATCTGTTCTTCGGTTAATGATAATGCTTCAACGAAACTATCTACCGTTTCTACAGGAATCCACTCATCCTTTTCACCCCATAAGATAAGTGTAGGCACCTCTATGGATTCAAGACGATCTTGATACTTAAATTCAGGTTCAGATTCCTGTTTTACTTGTAAAATCCACGTTCTTGAGTTTTCTCGTCTTAATAGATCAAAATAACGTTCAAAGATTTCTTCATCAAGCATCTCTTTGTTTCCATAAGCTGTTTTAAGGATGCTTCGTACCAAAAATTTGGGCGTCATTTGACTGATGATGCCTGCAAAAAAATCAGTGGTCAGAAAAGAGGGAACGCGCTGTTGTTCATTTTGTCCTAAAGACGCAGGAACTGCATCAATTAAAGTAAGCGATAAAACACGCTCTGGATATTCGCTTGCGATATACCATGATACTGCTCCACCTAATGAGTTTCCACCGACATGAAAGGTATCAACATCAAGTTCATCAAGTAATGTAATAATCATCTCACCGCTACGTCTGTAGGAGGTCAGTTCATCTTCAAATCCACCCGTTAATCCAAAATAGGGAAGATCCGGTAAGATGACACGATAACCATGTTCAACAAGTGTTTCTGCCCATGGTAAAAATGTATGAGATGATGAGAATGCGCCATGAATCAATACTAAAACAGGATCACCTATGTCTCCTAAATCTTGATAATGAACATGAATCGATAAGGGTTCATTGTCTAGAGAAATGATATCGAGTTCGACTTTGTTGGAATACTCGCCGAAATAGAGATCCTCAAGATAATCTTGTGGGCGATCAGGTGTATAAAAAACAAAAAAAGTGATAACAAGTAAAGATACTATGATTAAAATGACGATTTTAATGAACCGTTTCATCAGTTGACCTCACAAGAGATAAGAACTATTTATGTGTGATGAGATAGGGATGTCCCTTATCATCATAAGTGATCCATTCACCAACGGGTTTGCCTCCTAAAAAATAACCAGAACGCTTGATGGTACCATCCACTCGGTACCACTCCCAGTAACCCTCAGGTTCACCGTCAACCATTTTTCCTTTTGACCAGATGGTTTTTCCATTTGCGTGGTATTTAATCGTATAACCATCAATCACTTTGCATAATTTCATCTGAATGCCTTTTTTTGGTTTAAGATCACAGGATTGATTATCCATATTACCATTCCTCATCATATTCATCATCTTTATTATACACGATAGGCTTCAATCCTTAAAACGAGGATGCATGATATAATAAGGTTAAGTGGAGGTGGACGATGAAACGTGTTTGTGTTATTGGAGGATCAGTCATTGATCTTTTCTTATACCCACATCAACACATGAATTTAAGAGATTCGAATCCGGGTTATATGAAACGATCCCTTGGTGGAGTAGGACGAAACATCGCTGAGAATTTAAGTCGTTTGGGCATAGATACAACATTGATTACACCTCTTGGACAAGACAATCACCGCGTGATGATTGAACGCCAAGCCCATGACATTGGATTAAAGTTATGCCCAATCGAGATCAAAGAAACACCGCTTTATGTGTCTGTTATTGATGAAAAAGGTGAAGATTTGATTGGTGTTGCTTTAATGGATGAGATTGCTGCAATGAGTATCGAATCCATAATGGTGTATCAAAAGATCTTAGATCATGCTGATTTAATTGTTTTAGATACAAACCTATCTGAAGATGTATTAACCGCTTTACTTGCTTTATATGGACATAAGAGTTATGTGGATGCAATCTCAGGACAAAAAGCGATTCGCTTAAAACATGTTCTATCACATATCCATACGCTCAAAATGAATACGATTGAAGCATCAACTCTAGCAGGTTTTAAAGATGATTTGCATGCAGATCTTGATCAATTAGGCAATTATTTCATCGAGCAAGGTACAAAAGAGGTTTTCATCACTTTAGGCGATAAAGGTGTCTATTATGCAAATAAGGATATGGCAGAGATGAGGTCATCGGTTAAAGTGGATGTCATCAATTCAACGGGTGCCGGAGATGCCTTTTTTGCTGGGGTTATCTTTGCAAAAATCCATGGATATGACCCGATCAGTTATGGGATTGCTAACGCATGTTTGAATCTGAAAGATGCACATGCGGTGTGTGATACATTATCAAAAGAAAAATTAATCGATACAGTAAAGGAGCTAAACTTATGAATCCACTCATTCAAATTCATCCCGATGTTGAAAAAGCATTACGATTAAAGAAACCTATCGTTGCATTAGAGTCCACGATTATTTCTCACGGTATGCCTTATCCAGACAATGTGAGTATGGCCTTAGAAGTTGAACGTATTATCAAAGAAGAAGGTGCAGTCCCCGCAACGATTGCTATCGTCAATGGGATTGTTAAAGTTGGTTTAACCAAAGAAGAAGTTGAATATCTTGCCAAAGCTAAGCATGTCTTTAAAGTTGGAAAACGCGATTTTGGATATGTCGTTTCACAAAAACAAACAGGCGCAACCACGGTCTCAGGCACTTCACTTGTCGCAAGTCTTGCAGGTATTCATGTGTTTGCAACCGGAGGTATCGGTGGCGTGCATCGTGGTGCACAAGAAACCTTTGATATTTCACGTGATTTAGAAGAACTCGCATCCTTACCAATTGCCGTTGTTTGTGCAGGCGCAAAATCAATTCTTGACCTTGGTTTAACCTTAGAATATCTTGAAACCAAAGGTGTTGAAGTGATTGGTTATCAGACCGATCAACTCCCTGCCTTCTATTCACGTTCAAGTGGCTACAAAGTCAATTACCGCCTTGATACAGCAAAAGATATCGCCAATCTTCTAAAAACAAAATGGTCACTTGGTTTAACAGGTGGAGCGGTGATTGCAAATCCCATTCCAGAAGCTTTTAGCATGGATCATCAAGTGATTGATCAAGCGATTGAAAAAGCGCTTCAAGAAGCCGAAGAAAAGGGTGTGAAGGGACAGGATGTTACACCATTTTTACTTTCAAAAATTAAAGATATCACCGGTGGTGATTCTTTAGTCTCAAATATAGAACTCGTCTATAACAATGCACGATTAGCTGCACACATTGCTAAACATTTAGTTGAAAAAACAAGTGTTGAGTTATAATGAAGTAAACATCACCACAAAGGTAAACCCATGAAAATCAGTCATTCACATTCAAAAGGCAATTTGTTACATGTTTTAAAAGTCACGAATAGAAACCGTAAAAAAAGTGAGCCAAGAACATTAATTGCGAGTAATAGTTCACTGATTATCGGTATCATTATTCTTATCAGTATTATAATATTTTTGATTTTGGTGGCAAGATAAAAAAAGTGCAGAACACAATCTGCACTTTTTCATATCCTTGGTTGTATAAGCATTCCACTACGATCCCAAACGAGCATAAACTCGGCTAAAGAACCTTTAATGGTATAACGCATCCAACTCACTGCTGGATCATTAACGATGATTTCAACATCTCCGTTATCATGAATGTCATAACCTACAACAACAATCACATGACCCGATGAATAGGTCAGTGGCCCAAATTTACCATCAGGTGAAATCCCTTTGGATACACCAACGATGAGCGGACCATAATGATCGATCACGTGTAAAAGCATATCTTCACTCTTGAATTCAAGTTCATAGAGATTGATATCAAATTGCGTGGCTCCGATATCATTTTTCGTTGTTCCAAAGCGCTCAGTGCCCTGACGAATCAATACAGAATAGTATTCTTGAGGAACATCAAGATGATTCATTTTCCCATAGTATTGTAACATCATCGATATTGATGTTGCCCAACAGATATTACTCCATAGACCAGGATCTTTCGTATCTGCTTGCTTGAGTTGGGGAACATCGTATAAGACATGTTGTCTTAATGAGTTCCTGTCATAAGTTACAAATACATCCGTAATCGGTTGAAGAGAAACGAATGTTACTTCAGGACTAGAGATGGAATCATCATCTCTTGTTAATTTGATTTGATATTGAATCTGGTAAACATGATCGCCATAGAATGTTGTGATGGAAGGTGGAAGATTGTTTCCACCATACCCCCAAATGCCATGAGATATCCAGTCTGTCCAACCTGATGAACTTAAATAACGCGTGAAAAACTCAGTTTTAGCTTGGGTGGATGTGATCGATCCCCACATGAGATTGATACGCTTAATCGCATGCTCACTCATTAAGATCGGTGATGTATAATAACCTTCCAACTCATTTCCTGGTAACAGGATACGATGATTGCGATAGACGATCCGATCAAAGGTCCCCTTGGTTAATCCTTCATTCTCATCAACATGGACGAGTGATTGAAGATCAAAAGAATCACTCATTATCTGTTGATCACTTAGTTCTGTCGATTGATCTTCTTTTCCATAAACAATATAGGAATATTGGATTTCATGTTCATATTCACCAGCAATGACATGTGCAGTGAGTATCACTTTAGTTGTTTGAAGTGGACGATGAAAGATACCTTCTTCACTGAGTATTTCAGGATGTGAAGAAGTCCAGGTCATCGAGGCAAGTCCTAAGATCTCAGAAGGAAGAACAAGTGAATCAAAAATAACGTCGATACCATGTTGAAGAACCAATTTTTTTTCGACTGTATTCATGAATGTGGTAGGATCAAATCCCTCAACAGGTATGATGAATTCTTTTGACATATGCGAATCTCCTTTAGTGATCGTGGCTGTGAGTGTGACCTCTACAACGCCAATCGGTTTTTGATACTGACCAGATGAACTGATAACATCAGGATGTGAAGATGTCCACGTAATATCTGATGTGAAATAACCTCTAGATGGTAGAATCAAATGATTCATAGGACTTGGAAGGGTAAGACTTAACATGAGGTGATCTTTTAAAACCTTCTCATCATCGGACATAGGGTTTGCATAAACGACAAATGTTTTTGTTAGCTCAATATCTTCGTAGCGGACACTTGCGGTTAAAACAACATCCTCACCATCGATTGGTGCATAATAAACGCCTTGTTTACTGATAATGTGAGGTGCTGAGGATGACCAAACGATTGCAGAACCTAAGTCACCCCATTTTGGAAGGTTGATATCTTGAGATGTTTCTATCGGTATTTCAATCGAAGCTAAATCAATTTCTGCAATCTCGAGTGATGTCCAAGGTTGACCTTTAACGGTGATCTCAAATGATTTTGTCTTCATCTCACCTTGAAAGGTATAATGACACGTGAGTGTAATGGTTTGATCGACTAAAACACGTGAGATGATACCTTGTGAACTGATGATATCTTCATCAGATGATGTCCATGTTAAAGCAGTATCATGAAACATCGATGGAAAATCGATGTTTCATTGATGACTGCTGGAAGATTCAGCTCAAGATCAATGATATCTAGAAGAGGTGTATTTTCTTTTTGACATCCAAATAATAGTAAAAGTGTTATGAATAGAATGATGAATTTTCTCATGATGAATGACCTCACATCTCCATAATACCGATGTGAGCATATGTTGTCTAGTCAAGACCTAAAAAAATAATATGATGTCTTTTCATCGACACTGATTTATGCGATAATACAAGAGGATATGAAGGAGGACACGCTATGTCATGCGTCTTTTGTACTCACATTCAACCTGAACAAAAGCTCTATGAATCACGCTACTTTTTTGTTGTTTTCGATATTGCACCTATTCAAGAGGGTCATCTACTCGTCATCTCAAAAGCACACCGCATGAATTATCGTGAGCTCAATGAAGAAGAAATCATAGACCTAAACAAGCTTATCAATCAACTCATTGTACTTTATGAGGATCGTTATCATGTCGGTGTATCGGTGATCATGAATAATGGTAAACAGATGGATGATAACCTGCATTTTCACGTCCACATCCTCCCGCGTTATCAAGATGATGCATTTTGGGATCATGTAGAACCCAAACACCATTCATTTGACCTTGAGGACTTGAAGCATTCTCTAAACAATAAAAAAATGTGACACCTAGGGGTATCACAATTTTTCGCTTTAGTCCTTGACGTATTCTAAAATGTCACCAGGTTGACACTGCAAGACTTCACAAATGGCTTCTAATGTCGAAAATCGAATGGCTTTGACTTTACCGGTTTTTAGATTGGATAGATTCACAATACTGATATCAATTTTTTCTGCAAGTTCTGAGAGTTGCATCTTTCGATCAGCAAGCATGCGATCGAGTCGTATAATCATGCTCATGATTTACACCGTCTCATCATAAGAAGTTTGTAAGGTTGCACCATATTCAAAGATTTTTGCTAGAATGTATAAAATCATACCAATCCATAAGTAGTTTGCATTAATACTGAAATCAAGATTAATCTCTGGAGATGTAATGACATCGACCATTTGAGAGAAGAAAATGAATTCGAAGATAGGAATAATGATGGTTGCTGCCATGAAGATGAAACCATTGATTCGTAATGCTCGGTAGCAAATCTCATTAAAAGGATGACCTTTTAGAAGCTGACCGACAATCTTTTTGAAGTAAAATGTGACAACGATACTAAGTGCACTATAAGCCATCAACATTAGACCACCTGACCAAGCTAATGTCTTTAATGTGACATCTCCACCTTCAACTGGAAAAGATAGCTGTACTGATTGCGAGATGTTTGTTTGGAGATACCCAGCAAAGTTGTCTACCGAAAATGATAAGAAATCATGCGAAATGATCAGTCCGAAGATAAGTGCGCTGACCCCGATAACAAAGAGGATAATGGAGAAGATCCAAATGATACTAACCCCTAAGTGAAGAATTTGAACCATTGTTTTATAGTTTTTGTTTGTTTGTGTTTGCATAAGTAACACCCCTTTCATGCTCAAGTATAGCACAGTGAATTTCATATGTCAATAAAAAATTAACGATAAACGATAAAAATATAATGAAATATAAAAAAACGACAAAACAATCTGTTGCAACACATTTGAAAGAGGTATAAGAAGATGAAACACGTAGTATTAAAGATTTCGATAGTATTTGCTGTGGCTATCGGATTACTTGGATTACCTTTAGTTGCTGGATATATCGCACATGCATTTCCAGCGAATAGCCTTGATCCCAATGGGGTTTTTTGGTGGATTAGTGTGCATCATATCGCACAAGCCATCTTATTTGTCCCTTTCTTTTTCCTGGTGAAACATCTAGCAAAAGAGACGAATTTTAAATTGGGATTAGGTGATGTTAAAAAAGGAAGACGATATGTCATTCGCTTTACTCTGTTCTTTATCATCTATACAATTATTGGTTTTGGTATAGCTCTGATGACGAAAAAGTTAAATACGTACTCATTTCCAATCAATACAAGAAATGTATTAGGATATTTAGGTTTTCAGTTATTTCTCTCAGGTCCATCAGAAGAATTAATCTTTCGTGCGTTTGGTATCACGGTTATAGCACTTGTACTACCCAAGCGATTATTGAAGGGAAAACTTAGTGTAGCCAATTTGATCATCGCAACCATCTTTGGCCTAGCTCATGTTGGCATATTCTTTTCTCCCTTCCGATTATCATATAGTTTAACACAAGTTGGGTATGCATTCGTCTTAGGTTTAATCTATGGCGATTGTTATGAAAAAACAGAAAGTGTTCTCTATCCGATGATGATTCATAGTATCTCTAATGTCATCGCGGTTGCAACCACAATGATCTTTACTGTCTTATTATAGATATAGTTTTCGAACAATGATGAAGTCACTATCTACTCAAGTTTTCTACACATCGACTCACACATAAGAATTGCACATCAAACCTTACGTTGCATGATCATTCAAAAAGAACTATAATGTAACTGGAATGCTAAGAAAAGAGATGATTTCACATGAAAATTGCCTTACATTTATACGCCCTTCGTAATCATATCAAGAAAGAAGAAGACATGATCAATACCCTTCACGCAATTAAGGCGATGGGTTATGATGCAATTCATGTATCGGGAATCCCCGACTGGAAAGAAGAACGTCTCTTACTTCTTAAAAAAACATGTGAAGAACTTAATTTAGAAATTGTGGGTACCCATGTTCGTGCTTTTCAAGCAAATGGATCCTTATCATCAATAATCAAGAATCATCAATTGCTTGATACACACTATATCGGAATAGGATCTATGCCTGAGAGTTACGATCGAAGAAATCTAACCCATTATCAAGATTTTATCTTACAATGCAATAAAATGGCAAAGGAACTTGAAACTCACCATTTAACACTCACGTATCATCATCATGCATTTGAATTTTGCAAAATGAATGGATTATACCCCATCGATATTATCATGCAAAACATGATGACATCACCCATGAAACTAGAAGTTGATATCTATTGGCTTCAATACGCAGGAATCAACCCTCTTGAATTTATTCAAAAATATCAACACCATATTGCGATGATACATCTAAAAGATATGAGAATTGCCATCGTTGATCATTGGAATACTGCACAACAATTTTGTGCTATTGGAGATGGCAACATCGCGTATCGCCGCATCATCCCACAATTACGAACATTACCAATCGAGTGGTTGATTATCGGTCAGGATGAATTTTATGGTGCAGATCCATGGGAAGAACTCCACAAGAGTCTCTATATGGTTAAAGGATTGATTTAAACGTTTCACTTAATGTAATAAGTATAGACAAGAGTGGTGTCAAAAAAGCAAATAAAATGACGAAAAAGGGGCGAAATATCGCCTTTTTAACTATAGTTAAAGGTCTAATTTTTAGTGAAACGTTTAACAAAATGAGTTAATTTCATTGACAACAACTTTTTCATTTGATAAAATCAAGATATAAAGAAAGCGATTACATCGCAAAATGAAAAAGGAGAAGAAATGAAATGAAAAAAGTGTTTATCTTAATCACTGTTCTCTTCATAGGGCTCGGTCTTGTAGCCTGCACCACAGAAGAAACTCCTGTGGAAGATGCATCACCCACTATTTCAGGTGTTGCAGCAGCATCAATCAAGATTGGTGAAGCATTTGACCCATATGCAGGGGTAACAGCAAATGACGCAGAAGATGGCAACTTAACGGATGAAATCTCAGTTCAAGGTTTTGTCGATAACACCGAACAAGGTACATACACACTAACATATGTCGTTATGGATAGTGCGAAGAATGTGACACGTGTCAATCGTACTGTTACCGTAACTGTTGGTGAAGCACCTGTATTTGCAGGTGTTGGTAATGTGACAGTAACATTTGAACAACCCTTCAATCCACGCCAAGGTGTTTCTGTTACAGACGTTGAGGATGGCAATCTCACCGCGTTCTTCACAGTTACTGGTTCTGTCAATGTTTCATTAGTAGGTACATACACATTGACATATTCTGTCACCGATAGCGCAGGCAATACAACAACTGCAACTCGTGTTGTAACAGTAGCATATGGTGATAAGGTTGTTGTGACCTTTACTTCTTGGAACTTAGGTACTCCTGAACAAAATAACTTACTCAGAAGACGTATCAATGCATTCAACGAAGAAAGTGAAACCATTGAAATTGAAATTATGGAATACACAGGTTCTTATGATGAATTCCTTGCGACTCAAGCAGCTGCAGGTACATTCCCTGATGTATTTATTTCTGGTAACATTCCTGATCATATCATGAAAGGTTATGCAGGAGAATTAACATCTGCAGCAGCAGCTGACCCTGAATGGTTGAATATTCCAGTTGCACTCAGAGATTCTATTACGTATAATGGTCGTGTTTATGCAGTTCCTGCAGCTCTTCACTATTTAGGTTATTTTGCAAACCTCGATTTAATTGAAGACTCTGGCGTTTTAACTGATTTCACGGAACTCGGTTATACATATGCTGAATGGATTGAAGCTGTTGAAGAAGCTACAGATAGCACCAAATTAGATGGCACATCAACTGCTGGTATGAATCACCCAGCTGAAATGTTCAACTGGCTACCTGCCGTTCTTGATGATGCAGCAACAACGCCACTTGGAATTGGTCATGCTGGTATTGTCAATGGCGAATTCAAGTACAACAGCCAAGCTGTTAAAGATGCACTAGCACAAGCTAAGGCAATCATGGATAACTTCTGGGGCTTTGAAGCATGGTCCGATGTTGATCCTGATGGCGATGGTCCTCTCTTATCACCACGCGTTGCACGTTACGGCTCTGACTGGTGGGCATCCTTTAATAAAGGTCAAGTTGCATTCCAATGGGATGGAACATGGGGTTCACAAGGCATGAAAGATAATGCAACAACTGCTGGTTTTGATGTTCAATTTATCGGTGTTCCAGGAAATAAAGTTGTCGGTGTTACTGACTACTATGCAATCTCTAAGACCACAGAAGATTTAGATGCAGCGTATGAAGTTGCGAAATGGTTAACTTTTGGTACTGATGGATTAAACGCTATGTTTGACATCATTGAAAATACCGTTCCAGGTGCAGGTGAAGTTTCATTATCAGTTTCTGGATTACCCATTAGCACCGTTCAAAGCATCGTTGATGTATGGTTTGAAAATTACCCAGTTGCTGGCGTTCAAGAAATTTTTGAAGCAGCTGCTGCAGGAACTGTAGAAGTTCTCGTTGAAGGTAATAAATTCGTTCCAGGTTTCATCACAGCAAGATATACCTATAATACAGGTATTGATGCCCTCATTTCTCGTCCAAACAACGCCCCAGGTTCAACCCTCTCCATTGGCGACTTGTTATGGGATGCACAATTTGGTAAACTGGTATATGCAGATCACATGACACAAGAATTAGAAACTTTGATTAACTATGAATTGCTTAAAGCTCAACTCGCGCTTGAAGCAGCAATGAACGCAGATTAATTCGGAGGATGAATATGGTAGCACATCGCATACTTAAGAAAACCGTGATTGGGATCATCGGTTCAATTGTAGGTGTGGTTGCTCTGCTATTCATATTATCGAAATTTATCCACGTAAATGTAGATAGTATGGGGGGTAACACCGTTTACCCCCCATATCCTTTCATTCAACCTCTTTCACAAGAGGGTTTTGTTCAGCGTATCCTGGTTGACGATTGGATCAATGGTCAACTTGGATTTGACGTTGTTGATGACTACAAAGGATATGGCAATAGAGTGCTCCATTGGCATGAAGAAGATGAAGAGGTCTTGACGATAACATTTGAAGTCGAACAGGCAGGCGACTATTTTTTAGCGTTTGATTACTTATCAGATGATCAGTCTGTCAAACCTGATGAAATCACCCTTGTCGTCAATGGAAATTCTCATCCTGATTTTGTCAATATTCGTTTGTGGACATTATGGACAACAACGGATGAAGAACCAACGTATGACATTTATCGCAATCAAGTCTATCAAAAGAATGAACCATTATCCCTTTGGTCTACGACCATACTAAGGGATCAACTTGCTTTAAAACCAGAACCTTTAGTTTTTTCTTTGATTGAAGGCATCAATTCAATTGAAATCACAAAAGAACAAGGTGAGTTTTATCTTGGTGATCTTCATCTTTATCAACGACAAGCGATAATGGATTATGATGCCTATCTAGAGCAATACCCAACAGCGGATAAGCATGATCACATGATTATACTAGAAGCTGAAAATTATACGCACAAAAACAGTGTGTCGATTTTACCAGAAATGGAAAAATCACCCAGTGTGTCTCCTTTTCAAAGCGACTTAAACCATCTTAACATGATCGGTTATACGTTCTTTGAAGTTGGACAACGCTTATCGTATTATTTAAATATTGAAGAATCTGGGTATTATCACATCACCCTTAAATATAAAAATGCGATGTATGATAATCGAAACAGTTATCGAAACATCTATATCAATGGCTCTATCCCCTTTGAAGAATTAAGAAATTACGCGTTTACATATCAAAATCAATGGACTTATGAAACCCTTCATCGTGGAGATGAACCTTTTTGGTTTTATTTTGAAGAAGGTCTTCATGAAATTACGCTTGAAGCTGATGCAAGTGCCTTTTATGAGGATTATCAAATCGTTCAACGCATTATGGATGAAATTGGTGAGTATAGCATCCGATTAAAGAAACTCACAGGTGGCGAAACTGATCGCAATCGTGAATGGAACATCGCACTCTTTATTCCTGAGACACAAACCTTGTTTGATGGTTGGTATGACGATCTGTCAATTGTCTATGAACATCTCAAGGTGATGAAATCAAATCCACGAAAATCCAATGAGCTCTTGAAGTATATGGAAAATGCATTAGACAAATTGGATATTTTACGTAAAGACATTAACAAAATTCCACATCGCACAAATTTACTTTCAACCGGATCAAACTCACTTGCACAATTGCTCGCACTGATCAACGCACAAATTGTTGACCAACCCATTGCACTCGATCAAATCATTATACATGGCGATGAAGCTAAACTTCCGCGTGAACGTGCGTTCTTTTTAAAAAGATGGATTGCAGGTTTTCAAATTTATCAAGCAGCAAGTTCATTTCAATCAGTTGAAGATGCCGACATCGAGGTTTGGGTGAACCGTTCAAGATATTACATCAGCATGATGCAACAGATGACAGATGCTACGTTTACGAAGGACACCGGGATTAAAGTTCGTTATTCTGTCATGCCCAATGAACAAAAATTGATTTTAGCCAATGCAGCAAACACACAACCCGATATGGCACTCGGTATTTCAGCATGGCTTCCTTATGAGCTTGGACTTCGCGGTGCAGCGGCTGATATGAGACAGTTTGATGGCTTTGAAGAAACGATTGCACAGTTTATGCCTGGATCATTTTTAAATATGATCCATGATGGTATGGTTTTTGGTTTACCGGAAACACAGGATTTTAATATAACATTTTATCGTGAAGACGTGATGGAAGCACTAAACATTGATGTTCCTAATACCTACGATGAACTAATAGGTATTCTATCCACGTTACAACGTTATGGAATGAACTATTATTTACCATTATCTCAAGAAAGTTCACTCAAAGGATTTAATGCAACTGCACCTTTTATCTTTCAACAAGGCATCGATCTATACAGTCAAGATGGTTTTGATGTTACCATCGATACCGAAGCTGCACTTCGCGGGATAAACATGATGGTCAATCTCTATACACTCTACAGCTTACCTTTGCAGGTTCCTAATTTTTACAACGATTTTAGAGATACAACGATTCCCATCGGTGTCAGTGGATTTAATACCTACGTCCAACTCACCTTTGCAGCACCTGAAATTGCGAACAAATGGAACATTGCATTAGCTCCTGGTTTTGATGATGGAACTGGACATATTAGAAGAGATAATGTCGGTGCAGCACAAGCAAGCGTCATCTTTAATAAGAGCGATCGACAAGAAGAAGCATGGCGTTTATTGCAATGGTGGATGAGTGCAGCAACACAAACGGATTTCATCTATAATCTATTAGTAACCTATGGCGATGGTTTCTTATGGAATTCTGCAAATATTGAAGCGTTTAGCACATTGCCTATTCCACAAGCCCATATTGATACCATTCTAGAACAATGGGAATATTTACATGAAGTGCCTAAAGTTCCAGGAGGTTATAAGCTCGAACGTGAATTATCCAATGTTTGGAATCGTGTAGTTTTTGATGGTATTGATGTGAGAAGTGCCGTTGATGATGCGAAAATACTAATCACACGTGAACTCGAACGTAAGTATATCGAGTTTGGTTATATGGACAAACAGGGTAATCCCATAAAGCCCTATGTCATCACAACCATCGATGATGTGAGAGCTTGGATGGAGGAGGAATCCTGAGATGATGGCAAAAACGAAGATTAACCAAGGAATAAAAAAAGTTGGGTCTAAGCTATCCGATAGTATGACTAAAACCATTCATTTTTTAGAAGATAAAAACCGGACGACGTATATCTTTTTAGCACCTTATGTCTTGCTTTTCTTCACGTTTATCGTCGTTCCTGTTTTTCTTGCGTTTATTTTAAGTTTTACCTATTTCAATGGTATACAGTTTCCTACCTTCAATGGATTTAATAATTATCTTTACATCTTAACTGAAGATGATGTTTTTATGAAAACCATTCTACCGAACACCCTTCTTTTCAGTTTTATTGTGGGACCAGGTGGATACATATTAAGCTTTTTATTAGCGTGGATGCTTTCCCAAGTGACACCCAAGATGCGCACAGTGCTTGCTCTGATTATCTATTCACCCTCTATGACTGCCGGGATTGCGATTGCCGTGGTATGGAAAATCATGTTCTCAGGTGATGAGCAAGGCATTATCAATTCATGGTTACTTAGACTTTCTCTTCTCAATGAACCACTGCAGTTTCTTCAAAATCCCGATTATTTAATGCCAATTATGATTTTAGTTTCCTTATGGGGTTCGATGGGTGTCGGTTTCTTGGCTATTTTAGCAGGGTTATTAAACGTGAATAAAGAACTCTATGAAGCAGCCTATATTGATGGGATGAGAAACAGACTTCAAGAAATCTTTTACATCACGATTCCTGCGATTAAAAAGCAAATGATGTTTTCTGCGGTCATGAGTATTGTGGGGACATTCTCTGCAGGTGCGATTGGTGTTGCACTCTCAGGATCGAATCCTACACCTCAAAACGCTGGTCAAATGATTATTAATCATATTGAGGATTATGGAATCTTGCGATCTGAGATGGGAGTTGCTGCTGCATTATCAGTGATCTTGCTTCTCATCATTTTAGCGTTTAGTACATTCTTTTCACGGATTCTCAAAGAAGACGATTAAGGAGGGAAAACGATGATTGGTGTAAATTTCAATCCACAACATTATCATAAATCACAAAATAAACTTTACGCTTTCCTATTCCCGTTTGCGATTTTTATGGCGCTTCCAATCGTCTACATTTTCTCAACGGCGTTTAAACCTATCGATGAGCTTTTTGCGTTCCCACCGCGTTTTCTAGTTCAACAACCAACGATCAATAACTTTAGAGATCTCTTTGTTTTTATTGGCTATGGTTTACCGGTGATGAAGTTTATTATTAACAGTTTAATCGTAACACTCTTCGTCGTTTTTGCCAGTGTACTCTTCAGTTCTATGGCAGGATACATTTTATCCAAGAAAAACTTTAAGGGTAAGAAGTTTTTATTTGAAGTGAATAAGTTAGCATTGATGTTCGTTCCAATCGCTGTAACCATTCCACGCTTTTTAGTCATTACTGAAATTGGGATTGTGAATACCATGGCAGCTCACGTGCTTCCAATGATTGCAATTCCAGTCGGTTTGTTCTTAGTCAAACAATTCATTGATCAGATACCCAATGAACTGATTGAAGCAGCAAAAGTTGACGGTGCCGGTGATTTTTATATTTACATAAAAATCATTGTCCCATTAACCATGCCTGCCTTAGCCACAGTTGCAATTTTAAGTTTCCAAGCAACATGGAATAATACGGAAACATCGACACTCTTTGTCAGTGATGAATTGAAACAAACATTTGCATTTTACATGTCAACCTTGACGAATGCGAGCAATAGCGTTGCCGCTGCAGGTATTGGTGCTGCAGCGACTCTTATCATGTTTTTACCGAACCTTATTATCTTTATTATCATGCAAAGTCGTGTCATGAGTACCATGACACATTCTGGACTTAAGTAGGTGAATCGGATGCGATGGATCAAACGATTGACGATGATAGGATTAATGTGTTCTATCTTGGCCTTCAGCGTGCCGGTGCATGCTGAAACACAAATTTCTAATATTCCATACAGTACATGGACCATCGGTTTTGATGGTGATTTTGTGCGTACAGCAAACGCCTATGAAGGAACATTTGTCCTCAATCGTGGTTTTTTATCACCACGTGATATCTTTATTCGCGATGACTCGGTCTATATTGCTGATACAGGAAATGCACGCATCTATGTTTATGATATTGAAACGACCATCGATCGTATCATCACACATGAACTCATCAAAGAACCAACGGGCATTTTTGTTACAGAAGATCATCATCTCTATATCGCTGATGCAACTTCAGATATGATCTTAGTTTTCGATGAAAATGATCAACTTATTCATCAATATGGAAGACCTAGCGAACCTTTATTTGGTGAACAGTCTGTGTATGAGCCACGTAAGGTTGTTGTTGATTCAAGAGGTAATATCTATATTGTGAGTGATGCTGGGATCAATGGTATCATTCAACTTGATAGTGAAGGACGTTTTTTAGGTTTCTTTGGAATTAACAAGGTAAACATTACGCTTGAACTTTTATTTAAACGTGCGTTGATGAGTGAAGAGCAAAAAGAAAAGTTTGCATCATTGACACCTAAATCAACGACCAATTTGGCTATTGATGTACAAGGCTTAATCTATACCGTCATTAAGAATGAATATGTGACACCTTTAAAAAAACTAAACATTGAAGGCAATAATATTCTTGAAGGCATCATGATTGCTGATCCCAATTATGAAGATATCACCATCGATACGTATGGTAATATATATACCGTGAGTCAAGATCCTGATTCCAGAGGAGTCATCGGTGTCCATGATAGTTTTGGTAACTTACTCTTTAAATTTGGTCGTCAGGAAGCAAACAGTCTTCGCTTAGGTGAATTTGCAGGGGCGACCGGTGTTGCAGTTGATCAATATGGCGATATTTGGGTACTTGATGGTTTAGGCAATAACGTACAAGTGTTTTCTAAAACAGAATTTGCAACTTCGGTACTCACGGGAATTGAACTCTATCGCATTGGCCAATATGACGAAAGTGCGGTTTATTTTCAAGAGATTATTCGTCAAAACAGCTTATTTGCTTTAGCACATTCCCGTCTAGGTAAATATTATGAACGCAATGAAGATTTTGAAAATGCACTATTAAGTTATCGGATTGCGAACAACAAAACGGGTTATTCGAATGCATATTGGGAAGTCCGTGATGCATGGATTAATCAAAATATTGTATGGCTAATGATTGTCATGGGTGCAGGACTCATCGGATGGTCGATTTTTAAACGTACACCTGCTTACGAAACCTATATATCGAAGAAAGTTCTCGTTCAAGATAGATTGAATCAATATACGTTTGTCGGTGAATTCAAGTTAATGCTCCATATGCTTAAACATCCTATTGATGCGATTTATGATATTAAGTTTAAACAAAAGATCAGAGTCAAAACGGCGATGATCATGTATGTTGTTTTCGTTTTACTCAATATTTTGAGTGATTATTACATCAAAGGTTATCTCTTTAGAAGTAATATTCAAGATATGGTATTCTTCTATGAAGTGCTCAAATGGTCTGTTCCATTACTTCTATTTGGTTTAGGTAATTATTTGATTAGTACACTTCAAAATGGAGAAGCTTTTTATCGTGACTTGTTTATCGGAACAATCGTTGCACTTTTCCCGATTTTTCTATTCAAGATTCCGATTGATCTTTTAAGTAATGTACTAACATATAACGAAGCATTCATCTATAACTTTGCTTATATGATCATGATTGGATGGTCCGTGATCATGTTATTGATAATGATCAAAGAGCTGAATAACTTCAAGTATGGAGAATTATTGGTCAACCTCCTCTTGACGATTTTCATCATGGTTATCATGATTGTTCTTTACTTAATTGTCAGCATCTTATCATCACAACTTATCAATTTTGTGGTCAATCTGGTCAAGGAGGTCTTCGCATGATGAAAAAACTCATTCTCGTGATGCTTGCAATCAGTTGGTTATTGATTCCATTAGAAGTATATGCTGAAGAAGAACCCTATGATTTTCTTGAAACAGGTATTACAACACTTCTTGAATCCAATCTGTTTACGCGAGTTGAAGATTTAACTCCATATACACAACAAGTGATGGATTTATCATCTTTTGAGGAAATCATGCAAAACGATCGATTCACTGTTTTTGTCAATCCTTCAGGACTGGCACTAAGAATTGTCGATCGTTCAAATGGATTTATTTGGGCAAGTGATATTGATGATTTAGATGATTATCCACTCAATGCTGCTTGGATTAGACGGATTCGTTCTGCGATCACCATTGATTATATCAATGAGAATAGTATCGCAATTACATCGTCAATCTTGCAGCGTCGCAGCAATGAAAATGCATTGACATCCTATCAAGTTAATGGAAATACGACGCACTTTGATGTTGATTTTCATATTGAACAAATTAGATTCTCATATGAAGTTGAACTTACAGATGATGGCATTATTGTCAAAGTTGATCGCGATTCGATTGAAGAATATGGCACATCACGATTAACGAAGTTATCGGTTTTTGAGTTCTTTGGAACCGTCTATAGCGATAATGTTCCTGGTTATTTCTTTGTGCCATCAGGAAATGGAGCACTGATCCGTTTTACAAACACATCAACCATTAACAGTGTTTATCGCGCTCGTTTTTACTCTCAAGACAAATACCGAAGTGCACTTGGTGGTGAATCAACACTGAACTATCCAGTATTCGGTAGTGTCCATGGTGTCAATCAGCATGCTCTATTTACTGAGATCATTGAGGGTGCAGAGTTTGCTGAATATATCTACACTCCACCCACCTATCAAACTGAATTTCATAGCCAAAATGCAACGTTCTTGATGCGTGAAAACCATGTTCAACCGCTGTCAGGAACTGAAACGCTCACCATTTATGAAACAGACATTAAAGATTATCATCCAACTGTTCGATATACGATCTTAAATGATGAAGATGCAAACTATATTGGATTTGCAAACACATTGAAAACAAACATGATTGCATCGGGGATCCTTGAAAAGGCATATGCACCACAAGAAGTGATGATGCATCTTGATGTGCTGATGAAGGAATACGAAAAAGGACTTATTTTTAAGAAGCCCTACATCATGACTTCAGTCGACGCACTTTTATCCATTGATGATGAACTAACCGAAGCGGGTGTCGATCGTATTCAGTACACACTCCGTGGTTATAATCGTGGTGGTTATTCTGATCGTAGTTTTACAAATTATAAGCTTGATCGAAGCATTGGTCGCTTTCAAGACCTCGAGGATCTCGATGTGGAATATTATTATGATCCTACAGTGAGTTACAGTTATCGTCAACAGCCCTCATCATCGACTTTACAGATGGTGACACGAAAATACTTCATTGAATCAGTCAATCGCGGTGAGTATTATCGATTCATACATGATATCGATCGTATTGCAGAGGTATTTCCTGAAGCTTATGACACATTAAGTGCCCGTGGAGGTATGGCTCTTGATGGGCTATCCAATGACTTAAATAGCAATGCAACACGTTCACGCTCAGATGTTATCGAACTTTATGATACGCTCTTTGAAGAACGTATGTCGATGTATCGTCCAGATTTTTATAACATTCAATATGCTTCACAAATCTATATGAGTTCGCTCTATCACAATCGATCACGTTTCTTTACCGATAGTGTTCCATTTGAGCAAATAGTGTTATCGGGATACATCCCGGTTTACTCACAGTTCTTAAATTTCTCATCAAATATCCACGTTGATCTTTTAAAGATTATCGAGTTTGGCATTTTCCCAGCATTCTTAATCACCTCAGAGCCATCATATCTTCTAAGCGATACAATGAGTCGCGATTATTATGCAACATATTATGGCAATTTAAAAGAGTATATGATCGAAGCTTATATGGATAATCAACAAGCACTGAAAGAAGTGGTTGGTCATAGTATTATCTGGAGAGAAGTATTAAGAAGTGGTGTGATTCGTATCGATTATGACAATGGATATGCAATTTATGTGAATTATACGAATTCACCATTTATCGATGGATCAATCATTATTGAACCTTTTGGTTTTAACGTTATTGAGGTGACACCATGAAAAAAATGAGAGTCACTTACAAACAACGTGAAGCATTATTAGGATACATGTTTATTAGTTTGTGGATCATTGGTTTTGGTGTGTTCACGTTTTATCCGATTTTATACTCACTCTTTTTAAGTCTCAATCATGTCACCATTCCAACAACAGGAATTCAACTTGAATTTATCGGTTTCCAAAATTATCAGCACGCCTTTGTGATTGATCGCATCATGATTCTTGAACTTGGTACATTTGTACAAGATTCAGTACTCATGATGATCATTATAAACGTTTTTGCACTCATCTTCGCGATGATTTTAAACATGAATATCAAATTTAAGGGATTCTTCCGCACCATTTTCTTCCTACCAGTTGTCATTGTTTCTGGACCCGTGATGCAAGAACTCGTCGATAAAAAAGCTATCGTTTTACCTGGTATAACGAATTACCAAGTCATCCAAATCTTTAGTGCCATCTTTGGTCAACGTTTCGGAGAACTCATCATTAATGTATTCAGTAATCTCATTTACATGTTTTGGTTTAGTGGTGTTCAAATCATCGTCTATCTTGTGATGCTACAAAAAATGAATAAAGAAGTTTATGAAGCATCTGAAATTGATGGGGCGAGTCCATGGGAGCAATTTTGGAAAGTCACTCTACCATTTTTAAAACCCATTATCTTAATCAATATGATATACACACTAGTGATGTTAGCAGGCTTCTCGAATAATCAAATCATCATATTGATTAAGGACTACATGTTCCAAACAGGTGAAATCGGAACTGGTTTTGGATTTAGTGCTGCGTTGGTTTGGATATATTTCATTGTGATTGCACTGATTGTAGTTCTATTGTTTGCACTTTTCTCTGCAAGAAGCAAGGTGAAATATATACGAAATACCGATCATTATGTTTTTGACATGTTGCGGTATAAAGAAAAATCGTCACTTTTTACAAAGTATCCTCAAGCGATGAAAGTGAGACGTAAATTGGTTGGGCGAAAGGGTACGGATGGTTGGATTTTTAGATTGTTTACATATCTTTTAATTGCATCTGTAGGTTTTTCATTCCTCTACCCGTTTATATTCCTGACGTTAAAGAGCTTGCAATCACCATTTGACTTAATTGATAGTAGTGTTGGACTTATACCGACATCTTTATATCTTGAAAACTATACCAAGGCATTCCAAACAATCGGTTTCTTTAATGCACTTACCGAAAGCATTCAGATATCATTTTTCCCAGCACTCGCTCAGGTAGTGAGTACGGCACTGATTGGATATGGATTAGCACGTTTTGATTTTCCATTCAAAAAAACGATTGTTGTTTTAATCCTTTTCACATTTATTATTCCAGCACCCGTTTTAATGATTCCCACCTATCTGATGTATCGTGATTTGGGTATTCTTGGCAATATTGGTGCATTCATCTATCCTGCTATTTTTGGACAGGGAATAAAGAGTACCATCTTCATTATGATTTTTTATCAGTTTTTTAATACGATTCCTCGCGTGCTTGACGAAGCAGCACGCGTGGATGGAGCTGGACCGATTCGAGTGTTCTTGAAAGTTAGCTTACCATTAGCAATTCCAGCAGTTGTTGTTGTTTTCCTCTTTAGTTTTGTTTGGTATTGGAATGAAACGTACTTAACTGGACTTTATATGCCACAGGCTCGAACCCTTCCTTTACAACTCACACGATTTGCAGATTCATTTAGACAACAATTTGGTAATGTCGATCAGAATGCAGAAGGATTTGTTGACCGATTAAATGAAGCCATTTATATGGCAGGGACATTGATCAGCATCCTCCCATTGTTATTACTATACTTTGGTTTACAAAAATGGTTTGTCGAAAGTGTCGACCGATCAGGAATTACAGGAGAATAAGATGAAGAAAATCATGATATTATGCTTGTTATTATTTATTCTTGTTGGATGCAAACCTCAAGAACAAACGGAAGAACCTACCCCATCGCGTACCTATGATGAAGCAGAACTTGCCATGCTTGAAGAAATGGAAGCTAGTTTCATGTTTTTCTATGAACAAGCAAATAGTGATGAAACAAGTCCTGGTTATGGATTGATTAATGATCGCTATCCATCCAATGTATCCCTATCAAGTATCGCAAGCGTCGGTTTTGGACTTGCAGGTCTTCCGGTGGGAATCGAGTATGATTGGATTACTGAAGAAGAGGGAAGAGTGCGAGCAGAAAAGACATTAGATACATTTCTTAACATGGATCATTATCACGGATTCTTCTATCATTTCGTTGAAAAATCAACAGGTGAACGCTCCGGAAATAGTGAAGTGTCCATCATTGATACTGCTCTTTTCATTGCCGGAGCAATCACTGCCGGAGAATATTTTGGTGGTGCTGTGAAAACAAAAGCCATGGAACTCTACGAACGAATTGATTGGACATGGTATTTAGATAAAGGGCGAAACATGTTTTATATGGGGTATCGTCCCGAAAGTGGTTTTGCAGGACACTGGGATTTTTATGGCGAACAATTAATTTTATACGTATTAGGTGCTGGTGCACCCAATGAAAATTATCGTACCGATCAATCCGTCTACAATACGTTTATTCGAAGACGAGCTAGTTACGGAGGAGGAGAAACATTTATCTCGAGTTGGTTCGGTAGTTTATTTACCTACCAGTTTTCTCATGCTTTTATCGATTTTCGAGACACGGAAGATGAACAAGGTGTCAATTGGTTCGACAATAGTGTCCATGCAACGATTGCTAATCGGCAATATGCCATTGATATGAGTTCAACTTATCAAACATTTCATGCGAATTCATGGGGCATGACAGCATCGGATGGTCCTTTAGGTTACAGTGGATATTATGGTTCAAAACCATCTGGATATACAGATGATGCCCATCGAAATGATGGTACGATTGCACCTGCAGGAGCCTTGGGAAGTGTTGTATTTACACCAGAACTTGTCAAAGGAGCTGTTTTAAATTTCGAAACGATAGGTGGACTTAAGGGACAATATGGCTATAAAGATGCATATAATTTTGACAGAAACCCCGTGTGGATTGCTCAAGATGTCATCGGTATTGATAAAGGAATAACTCTATTGATGCTAGCTAATTATTTTGATGAGATCATTTGGGAGTACTTTATGCAAAACACAGCCGTTCAACAGGGTTTGAGTCGGATTGGTATTGAAAAAGTCAGTGAAACGAATTAGTTCGATATGTTTCACTGAAATGGCTTGAATTATCCATCGATTTATGCGATGATGAACATGATTATAAGGAGTGTGATGGCATGGTTACTATCAAAGATGTTGCAAAAGCTTCAGGCTATAGCATTTCAACGGTATCGTATGCGTTAAATGATACTGGGAATATTCCTCAAAAAACAAAAGACAAAATATGGAGTGTTGCAAAAAAACTCAAGTACTATCCCAATGCTGCAGCAAGAAATCTAAAAAATCGTAAAACGATGAATATTGGTTTTTTTGTTTCTGGGTTCGGGGGTCCTGTTCACCATAAGATTTATGATGGGATTGCAACTGGACTTGATGGGAGTGATTATAATCTGATCATTTCATTTTCTAAAAATGCCAAAAAAATGATTACTGAACGGCAAATTGATGCTGCCATCATTTTATGTCCAGCTGTCGAAGATAAAGTGATTAAAATTGCACAAAACCTGAATATCCCGACGATCTTACTTGACCGTGAACATCCTGGAGGAAAAGGTGTCTATACGCATGTGCTGAATTCTTTTGAAGGTGCTAAGATTGCCACACAACATCTCATCAATCAAGGTCGGAAAAAGATTGCATATCTCTCTGGCATTTTAGGCAGTCATGAAGACATGCAACGTTTTCAAGGTTATCTCAACGTCATCGATAGTTATGGGATGGATCAACTCGTTTATTTTGGAGACTTTACTGAAAAAAGTGGTTTAGATATCATTGATAAACTTGATGGCAATATTCCATTTGATGGTGTATTTTGTGCCAACGATGAAATGGCTATCGGTTTAATTAAAGGACTCATGAAGCTTGGTAAAAAAATTCCAGATGATATCAGTGTGATCGGTTTTGATGATGTTGATGTCTCACAATATATTTGTGGAGGATTGTCGACCATTGGAATTAATTATGAGTCATGGGGAATCTCGGTCGCTAAAGATATGCTTGCGATTCTTGCAGGCCAAGAGGTACCTCAAGAACGAATCGTTCCTGTTAAACTTGTACCACGGAATACATAGGGGCTCATTGCCTCTTTTTTGTTGCATTCTTTTTGTTATCTAGCAGCATAAAAAAAGTGCCTTTCGGCACTATTCAAACCATAAAGTTAATGTCTTATGAAGCTTTGCATGATCATTCGATATAATCGTTATATGATGGCCCTCTTGTTTGATGCTGAATTCAGAGGATGGACGTATCTTGCGAGATGTGATCAGATGTATAACATCTTCTGGTTGAGTGAGACGAAAGGTTAAAGCCTCCCATTTAATATCAATGAGTTCAGCAGTTGAATCGATCAGGCGACCTTGTGGGAGATCAAGCTCAAGTGGAAACATGATCGCATCTTGTGCCATGATATGAAGTGTTCGTCCGCCAAATAAAGCCATATCTTTAAAACTCAATTGGACAGATTGATCGATATGATCAAGGTTAATAAGATGAATAAAATGAGGGTGTTCATCACCTTGAACAAGACCAATTAAGTGGCCTTGATGTGGGCTCATCTTGAATAAAGGGTTGAGATGAAAATGATCCATCCATTGCTTGGTGATTTCAACGTGACCGGGATAAGCTGAAGTAATCACTATGGCTTGATCACTGATCATACCAACCTTTTCCTCTGTTTGCATACGGGTGAAAAGTGCTTGATGTTTTGTCTTGATGGGTTGAGCATAATATGATCGAAAATGATGAGCATTTTTGATGGGTTCTTCACTACGCAATATCAAAAATGGAACGTCCCAATCATAAAGGATAGGCATCACTTCTATACCCAAAGCGTTTATGAGTGTTAAGTCTACATGACCTTCAGTGTCGTGAGTTGGACATTCACCAGCAAGGATAAGATTGCCACCTGAGGTCAAATAATCGACGAGTTTGACTTGGATGTCATGAGCCATGTATTTGGTTTGTGGAACAATTAAGAGCTGATGTTTTTTTGGATTAGGGATACTATGGTCTAAATCGATTGAATCGGGTTGATAGTTTAGAAGTAAAAGATGCTTAATCACCTGATCCCAGACGATGCTATTACGATGCATTTCATGATGTTTTTGGACCTCATTGATGACTTTATAACGATCATCAACAACTGTCGTCATATATTGATCACTCATCCATGCGATAGCTATCGGATCTTTCATCTGTTTTTGCGTTGCGATATAGGGTGAACATTGTAATAACATGTTGGTCGTTTTCGATAGACGATTGTATGTATAATTTGTTGATCCATCGGGTTGAATGGGGGCTGCATAACCATGGCGTTCCCCGGTGATAGCAATGAATGGATTATCACGAAGAGAACCATATTTAAACATCGGGTTGAATCCACCGGTTAATAAATAATAGTTGATCATACGATAGTTTTGTGCAATATTCATTCTCAGTTTAAAATCAGCTGCAGAAGGAAGCATTCTGGCTGCAAGATTATCACCAAAGTTCCCATCACCGACGTTAAATTCTAATGAAGTAAGCGGTTGATCATGGACAAGTGTTGCATCGAGTAAGGCATGAACGATGTAATAATCATGAAAAACTTCGAGATTGAAATCACCAAAATAGACATCAGTTCCTGGAATCATCTGTGTCTTTTGCCACGTTAATAAAAGTTGACTGATCCCAATAGGAAATGTTTTACCACGACCATGAGAAGTACCATGAATGTTGATGAAATAATTCATGTCTTTTACACCTAGCTGCTCAAAGATTTCTTGCAGTTTTTTTGCATAGAGTAAGTAATATTCACGCTCTGCTTGACCAGCCATGAGACGACGCTTGTAACCATCATCTGTTGATGGTGATGTAATCGGTAATGCTTGTGAAGTGAGTGTCTGTTTGGTGACCCATGGCAACATACCGATTTCATTATCGAGTTGAATTCCAAAAATAGGTCCTCCGTTTTGTTGCAAGAGATCACCGACTTCATCTAACACTTGTTGGTACCATATTTTCGTTTCATGAAGAAATCCAGGGTGCAAATAATCGACAATGGGTCCATGAACATCATCGCTACTCAGCGTTTTAGGTTTAATGTCAGGATATTTTTCGAAAACCCATTCAGGAATGCCTTCATTCATCATTTCTGCCATAATATATGGACCAGGACGAAGAAAAATAACGAACCCTTTTTGTTTTGCGAGTTCAATAAATGCTCGAAGATTGTAGTTTTCAGTATGACTACCAAAGTCCACATCACCTTCCTTTTCAACATGAGCGATCCATGGGACATAGGTTGCAATACAGTTAAGTCCCATTTCTTTTGCTTTATTTAAAATATCGTCCCAGCTAGATTGAGGTAGTCTAAAATAATGAACTTCACCTGCTAACAAGAGCAGTGGGTGTCCATCTTGATAGAAGTTGTGATCGTGATATTGAATCATCTTAAAAACCTCCAATTATGATGATTTTGTAATCAATGATGTTGTCTTTTTATATTTTATCATATAAAATAAAAATAGGTATCGAAACGTTTCGATGAGGAGAAAAAAATGACAAAAGAACGCTTAATCGAACTCGAAAAGCTTAGCATTGCATACTTTCTAGATCATACAAATTTACGTGAAGGTTCACCTGGTTTTGGACTTGTCATGGATCATACATTAAAACCCAATGTTGCAAGCATTGCAGCGACAGGGTTTATGCTTTCAGCGCTAGTAATAGGCGTAAAACGACATAATCTTGATCGAAATCACGCCAAACACATTGCAGAAGAAACATTAAAAACAATGCTGAGACTTCCTCATCAACAAGGGTTTATTGCACATTTTTTGGACATGGAAACAGGACTTCGTATTGGCTCGACCGAATATTCAACGATCGATACAGCATTGATGTTATGCGGTGCTTTAACAGTCGATTCATTTTTTCAGGATGAATCTATTTCCATATTAACCAATCAACTGATGACACGAATGAATTGGGCATGGTTAACGCATGAAAAAAATAACAAAACAATGTTTTATATGGCCTATAATCCTGATAAAGGTGGGGACTATGTTACAGGGAAACCAGGTTTTATTCATCAATGGGATATGTATGCTGAGCAACTCATGATGTACGTGATGGTTGCTGGATCAGTTTATCATCATCTTGCAATACCTCTTTACGAAGGATTTGAACGAAAAAAAGGATCTTATGAAGGGATTACATATATTTATAGTCCTGGAAATTCACTCTTTGTCTACCAATTTCCTTTGGCATGGCTAGATTTAAAAGATGTGGTGGATCGTGACGGGATCTCGTGGTTTGATAATGCAGTTCAGGCAACTCTTGCACATGAAAAAGCATCACGCGTGATGGCAAATCATTATGCGACTTTTGAATACCCATTCTTTGGGTTCTCTGCATCCGATTCACCGAAAGGTTATCGCGTATTTGGAGGATTGCCCAATCACGAAGGACATGTGCGAAACGATGGAACTGCATCAACATTCGCCATGATTGGTTCTTTGCCATTTGCACCAGAACTGAGCTTAAAAGCTATGGATGCGATGGATCAACTGCCTAAACTCTGGGGTCCATACGGATACTATGATGCATTTAATCTTCATCAAACACCATGGTTTAGTCAACGTTACATTTCAATCAATAAAGGTCTCGAATTGCTCATGATGAATGCATATTTATATGGTGATGTTTATGAGTATTTCATGAAGCATCCCTGGATAATTCGTGGAATGGAGGTTCTTCAATGGAAAAAAAGAAATGGTGGAAAGACGCCATCGTCTATCAAATCTACCCTTTAAGTTTCAAAGACTCGAATCATGATGGTATCGGTGACATCAACGGGATTCGTTCTGAACTCAACTATCTAAAAAAACTAGGTGTTGATGTTTTATGGCTATCACCAGTTTATCGCTCACCGATGGATGACAACGGATATGATATCTCGGATTATGATGCCATAGATCCAATATTTGGAACCATGGATGACATGATAGCTTTGATCGATGAGGTTCATCAACATGGAATGAAAATCATCATGGATTTAGTCATCAATCATACATCAGATGAACATATATGGTTTCAACAATCAAAACAATCAAAAGATTCACCGTATCGACCATATTATATATGGAAGGATGAACCAACGCCTGTTGATTCGATTTTTGGTGGATCAGCTTGGACATATGATGAGACAACTAAGCAGTATTATTTTCATCTGTTTTCAAAAAAACAACCCGATTTAAACTGGCACCATCAACCACTTCGTCAGGCTATCTATGATATGGTCAATCGATGGCTTGATCGTGGAATCGATGGATTTCGCTTAGATGTGATCGATCTCATCGGTAAAGATGTAGATCAACACATGTTTTCAGATGGTCCTTATTTAAACCAATATTTAACAGAACTGTATGAGAACTGTTTCAAGGATAGAGATATCATGACAGTCGGTGAAATGCCTGGACTAACCATCGAACGCGCACAACAACTGTCATCGGGTGATGAACCACGATTATCCATGGTTTTTCAATTTGCACATGTAGGGCTTGATGAAGTACCTGGAAAAGGGAAATGGCATCTCAAGAAGCTAGATGTCGTTGAATTCAAAAAGACATTTGAAAAACTTCAACAGACCATGTTTGGATCAGGATGGAATTCGCTTTTCTTGTCAAATCATGATCAACCACGAGTTGTTACGCGTTACGGAAGTGAAGTTTATCGATATGCATCTGCAACCATGCTTGCAACAATCCTTTACGGCATGCAAGGAACACCCTATGTCTATCAGGGTGAGGAGATTGGGATGACGGGAATCAAGATGCCTATTGAAGAATATAAAGATATTGAGACAAAACAAATCTATGATATCTTAAAAGCTCAGGGATGGGAAGAAGAAAAAATCATGGTTTCAATATATGCAAAAAGTCGCGATAATTCGAGAACACCTTTTCAATGGAAAGATGAAGCTTATGCAGGCTTTTCAACGTCGAAACCATGGCTGAATGTCAACCCCAATTTTCCATTCATTAATGCTGAACGTGAAATGATTGATCCAAAAGGTGTTTTTTCTTACTATCAAAAACTTTTTCAACTGCGAAAATCTCATGACATCTTCCGTGAAGGTCGTTTTGAACTTATGTTTGAAAATCATCCAACAATCATGGCATATCTGCGCATATGGCAGGATGAAAAAGTACTCGTCTTAGGGTCGTTTTCTGATCATGTTGAAACGATTGATTTATCAAATTTTAACCTTGAACAGATTTTATTGACAAATGATAAAAACATTTCACTTCAACCTATCATGCATCTATCCCCTTATTACGCAGCCATCATTAAACTTGGGGGTCAACATGCCAACGATTAAAGATGTTGCTAAATTAGCTCAAGTTTCGATATCGACTGCCTCATATGCACTCAACAATAATCCTCATGTTTTACCAGAAACACGCAAACGGGTAAAGGATGCTGCGAAAACACTCAATTATTATCCACATGGTGCTGCGAGAAATCTCAAAATGAAAAAATCAAAAAATGTTGGTGTATTTATTTATGCATTTGGTGGTCCAGTTTTTTCAGATATTCTTGAAGGTATTCGCCAAACACTTCAAGAACATGATTTTAATATTATTGTGAGTTCAGGAAAATCATCAGAAAATTTGCTAAAAGAACGACAAATTGATGGTGCTATCATTTTTGATAATTATATCTCGGATACTATCTTACAAGGTTATGCATCTCACGGAATGCCTGTTTTCATTCTTGATCGTATCCTTCAAGGAGAACACCTTTATCCATCGTTGATCGATAATGAAGGACTTGTCATCACCATGATGGAGCGACTCATACAAAAAGGATATCGACGGTTTGCATATGCATCTGGTCCACAAGCTGCTTTTAATAATAAAATGCGACAAAAAGGATTTCTTGAAGCACTTCAAAGACATCACCTAACCCCTGTTTCAACATATCCCGGAGATTTTACAATTCGAGGAGGTTATGAAATAGGTTTATCTATTTTAAAGCAAACAGATTGGCCTGAAGTTGTATTTTGTGCCAACGATGAGATGGCCATTGGACTCATACAAGCTATTCAAGAGAAGGGATATCGTGTTCCACGCGATCTCAAAGTCGTTGGTTTTGACCACATACCCTTAGGGGATGTCATCTCACCAAAACTGACCACGATTGCTATCGATCATGCGCTTTGGGGACGTTCGATTGCACGAGCAATGATTGACATCATAGGTGGTAAAAAACTTAAAGTTTCACCATCACCCCAAGGGAAAATACTTATGCGTGAATCCGCATGATGAAAGAGGTAAGCGATGAATATTTATGAACTTATGAAATCCTTAACACGAGAAGAAAAGATAGGACAGCTTCTTCAGATTGCACCTTTCTTTTTCATCAAGCATGCTGAAGTAGAGGTTGCAGGACATGTCACAGAACTCAAGTTAACACGAAAACAAATTTTTGAAGCGGGTTCAGTTCTTGGGATTGGATCAGCGAAAGAGATGATTGAGGTTCAAACTGCGTATCTTAAACATAGCAGACATAAGATTCCTTTACTCTTTATGGCAGATATTATCCATGGGTATGAAACCATTTTTCCAGTACCACTTGGCTTGGCTTCAACTTTTAATGAGCGATTAGTCGAGCATGTTGCTCGTATCTCCGCGATTGAAGCTTCAACGTCAGGTATCCATGTGACATTTTCACCGATGGCCGATTTGGTTAGAGATCCCCGCTGGGGACGTGTCGTTGAAAGTTTTGGTGAAGATCCTTATCTGAATGGTATCTTATCCTCTGCGATGGTTCGTGGATACCAGCAAGATGATATACGCAAAGAAACCCATCTTGCATCATGTGCCAAGCACTATGCAGCGTATGGGAAAGTTGAAGGTGGTCGGGACTATAATACAGTTGATTTATCACGTTTATCACTCCATCATGATTATCTTGAGGGATATCGCAAAGCAATTGAAGCAGGTGCAAAACTGATCATGACATCATTCAATGTTGTTGATGGTATACCAGCTACCGTGAATCAATATTTGCTACGCGATGTCTTAAGAGAACAATGGCAATTTCAAGGGGTGACAATCTCAGATTATGATTCACTCCATCAAATTATTGCTCATGGAGTTGCAACTGATGATAAAGAAGCTGCTTACCGAGGATTGAAGGCAGGACTTGATATTGAGATGGCCTCGACAGTCTATGCCAATCATTTGAGTGAATTGATTGATGAAGGCTTGATTGATGAACAATTACTTGATGAAGCCTGTTTACGTGTCCTTGAATTAAAAGAACAAGTTGGCTTGTTTGAAAATCCTTACAAACATGCTTACCCAGATCAAGCATTAACGATTGTTCGATCACAAGAACACCTTGATTTTGCAAGACAAGTGGCTCATGAATCCATTGTACTTTTAGAAAATGATGGGATATTACCCCTCACCAAAAAAATGAGTGTGGCCTTAGTGGGTCCATATGCAACATCACGAGATACCAACGGACCATGGAGTTGGCACGGCAAGAATGCGCTCAATGCTAATCTCTATGAAGCATTAAAGGATGATCTCAATATAACATTCATCAAAGATAGTGAAGATCCAAAAGACTATACTGAGCAAGACATAAGAGACATTGAACGGGCTGATCTCGTCATCTTTGCATGTGGAGAACGAATCAAAGAATCAGGAGAGGCACACAATCGTTCATATATCACATTACCAAGAAAACAAGATCGATTATACGATTTAATGAGACGTCATGCACAAAAACTCGTGACGATCATTATTGCTGGTCGCCCTCTTGCTATCGGACATCTTCAAACTTCAGAAGCTATCATATTCGCATGGTTCCCTGGAAGTGAAGGGGCACGTGCTATTGCAGATATCATGATGGGAAGACATCATCCGTCAGGTAAACTTCCTATGAGCTTTCCCTATCATGAAGGACAAATTCCAGTGTATTATAATCATTTAAATACAGGTCGTCCGAAAATCGAAGGTGATCACAATGAATACACCAGTTATTACCTCGATACACCTAACCGCCCTCTTTATCCCTTTGGTTATGGATTAACGTATACGACCTGGGTATTAGGAAAGCCGTATCTACAAAAATCAACGATGAAAATCAACGATCAAAATCAACTTCAGGTTACACTGACCAATACCGGAAAGAATCAAGGTTCTCAAGTTGTTCAAGTCTATGTTCGTGATGTGATCTGTTGGGTATCGCGTCCAGTTAAAGCACTTAAAGCACATCAGAAAATTAACCTTAATCCAGGTGAAACCAAGACATTGACATTTATGATTTCACCAGATTGGTTTTTATATTATAACGATCAAGGCATTAAAACATATGAACCGGGTGAGTTTATCATCATGGTAGGACTAGATAGCGAGCACACCGAAAGTCTGCATTTAAATATTGAAAGGGGTCAAACATTATGGATATGATACGTAATCAAATTCAACTAAAAACGATTGATCAAGGTGGACTTATCTTTAATTTCTTAGAGACAGGAGATATCTATGATATTACATATCAAGATGCACAAATCAATTTAATACACGGAAATCTTGTGGATGGTGGTTATTTTAATGTCTATCTTCGTATTTTTAAAGAAGGTCAGATTCTCTTTACACCCTTAATCGGGAAACATTCTCCATCGACATGCCAAATTATTTCGAATCAAGCGATATATGAAGGATCATTTGAAGATATATCTTATCGCATCAATTTAATGATTCAAGGATTCCGATTTGATCTTATGATTCAACTTAAGAGTCAAACACCTCAAGTCGTCGATGTGATGTTTGGTAGTGATCTAGCCATCACATCCAAAGGAAGCGTCTTAAACAGCGAACCTTATACCGTTCAATATATTGATTACAAGGTTTTTCAAGATGAAAATGGATATACGCTTTGTGCACGTCAAAACCAAGGACGTAGCCAGTATTTCCAAATGGGAAGTTTCCAAAAAACAAAGGGTTATACAACAGATGGTTTTCAGTTCTTTGGCCTACAAGCAAAAGAAACGGGCATACCTGACGCTATGTCAGTTGATCAACTCATCTCTGAGATCTATCAATATGAATTTGCATATTTCGCATTACAATCTGAAAAACTTTTGATTGATAATCATGGTGTACAGCAAACTTTTTATGGTGTCTATGAACCTCAAGAACATGATGTAATTAAAAAACCAAAAGAAGTTTACCCTTTATTAATGACACCTGAATCACTTCAATGCAACCAAACTAACTATCAACATGGATTATTAAATCCTAGAAATCGCTTAAATGGTCGCCATTTGACTGAAGAAGAATGGCAATTATTATACCCTTATCGTGATCAAGAAGAACGCTTAGATGGTGAAATCTTATCCTTTTTTACCCATCGCCATCATCATGTGGTAGCAAAGAAAAAAGAATTACTTGTCGAAAGACAACATGGTCATCTTTTAGTACATGGTGATCTTGAACACGTCAGCGATCATGTGATGGCAACCACCAACTGGATGTTTGGGGTTTTTCATTCACACGTTGTTTTGGGGAACTCAAGTTTTAATAAATTATTAGGTGATTTAAGAAATCCACTCAACTTACAAACCATTTCAGGGATTCGTATATATGTCAAACGGCACGGTAAGTATCAATTGTTAGGTTTACCCAGCTATTATGACATGGGAGGAGCAACCACCCGATGGGTTTATATGATCGACAACCATCGCATTCAAATCGATACGTATGTTCATCCCGATCATCTTCAACAAGGATTACATTATCAATCCGATGATCCATCGATTGAAGACGTGGTTCTCGTTCAACAGGTGCTGATGAATGTGAACGAACATCTTTCGCATATTCTTTATACGATCTCAGAGGGAATGATCACCTATTATCCACCAAAAGGATCGATGATGGATATGAAGTACCCATCACTTAAGTATCGTTATCAATTTGATCAACCATGGCATTTTGTTGATGATGTTAAAGCTTTTGGATTATCAACACAACAAGGCCTTCAAGTCATCTCACTTCAACAAACATCTTCATTTCATCTCGTTATTCAAGCAACGTATAGAGATCACTTTGAACCTTTTATATCCTTGGATGTGCAAGAAGCAGATCGTCTTGGTACAGAACGTATTCAATCATTCACAAACCATATGTCACTTGAACATCCATCTAAACAACATGATATGAATTTAATGATGCACACGATGTTTTGGTATACGCACAATGCGCTCGTCCACTATGCTTCACCTCACGGACTTGAACAATACAACGGTGCTGCATGGGGAACTCGCGATGTTTGCCAGGGTCCTTTTGAGTTTTTTATGGCTAATCAAAAGTTTGATATAGCACGTGAAATTATCACCAAAGTGTATGGTCGCCAATTTATTGAGAATGGTGATTTTCCACAGTGGTTTATGTTTGATCGTTACTTTCAAATTCAAGCCCATGAATCACATGGTGATATCATCATCTGGCCTTTAAGAGCACTCGCTTATTACCTAAAAGCTACTCAAGACTTATCGATTTTAGAATGCGATATCCCTTACATGTCGATGACAAAAAACGACTTTATTGAAGGAGAAAAACTGTATCATCACGTCAAAAAACAGATTGAAACGATTGTCTCTTCGTTTATTCCAGGAACTTATCTCCCACGATACGGTGGTGGTGATTGGGATGATACATTACAACCTGCAAATCATGACTTAACGAATAAAATGGTTTCTGGATGGACAGTTGCCTTACTTTATGAAGCGTTACGCACATTCAGTGATGAAATCACGAACTATGATCTTGAATATGCAAAGGAAATACGTATCCTTATACAAAAGATTAAAGATGATTATCAAAAGCATATCATCGTCGATGGAATTCCCGCAGGATTTGTCGTGTTTGATGAAGAAAAAACATTTTTACTTCATCCAAAAGATGAGAAGACAGGATTAAAATATCGTTTACTGCCATTGACGCGGTCCATGATTGCTGAATTTGTACAACCGAAAGATGTGACTGAATACCTTCATGTGATTAATCAACATTTAAAACATCCAGATGGTGTACGTTTGATGGATGCAACTGTGGAATATAAAGGTGGAATAAAAACCTATTTTACTCGTGCTGAAACAGCAGCAAATTTTGGACGCGAGATTGGTTTACAATATGTTCATGCTCATATAAGATACATCGAGGCGATGGCAAAGATTGGGCTTGCTGAAGAAGCTTATCATGCACTATTAACGATTAATCCTATCTTGTTGCAAAACCGTGTTAAGAATGCATATTACCGTCAATCCAATATGTATTTCTCAAGTTCAGATGCATGGTTTAAAGATCGATATGAAGCGAGACGCGACTTTGATCGTATTCGTCGAGGAGACATTTTAGTTAAAGGTGGTTGGAGACTTTATTCGAGTGGACCTGGCATCTATTTAGCACAATGGATTTCTCATCTATTAGGTATTCAAACATATCATGGTCACATGATGCTTGATCCTGTACTACCAGATCATTTAGATGGCCTTGTTGTGCGTTTTAAGAGAGGACAGCAAACATTTTCAATCACATATAAGAAGGGAAGAGATCAAGTGTTAATTCATGGTAAACCAGCACTTTATCAGTCAAAGTTTAACCTTTTCAAAAAGCCTTCGATGTTGATCGATGATCAGGATGTTGAACAACGTGATCGTGTTGAACTCACAGTGATAAAACAGTAAAAAGAACCCCAAAAATTGGGGTTCTTTTTCTCATGTACTATCTGAATCATATCATGTAATAGGTTGACTATACAATTACTGAATTGATACCATTTTCTTGTACTTTATGTTCTTTGTAGTTATTATATCATTTGTTGATTCATTAACCTATATTGAATAGGTGAATAACCACCTAGAGTTAATTTTATTCTATCGTGATTATACCAATAGATATACTCATCAATTGTTCTAATTAAATCAGATAAAGATTTAACCTTTTGTAAGTAGATGGTTTCGCATTTAAGCGTCCCGAAGAAACTTTCAACCACTGCATTGTCATAGGCATTACCTTTAGCACTCATGGATTGAGTAAATGATGATTTCTTAAGGTAATTACGATATTTAGGTGATTGGTATAGAATGCCTTGATCAGAGTGTATGAGAAGCTTTGATAAGTCTTCATTTGGGTTGATTGATTTCTTCAGTGTCTTTAAGATTAAATCTTGATTCTGACTTCTAGATATTTGATAACCTTTGACTTCGCCATTGTAAAGATCTTGAATGACAGACAGATATAAACGTTTACGATTAAATCTAAACTCTGATACATCTGTGACCCATGCGATATTAGGTTCATCTTTTTTAAAGTCTCTCTTAAGTAGATTGGGTGTAATTTTGTTTGATATTTGAGAGATATAGCAATATCTCTTTTTTCTTACCTTACAGACGATGTGTAGCTCTTTCATAAGCTTCACAACCGTCTTATACGCTATTTTGACCTCATAGAAGTTTTGAAGTGCGAGTTTAATACGTCTATAGCCATATGTTTTGTTACTAGCTTCAAAGATTTCTGAAATAAGTATCTTAATATCATGATATTTATCAGTCTCATTTTGATGTTCATAATAATAGTAAATAGATTTTGGAAGTCCTGATATTAGAAGTAGATCTTTTAATGCATATTTTCGCCTTAGTTCTTTAACTATCTTGTATTTTTGTTTGTTTGTTCCTGTTTTTGAACTAAGGCTATAAGTTTTTTGTGTATTCTAGTTCCATTTCTAGGTGTTTAATTTTGAGTTCTAAATTTTGTTCTACCTCTTTGGATGGTGTATGGAACTTTCTAACTGGATTCTTACGGTAATCTTTTGGAGTTTGAAAGAAACGCTCTTTCCCATAGAGTCTATACTGATATACCCATCTTGCAGGCAATGTATCGTTTAGACTCCCTGATGATAAATACATATCATATTTACGCGCTGCTTGACTGTATGAGAGTTCATTTTCAATGATGTCTAAAACGACCTTTAATTTGAATTCTCTGCTCCATAGTCTATGTGCTTTCTTTTTATCTTTCATGTGATCCCTCCTGCGTACACTTATATTGTATCAAAGTACAGGTTTTTGGTATCAGTTCACTATTATGACATCAACCTCCAATTTGGTACATGGAAAGGTGAAATCTATGGTATTTGGACTGAACGTATTAATGTTAATATGGGTATCTATGTTAACCTTGATTTGATTGAAGAATATGGACAAGTCAATCCCGCACAATTATGGAAAGATGGTGATTGGGATTGGCAAGCTCTCCTCGATATCTCCTCTGCAATCAAAGAAAATGCACCGATAAATATTGAAATTTTTGGTATTAATAACTATGATTTAGGTTCATATCTTATTGGATCCAATGGTGGACAAACCATTGATCCTGAAACCGACACCTTTGCACTGAATGATTCTAAAGCGATTAATGCGCTTGAATTTGGTCAAGAACTTAAGGAAAGAGGTTACGTTTGGACTGCAGAAGATAATACCGATACATCCACACGTGCGAAATTTACATCCGGTGAACTCGTGTTCTACTTCGGTTCAGACTGGATTTCAGGAGACCCCTCAATTCTTAAACCAGGTGAAGCTGTTAAGTTCACATTAGGTATGGTGCCATTCCCAGTAGGACCAGATATTACTGATTTTGATGCACAGTATCGTCTTCCAATCACTGTAGGTAACCTGTGGGTTCTTAGAAGTGATTTAGATGATGCGACTGCAGAAAAGGTCTTCCAATATTTTGCAAACACTGTTCCTTGGGGTGATGATGACGAACAAGACCTTCGTTACACAGAAACCATGAGAGACCATATGGATGATCGCACATCACTTGAAGCTTATGTCAGTGGTTCAAGAATGGGTTATTTTGAAAAGACCTTCCTCTATAACGTTGTATGGGGCACACAAGGTTCAGGTACTGTTGGTATTGGTAATGTCTATGCTGAAATCATCAATACTCCAGGTGCATCAGCAACCGCGATTATTCAAGCAGCACTACCATCCATTCAAGCTCAAATTGATCAAATATTAGGAAAAACTCAAGAATAATCACACAAACAAGAAGGTAGGCTATGGTCTACCTTTTTTACTTGACATAAGTGAAGCACCTTTCGGCATGCATCAGGTGATTTAAATCTTAAAAATATGTTATAATGAATGCACGTAAGCACTTATCTATGAACATCAATTAAAGGGGACATCTTGATGAAGACAACCGAAAAGAAAATACTTCTTGCAGCAACCAAACTCTTCTCTGAATACGGTTACTCAGGTATTTCAACACGTAAAATTGCAGAACAAGCAGGTGTCAATGAACTGACTATTTTTAGACTTTTCAAAAGTAAGAGTAACCTCCTTCAAGCGGTTATTCGTCACTTTGCATTTGAAGGAAACATTGTTGAAAAGATTTCACATGAGATTACAGGTGAAATCAAAAAAGACATCCAAATCTTTGCTGATGTATATTACATGTTCTTGCAGAACAATATTAAAATGTATTTAATCCAAATTCGAGAAATTGATGAAGAAGGACTAAAGTTTACCAACTCCATTGATTATACAGAATTCATGAAACAGTATTTTGTGAAAAAGGTTGAAGAAGGTGTTTTTAAAGGAGATCCTTACCTTGTCGCAACCTCCATCGTCTCCATGATCATGGGAATATTCACCTTGAAGGTTCATGCACCATCGATCTACCATGATACAGATTACAAAGAACTAATCAATCGATTTGTATCCGATATCATCAGGTTATACTGTGTTTGATGAACTGCGATGCGCAGTTCTTTTTTTTATCTTAATTTTTATGAAAACGCTTGTAGTGTGAAACGAAATTTAATATAATGTAAGTAAGTGCTTACTTATTTTAAAAGAAAGGAAGGTTTAAATGAAGAACAAACTTACAACAAAAGAAAAGTTGGTTGCGATGATTCCAAGTGGATCTGTGATTATGGTTGGCGGCTTCATGAATATCGGGACTCCGGTAGGAATTATTGACGCTATCCTTAAAACAGACATCACCGATTTGACCATCATTTGCAATGATGCTGGACTTCCAGGCGTAGGGGTTGGGAAACTGATCGAAGCAGGGAAAGTGAAAAAACTCATTGCATCACACATTGGATTAAATCCGATTGCTGGTGAAAAGATGACCAAAGGTGAAATGGAAGTGGAACTCATTCCACAAGGTACTCTCGCAGAACGTATCCGGGCAGCGGGTGCGGGTTTAGGAGGCTTTCTCACACCGACAGGTATTGGTACGATCGTTGAAGAAGGCAAGCAAGTATTAAACGTGGATGGCCGTAACTACATCTTAGAAAAACCACTCAAAGCGGATTTTGCACTCCTTTTGGGTCATGTGGTAGACATTAAAGGAAATACAGTCTACAGCAAAACAATCCGTAATTTTAACCCCTTAATGGCAACTGCAGCAGAAAAAGTTGCAGTCGAAGCAAGAAAAATCGTTAAAATTGGTGAGATCAACCCTGATCACGTCATCACACCACACATTTTCATCGATTATATCGTGGAGGTTGACCAAGCATGAACGCAAAAGAACTGATTGCACGTCGTGTTGCCAAAGAATTACATGATGGCGATGTCGTCAACTTAGGTATTGGTTTACCCACCATGGTTGCTAATTATGTGGATCATTCCATGGATATTACATTCCAATCTGAAAACGGTATGCTTGGACTTGGTCCTGTTCCAGCCAAAGAACTTGAAGACTGGGATTTAACGAATGCAGGTGGCAAACCTGTGACCATGACAACCGGTGGATGTTTCTTTGATAGTGCAACATCCTTTGGTATCATTCGTGGTGGCCATGTGGATGCAACCGTCTTAGGATCCCTACAAGTCGATGAAGAAGGCAATATTGCAAACTGGATCATTCCAGGAAAAATGGTCCCAGGTATGGGTGGTGCCATGGACCTCTTAGTCGGTGCTAAGAAAGTCATTGTTGCGATGCAGCACACCTCTAATGGAGAACCCAAAATATTAAAACGTTGCACACTTCCCTTTACCGCAGTCAAAGAAGTGAACATGATTGTTACTGAACTCGGTGTGATGGAAGTGACCAATCAAGGTTTAGTCTTAAAAGAAATTGCAGAAGGCGTTACAGTTGAAGAAGTACAATCACAAACAGAAGCTACACTGATTATCAGTGAAGATTTAAAAATTATGGAAGTATAGGAGAAGAATATGAAAAAATTGTTTGACAGACTTACAGCAGGTTCGGTTAAACTCGTTGAAAGATTCCTACCGGATCCCTACATTTTCGCGATTATTTTGACGTTCTTTGTGTTCATCGTTGCGATGATTACAACAGGTTCAGGTCCAATCACCATTGTTGAAGCATGGTATGGTGGATTCTGGAGCTTATTGTTATTCTCCATGCAAATGGCAATGATTCTTGTCACAGGTACGATTTTAGCAACCGCTCCTTTATTTAAAAAGGGCTTAGGTAAGCTAGCTTCTATTCCAAAGAACAAGATTCAAGCTGTTGTTTGGGTATCAGTCATCGGTTTAGTTGCATCCTTCATTAACTGGGGATTTGGTCTTGTCATTGGCGCGATCTTTGCAAAAGAAGTTGCAAAACGTGTTAAAGGCGTTGACTACCCACTGTTAATCGCTGCAGCATATTCTGGTTTCTTGATTTGGCATGCGGGTATTTCAGGATCTATTCCTCTAACACTTGCTACTGGTGGTGCATCACTTGTGACACAAACTGCAGGTGCAGTTGCTGAAGCAGGTATTCCAACCAGCCAAACCATTTTCTCACTTTATAACTTGATTATTGTTGGTGTTCTCATCCTCACATTACCTATTTTGCTAGCACTCATGCATCCAAAAGCAGAAAACACCAAGACTGTCAATCCAGCTCTACTGGAAGATGAACCCGCTGTTCCAATGCCCGATAAGAAGAGTATGACCCCCGCTGAAAAACTAGAAAACAGCAAGATTATTAACTATGTCTTATCTGCAATGGGTTTCTTGTTCATCATTCTTTATTTCGTGAAGCAAGGTTTCAATTTAAACCTCAACATCGTTAACTTCATTTTCTTATTTGCAGCGATTTTACTCCATGGTACACCCATTAACACTGTTCGCGCTGTCAACAATGCAGCGAAGAGCGTCGGTGGTATCCTCTTACAATTCCCATTCTATGCAGGTATTATGGGTATTATGACTTATCGTGGTGCTGAAAATAACGTTTCAATCGCATCTGCGATTTCAGAATTCTTCGTTAACATTTCCAATGGTACAACATTCCCACTCTTCACATTCTGGAGTGCAGGTATCGTTAACATTTTCGTTCCATCCGGTGGTGGACAATGGGCTGTTCAAGCTCCAATTATGATGCCAGCTGGTTTAACTCTTGGTGTTGATGCTGCGAAGACCGCGATGTCAATTGCTTGGGGTGATGCTTGGACCAATATGATTCAACCATTCTGGGCACTTCCAGCACTCGGTATTGCTAAACTTGGTGCGAAGAATATCATGGGTTACTGTTTAATCGTATTACTATACTCTGGTATTATCATCAGTTTAGGCTTACTCCTTCTTTAATTGGTGAAGACGATGTCAAAAGTATACATCGTAGCAGCCAAACGTACCGCTGTAGGCAGTTTTTTAGGTTCATTATCAACTGTTCACCCCGCTGATTTTGCAGCAAAAGTTGTTCAACAGATCATGAAAGATACCAATGTTCAACCGCTTGATATCGATGAAGTGATCAGTGGTAACATCCTTCCTGCTGGTCAAGGTCAAGGTATTGGACGTCAGGTTGCGATTAAAGCAGGTTTTCCACATGAAGTTTGTGGTTATGCCATCAACATGGTTTGTGGTTCAGGTATGAAAGCGATTATGGATGCTTACTTAAAGATTAAGGCAGGATGGAGTCATCTTGTGATCGCTGGTGGTACAGAATCGATGAGCCTTGCACCCCATCTTTTATCAGCAAAAGGTCGAAGTGGGTACAAGATGGGTAACTTTGAAGTGATTGACCATATGATCTATGATGCATTAACCGATGCTTATGATGGTATTCATATGGGAATTACTGCAGAAAATATCGCAGATAAACACCATATCACACGTGAAGAACAAGATGCATTTGCTTATCAATCACAAGTCAAAGCGATTCGTTCAGTTGATGAAGGGCGATTCGATGATGAAGTGGTCGGTATTGAAGTCAAAGTTGGTAAAGAAGTTGTCATGTTTAATAAAGATGAATATCCTAATCGTAAAACATCGTTAGAAAAACTAGCCACACTTCGTCCAGCATTCAAAAAAGATGGCACTGTGACAGCAGGTAATGCTTCAGGAATTAATGATGGCGCTGCATATGTGATGCTTGCGAGTGAAGAAGCTATAGAAAAATACAACTTGAAACCACTCGTAGAAGTCGTTGGTGTTGATCAAGCAGGCGTCGATCCCAAAGTGATGGGACTTGGTCCTGTTGGTGCTGTGAAAAATGTATTAAGACGAACAGGTCTTCAACTCAATCAGATCGGTTTACTCGAACTCAATGAAGCCTTTGCTGCTCAAAGTTTAGGTGTGATGAAAGAATTATCGGAAGATTTACACGTTAATTTTAATGAATTACTACAAAAAACCAATGTCAATGGTGGTGCAATCGCTATTGGACATCCCGTAGGTGCAAGTGGTGCACGTATCGTGGTGACGCTCATTCATGAAATGAAAAAACGTCATGAGAAATTAGGATTAGCATCGCTTTGCATTGGTGGCGGTATGGGAACTGCCATCATCGTCAAGAATATCGAATAACAAAAAAGGACGGTACTCATGCTTTTCATGAGAAACGTCCTTTTCTTTTATTTATCAGCGATTGAACATATCCCATGTGCCAATCGTATTAAAACCAAGTTGATGATAGATTTTACCAGCATCGGGATTGTTATAAAATAGGCATAACGATTTTCCTTTATCGTGAAGATAGACCGTCATCAATCGCTTCATTAGACGTGATGCATAACCATGATGTCTGTGATCAGGATGGGTTGCAACTGCAACCACCATGGCCTTTTTTGTCGTTTCAGCTGTCGTTGCAACCGTTGATACCATAGTGTTGTTTTCTTCAATAAAGAGGGTCATGCCCATAGAAAGGCTTTGCATTTTTTCTTTGACAAACGTATCAGCTTCTTTATCATGATAATTAAATTCTTCAATCATACTTAAGAGCTTAAAAAGTGAGTAAGCCTGATCTTCTGATTGAAGCATGTGAATGGATGGATCATGGAATAGCGGAAATGTCAGTTTCTTTGCTTCACAGAAGTACATATGTTTCTTTTTAAAACCAATAAGATGAGGTTCAATAAGCGTCATGAGTTCTGATTTACCCGAGATGAAATTGAAAGGATCGTGATCAAAAATCGATAAGTACTCATGATTAAACCGAGCTGTTGGAGCATAATAAACTGCATGTTCACGATATCTCAAGAAGACAGACAAAAAGTTGCCAGCTTCATCATATTCAGCATAGATCCGTTGAAAGGATTCATTGAAACCATAAGTTTCAATATCACCGATGATAAAAATGTTATAGGTTGATTCTTGATAGAGAAAATGAAGAACAGATATTCGATCTTCTTCATGTAGTAAACGAATCATGATATGCTCCTTGTATTATGGTTTGCTCCACAATTTCTTAATCGTATGTGCAACCATCTTGGGTTGACGATCTCTGGTAAATACGCCTTTTCGATTACCTAGCACGCGTGTTAATCCTTGCTTGGTTTGGAAATCTGCAAAATTCCAAATGTGTGTACCAATAACTCCATCCATCTTTCGTGCAACTTCAAGATAGGTTTGGATGAATTCATCTTGATATTCTTCGCTAAATGCAAGTGCAGGTAGCGTGTGCATACCAGCAATGGTATCAGCTCCAAACTCTGTGAGCATGATTGGTTTATTAAAGATTTTTTGATAATCGAGTATCGACTGTGTGAGTTGTTCTTTAACAACAGATAAGTCCCCAAAATCGCTATACCAAGCCATGTATCGATTGATACCAATGACATCTGCAAATCCTGCAACTTTGTTTTCTTTTGCACCGACATATTCGACAATCATCAGAGGAACATGTGTTTTCTTGCGTGCATGATCGAAGATGGTCTTGAAAAATGGGACAGCACCTTCTTCATGTGTGTTCGCTTCATTAGCGAGCGAATACATGATGATGGAGGGATGATTCTTATCGCGTGTCATCAATTCATCAAACTGCTCGAGATAGTTTTTTAAACTCAGATCATTAACAGTATCTTCTCTAAAAACGTGTCTCGGTGACCAAAAGTTAAGTCCTACTGCAGGCATTTCATTGATCACAAGAATACCATATCGATCAGCAAGATCGTACATCTCTTCATCATAAGGGTAATGACTTGTACGAAACGAGTTTGCACCTATCCATGTGAGCAGTTCGAAGTCTTTGACATTAAGAGCACTCAAACTAGCTTTTCCAACGATAGGATGATCTTCATGCATACCAAATCCTTTTAATGTGATGGGTTGATGATTAAGAAGTAATTGTTGATTCTTGATTTCAATCTTTCTTATACCAAATGTCTCATCATAACAATCTGTAGGTGTTTCTACATGAAGTGTATAGAGATACCCTTGGCCAATACCCCAAAGTTTCGGGTGATCAATGACAAGTGAATCTTTCTTTTGTGTAGATGAGATCACAAGCTTTCCATCGGGATCAAGGATATCCACACGAAGTTCTTGAGACGTAGTGTCTATCTGATAGCCAATCACACCTTGATGGTTGATAAGATCAGTAAGTATGGTGATCTCTTCAATAGGATGAAGTGGCACATGATAGAGCCAAACATGACGATGAAGGCCGATGTAGTTGTAAAAATCAAAGAAAATGTTTTGAATCTCACGATGCTCTTTTTTGATAACCTCACCCATGGGAAAAGTCTGAAAATCCAAGCGAGTATCAAGCATGATCGATATGCGATAAGAGGATGTATCATGTGGCATGAATGTATCAACGGGTAGATAACCCCCTTGATGAGTTTTAATGAGCTTACCGTTGACATAGAGTTCAGCACGATGAGGTGCAGCACCGATGCGTATATGCCATGTTCCAGGAAGGGAAGGGACATCAACCTTTTTTTCGTAGCACACTTTTCCAACATAATCACGTTTTTCAAGCGTCGTCATCATATCATTAAAACTGCCTGGTACACCGATGATGTATGATGCATTCAGTGGTTCTTTGGGTAAGTAATCATCTGAAACAAATGAAAAATTCCATAAGCCATCAAGTGATAGTGCAAGTCTTTTTTTGTTTGTTTTTGGATAGAGCATGTGACACCTCCACGTAAAAAATCTAGTTCAATTATATCAAATAAATGACCTGAAGGAGTAAGAATCTTTGATATAATAGGAAGGTAGGAGATGAACAATATGAAACAAAAAATTAACCAACTCTTAAATTGGTTTGAAGACAGATTTAACTTTATCATTGAATTACTTGCATTTCTTGGGGGCATCTTTTGTATTTTATTCGCAATTTTTATTTTTGTGTTGATGATTTTTCAAGTCGAATGGGTTTCAGAGATCACATTTGAAATCATCATTTTACCGGGTGTCATTGGATTCTTTGGTGTCATCATCTTGTTTGCACTTCGTATCACACGCTTCATGACACAAAAACGATAAGGGCAACTAGCCCTTTTCTTTTGCCTAAACGTGTTAAAATAGAAGTATCAAAACGAGAAAGGAGTTTTCATATGAATAAAATACTAGAGCGTCAAGCGACGACCTATGGAGGACGAGATGGTGTTGTTAAAGATACACAATCGGGTTTAGTTGTCCATTTATCGAAACCAGCAGAAATGGGTGGAGATGATGATAAAGGATCAAATCCAGAAGAACTATTTTCAATTGGATATAGTTCATGCTTTGCAAGTTCTCTAGAGTACTTGCTTCATGTTGCTAAAATCGATTATCAAGGACTTTCTGTACAAGCGACCACACATCTCAATGCTGATCCAAAAACAGGTTTTTCATTTGAACTCTTTGTTAAAGCAAACATTGAAGGTGTGACAAAAGATGTCGAAAAGAAATTCATCGAGCAAGCCTACCAATTTTGTCCTTATTCAAAAGCGATTAAAGGTAATGTAGTCGTCACATTTGTTGACTAGAAATCGAGGTATCCTATGAAGATTTTAATGGTTGGTGGTACAGGGTTAATTTCAACGGCTGTGACGAAACGTGCCGTTGAGATGGGACATGAAGTCTATTTACTGAACCGAGGATTACGTCAATCCTCCATGATTAAAGGTGTTTATCATATTCAAGGTGATATCACAAAAGAAGATGAAGTCAAACAAGCACTTCACGATTATACGTTCGATACGGTTGTTGAATGGATTGCATTTCATGTTGATCATATTAAACGTGATATCAATCTTTTTCGTCATATAACAAAACAATATATCTTTATTGGTACGGCTTCATCCTATCCCAAACCTGCTCCCTTTATACCGATCACAGAAGAAATCCCACTTCATAATCCTTACTGGGGATATAGTGAAGAAAAAAGACGCTGTGAAGCTTATTTGAACGAACTCAAGAACCCACCATTTGGTATCACCATCGTTCGTCCTTCGCATACCTATGATGATCATTCACTTGTCTTTCAAATTCCTAATTGGGGACAACCCTATACGCTGTTATCAAGGATGATCCATGATCAACCAATAGCTGTTGTTGGTGATGGAACAAGTCGTTGGACGTTAACCCATCATACCGATTTTGCATGTGCATGTGTTGATCTTTTTGGGAACCCAAAGACATATGGACAAACCTATCATCTCACATCAGAAAAGGTTTATACATGGAATGAGATCACAGAAAGTGTCTATCATGCACTTGGTAAAAAGCCTTCAATCATTCATATTCCTTATGATGTTGTTCACACATATTTCCCTGATTTAGAAGGTCCCATTCGTGGTGATAATCTCTATGATGCAATCTTTGATAATTCGAAGATTAAGAAGGTAGCACCCCATTATCAATCGACGATAGGTTATCCTGATATTGTGAAAAAAGCAGTCGCATATTACATCAACCATCCTGAACTTCAATCAATCGATGATGGCTTTATGAAGCGATATGATAAGATGATTGATGATTTCACTCGCAATCAAAAAGAAAAGGTCCGTTAATGAAACGGACCCTTTTTTATAATGGCGATGCGCCATCTGATGGGAGAACTTCATAGAAGCTTGGTTCATATCCAATGATGCGTGTATATTCATCTCGAACTCGTTTTTTCATGGTTTCGACATCTTCTTTTTTAACAATAGATACCACACATCCACCGAAACCAGCACCTGTCATACGTGCACCTAATGCACCTTCATCAAGGAGTATTTGAACCAGTGTATCAAGTTCGATACCAGTGACCTCATAATCAGATTTGAGCGATTCATGGGATGCAATCATGAGTTTTGCAAATGCATGTATATCCCCCTTTTTGAGTGCTTCACATGATGCAAGGGTTCTCTGCTGCTCCGTTTGAACGTGACGTACTCTTCTCAATTGAACAGGTGATAAATATGACTCAGATGCTTTTAATTGATCATCGGATAGATCACATAATTGATGAATCATCATGTGCTTTTTTAATTCCTTTAATGAATCTTGACATTCTTTAAATCGCTCATTATATTTAGAGTCTGCTAACCCTCTTTTTTTATTGCTATTGACGATAAGTAGTTGATAAGAGTTTAAATGAAGGGGAATATATTGATATGTAAGATCATGGGTGTTCAAAAGGATCGCGTGGTCTTTTTTTCCTGCAACAACAGCAAATTGATCCATGATACCAGAATTAACACCGACAAAGTTGTTTTCTGCATATTGACCTAATTTTGCTTTTTGTTCCATGGTCAATTTGAATTGAAACATGTTGTCTAATATGGTGATCATCAAAATTTCAAGTGATGCTGATGATGATAATCCAGCATTGACGGGCATGGTTCCTTCGATATAAAGATCAAATCCATAGGATAGATGATAACCATGATCTTCCAAAGCTTTGATTGAACCCTTCATGTAATTTGACCATGCATGTTCTTGCTCTTTTTTGAGTTCATATCGATTAAAACAATAGATTTCCTTAGAAAAAGAAGGAGACAGCACACAAATGAAGTCATCTGATCGCTTCCCAACTACCCCATACGTTCCATAGCTTAACGCACATGGAAGAACAAATCCTCCGTTGTAATCAATATGTTCTCCAATCAAATTGACTCGTCCTGGCGAATAATAGACATCACCATCCAACCGATGAAATGATTCTCGAAATGTCTTGAGCAACTTACTTTTCATGATGTTGTCACATCCTTAAGCCATTGATACATGATATCCATGCTATTTCGATCATTTTGTTTAAACACACCACAGTCTTCTAAAACACCCACAAAGACAGATCCGATCGCCTCTTCAATTGCTTGATCAATGATTTCAGGTTTAAAAGAAGGATTAGATTTGATGTTGTCAGCTAATCCCTGATGTTTGATTGAGCGTCCTAAAAGAGGTTTGCCATCAAGGATATATGCTTTGACATCATTCATCTCTTGGTCGAGTCGACCTGGTAAAATGCCAAGACCCATCGCTTCAATCAAGCCAATATTTTCCTTTTTGATGTGCCATTTGTCTTGATGAGGATGGAAAATACCCAGTGGGTATTGTTCACTGGTTTGATTATCACGCAAGATGAGATCAAGGATGAACATATCTTTATCTTTTCGAACAATAGGTGTGATGGTATGATGTGGTATATCATCTGTATGTGAGCGAATGTTTAAGGCTTCATGATTGTAATGACGCCATGCTTTAAGCACTTTCATCGCTTGGGCTACTAAATAGCTTTCATTTTTACCGGTCATGCGTAATGTTGATAATGGCCATTTTAGTATGGTGTATTGAATGCCTTGATGAAGCCAACTACGAAGTGCTTTAGCATCTTCGATGGGGAAATGATCTGCACCACCTTGATAATGATCATGCGATAAAATCGAACCACCTACGATCGGTAAATCTGCATTCGAACCAAAAAAATAGCCATCAAACATCTTGCATAAAGCAAACAAATGGTTAAAGAGCATCTCATTGATTTTCATCGGGCGATGACGAGCACTCAAGACAATCGCGTGCTCATTGTAATAGATATAGGGTGAATATTGAAAATACCAAGGTTCTCCTTGTAATTCAATGTGAATAAGTCGCAAGCTATCACGTGAATCACGTGTATAATCGCCAGGAAATCCTTCATTCTCAATACACAGTAAACACTTGGGATATGATGTGCTTTCCTGTTGGCTAGCTAAAATAATGCTTTTCGGATCTTTCTCGGGTTTCGAAAGATTGATGGTGATATCAAGTTGACCATAGGAAGATTGGATACTAAATTTTTTATTTTTCTGAATACGATCCATACGGATATAGTTCGCTTTTTGCATGTATGTATAAAACCAACGTGTTGCATGCCTATTTGATTCACGTTTAAGTTCAAAAAACATCTTTTCAACATCAGAGGGTTTCATGATCATGGTATTCATGATTTTCGCATCAAAAAGATCTCTTGCTATCTGTGATCCGTCCAGACGACCGGTTTTCTCAAGTTCATCTAAGATAGGATTGAGTGCTTCAGAAGGATAATTGATAGGTTTTGGTTTTGGAAGTGTTTGATGTTGCAGACCAAGCATATGATAGATTTGATTGCGGATGTAATGAACATCACGTTCTAAAATAAGTTCATTTTCTAGGGCATAGACGAGTAAGTTTTCGACATGTTGACGCATGATGAACCTCCTGTTTGATGTATCCATGTTTATTTTAACAAAAAGGCACTGAAAAACCGAGCCCATGTTGTCATTTCATGCTGATTCATCATGGATGATGATGTCTCTATTCATTTTGATATTCAAAAGATTCAATCCTTCGTTTATAATGAAACTATAACGCATTTAAGGAGCTTACTATGGCGCAATCAGTGAAACGGAAATTAGCTTTTGCATCAGCTGACATCTTTGGTGGAGGATCATTCAATATTGTCAATTTTTTATACCCTGGTTTTTTAGCAATTACCGTAGGGATCAGTCCTTATTGGATTGGTGTTGTGATGCTTGTTGCACGCATATGGGATGCGATCACAGATCCCATTATGGGACACATATCCGATCGTACAACATCGAAGATGGGAAAACGTCGAATCTATATGGTCATCGCAGCACCTTTTGTTTTAGTTTCGATGTATTTTCTCTTTTTCCCATATGCATTTTCTGAGACAACACTTCGTGTGATTGCAGTCCTCTTAAGTTATCTTGTATTTACCACGGTTCAAACATCGGTGATGATTCCTTATTACTCACTCTCGAGTGAAATGACATCAGATTACCAAGAGCGAGCTTCGTTTAATTCATATCGCTTAGGATTTAGTATTTTCTCATCGATTCTATGTGTTGCAGTTCCAGGTATCGTTGTGGGTCTATTTGATGATAAAACGACAGGCTATCAAGTCATGAGTCTTTCATTTGGTCTTTTGTTTGGATTATCGGTCTTATTAACAGGTCTTTTTGCACGAGAAGAAATTCAAACACCTAAAGTTGAATCAAAGTTATCATTCAAAGATATGATGAAACCCTTGAAACTCGTTCCATTTCGTCAATATTTAGGCATGTTCTTGGTTCTTCAAATGTCAATGGCAATCATGAGTGGGCTATTCTTTTTCTATATTGATTTTTTCATCACGAAAACAAGCACATTAGATGGTGAGGCAACGATGGTTGGATTGATTGCTGCTGCACTGATGTTTTCCATGCAAATTGTTGCACTTCCTATCTATCTTAAAATGATTGAAAAGAAGGGCAAGACATATGCTTACCGTTTTGGAGCTTATCTTTGGATCATCTCTGCATTCTTTATTTTAATTATTCCAGCTGATGTGACACCTGTTGCTGTTTATGCCTTAGGTGCGATCATGGGTTTTGGTATATCTGGTCCAGGTCTCGTGCCACATACGATGTATGGAGACGTTGTCGATGCAGGTCAACTCATGTTTCATGATCGTCTCGATGGTCAAATAAGTGGGTTTACGAACTTCATTAATAAAGTTGCTCAAGCCATAGGGTTAGCAATTGTGATGTTTTTGATTGGATTAGCTGGATTTCAAGAACAACAACCTGGTGGGCCAACGATTAATAGTCAACCCGATTCTGCAACACTCATGATCCGTCTTATCATGACGATTGCACCCCTCATTTTCATGGGGATTGGCATTTATATTTCTCATCGTTATAAAATTGATCAATCCAAACAAAAGCTCTTAACGCAAGCTATCCATGATCCATCGATTGATAAAGAAGCCTTACTTAATAGTCTTTCATGAAAAGACCTAACCTCTTTCTTTATTTGACCTTGGGTTTTCTGCTAAACGTTTTTGCATGGATGAAAGGTCAACGCATCACAAAACAAGTAAAGATTCATGGACCAGCGATTACATTATCAAACCATACATCATTTTATGACTTTGTCTATACGCATGCTGCACTCTATCCACACCGTGTCAGTTATTTAGCTGCCAGTAAGATGTTCTTCGAAAAAGGAACAGGCTTTTTCTTACGTCTTGCACGCGCCATTCCCAAAAGCTTAATGCAAGCAGATCCTGTAGCCACCTTATCAGCGTTTCGGATTTTAAAAAAGAAAGGAATGGTGTCCGTTTTTCCTGAAGGTCAAATATCACCATCAGGAAAAACCATTTATATTGCATACTCGATCGCAAAGTTTATTCAACGTGCTTCTGTTGATGTCTATATCGTGCGGCATTTTGGACCTGGTCTTGTGAATCCACCATGGTCAAAAAAGACCTTTAGAGGTCCCATTGAGACTGAAAAATATCTTTTGGCAACTAAAGAAGTGATTCATTCGATGCGTCTTGATGATATCTATCGCATGGTGTGTGATCATCTTGATATCTCACAAGGATCATTTGCTTTGATTAAAAACTATACATACCACATACAACCTGTTCATAACTTAGAAAATGTCATTTATCAATGTCCAACATGTCTTCATGAAGGGCTTACTGTCAACCATCATCAATTGATCTGTCCATCATGTGGGCATACATTAACATATGATCAACATGGTTGTTTGAATAAAGAGCCGGTTGATCTCCATTTTGCAAGACAAGCTAAGCGTGTAGAACATTTGATTGATAAGTATGAAAACATAACGTTTGTCGCATCAACAAGACTTCAATCGTTTCGTCATCAAAAACTTGTCGATGTGGGTCATGGAACGATTTCATTATCTCGAACAGGATACACCTATGAAGGAACTGTTGACGAAAAAGAGACAACACTCAACTTTGGTATCTTATCAACGCCTACGCTTCCCTCAGATATTGGAAGAAATATCCAAATTTATGAAGGTTATCAAATTTACCAATTTGAAATGGATGTAGCATGGAAACCCACACAATTTGTTCACGCGGGTGAGTATCTTTATCAATGCATGGCTCAAGTAGAGAAAAAAGAATTAAAATAAAAACAAACAACGTTGAAAGACATGATGATTTTCATGAAGGGAGAAGGTCTACTGACCAATTAAACCATGAACGATAAACATCAGCTGTTAGCCATCAGTAAAAAAGCTTTTATCAATGTACTCTTGATTCTTGTTGGATTAATCGTATGTGCTGGGATAATCACCCTCATCATCCCTGCAGGTGCTTTTGATCGGGATGTGAGTGGTCAAATCATTGATGGAACCTATCATGTGATCGATGATGTGAATTATCCCATATGGCGATGGATCGTTGCTCCATTCGAAGTATTGGTCAGTTCAGATGCGATTTCAATCATCATGATTGGACTGTTTCTTCTCATTTTAGGAGGAACATTTACCTTGATGGATGAAACAGGCGGCATTCGTGTGATGATCAAACATCTCATCGAACGCTTTAAAGACCACAAGTATACCCTACTTCGTCTTGTTATCCTCGTTTTTATGATATTTGGAGCTTTCTTTGGCATTTTTGAAGAATCGATAGCCTTAATGCCAGTTCTTATTTTATTATCGTTATCGCTCGGATGGGATACACTCACAGGTATGGCGATGAGTTTACTTGCTGCAGGTTTTGGATTTGCAACAGCGATTACCAATCCCTTTTCTATTGGAATTGCTTCTAATCTTGCAGGAACAGAAATATTATCAGGTGCACTCTATCGACTTTTAATCTTTACGATCATGTATGTAATTTTGCAATGGATAGTCACACGTCATGCTAAAAAAATCGAAGATCATCCTGAACTTTCACCAACCTATGATATTGACCAAGGGAAAGTGAAGCATTTTGATCTCCATCAAGCAATGCCTTTCCAACATGAACATTTCACGTATCGCACATACGTTATATTATTTATCGTTCTATTTATTGGTATTATCTCGGTTGGATTACTTGAACTATTCTTTGACATCTCGATCCCTGCAATTCCAGTTATGGCCGCTATCTTTTTATGTGGAGGTCTTTTTGCTGGATGGTTGGTTTCTAAGAAATGGAGTTATACATTAAAGACATTTGGTCGAGGTATGTTGGGAGTTGCTCCTGCATTCATCTTAATTATATTAGCCGTTTCAGTGAAACATGTCATCGTCTCTGCACAAGTCATGGATACACTACTCTATCATCTATCAACGATGTTGAACAATCAAGGACCTATAACAGCGATCCTCATGATTTATCTTCTCGTGCTCATCATTCAGTTTTTTATTGGTTCAGCATCGGCAAAAGCTTTCTTGCTAATGCCACTCCTTATTCCTTTAGTTGATTTGTTATCGATGTCAAGAGAACTTGCTATTTTAGCCTTCATTTTTGGTGATGGATATACCAATGTGATCTTCCCAACGAACGGAGTCTTACTCATTGGTTTATCGATTGCAGGCGTTTCCTACACCAAGTGGTTTAGATATACCTATAAACTTCAACTCATCACATTGGTGATGACGATAATCTTCCTGATCATTGCGGTATGGATTGGATATTAAAAAGGAGATTTTAGTCCCCTTTAACATTGATCGAGCAGATTGAGATAGAAATAGAGACCATGAATCACGTTGTCTTTGGTGATATCTTCATCGAAACCGTGAATCTTTTTTAAATCCTCTGATGTTACATCCATCGGTGAGAATTTATAAACATGATCACAAATCTCATGATAGCGTCTTGAATCTGAGGTCGCAATCATCAGATAGGGTGATGTGATAACATCAGGCCATGTTTGATGAATCGATTTTTCAATCATATGGTATCGTTCATCAACAATTGAAATCGTAGAAGCTTCTGAAATCTCATGGGTGATGATCTCAACACGTTCATCACCGATGATTTTTTTAATGCGAGACATGATGTGTGATGATGTATCTCCTGGTATCAACCGATAATTAATACCGAGTGTCGCTTCTGAGGGTAATACATTGATCGCATCCGACCCCTTCATCATCGTAAAAGCTTGTGTGGTTTGGAAAAGAGATAAGAGTTCACCACCTGTGAGTTTAGCCATCCATTTGACAAAAGGAAGAAAAAACCAAAGATTTGCAAATAATAACCGAATGACAAACGATGTTGAATACGGTGAGACATGATCGAAAAGTGATTGTACAGGTGGTGTAAGTCTCAGCTTAAATGAAGGATATCGATGAAGTTTTTGAATAGACTTAGCAAGGATTGACAGTGGACTATCTTTGGGAGGTGTAGATGCATGACCACCACGGCTTTTAACACGAAGTTCAAGGTTCATAAATCCTTTTTCAGCAATACCAACAACAGCGGTCTTTTTATGAACACCTGGGAATATATTTGAAACGATTGCTCCCCCCTCATCAAGGACAAGATAGGGTTTGATATGGTTTTGTTTGAAATATTCAACGATTTGAACCTGTGATGAACCATATGTTTCTTCATCGCCACCAAAAGCTAAGTAGAGATCATGGTTGAATACTTTGTCCTTTGATAGCATCCATTCAATCGCTTCTAAGATTGCGTTTAAACTATGCTTGGTATCAAGTGCTCCTCTACCATAGATGGTATCTTCACCAATTTTGCCTGAAAAAGGATCATCCTTCCAACCTTCCACTACAGGCACGACATCGTAATGACTCATGAGTACAATCGGTTGACCCGATTCCTTTCCTTTGAGATGATAGAGCATGCCTAATCCATGCATCGACAAGGTTGCATGTTGATGGAGCAATGGATAACGTTCTTTTAAATAACTTCTTAACGATTCAAATGCGTGTTGATCAACTTTCATTCGATTCTCATAAGAAACAGTTGGAAACTGAATCATCGATGAAAGTGATTGATAGGCATGATTCGCATCGATAGTCCAAATCTTTTTTTCTTCGTGGTGATCTTTAGGTTTTTTCATAAGCGTTCGAATGATTAAGAATAGAATAAAGAAAGAGAATAGAACGCTTGCAAGGATGATATAAGGCATAAAATCACTCCTTCATAAGGTACAACCTAGTTTCATTATACAACACCATGATAGTGGTCACTCGTGGTTTTTTCACCATCATGTTATAATGAGATTAATTTGAATGGACCAAGATGACATCATGACTTCAACCGAACTCTTTATGTTTCATCAAACTAAATATCCGATGATGGATATCATTGATCATGTAAAACGACTGCATCAGATGGTATATGGACCGCATCATCTCTATAACCAACCTTCTTTAGAACAAATCGTGAACGATCTTCAACAAGAACTAAGCGAAATCGAAAACTGCGAATGTCACGATGATTGGATTCCTCTTGGTGAAGGTTATTATCGCATGGATTTATGTATGATTAAACAATCAAAACTGACGATTGAACAAGCTGCAAACATGTTTCATTCGAGTATACTTGATGTTCGTCGTGATCTACATGCTCTCGATCAACTTATGGAAGACTCTCTGAAGTTACTATCTGATATGATCAATGATCAAAGCCTACCTTTAGACACGAAGACATCTCAACCATTCATCGATGAGTATCGCTTAAAACATTATCCAGCATTACATCACAGTGAGCATTATAGAAAGTATTATCAACCACACTATCGAGTTATCCATGAAAGGTACATGCCTAAGAATATCGCCTATCCTAAGTAAGTTCTCATGTGGTAATACAATCACACATACATATTTTTGCATCAAAGCAGAAAAAGAGAATGTGAATGACTGGTAAGCGTTGACACATCTTAATTATCCGTGATACAATGTAATTGGATTTATAATCATAGACACCGTCTATATATACGGACTGTCTTTGGGTCAACTGGATGAGGGGTGCTTGATGTATCTTTTTTCCCACGTTTGATGATGAAATAGAATCGAGGACGATACAATGAATTCACTTGACATGCTAATTAAAGAGTTACCAGAAGTTTCTAAAGAGAGCAATCTGATTTATCCATTATCGATTAACTGTTTTGAGGATACATGGGTATGGATGAAAAAGGAAGATGATCGTGATGTCTTGATGGCATGTGGAAAGCATGCTCATCGTTTTCAAGGTCAATTCATCACCTTATCATCAAAACCTGCAGTTATCGCTGAGCTTACTCATGAACATGGTAACCTTTTGCGTGAATTTTTTCCTTTTACAAAACCTATCCCTGTTCTCAATAAACCAAGAAGCTTTGGTCTTGGTGACCGATTAGGGATTGCTACACCCGGACATATTCGCGTCTTTAACGAGTACGATGCTTATCCTATTTTTGCACAACAATCCATTCGAGAACTCAATCTCACGCATCGTCGTTATGAAGATGTCTTAGATTCAGCTTCATTTGCAGTGTATCGTGATGGCTATAAGCGAGGATTTGGGGCGGATGGCGATCACTTGAAAAAGCCATCAGAAATCGAATATGCACTATCACTCGGTTTTTCAATGATTACACTGGATTGCAGTGAATATATTCGTAATGATGTTCAACAGATGACCAAAGAACAGGTTGATGAAGCATGTTCACTTGGTGAGCTTCACAAAGATCGCTATTTAAAACATGCATTTCAAATTGAAGGACACACCATTGAATTTACCGAAGAAGAACTCAAACGCTGTATCCTGGTATATGGAAAAGCCATCGATTATGCAGCACTCATCTACCAAACCTATTTTGTAGAGAAAAAGGCTAACGCCAATTTTGAACTTTCTATCGATGAAACAGGCACACCAACTTCACCTACTCAACATTATTTTGTTGCGAATGAACTTGCACTTCGTGGTGTCAAACTCGATACCATGGCACCTCGCTTTTGTGGTGAATTCCAAAAAGGTGTTGATTATGTTGGTGATTTGAAGCAATTCGAAGAAGAATTGAAGATTCATAGTGCGATTGCACGTGAATTCGGCTATAAATTAAGTATTCACTCCGGTTCAGATAAGTTCTCAATCTTTGAACTCGTTGGACGTTACACACAAGGTCATTTCCATGTCAAAACAGCGGGAACGAACTGGCTTGAAGCGATGCGTGTTGTAGCAACGTGTGATCCAAAACTCTATCGCAAGATTCATGCTTATGCATTGTCTATGTTCCAAGAAGCAAAGAAGTTTTATCATGTCACAACCGATTTAACACGCATTCCTGATCTCTCGACATTAAAAGATTCTAATCTTCCTGAACTCTTTAAACATAATGATGCAAGACAATTGATTCATATTACCTATGGTTTTATACTAGCCTATAAGGATACACAAGGTCGCTTTGTGTTCAAAGATCAGTTATATAATCTGTGGAAAAAAGAAGCTCAAGTCTACAGTGATATGCTCTATCAACATATTGGTAGACATCTTCAATTGCTTTATAAAGGTTTTTAATCAAAAAAGGAGAGATCATCATGCAGTTCAAATCACATGCCATGTATGCCCTTATGTCACCTTCATCGATGGGGGTACGTATCACACCTGTTGATCGTCAACCCGTTCATACATCTTCGCTTTTTCATATGCAAGCAACCAGTGCTGAAACCAATGTTTTAAGTATTTCAGCAGCGCTTGGATTAAAGACAAAGGTACTTACAACGTTTGTTAAAGAAAGCCCAATTGCCCAGCTTATCAAGAATGATTTAAGACGCCGCGGCATCGATTACGAAGGAAAAGAAGTTGAGCAAGGTGGTCCATGGGGATATCGCCATCAATTCAATATCGCAGATAGCGGATATGGATTACGCGGACCTCGCGTTCAAAATGATCGCGCAGGAGAAGTTGGACGTACTCTCAGTGTAAACGATTTTGATCTCAATCGCGTCTTTAAAGAAGAAGGTGTGAAACTTCTTCATCTATCAGGATTGATTGCTGCTTTATCTCCTGAAACAAGTCAGTTTTGTTTGGAACTTGCCCGTTTTGCAAAAGCACATGGAACAAAAATTTCATTTGATCTCAATTATCGATCATCATTTTGGAAAAATAGAAAACAAGAATTATCACGTGTTTTTAAGGAGATTGCTGAATTATCGGATATACTAATAGGGAATGAAGAAGATTTCCAACTTGCATTAGGTATTAAGGGTCCAGAAGCTGGTGGACATAATATCTCTGAGCAAATTGAAAGTTTTAAATCACTCATTCATAACGTCAAACAAGCATTCCCACATGCAACAACCTATGCAACAACACTTCGTCAAGTCGAAAGTGCCAATGAACATCTTTGGGGCGCTATTGTTTTAGATGGTGACACATGGACAATCATCGAACCGCGTAAAATTCCAGTACTCGATCGTATCGGTGGTGGTGATGGATTTGTTGGTGGTTTACTCTATGGATTCCTCAAGGGTTATGAAAGCGAAAAATGTGCTCAATTTGGATGGGCATCTGGTGCATTTGTCACCACATTAATCGAAGACTTTGGACTACCGATAGACGAAGAACAAATATGGAGTATATGGGAAGGTAATGCACGCGTCAAGCGTTAAAAAGGAGCGTACATCATGAATCAATTATCCGATATTGGATTAACTGGATTAGCTGTCATGGGTGAGAACTTAGTTCTTAACATGGCATCCAAAGGTTTTCAAGTGACCGCACATGCGCGTCAACAAAGTCGTGTTGATGAATTTTTAAATGGACGAGCAAAAAATCTACCCATTATAGGAACATCTGATTTAAAAACATTAGTACAATCACTCAAAAAACCACGTAAAGTCATGATGATGATCAAAGCTGGTGATCCTGTGGATCAAGTGATTGATCAATTAATACCACTGCTTGAACCAGGCGATATCATCATCGATGGAGGAAACTCTCATTTTCCTGATACAGTCAGACGGACAAAATATGTTGAATCCAAAGGTTTCTTATACATTGGAACTGGTGTTTCAGGTGGTGAAGAAGGTGCACTTTTAGGACCATCCATCATGCCAGGTGGATCACCTGCAGCATGGCCACATGTCAAACCTATTTTCCAAAGTATTGCTGCAAAAGTCTCTGATGGTTCAGTTTGCTGCGACTGGGTTGGCGAAGATGGTGCTGGACATTTCGTGAAAATGGTTCATAACGGTATTGAATATGGTGATATTCAACTGATTACTGAAGCTTATCAATTAATGCGAGACATTCTAGGTCTATCTGCAGATGATATGGCTGACGTTTTCAAAGCTTGGAATAAGACAGAACTTGATAGTTATTTGATTGAAATTACGGGAGATATCTTATCATTTAAAGATGAAGATGGACACCCACTCATTGATAAAATCTTAGATACAGCAGGACAAAAAGGAACAGGTAAATGGACAGCTGTTCAATCTTTAGAGGATTCAGTTCCTCTCACATTGATTACAGAAGCCGTCTATGCACGCTTTATTTCAGCAATGAAAGAAGAACGTGTTGTTGCTTCTCATGCGTTTAGATCCAAACCTGTTTCATTTAAAGGCAATAAAAAAGAATTTGTTGAGAAGATTCGTAAAGCACTCTATGCTGCAAAAATCGTCTCTTATGCGCAAGGATATGCACTGATGCGTGCATCTGCGAAGTCTAACAATTGGAATTTAAACTATGGTGGAATCGCACTCATGTGGCGTGGTGGATGTATCATACGCTCAGTCTTCTTAGGTAAGATCAAGGAAGCCTTTGAGCAAAATCCTGAACTCACTAACTTGCTATTAGATCCATACTTTAAACAAGCTGTAGAAAACATGACGGATGCATGGCGTGAAGTGATTTCAACCGCTGTACTGAGTGGTATTCCAACTCCTGCAATGTCTGCGGCACTCAATTATTTTGATTCGTATCGCACAGAAAAGCTTCCTGCAAATTTACTACAAGCACAACGCGATTACTTTGGTGCGCATACGTATGAACGTATTGATCAACCAAGAGGTCAGTTTTTCCATACCAATTGGACAGGTCGTGGTGGTAAAACCTCATCGACGACCTATAATGTATAAGACGATGAGCTATCCACTAACATTTGATTTACACGATAAAGTCATCGTGATTACTGGTGGTGCAGGCATCTTAGGTACCCAGTTTTCAAAAGCTTGTGCTCAAGCTGGAGGAAAAGTAGTTATTTTAGGTAGAAGTCTTGAAAAAGCTGAAAAATTAGCTTCAGAAATTCGCGCATGTGGTCAACACGCACGTGCAATCTCTGCCGATGTGCTTTCGAAGGAAAGTATCGAGAAAGCGAAAGAAGAGATTCATCAAGCATTTGGTCCAGTGGATATTTTAATCAATGGTGCAGGTGGAAACGATCCTAAAGCCACCACATCTGATGAATACTTTAATGAACAAGCCCTTCAAACCGAAGGATCTAAACACTTTTTCAACATGGATCTTGAAGGTTTTAATGGTGTGTTTGGTCTGAACTTTATGGGATCACTCATTCCATCACAAGTATTTGGATTAGATATGATCAAACGATCTGGATGCAGTATTTTAAACATCTCATCGATGAGTGCATTTAACCCACTCACCAAAATCCCTGCATATAGTGCAGCGAAGGCAGCCATCAATAATTTTACGCAGTGGATGGCCGTTCATTTTGCACAAGAAGGTATTCGTGTGAATGCACTTGCCCCAGGCTTTTTTGCAACTGAACAAAATCGTAACCTTCTTTTTAAACCTGATGGTAGTTTATCTGATCGTGCACACAAAATTATTTCCTATACACCCATGCGTCGTTTTGGCGAACCTGAAGAATTAATTGGAACTCTTTTATGGCTCATTGACCCAAAACAGTCACAATTCGTCACGGGTATTGTTGTTCCTGTTGATGGCGGATTTTCCGCTTACTCAGGCGTTTAAAGGGTGATTCAAATGACAGAAATTTTTCTAAAATCAACCCATGATGATGGCTTGACAGCCTTAGAGATTAAGGACGCAATTAAGCGATCATTAGAGGGTAAAAAAATCAAGAAAGTCTTACTTGTACCTCCTGATTTTACGCGGTTTTATTCGAATGCAGGACTGATTACAAACACCTATTATCATCTGTTGAAAGATGTTGCACATGTTGATATCTTACCCGCACTTGGAACGCATGAAGCCATGACGAAAGATGAATGCGAAGAAATGTTTGGTGACATTCCTTTCGATCGATTTATCTATCATAATTGGCGGGAAGATGTTGTTTCAATCGGCGTGATTCCAAAAGAGTTTTTAATTGACATTTCAGAAGGGTTATGGGAGACTCCCATTAACGTTGAAATCAATAAGCATATCATGGATCAAACCTATGATTTAATCATATCGATTGGACAGATTGTTCCTCATGAAGTGGTAGGTATCGCCAATCATTCGAAAAACTTATTTGTCGGATGTGGTGGTAAACAGATCATCAATCAATCTCACATGCTTGGCGCTGTTTATGGCATGGAACGTATGATGGGTAAAGATCATACACCTGTTCGAAAAGTCTTAGATTATGCCATGACCCATTTTTTGAATAAGCGTCCAGTTCTCTTTGTTCTCACGGTAACAACTGCACCAGGTGGGGTCACAAAAACACATGGACTATTCATCAGTGAATCACGAAAAGGTTTTGAATTAGGCATTGAACTTGCCCAAGAGAAGAACTTAAATTTCTTAGACCGCCCCATCAAAAAATGTGTTGTCTATTTGGAACCTAAAGAGTTTAAGAGTACATGGTTGGGCAATAAAGCCATTTATCGTACACGGATGGCGATTGCTGATGGTGGTGAACTCATCGTTTTAGCACCAGGTGTGACCAAGTTTGGTGAGGATAAGAAAAACGATGAACTCATACGCAAGTACGGTTATCAAGGGCGACTCAAAGTCTTAGAACTTTTCAAGAATATTCAAGAACTTAAAGATAACATGGGGATTACCGCACACTTGATTCATGGGTCATCCGACAACCGTTTTAAAGTGACGTATGCCGTTAAAAAGATCACACAAGAAGAAATCAGATCCGTCCATTTTGAAGCCGCTGATTATGATGAAATGATCAAACGCTATCCACCCGATCAGTTAAAAGCTGGATGGAATGTCCTCGGTGATGGCGAAGAAATCTTCTATGTCCCTAACCCCGCGTTGGGATTATGGATTGATAAAAATAGATTTTAACCTGAAGCATCCAACGTTTGGATGCTTTTCAATCAAAAGAAAGAGAATACACCATGAACTCATCGCGTTTATTACATCCATTCATCGTATCAAGCTTAATGATTGCATTAGGCATTGTTCTACCTTTTCTGACAGCTAGCAGTCCAGAACTTGGTAGCATCTTTTTGCTGATGCACATTCCGGTTTTACTTTCTGGTCTCATTTTAGGTGGAAAATATGGACTGATCATCGGTATGATTACACCACTTCTTCGAAGTGTTTTACTTACAACACCACCGTTATATCCGATTGCGATGGTAATGGCTTTTGAACTATCTGCTTATGGTTTTTTTATTGGATGGATTCATCAACGACTATCTGATCAACCTTTACATGTTTTTATCTCATTGATGACCTCAATGGTGATTGGGAGAATGTTCTGGGGGTTGGGAGCATCCATCCTCTATCCACTTGCAGGGCTCAACTTTGGTTTCAATATCTTTTTACTTACAGCTTTTGTGAAAGGATTACCGGGTATGGCGATTCAACTTGTGATCATTCCCACACTTTACTTGTCGCTTAAGCGTACGGGCATTTTTGATTCTTTTAAACATTCATGAAAAACAACGTCACCATCATACGACTCAAATGGGTCAAACAAAGAGAAAAGCACAATGATAAGGCCATTTCTTTTAAGAATCATCTTGAATTAGCGCCTCTTTTTTCCTTGATTGATAGACATCTAGCTTCACATGATAACATGCTGATAGCTATTGATGGTTTCTCAACAGCAGGAAAAACGACATTTGCATCCTTTTTAGGAGAAACCTTTGATGCCAATGTCTTTCACACAGATGATTTCTTCAAAAAGATAACCACGGATCCCAATGATCCACAATCGGTTTATGGTAACAATATCGATTTTGACAAAATGATTAAATCGATCATTAAACCCTATCACAAGTGTGAACCTATCATCTATCGACCATTTGATGTAAGAACGCATCAACATCTAGAACCTACACTTTATTCTCATCGTATGATCACGATCATCGAAGGTGCATACAGCATGCATCCACGCTTAATAGATGAATACGATCTCAAGATCGTCATGACAACATCTCGATTATCATCGTATATTCGTCTTTTCAAGCGTAATGGTTTTAAGAAATTGTTTGATTTTATCTTGACGTGGATTCCACGTGAAAGACGTTATTTCAAAGCATTAAATATTAAAGATGATGCAGATGTGATCATCAAACGATAAACAATCCTCTTTTGGGTTGTTTTTTTATCAGAAATCCCATGATTTGATATTCAAAATATCATCATTTTTATTTTTATAAAACTCATGCTATAATGTGTAACGAAGACCTTGAAGGAGGAAGTCATGAATTATCTTAAAAAGCGCTATAAATTATTCCTTTTTATGTTGGCTTTTTGGCTACTTTTAAACTTTAATCTACAACTTGACACCATTCTTTTTGGAATAATCATCTCTGGAGTAGTCACCGTCTTAGCATTTCCAGTTCTCTTTAATGAACATGGATTTCGTTATCGTGGCATTTATCTCCATCGCATGATTCTCTATTTTTTTGTTTTATTTTTTGAAATTTTTAAGTCTGCTTATACATACACCATCAACCTCATTTCAAGAAAATATGAACCTGTTTTATTTAAAATCGACTTAGATGTTACGGATCCCATTCAAGTGGGCATCGTCGCTAATTCGATTACACTGACACCGGGTACTATTTCGGTTGAAATCGAAAATCACTCCATTTATGTCCTGACCTTAGCCAAACCAGGTACAACACAAGAAGAATTAGAAAAACCCATTCGAGATACCTTTGAAAAATTCTTTAAGATTAAGGAGAAAAAGTGATGACTTTATTACAAATCTTTCTACTCATCACGATGATGCTACTTGTTGTGGGTATCATCGCATCCTTCATCCGTATGATTTATGGCCCTAAATTATGGGATCGCATTTTGATGCTGAACTTAATCTCAGCGAAAGTTGTCTTGATCATTGCTATTTATGCGATTTATATGAATAGCTTGACCTTACTTGATATCGCAATCTCTTATGGCATTATTGGTTTTCTTACGATGACGCTTTTATCAAAATTTATTATGACAGGGGGACGTGAAAAATGAGTATCGTCGCCATTATTATTTTGATATTTTCATGGTTTTTCATCATCTTTGGTATGATTGCTGTATTTGGATTAAAAAACATGTATTCAAGAATTTTATCATCGACAACCATTGATACCGTTGCAAGTTTCCTTGTTTTATTTGCGCTGATGTTTGTTTCACCCAGTTTTGCATTTATTGTTCGCTTTATCTTACTCATCATTTTCTTATTGATCACCAATCCCATTTCATCGCATGTGAACATTCGCTCTGCGTATTTATCAGGTATCCCAATTAACGATAAGGAGGTTAAATGATGAACTCTCTATTCACGACTGAAAACATCGCATTAGCCCTCCAAATCTTAATGATTATCGTTGCACTATTCATTGTCTTTCATGAGAAGAATTTTACGATTATTATTTTTATCTCTGTGTTTTCTCTTATTGCAGCAACCCTTTACACGATGAATCAAGCACCAGACGTTGCGATTGCTGAAGTTGCAATTGGTGCAGCGATCATTCCTTTGATCTATGTCATTTCAATTTCAAGACAACGTGAATTTATTGTGTTAGATAAGAGTCGTCATGGTTATATTGATCCTGATGAAGTCTTAGAAGGTGTTGTGTATGACATCTTGAATGAATTTGTGACAACCTATGATCTTAAACTAAACGTATGTTGTGATATTGAAGGGAAAGAAGAAGATCTCACCAATCAACTGAATGTGGATTTAATTATCTCTTATGATCCAGAACTCGATCATTACACATTAAAAGGTAAATCGAGTAGTGTGCTGATGTTAAATCTTAGAAAAATGACGAAAGATCACAAACAGATTTCAGTGATCACGTTTAAGGATGGTGATCCCATTGATTAAACGTGCGATTTTACTCATCATGCTGGGTGGCCTACTTTATGCATTCATCCTCGCCATGAATGATCTTGAGGTTGTCTATAATGATTTCGGGAAAGAGTACTTTCTCATCAATGGATTACAAGAAACAGGAAGTTTAAATCTTGTCACAGGCATTTATTTGGATTATCGCTTATTTGATAGTCTGTTTGAAGCTGGTATTTTACTCATTGCTGTATCAGGTGTGATGTGGATTAGTCAACATAAGATCCAAGAAAAGAATGCGAGTTTCATGCTTGATAAACAAAAGACACCAGAATTATTTATTACATTTTCGCGTTTACTCTATCCATTTATGCTCGTTTTTGGATTTTACGTGATCATCAACGGACATTTATCACCTGGAGGAGGATTCCAGGGAGGAGCGATTGTTGCGACTGCGATTTTAATTTTATATTATATCGACATCACGAAAACCATCGATGTAAAGCTCATTTTGACGATTGAAAAATTCTTGTTTATGGCACTCGTTTTAATTGGAGCATTAAGCTTTGTGACGACAGGGCACCCCTTTACAAACTTTATTTTACAACCCGAATATAAAGCGATCTATCTCATGACGTTAAACGTCCTGATCGGTATCAAGGTTGCTTTAGGATTAACAGCAATCTTCACTGCTTTCTTGAAGGAGGGACGCTAAATGAATCCTATTTTAACGTTTATCATCATCTTGATTGGATTTTATGGACTTGCGACAAGCAAAAACATCATTAAATCCGTCTTTTGTGTCACCATCATGGAAACAGGCATCATTTTGCTTTTCCTCAACTTAGGTAATCTTGAAGGTGGTATGATTCCTATTTTGGACCGGTTAGGTATTCAAATCGTTGACCCGATTCCTCAAGCCCTCATGATTACAACCATCGTTATCGGATCAACGATTACTTCGCTTGCGCTGATGCTTTGTATTAAAATCTTCCATCATTTCGGTTCGATTGAATGGAAAGTTGTACTCAAAAGGGAGGATAAATCATGAATTATATCCCCCTATTGTTAGTGTTTGTTCCCATTTTCACAGCTGTTATTTTGTATCTCTTTAAAACGACTAAATATACCTGGTTTGCTTTTATTGGGCAGATCATTACAGTGGCTCTGTTTATTGTTTATGTGATTAACCTCCCCGATCACCTGACGCATTTACTGATTATTGGTGGTACAGATGAACTGATTCGGATCAGTTTTTATAATGATATCACGTCCATTTCGTTTGTTGCACTGACATTATTCATGTGGTTTGTGATCCTTTTATACACGTATAACACCAACAGGAAAGAAACGAAATTTCTCTTTTTCCTGATGTTCTTAGAAGGTATCTTCTTAGGACTTCTTCAGACAAATGACTTATTCAATATGTTTGTCTTCTTAGAGTTGATTGCTATTTTAGTGACCATTCTTATCTCGTATAAAAAGACTGGTTCTTCATTTCGAGCAGCGATTTATTATTTATTATTAAATACGGTTGCTGCCATGATGTTTCTTGTGGGTATTATATTGATTTACTATACCTATGGAAACATCAATATTCAAGTTGTGATGAACATGATGGCCGACCACAGTGATACGATGACGATCAAACTTGCGTATGTATTGATGTTATCGGGTATCAGTGTGAAAGCTGCTCTTTTTCCACTCTTTACATGGTTGCCTAAGGCACATGGTGTCGCACAATCGACCATCTCTGCACTTTTGTCAGGCTTAGTCGTTAAAGGTGCACTCTATATGCTCATCCGTATTAACCATCAGATGTTTCAAGGAGCTAACTATGGAACAGAAGATATGCTGTTTTGGATTGGTACAATCACAGCCATCATCGGTGTCATCTTCGCATTATCACAAAAAGACTTAAAACAAATTCTTGCCTATCATACGGTTTCCCAAGTTGGTTTAATGATCATGGGATTATCTCAGATAACTGGTCTTTCCTTTTTCGGTGGATTTTTACATATCTTTAATCACGCTTTTTTCAAATCACTCCTCTTTATGGGTGCTGGTGTTGTCATCAAGGTTTATAACACAAAAAAAGTTTATGAAATTCGAGGTGTTATGAAGACAATGCCATGGACAGGTATCTTACTTGTTATTGGCATGCTATCGATCAGTGGAGCACCTTTATTCAACGGCTTTGTATCAAAATCACTGATTAAATATGCATTTAAAGAAGATATCGTTAAAATGATTCTCTTCACCTTCGTCAATATCGGGACTGTAACATCATTTATTAAGTTTTCAACGATCTTATTTGGACCTAAGCAATCACTGCGCAAGAGAAGAAATATGAAACAACACTTTGGTATGAGCATCATTGCCTTAGCGTGTATAGCAATCGGTGTTCTCTATTTACCGTTTGGACAATTATATGGAGTTGATTTATCCTATGTCCATTTATGGGAAGTGATGTCATTTGTTGATTATTTCATTTACGTTGGGATAGGCTATTTGTTCTATCATTATGTCATCCATAAGGATTTTACGTTCATTCAAAAGATTCGTGGTTTTTCCATGACATTTGAAAATGCGAATTTCTTGTATCTTGCCTATATCATTGTCATCGGATTTGTTGTCTTACTATAGATAATAACAGGGAGGGATTTTTGTTGAGAAAAACATTAACAATTTTATTTTTAACCTTAGCTATCTTCTTTTTCGTGATTTGGATTGGACATATCATTCTTCAAAGAATGGATTATATGATCACATTTTCTCGTTTGATTCCTTTGAACTTTGGATGGTTCATGTTTGGATTATCTGGATTATCCATGTATCTTTGTTTGATGGTTTACTCAGAGGGATTGTTGATCAAGTTTCTCTTAACAGGAGTTGCTTTCATGGGACTTGTGATCATTGCTTTTAGTAATCTCTTTGGAGGAATAACATACACACAAGAAGAAGATAGTGGTTTTGTTCTCATTAAAAAAGAAGAATCTGGATTTCGTATGGGTCAAATCACGATTTATCAACGGATCAATCCATTCATCAGTCAAAGGGTTGCATCATGTCATACAGGATCTGATATATCATGCACATACGAAGTGATTGATGATATTTTATATTTTCATGTGTGCGGGACAACGTCTGAAGCATCATGTGATATCAGAACATATCCTTTACATGTCAAGCCATAAAAAAAATCAAGACAAGAACACATTCTATCATAGGAAGTGTACGAAAACATGCTATCATGAAATTGCAAAAGATATCGGGAGGATCAAACATGATTGGACATATTGATAATATTGAAAAACGTATTTTAACAAGCCCGGAAGTCAAACACGCATCCATCAAAGCTTTAGTTGGACCACAAGAAGGTTGGCAAGGTTATGTGTTTCGCGTTTTAGAAGTTGGTATAGATGGTTACACACCTAAACATCAACACCCATGGCCACATATTAACTACGTGCTAGAAGGTGAAGGTGAACTCTTTTTAGGTGGTCAAGTTGAGCGTGTAAAACCCGGTAGTTATGCCTATATTCCAGGCAATACACTTCACCAATTTAGAAATGTAGGAAAGAACACATTTAAGTTTATTTGCATTGTTCCTGAAGAAGGACACAAATAAGCATGTCTTTATATCCCCAATTTCGCTACAAAGCGATTGTTTTTGACATGGATGGGACACTGATTAACAGTGACGAGCTTGTCTTAAACATTTATAAAAAATTAACAGAACAATATAAATCACAAATACCCTTTGAATCACTGGATCCAAACGATGTTTTAGCGCTTTCTTATCCAGAAGTTTTGACTCGCCTATATGGATCTTTTCAAGATCAGCACATGAATGCGATTTTATCATGGCACAGTCAACTGAAACACCAATATCTAACCATTTATCCTGGTGTAAGAGACATGTTAGAATCACTCAAGAACCAAGGATACAAATTAGGATTATTGACATCAGAAATGCACGCAATCGCAATCGATGAGATGAAGATCTTAGGGATTGATCATTTTTTTGATCGAGTCATCGCATTCGATGATGTAAAAAAACCTAAACCTCATCCCGATGGATTAATTGAACTGATGGAGGTATTTAACTGTCAAACGCATGAAATCATGATGATTGGTGATCAAACATCTGATGCTTTAGCTGCAAAAGCACTGGGAATCTATTCTATCCTTGTCGATCATGAACGCTCAAAACCACAGTCCTTTTTGAATTTGTATCACCATGTTGCATATTCAGCTCATGAGATCATGAAACTGATCAAACGACAAGAATCACTCTTTTTAACGATACCCAACAATCGCGATCTCAAAATCATTCAATTTACTGATCTTCATCTGATGAATGATGAAAAAGATGATATGACCTATCAACTGATGTCATCACTCATTCAACACGAGAAACCCGATTTCATCGCGATTACGGGTGATCAAACGATGTCGAAAGATGCTGTCATGTTGTACCGAGAACTTGGACATTTCATGGATTCACATCAGATACCCTATAGCTTTGTTTTTGGAAATCATGATACTGAAGGTGGTACCTATCAAGAATTGATTGATGCCATCAGCGATTCAACCTATCTCCTCTTTGATCAAGGACCGTTACACTTAGGCTATTCGAATTTTTGTATTACCTTACTCGATCAAAACAAACCGTTTGGGAAACTTGTTTTCATGGATTCACATATCGATGATTTTTTCATGATTGATGGAAAAAAGACGTGGGGATATGGTGTTTTTTCAGAAGATCAACTCGCATGGTATGACCTCAAGCTCATCAACCCAGTTCCACATTTGATTTTCTTTCATATCCCACTCGTTGAACTTAAAGAAACGAGTCCACATGATTCGATGCATCAAGGCGATTATTATGAAAGTCCTTCGACACAAGGCATCAATACAGGCTTCTTTCAACGAGCAATATTAACAAAACAAGCAAAAGGTATGTTTTATGGTCATGACCATTTAAATGATTTTACCTATGAAAAAGAGGGTATATTACTCGCATACGGACGTGTGAGTGGACATTATGATTACGCCATGCCAGGATTTCCTAAAGGTGCACGCATCATCACATTTCATCCATCCGGAAAACTTCATACACACATCGTTATTCATCATTCCAAGTAGACCTTTTATGGGTCTATTTTTCATGTTGTAAGTTAGCGAGTTCTTCGTTATAATAAAAGTAGTGAGAAAGCGAGGAATCACCCATGTCAACATTTCCAAAAGGGTTTATTTTTGGTGCCGCAACGTCGGCTTATCAAATCGAAGGTGCAGCAAAAGAAGATGGTCGTGGATTAACGATGTGGGATGTCATCAACCGCGATGAAACAGGAAAACCAACCTCTGATGTAGGAGATGTCGCTTGTGATCACTATCATAGATTTGAAGAAGACATTTCTTTGATGAAAGAACTCGGATTGATGAGTTATCGATTTTCAATCTCTTGGGTACGCATCTATCCAGAGGGCCATGGGGCTATCAATCCAAAAGGTGTTGCTTTTTATGATCATTTAATCAATCGATTGATCGAAGAAGGAATCGAGCCCGTGGTGACACTGTGGCATGGTGATTTACCTCTCGTTTATGAAAATAAAGATGGTTGGTTTAATCAAGAAACCATTGACCATTACCTGAATTATGCAAAAACATTATTTGATCTTTATGGTGATCGAATCAAGGTATGGTTTACTCACAATGAACCATGGTGTACAGCATTTTTAAATGATAGACCATTGAATGAACAACTTCAAATAGCCCATCACGTGATGGTCGCTCATGCGAAAGCTGTAGAACTTTATCGAAAACATCCTCATGGACATGGGAAAATCGGTATTGTCTTAAATCTTGGTAAACAATATCCCAAAACATTCGATCCTATGGACGTGTTTGCAGCGCGAAATATTGAAGGATTTGTCAATCGTTTCTTTTTAGATGCTGCACTCAAAGGTGAGTATCCAGCTGATATGATTGACCTCTATCAACAAGCAGGTCATACCTTTCATAGAACCTCTTACGAGATGACATGTCTGAAAAACAATCGTATGGATTTCTTAGGAATCAACATGTATTCTCGTGGTATTCAAACCTATGATCCATTCAATAAACTGTTTTATAGTAAAGATGTCAAACATCCAGAAGCAACATATACCGAGATGGGATGGGAAGTATGTCCACGATCACTTTACGACTTACTTTTAGATATCAAAGAAAAGTACGATAACATTGAAGTCATGATAACAGAAAATGGTGCGGCGTTTGCTGATGAGAAAAGATCGAACGATCGCATCCAAGATGATGATCGTGTGAAATACTTCAAAGGACACCTACAAGCTGTCTATGATGCCATCAAGCATGGATGTCATGTCACACGCTATTATGCGTGGTCACTTCTTGATAATTTCGAATGGGGACTCGGCTACTCAAAACGGTTTGGGATCATCCGTGTCGATTATGATACACAAAAAAGAACGATCAAGGATAGTGGAAAGTATTATGCAAAAGTGATTCAAACGAGAAAAATATAAAAAATAGCATGCGTTCATATGGACGCATGCTTTTCTATTTTAGTAGTTTTCTAATCAATTTTTCTTTTGTCTTTGAGTAAGGAGGATATGCAATCGGTGGATCCATCCATGTGCTTCTTTTGATGTATCCTTTCATATGTGAGAAGAGTTGGAAAGAGTGTTGACCATGATAGGCACCGATTCCGCTAGGGCCAATACCTCCAAAAGGAAGATGAGGATTACTGATGTGCATGAGTGTATCATTGATTGCACCACCCCCAAATGAAAGTCTTTTCCATACCTTATCTTGCGTACTTCGATTTTCTGAGAAGAGATAAAGAGCAAGCGGTTTATCCTTTGATTGAAGAACTGTGATCAACTCATCGATATGATCATAAGTTAAAACAGGTAAAAGTGGACCAAAAATTTCTTCTTTCATGATCGGATCATCCCATGTGACATCTTTTAAAACCGTTGGGCTAATCAAGCGCTCCTCTTCTTTAGTATTTGAGGATCCAACCACTTTACTCTGATCAATCAGTTTCAGTAAGCGAAAGTAGTGTCTTTCATTGATGATTCGTCCAAAATGATCCATATTAGCATAAAGATTAACAATCACTCGATTGAGTTCTTCAACAAATTGATCATGGATGGAAGCGTGGACATAAATATAATCAGGCGCGATGCAGGTTTGCCCAGCATTGATGAATTTACCAAACGCAATACGTCGTGCAGCGACCTTGATATTTGCTGTTTCATCGACAATCGTTGGGCTTTTTCCACCCAGTTCCAAGGTAACAGGAACAAGATTTTTACTGGCTGCTTCATAAACGATTTGACCTACACGTGTACTTCCTGTGAAAAAGATATGGTCATAGGGATATGTGAGCAATTCTTGCGTGACTTTGTAATCACCTGAAAAAACATGTAGATAGGAAGAATCAAAAAGATTGTTGATCAAATGAACCAAGATTTTTTCTGTTTCACGCGCAAATTCAGATGGCTTTAAGATGGCCGTATTTCCTGCAGCAATCGCACCAATTAAGGGCTCGATAATCAATTGAAAAGGATAATTATAAGGACCAATAATCAAGAGAGCACCTTTGGGTTCAGCAACGATAAAAGACGATGTATTCAGTTGATAGATGGGTGTTTTGATTTTTTTAGGTTTCATCCATCTCTTTAAATGTTTGATGACTTTACGGATGCTGTGAAGACAAAATCCAATCTCAGTTGTATAGGCTTCAAACGCACTTTTATTTAAGTCTTTTTTTAATGCATCCAAAATCATTTGTTCATGTTCGATAATCGATGCTCTCAGTTTTTTCAGTTGTTCAATACGAAATTCGTAGGATAATGTTTTTCCAGATTGAAAAAATTGTTTCTGACTTTCAAAAATGTCTCTCATACCATCACTCCTTGATTTCTAGTATACCAAAGAATGCCATTCTCAATTAAGAAGAAAGCATCATTCTAAATATGATATAATGGCTTTGGTGATCATATGTCAAAAGTCATCGTCATTGGTGGTGGAGCAAGCGGACTGCTTGCTGCGATTTCTGCGAAGCAACAACACGCAGATGTCCTCATCCTTGAACGCAACACAAAACTAGGAAAAAAAATACTTGCTACCGGCAATGGACGGTGCAATTTTACCAATGTGGATGCAACAGAAATGCATTATAATCATCCCTATTTTGTTCGTCCAGTCTTTGAACAAATGAGTCCGAAAAAGACACTTCAACTCTTCGAACAACTTGGAATAACACCTAAAATCGAAGGTGAAGGAAAGACTTATCCTTTATCTGAACAAGCATCATCGATTGTTGATGTTCTGATCTATGAAATCGAACGTTTACATATTCCCGTCAAATATGAAGCCTTTGTGACATCAATCAAAAAGACAACAATCTTTGATCTTGAGCTTCAATCGGGTGAACATCTCCAAGCTGATCGCATCATTTTGGCTACAGGTGGACTTGCGATGCCGAAAAGCGGGAGTGATGGAACAGGGTACCAACTTGCTCAATCCTTAGGTCATACGATAACTCCAGTATTTCCAGCACTTGTCAAACTTGAACTCAGTAGTCCACATTTAAAAGCTTTGGATGGTGTCAAGTTTCCAGGAACTGTTGAACTGATCCATGATGGAGCTGTTGTACAAACAGAAACAGGAGACATTCTCTTCACAAAATATGGTATCAGTGGTCCCACAATCCTTCAAATCAGTCGAAAGGCTAATCAATTATTACAGGATGGTCATGAAGTTTGGATCAACGTGATCGTGGTTAATGGACCTGAAAAGCGCGATGTTGCAAAACGGTTTGCACAATTAAAAGATCGAACCATTGAAATGAGTTTAATCGGTTTAATCAATAAACGCATCATACATCCTATTCTCAAAGAAGCACATATCGACCCTCATATACTTGTTAAAGATCTGAGTAAAGATAAAATGAATCAACTCATGCAACTCCTTTTTGGTTGGGAATTCCCGGTTGTTGGATCTAAAGATTTTGATGATGCACAAGTGACAGCTGGTGGCATATCCATCGATGAAGTCAATCCACAAACCCTTGAATCCAAGAAGATATCTCATCTTTATTTTTGTGGTGAGATTTTAGATATCGATGGTCTTTGTGGCGGTTATAATCTACAATGGGCATGGTCCAGTGGTTTTATCGCAGGAAAATACGCTGGCCGTTAAACGATTTATCCCTCTTTTTATCACACGCAAGCATCCTTGATGTAAGATGAAATTAAGAGGTGAGATGATACGATGGAAAGTCTAAAAATTATTGAAATTGCGAAAGACTTAAAACTATGTGACCAACATGAATTGGTTGCAAGAGTGGTGATCTCTTATTCCACCACAGCGAAGATTTTGAATGCTGCATTCACCAATAATCGGCGAGCTGGTCGTGATGGATTCGTTGGTGCTCACAACGATGAATTTGTATGTTTTGAAGCCAATATGTTTGGTACAAAGCCCACCAAAGAATATTTACGCATTCCTTTTACAGCTATCAAGAGTCATACCATGAAAAAGGGATTTTTGGGATTATCTCGAATTTGGCTAGTCCAAGATGAACATAAAACACACAAGTTTTACTTTACTAGGAAACGACAGGATGTCATCCAACAAATCGATTCAAAAATGCCATAACCTATAAGAAGACCTCACCGTCTTCTTTTTATGTTTAAAGATGTACGAATTAAGAAAAACGTAAGAATGAACCACCGAATGATGCGCCATTTCCATGATAAAATATCCACGAGGCATGGTGGAGGTTGCACAGAATGGATAAATTGATGAAAGCTTATTTTCGCAATCAAGATGAAAAAAGTAATACTCTTTATTATCAAGCAATAGTTGATGGACTTAACCTAGCGATGTGGAAATGGGATGTATCGAAACAACAGATTATCCCACTTTTCGGACTTGATACCCTTTTGGGTTATACAGAGCATGAATTAATCGATCAACCCAATTATTGGATAAATCAGTGGCATCCTGATGATCGCGAGGCGATCAAACAGCTTTTTAGAAATTGTCATAGTGAAAAGTGTAAAGAATTTGAAGTCATCAATCGTATATTACATAAAAATGGACACTATTTGTGGTTTTATACAAAAGCGTCTGTGGTCTATGATCAACAAGGATATCCAACATATACTGCTGTCAGTATTAACATCGATAATCTCCAAGAGCAATTAGAAGATCTTCATCTTGAAAAAGAATCCTATCAAAACTTTCTTTACGCAACCAATGCAGCGACCTGGATGTGGAATATTCAAACAGGTGAAACAGAATTTGATGATCGTTGGGCTCATCTTTTAGGGTTTACATTAGAAGAACTTGCACCTATTAGTTTAGATACATGGAAAAGACTGACCCATCCAGAAGACTTAGCACAAACCATGTTAATCCTTCAGGATGTCACGGAAAAGAAGCAAGAGTATTATAACGCGACGTTTAGAATGAAGCATAAACAAGGTTATGATGTTTGGATTAATGATCGCGGTAAAATTATTACATGGACGCAAGATGGTAAACCGCTTTTGATGGTGGGAACGCATATCGATATTACCGAACAGAAAAAGCTCGAAGCGGATCTCATTCGAAGTGAAACACATTTTAAACAGTTAGTTGAAAATAGTTTTGATATCATTTATGCATTTGATAGCAAGGGTATCATTACCTATCTATCACCATCATGGGAAAAATGGTTAGGTTTTGCAGTTGATGAAGCTATCATGCATTCATACCGCGATTTCATCCACCCTGATGATATCCATAGAATTGAGACTCTCTTTGAAGATGTATTAAGAAAAGATACGCGCTTATCAATTGATGAATATAGACTCTTAACAAAAAAAGGTGATTATCGATGGTATAACACCAGTGCAACCCTTCTGAAAAATGAGTATGGTGAATTTGTGGGTATCATTGGAACCGCACGCGATATCACGAGACGAAAGGAATTGCAAGCAACCTTGTCTTATGAACGTGACCTCTTTAGAACAACACTCATGTCAGTTGCCGACGCTGTCATCTCAACTGATCAACATGGACATGTTGTACTTATCAATCCCATTGCTGAAAGCATTTTGGGATATAAAGCAAATGAAGTCAAAGATCATCAGTTATGTGAATACATGCGCATTTATTTTGAAGATCATGATAAAGGGCAAGCGTGTTCGATCGAATCATTGCTTCATGTATCGAAACAAACCTTTATTTCTCAAGCAACATTATTGAATCGTAAGGAAAAACCAATTACCATTGAACTGAGTGTTGCACCGATACAAGATGCAAAAGACAGTCAACAAGGCGTTGTTATCATCTTTAGAGATATCTCAGATAAGATTCGCAAACAAAAAGAGATTGAGTTTTTAAGTTTCCATGATTACTTAACAGGTTTGTATAATCGTCGCTATATGGATCAATCAGTCATCGATTTGGATAAAGATCGATACCTACCACTGGGTACGATGATCTTAGATGTTAATGATTTAAAAGAAATGAATGATCAATTTGGACATCAATCCGGAGATGAAATGCTTAAAAAAGTCAGCCGTATTCTTGAACAAACGATATCTCCTAAAGATGTTTTAGGTCGTATAGGTGGTGATGAGTTCTTAATCTTATCACCGAATTCATCCGATGAAGCGATGTATGAACTCAAACATCAACTCATGGATATCTTTGAAAAAGAGAACCTCAAAGGACGATCCATATCGGTTGCGATTGGATATAGTGTTAAAAATGATGCTGAACAAAACATTTATGAGGTGATGCGTGTCGCAGATGATTTCATGTATGCCCATAAGGAAGCACGGATAAAACAAAAAAACGAACAGAGATGATAGAAACAAATCTTCATCTCTTTTTTCTTGATGAAGTCATGCTATAATGGTCGTGTTTGGAGGATTATCAATGAAGATTCGTGGATTTTTACTGCTTGTTGTCATCTACATCACCTTTATTGCTCTCGGGTTACCCGATGCTCTTTTAGGCTCCGCTTGGAACCTCATTCGAGCAGACTTAAATACATCACTCGAAACACTGGGGATGATGACAGTGACAATTTATATCATGTCTATCTTTTCCACGTTTAATGCACCACGATTATTACGTCTTTTTCAAACCAAATGGATTACATTCATCAGTGTGTTGTTTACAGGAGCAGCACTCATCTTGATCAGCCAAGTCAGTCGATTTTATCAGATGCTATTCTTTGCACTACCTCTTGGAATAGGTGCTGGCGCGATTGATGTTTCGTTAAATCATTATTTAGCATCCCATTATGAAGCCAAACACATGAATTATCTCCATTCATTTTATGGCATTGGTGTCACACTTGGACCATCGGTCATGGCGTATACGCTTAGTCAAAGCCAATGGCGATTAGGTTATATCATCGTTGGATCGATCTTGATTGTTATTGCACTCATCATTTTAGCATCATTTAAGTTATGGCGAAAGGAACACCAAGATGAACGTAACGAAGTCCACAAAAAGATATCACTCAAAGATATATTAAAAACAAAAGGTGCACTCGAAAGCATCTTCATCTTCTTAATCTATGTTCATTTAGAATCACTTGGTGGCGTATGGATTGCATCTTATTTTTATATTGAAAAAGAAGTCAGTTATGCGGTTGCAGCACTATTCACAACGACGTTTTATCTTGCATTAACCGTAGGAAGACTACTGAGTGGGATCTTATCAAATCGTTTATCACCGAATCTTTTAGTTCGACTCGGTCAAGGTTTGATGATGATCGCTGGATTACTGATGTTTTTCAATTGGTCGTGGGTTTATCTTTATTTTGGTATCGTCTTTTTATTTGGATTAGGTGCTGGACCGATCTATCCGAATATGATGTTTATGAATGCTAAAGTATTCGAGAAGAATAAACTCAGTAAAATTATGAGTTTACAGATGGGTATTGGTTATATGGGATTTGGGCTTCTCACCCCTCTTGCAGGATTATTTTTTGGGAAAGTATCGATTGTTTATTATCCTCTGTTGATCAGTATCATGTGTGTTATTATGATTGCTATCACGATTCAGTATCGAAAGCATACAGCTCATTTAAGCCTATGATCTGCTTAGTCATGAACATGTTATATAAAAAAAGAAAAACCCTTGTGAATTTCACAGGGGTTTTATTGGATCGGTTCTAAGTTACATAAATGGATTAAAAACTTTTTTTGACTAGAATCTTGAATTAATGCAGCATAACCACGATGAATATATAAGATTTCGACATGATTATTCAATGGAATTTCATCGAGTTCTTTGATGGGATAAACGCGCTTTCCTTCTGAAAAACCGATAAAACATTTAGGAATAAGCATTTTTTTATGAAGATATGCTTTCCCCCAAATAAAGAGTGGGATAGGTAAAGATTTATGGAAACGAAGTGGATAGTTTAATTTTTGATCGAGTGAGATGATGCGAAAGCGTTGATTTTTCATGAAACGCTTATAGGTGTCTCGTATACGGAAGATGGTCACCAACCATAAGCCAAGCGACCCAATGATTAAAATGATGAGCCCCTCTGAGAACAAATCTTCAAATGTGAATGAGATAAAAGTAAAAACGAGAAGCAACATCATTTCGATAAAAACAAAAAAGAGGATACTGTACTGGTAATCGCGTCTAAGTTTCTCTATGACCATACGGCATCTCCTTTCTTATACACTTATTATACGTCTAAACTATACTATTTTATTGGTAAAATATCATATTAATTGCATTGAACTTCAAAGTGTTCTATGATGGTAACAAAGGATGTGAAATGATGTCTCAACCTAACGTTAGCACAAAAGCCCCCGAGTTTCAAAAGATTTACTTCTTTATTTCTTTAGGTTTACTCGCGTTAAGTATCATCATGTTTGGATTAGGAGTCTTCTATGCTCAAACACCTTATGTCACACCTCAAGCGATCATTGACTTTGCAAGTTATGTGACGACATATCATTATATCCATCTTGGAGCAGGCATTATTCTCATCATTGTTGTCATTCGAGAAAACAAGAAAAAACTCTTAAAGATGCGTGTATGGAAAACAATCATCGGCATGATATTGACTCCGCTTAGTGGCGTCGTTTTATTAGCTGCTGTTATTCTTCTTGGATTAAGTAGTTGTGCATAATTCATAAAACAAGATTTTTTTCATAAGTTATTCATTTCTATTGATGGATGTGTTATACTCCCTTGTAGATACAGTTCTATAAGGAGGGATAACCATGGATGCCATTGTTCGTGTTGAACATTTAGTCAAAAGCTATGGTGATATCAAAGCTGTTAACGACATCTCTTTCTTAGTCAGAAGGGGAAGTCTTTTTGCTTTTCTAGGACCTAATGGTGCGGGTAAGTCAACCACAATTAATGTGATGACGACTTTGCTTAACGCAGATTCAGGTCAAGTTTATTTAAATGAAAAAACAGATGACGCTTATTTTCGAGAAAAAATTGGTGTCGTCTTTCAAGGGAATGTTTTAGATGATGATTTAACAGTCAAAGAGAATTTAATGTATCGTGGAGCTTTATATTTAAATGATAAACAAGCTGTTAAAAAACGATATGTTGAACTAGCTGCTTACCTCAACTTAACTGAAATAGAAAATCAACGTTTTAAAACGTTATCTGGGGGACAGAAGCGTCGAACTGAAATCGCACGTGCGCTTTTTTCCAATCCAGAAATACTGCTTTTAGATGAACCAACAACAGGTCTTGATCCAGAGACAAGACAAATCGTTTGGAAAGTCATTGAAGATTTACAAAAAAATCAAGGTATGACGATATTTTTAACCACACACTATATGGAAGAAGCAGCCAACGCTGATCATGTTGTCATCATCAACAAGGGGAAAATTGTTGCTGAGGGAACACCAGCACAACTCAAAGATCGTTATTCTCAAGATCGTTTGAAGATTGTCGCTCATGACAAGCAAACGATGATTTCATGGCTTGAAGAGAATAAAAGACCCTATCAAAAGATTGCAGATCAATATGTCATTCCTGTTGAGGATAGTCAAGAAGCAATCAAGATTATTGAGACGATCAAAACGAACATTCGTCAGTTTGAGATGATTCAAGGTACGATGGATGATGTCTTTATCGAAGTGATTGGAGGGGAAAATCATGCATGATCTCGTCAGTTTAGTCAAACGCAATACCCTCACCTTTTTACGTGATAAAACAGCAGTTTTCTTTTCATTTCTATCTGTCATCATCTTACTTGCGTTATACTTCTTATTTATTGGTAAACAATATACCAGCGATCTAGAAGGAGTCTCTGATCAACTCAAGACCTATCTATCCGTCTCAGTGATCATGGGTGGTGTGCTTGTGATAAACACCGTGTCTTTAGCACTTGGTGTGATGGGTAATATCATTACTGATCTTCAATTTAAACGTCTAGATGCATTCTTAGTCACACCTGTGAAGCGGTACAAGATAATTCTTTCTTACTATATCACATCGATTTTGGTCACCTCTGTGCTTACGCTTTTCATGTGGATCTTAACTTTTCTTTATGTCGGGATCTTTTCTGGATACTGGTATTCATTTTTGACGATCTTAAAAGTATCAGGATTAATTGTTTACTTCACGTTTATCTCTGCAACCTTGATGATCTTTTTGACAACGATCTTAAAATCAGTCAATGCATTTGGTGCACTATCAGGTGTCCTTGGAACACTGATCGGATTTATCAGTGGAATCTATATGCCCCTTTTTGTTTTAGGAAAATCGATGGCATATGTGGCATCCGTTGTTCCTTTTACGCACATGACGATTTTACTCAAACAAGTCATTTTGAATGAACCTTACCAAGAATTACCTCCTGTGGTGGTAGAAAATCTGAATGTGTTTTATGGAACGCAGGAAATTGGCGTCTTTGGACAACCTGTTTCTATGGTGATCTTGATGTTATTAACCCTCTTATTAGGTTTTGTTCTTCTTTACTTTGCTTATCGCAACATGAATAAAAAAATGGGGAAATAACCATTTCTCTTGTCAACTCTTAATCAACCGAGACCTCAGGGTCTCTTTTTTTTACAAGTTATTTACAATAGCCTTACTGATTTATGATTTCACGAATTTTCTCAAATCTCTATAATGAAGGTGGAAAATAAAAAAAGGAGATTTGACATGAAAAAAATCGGTTTATTGGCCTTAATTCTGATGGTGTTCACACTTGCAGCATGCACAAATACACCAGAAGAACCAACGTTTGATGTAGAAAGTAATATTACGGTTTATACACGTGATACCACCTCAGGAACGCGTGATGGATTTATGAATGGCATCGGATTTGGTGCAGCAGCTAAAAGTGATGATGTATTAGTCACTGGCTTCGTGATTAAAGATAACACCGCCATCCTTAATGCGATGTCCATAGATGAATATGGCATCGGTTACGTTTCCCTTTCCTCCGTAAACAATACCATTAAAGGATTAAGTTTTGAAGGAGTTGCACCAACCGAAGCGAATGTCATCAATAATACGTATGGATTGAAGCGTCCATTTAACTGGATGGTTCGTGCAGCTGGTGATTATCCATCCACAGAAGTTGAACAACTCGTAGAAGCGTTCGTAGCCTTCCTTGGAACAACCGATGCATCTGATATAATCAACAATGCTGGTGCGATTGCACTACCAACCACGACAACATGGGATTCTATTAAAGCTAATCATCCCATTACTCAACAAAACAATGCATCAATCACTGTTCGTTTCGGAGGATCTGACTCCATTCAAAAGGTTGCAGAAGCACTCACTGCAGCATTCACAGCAAAAGCGGGTAACTTCGTTGCAGAACACGATCATACCGGTTCTGGTGATGGTTGGAAGCGTACCAATGGTGATACAAAAGATCAAACCGTAGGTAAAGATGTTGGATTTGCATCACGCCCCTTCACAACAACTGAACTTGCCAATGTAACAGCTTCACAATATGGTCAACTTGCATGGGATGCGATTGTCGCTATTGTTCATAAGAATAATCCCATTTCGAATATGACAGCTGATACTCTCAAAAAGATTTATGATGGGACTTACGCTACCTGGGCAGATGTACCCAACGCATAACATGTAACAAGGGATCCTAGGGTCCCTTCTTGTCTTTGAAAGGAGAGAATCACGTGCTTGTACTCACAAAGAAAAAATGGCAAAAAAACGCGCTTGTTGATCAATCCGTCAAAGGGATTTTACAGGTATTAGCAATCTTATCTGCATCATTCATTTTCGTCATCGCTGGGGTTATCCTTGTCAAAGGGATTACCCCCTTCATCACGAATAATGGTGGATTAGGTGCTGTGCCACTCATCCCCTTTTTAACGGGAAATACATGGTTGATTGGTCCCACGTTTCAATCCAATTTATATAGTGTTGGTTTTATTATTATTCAAACAATTTATGTTGTCTTTTTATCATTGATGATTTCATTTCCGGTCGGTGTTCTCACAGCCCTTTTTATCGCTAAGATTGCACCTAAGAAGTTAGCGGAACTACTCCGTACCGTTGTTGAGATGCTTGCATCGATTCCATCCATCATTTATGGTTTGTTTGGTGCTGGGGTTATCTTGCAGATTGTCTATGATTTTTCATCTTTATTTGGATATCAATCCAAAGGTGGAAACTCTGTTTTGTCGGCTATTATTATTTTAGCACTCATGACAATTCCCACCATTACGACGGTTTCTGAAGTCGCCATTCGTTCGGTTGATAAAACGTTAATTCATGGTTCTTTAGCACTTGGGGCAAGCCCGACACAAACAAACTTTAAAGTTGTATTAGCTGCTGCTAAATCAGGAATTTTTACCTCTGCGATTTTAGGAGTTGGTCGTGCGTTAGGTGAGGCTACCGCGATATCACTCGTTTCGGGTGGAAGAAGATCAGGGTTATCATTTCATCTTTTGGATACAACTTCGACATTAACAACGACCATGCTCGAAGGGATGAAAGAATCAGCAGGTCTTGATTATGATATACGCTTTTCAGTAGGTATTGTTTTAATGATTGTGATTTTACTCACGAATTTTACATTGAATTTCATCAAGCGAAAGGTAGGAAATGTCTATGTCAAATAAACGCAAAGTCAAGGATTTTATTCTACAATTCATCACATATGGTTCGGCCTTATTATCACTTGTTATCTTATCGCTTATCATTGGATATGTTGCAACACGAGGTGTGAAACTTCTCAATTTGGATTTGATCAGAAATAACTATCAAGCAGTCAATTATATTGCTGAAGTTGATAATAGCACAACTCTATGTCATTGCCCTGCTGATACGAATTATCCAGACACCGTTTTCTATTCACAAACTTGGGGAATAGCACTTCAAGATGAAATTGATTTGCTCGGTAAAACAATCGTTAGTGTATATGATGTTCATCCAGATTCACCTCTTAATGACATGGTTAATAAAGGTGTTTCACAAGATAATCTTTCACTGGGTGTCAATTACTCGATCATCCGTATCGCTTATCCAGATCGAGCATCATCACTATCGCGTTACGGATCTGAACAGATGATTCTTGAACTGGATCAAGCAACATCCATTCGTGAACTTGAGTTTACGACATCAGGTGGTGGGATTCGTGGTTCAATTATCACAACGCTTTACCTCATTGTCCTCACGTTGATTATTGCGCTTCCCATTGGTGTTGGTGCTGCTGTATACTTGAACGAATACGCCAAGAAAAACCGGTTAACAAACATTGTCAGATCACTCATTGAAACACTCACAGGTGTACCATCCATTATCTATGGATTAATGGGATTAGCGATCTTTGTTCCATTTATTGTATCGATAACTGATGCAACAGGAGGTAATATCATCTCTGGTGCATTAACACTTTCTGTTATTTTACTTCCCGTTGTGATTCGTACAACGGAAGAAAGTTTAAAAGTGGTTCCTGATGATTACAGGTATGCATCTTTAGCACTAGGAGCTAGTAAAACACAAACCACCTTCAAAGTTATTTTACCTAATGCGATGCCAGGCATATTGACTGCAACACTGCTTGCGATTGGTCGTATTATTGGAGAAAGTGCAGCCTTGGTATTTGCGATTGGAACAGCGATAAAAGATGATATATCACTTACCGGTCAATCCACCTCGCTTGCGGTTCACATTTGGTCGATGATGTCTGATGAACCTGCCAATATTGACCTATCAACAACGATTGCATTGATTATTCTCTTTATTGTCCTCATCCTTAACTTAAGTATTAAACTGATTTCTAAGAATTTCATGAAAAGGTATGGTGTATTATCATGACACAAACTATAAACCCCATTTTCAACATAGAAAATCTCAATCTTTATTATGGTGAAACTCAAGCATTAAAACATATCAAATTGCCGATCTATGAGCATGAAGTCACAGCACTCATTGGACCATCTGGATGTGGGAAGTCAACATTTTTACGTGCCCTCAATCGGATGAATGACTTAATTGACTCATGCCGTATTGAAGGCGATGTTGTGTTTCATGATCAAAACATTTATAATGATAAAATTGATGTTATCGGTCTACGAAAACGAGTAGGCATGGTCTTTCAAAAACCCAATCCGTTTCCCATGAGTATTTTTGATAATATTGCATATGGACCACGTTGTCAAGGCATTAAGGATAAAACGGAGTTAAAGAATATTGTTGTTGAATCACTCAAACAGGCTGCATTATGGGATGAAGTCAAAGATCGGTTAAAAGAGTCTGCACTTTCCTTATCTGGTGGTCAACAACAACGACTTTGTATTGCACGAACGATTGCGATGAAACCAGAAGTCATCTTAATGGATGAACCCACATCCGCTCTCGATCCAGTTGCTACTGCAAAAATTGAAGATCTGATCATTGAACTTAAAAAGAACTACACGATCATTATTGTGACGCATAACATGCAACAAGCTGCACGCATCTCTGATAAAACAGCATTCTTTCTTCTTGGTGAATTGATTGAATATGGGGAAACAGCACACGTATTTTCAACACCAGAACACAAGAAAACAGAAGAATACATCACTGGACGCTTCGGATAATATGGTATAATGGAGGATATAACCATGACATTAAGACAGTCATTATTGTCTTCAATTGAAGACTTAAAAAAAGAAGTTGCTCATATGGCAGATCTTGCACTTGCCAATTTGAGAGAAGGTTTAAAAGCTTTTAAAACAAACGATTTAGTCCTTGCCAAAGAAGTCATTCAAAAGGATGAAGAAGTCGATAAATATGAAGAAGAAATCGCAAAAAAAGCACTTAAGATTATTTGGAAAGAACAACCTGTTGCTTCCGATCTTCGTTTGGTCACGGGAATCTTAAAGCTGATCACAGACTTAGAGAGAATTGGTGATCACGCCAGTGATGTTGCTGAAATGACACTTCATCTTACCGATTCCAGAAATCAACGCGTCATGCCTATCACATCGAAGATGGCTGAACTGGTTGAACAAATGGTCTTAAAAAGTATTGAAGGGTTAGTCAAGGTTGATGAAAAGCTTGCTAAAGAAGTCATCGATCAAGATGATGAAGTGGATGACCTTTTTCAGATGTTGATCAACAAAATGACTTCTGAACTGAAATCAGATGCCATCGAGCCCAATGAAGCGATTTACATCTTAATGGTTGCTAAATACTTTGAACGTGTGGGTGACCATGCAGTCAATATTGCACAATGGATCATTTTTATGGTAAGAGGTACACATAAAAATACACTGCTTTTCTAGGAGGGATATGATGCCTCTCATCTATTATCTCGAAGACGATCAAGCGATTGGTTATGTCATCGAAAAAACAATTGAACATGCAGGATTGACCGGTCGAGGATTTCAAAAAGCCGAAGCTTTTATGATGGCATTTGAACGTGAAAAACCTGATATGATCTTACTTGATTTGATGCTACCGGATCGACCGGGTATGGACGTTTTACGTTGGATTCGAAAAAACGATCAAAATATTCCAGTGATGGTTGTTTCTGCACTCCAAAGTGAAATGGATAAAGTGATGGCACTTGATCATGGTGCTGATGACTATATGACTAAACCATTTGGCGTTTTAGAATTGACTTCCCGCATTCAATCCAAATTGCGTAAGCAAACAGATGAAAGAAAATATAGTTTAGCCAATGTTGTATTAGATGATAAGAAACATCAACTCTTGATTGGTGATGTCTTTGTCTATCTGACTAATAAAGAGTATGCGATCTTGAAATTATTACTCAAACAACAAAAAAATGTGGTTTCCAAGGAAACGATTTTTAAAGATGTATGGGAAACAGACTTCATTGGTGAAACGCGTACATTAGATATGCATATCAAAGCACTCCGTGAAAAATTATCAGAACATCATGCACAAGTTTCGATTCAAACCATCCGGGGTATTGGGTATCAACTGATATGAAAAGACAACTCATAAGAAACAATATCATGCTCATGATCAGCGCCTTTTTGGTGTTCTTTTTGGTTGTCATGATCAGTTTGTATACATTTTGGCAACAACAAACAAGATCAATGGTCTCGCTGGTCTTAGAAGAAGTCCAACTCGAGTATGATGCTTTTGCGGGAACTCCAACTGACTTTGTACAAGATTTTCTATCCGAAAGCGGAAGACGCATTACCATCCTTGATGAAGATGGGATTGTATTAGCTGACTCTCATGATCCAGAAACGGGTCAAGATAAGAGCAAACGTCCTGAAATTCAAAACCTTGGATCGATGACCACCAGAAATTCAACAACCATCGGTATTGAACTTGTGTATATGGCAACACAACTTGATGATCAAAATATCTTACGTGTCGCAATCCCACTCCAATCACAAGCTTCGATGTATTCGACGATTTTATGGATTTTATTAGGTGTCTCTGTTGTGATTATTGGTCTATATTACATGGGTCTTGTTCAAGTCAATAAGAACCTACTTGCCCCATGGGAAAAGGTCAAAATAGGATTACAAAATTTAGCTCAAGGCAATTATCAAGTGATGGCATTAACCAGTCCTTACCCTGAAATTAATGACATTCTTCATGAAATGAATCAGATCAATCTTGAAACTGATAAGCACTTACGTTCGATTGAAACGTATCAGATTCAATTAAAAGAAATCTTAAACGAACTGAAACAAGGTGTCATGTTATTTGACCACAATGAATCTTTGGTCTATTTTAACGATGATGCGAAACATGAATTTGATCTGGCAGAAGAAGCATATGATAAACCTTCATATTACATGATTCGTGATCTCCAGATCAAACAAGCTATCTCTGATGTTAATCACGACCAACAAAATCGAGTTTTCGATATTAAACATGAAGGAAAAACGCTTGAAGTTAAAGTATTTCATGTTGATGCTGAAGGACGCAATAAAACCAAAGCTACTGTTTTGGTTCTTATTAAAGATGTCACACAAGAACGAGCGATTGAACAGATCAAACGTGATTTCTTTAGTCATGCATCCCATGAACTAAAAAGTCCACTTACAGCGATCAAGGGATTAGCTGAATTAATTGAACAACACATGGTTCAAGATCAAGAGATCGATCAAACTGCACAAAAAATCGTCAAGCAAACAGAAACGATGACAGCACTGGTTGAAGATATGTTGATGTTATCAAGACTTGAAAACTTAAAAGAAAAAAGCTATGTCAAGGTTGATGTTGTTAAACTGTTAAGTGATGTTGTTGATAGTCTAAAACCTCTTGCTGAAAGTAAGACGATGAAATTACATACAAAGACTGTTCCATTTCAAGGATTTTGTGACCCTGTTGACCTTCAAAAACTCTTTAAGAATTTGATTGAAAATGCGATTAAATATAGCGAAGATAATAAGAAAGTTGATATCACATTATCCAAAGACCAGGATATGATGGTTTTCTCAGTGAAAGACCAGGGTATTGGTATTGCTGTTGAACATCAACAACGCGTCTTTGAACGTTTTTATCGAGTCGACAAAGGACGACTTGATGGCGGAACAGGACTCGGTTTAGCCATCGTGAAACATATTTCCATGAAGTATGATGGAACGATCGATTTAAAGAGTTCACTATCGCGTGGAACGACAGTGACTGTCAAGATGCATATATAACATAAAGGACGAAATTTTCGTCCTTTAACATTTTATAGACAAGATAATTAATGATCATTGAAAACAACACATGAATGATTGCAGAACTTAAACATAAAAAAAGAATCTAACCATATCCGATTAGATTCATGAATTGATCGTGGCAGGAGTAACAGGATTCGAACCCGTACCGACGGTTTTGGAGACCGCTGTGCTACCGTTGACACCATACTCCTATCATGCGCATAAGTAAGTATAGCATAGTTAAAAGAAGAAATGCAATCACTAACTACATTCAAAACAAAAATCACGACAATTTCTCTATATCATGTATAATGATATCAACATGGATTGGAGGTTTTAATGTGAAAAGAAAACTTAAAAAACATGAATGGATTGTTGCACTGATGATCATCCTGTTTTTCATTAATTTCCTCTTTAATAATTCAAATACTGCACAATTTCAAGCAACACATCAAACAATCGTCATCCAACATGGCATCATCTTGATGCGATTTGTATTGTTGGGATTGCTTTTCTATTTCATTAACAATGAGCTTCGATTTGAAAAAACGTTATGGGTCTATCTTTTTGGATTGGGTTCTGGCATCATTCTTTCTGTATGGATTTTTGCCGTACGCGTTTCTAGTTCATCCACGTTTGCACCATTTTCTATCTTTATCGGAGAAGATCATGCATTACGCTATGTCGAGATCATCGTGATTGTCATGCATGTGCTTTCAGTCATACCACTGATGTTAACCAAGCACTATGACTTTAAAATCAAAATTGCATTTTTATTGATCATTGCTGGGCAAATTGTCTTTTTTCTTTCTAAGTTTGATGGATTAACCATCGAAGAATCACGTATATTTGTTCATGCGCCTTATTTAAATGCTGATGTCGGCACGTATACGATCATCTACTTTTTATCCGAAGGCATTCACTTTACTCTAGTAAACCTACTACAGACATTATCCATGGGCTATCTTGTCTATAAACTTACCCCTCAAGCCATGAAAAAAGCATCACAGCCGTGATGCTTATTTTTTACTTGTCTTCTTTGGGGTAATCAATATCTTGGAAGATAGCTTCCTGCACTTGATCAGGTGATTTCTTAGGTTGTGTTTTGTCAAATCGTTTTTCTTTAATCTTTTCCATCACATACTTATGGAAGAAAAGGACATAAGTGAGTGCAATCACAACCAAGCTGTAGATCACCATCGTACGAACGATGACGCCATTAAATTCTTTAAGTGAACCACGATCAGTAATCAATCCAAGACTATCGATTTCTTCAGCGGTGAGTTCTTCACCATAAACTTCAGATAAACGGAATGATGCTTCATCTAATGCAAATGTATTATCTTTATTATAGCTTGCTTCTGCAACATCTTCAAAAGCACCAACATAAAGCCATGTGGTGTCATAAACATATTGTCCTGAATCATTTCTTTCACCAGTTGAAAATGCGACGGAGATACGATCAATCGTTGCATATGTATCTGTTTCTGGAATTAATAGATAGTTTTCAGCGTAAACCAAGAATAATGTGGGTGCATAGGAATAGGGAAACTCTTTAGTTGAATCAAAGACAACAGTCGGTGTATCGGTGAATTCTTCTCCACTCTTGTAGGTCTTTTCACTTAAGTGTGCAGTGATCTTAATGATTGGTTTTTCAATCAAATTGCTTTCGTCATCATAGAGAACTAATTCATTAATAAAGATCATGATGCCATCATAATTGTTTTCATTATCGGTAATGCCCATGGCATGGATCGATAACTTTAAGTGATGAGTTTCACTGTCTGAATCAAATTGATACACAGGAGTTTCTTGATAATATGCGAGATTCATCAATGTATTGATGCCCTTTAAATATTCGGTATCATTATCGAGTTCATCAGCCATATATTTTGCATAGTAAGCTTCTAGTCGACCATAGTTTGCACTACCATAGACATAGAGGGTTGCTACTGAAATAATCATGATATAAAAAAAGCGTAAAATCCATTTGAGCATTGATTGGTCACATCCTTCTTGAATAGTTTACTTGATATCCTTTCATTATTCAATGAATTGTGTTTTTTTACATAATTTCACTTTACAAAAGGGAATATTATTGTATAATAGTAATTGCGCTATCACATGGCGGCTGTGGCGAAGCGGTAAACGCATCGGATTGTGGCTCCGACATTGGTGGGTTCAACTCCCATCAGCCGCCCCACTAAGGTAGGCCCATAGCCAAGGGGTAAGGCAAGGGACTTTGACTCCCTCATCGTTGGTTCAAATCCAGCTGGGCCTGCCATTTTTATTCAAAAGATTAACCGCACATAGGGCTATAGCCAAGCGGTAAGGCAGAAGGCTCTGACCCTTCGATCGTTGGTTCGAATCCAGCTAGCCCTGCCATTCATTGACTCAAGGGAAATGTCCCTTTTTTTATTTTTAAAGTAAAGAAGTTCCTCGTGTCCTAGTATAAGGCAGGAGGAAATAACAATGAAAAAAGGAATCAGTCTTATCTTATGTGTATGGTTATGTTTATTAACGATGCAGACGGTTTATGGATTTGAAGAAAAACCCCTTGAAAAGATCAATCATTTGAACTTAAGTCATCTCGAGTATATGAGTGATATGCCAGGTTATGCAAGGACCACTGAGCCTATTTTGCTGAAAGCAAACACGACTTATACATTAGTGATGTCTGAAGCGTTTTTGGGTCAACACTGGAGCTTTCCAGAGATGATGGAAATCGAAGTTGAGGACAATGATGGGACACCGGTTTACGCTGAAAGACCAATACTTGATATGACCAATCAACGGGCGTATATGACCTTTGATACAGGTGAAGGGTTTATGAATATCCTCAAAATGCCCGTCAACGATCAGCTCAATTATGAAGTCATTCTCTATGAAGGTGTATATGCTGATTTTCCTGGGTTTATCCCGTTTGTTCTAGATTCAGAACCGCTTGAATATCATGGTGTCTTACCGATCGATTACGATCAACAACCATCACTTGATGTGATTAAAAGTTATGTGACTGCTAAAAATCCGCAAGGAAGTGTCATCACATCAACACTGATATACGATGAATATTCTACGAGTAGTAAGTTACCCGGGACGTATCATTTGGTGTTTGAAACAGTCTATCATGCGATTAAAAAACGATATCATCTCGATGTACGGATATTCGATTTAACGCCACCTGAGTTAACGATTGAACAAGGAGTTGATATTCCAGTTGATCAAAAATGGAGTATCGATGAACTTAAAGATTTGGTGATGATTCAAGATAATGTTGATACGCTCAATTCTATGAATCTTTATGTAGTCAGTGACACGTATTCCGAAGCTACGACGATTGGGTCGTATCATGTCACGTTTGGCATCAAAGATATCGCGGGAAACGAAGGTACAGTCATGATTCCTATTGAACTTATCGATCGCACAGGACCCGTTGTGAAAGGACCATCCTCGATTTATATTTATACAACCGATACACCTATCACGAATGCAGCGATTCAACAAAAGCTTCAGGCCACTGATGCTGTTGATGGATCAAATATCACCATTACCATACCCGTTAACGAATACAATCAAACCACGATGCCGGGACGTTACAAAGTTCACTTTTCAGTCAAAGATACGCAACAAAACGAAACCATCTTTATTGTTTATGTTCATGTCATCGACAATCGAGGACCATCATTTGAGCAATCCGAACTCATTTTATTAAAAACAACCGCTGATCAAATGAGTGAAGATGATATCGTGGACTGGTTAAGAGATCAACTCAATTTATCAGGTTATCATGTACAAAACCTTCAAATTCTCTACAATGAATATGCATCCAATCAGAATGAAAAGGGCTCGTATTATGTCTATTTTACCTATGACATTGAAGGTGAATCGTATACATCTCGTGTCAGAATCGATGTAAAGAAAAAAGAATTACCATGGTTGACCATCGGTTCATCGTTTGCTGGTGTAATATTCATTACAGGAGGACTATGGATCTATCTCAAACGTAAACGACATAATCCATAAAAAGCATTGACACAACCCGTGTAAAAAAGGTATAATTCGATTTGCGCGGGTGTGGCGAAACTGGCAGACGCACTAGACTTAGGATCTAGCGCCATTGGCGTGCAGGTTCAAATCCTGTCACCCGCACCAAATGGAATTGAAATGGTTTGATGCACATGTATCAGACCTTTTTTTATTCCATGACCTTTGGTCAACATATTTGAAGATGTATCCTTAGAGATTAAAATAAGAAAGTAACGACTCAACATCAAAAGTGTTGGGAATTTCAACGGATGATGATTACATCAAGAATGATGAAATAAAAGAACAGATAACTACTAGATAGAAAATCAATACTATGATAAAATTTTCTAAATGGACAAAAAAAGGTCATTCAATTGCCCATTGAATAAACAGTGATTGACACGTATTTTGTAGATGAAAAGGAGAAACGCATGAAAAAAAAGATCGGAACAATCATAACTGTCATCATCACACTCACATTATCGGTATTGGGATTAGTTTTAGGAGGGGTCAATCTAAGCCAACTTCAAATCGATACGTTGAAATTACTCATCACTATTTGTGTGATAAGCGTGGCATATTGTTTTATCGTTGGTGAACTCACCGTTAACAATTCTCAAATGGATAAGTTGTGGTCTATTTTACCGATCGTTTATGCATGGATTATTGCTTTGAAAAGTGGTATGGATCTTAGATTAGTGGTGATGGCCATTTTAATTACGATTTGGGGTGCTAGACTAACCTATAATTTTGCACAAAAAGGAGCTTATTCCATTAAATTTTGGTCGGGTGAAGAAGATTATCGATGGATCGTTTTAAGACAAAATCCTAAACTAAATAAGAGATGGAAATGGGCATTATTTGATCTGTTTTTCATCTCGATCTATCAAAATGCATTAGTGCTCGCCATATGTTTACCATTACTTGCGGTCATGGAATCATCCGTAACATTCAGTATCTTTGATCTATTGATTGCATTACTTTTATTTGCATTCATCGTGATAGAAACCATCGCGGATAAACAACAAATGATATTCCAAACGACCAAATATAAACTTTTAAATCAAGGAATGAAATTAGAAGATTTACCATCTCCTTACAATAAGGGCTTTAACACACAAGGATTATGGGGACTTTCAAGACATCCAAACTATTTTTTTGAACAATCAATTTGGGTTGTTTTATATTTCTTCTGTATCAGTGCTGGCGTAACACACGCTATCTTCTTTAACTGGACCATCATTGGTTCGATGTTTTTAATCCTTTTATTTATAGGTAGTTCAAATTTCTCAGAAGGCATATCACTCAAGAAATATCCAGCTTATCAAGACTATATACACTCAGTTTCAAAATATGTTCCATTTAGAAAGTACAAAGAAAACTAACGTCATTGATAGTTGTACGAAAAGTGAAGACTGATAGTCAAAAATAACTCAATACATCAACAATCAAAAGCTATCCTTTGTCGGGTGTCGGGATGGCCTTTCTTTTCATTGTTTGAAACACAGTGATTTCATGTTGATCATCGATTGACTTGAATATCAAACCTTTTATAAAGACATCTCATAGAGATGCTTGGTTACATCCCTTATCAATGGTGCCTTTGTGGCATTTTATGTGAACCCTCATTAAAAAGATTCCATTGTTGCAACTTTTGACATTTTAGGGTGTATTTTTCTTGACATCTAGGTTATAATGTTAATGTTGGATCAAACCGTGTTGTTAGGAGACGTTTTTTATGCTGAACATCGGTGAGAAAGTCAAAAATTTCAGTCTTCCTGATCAATTTGGTCAAATCCATCATCTTGATGATTATCGTGGACATCGTGTGGTCATCTACTTTTATCCTAAAGATGATACAACGGCATGCACGAGGCAAGCGTGTGCCTTCAGGGACAACTATGATGCCTTTAAGGACCGCGATATCATCGTGATAGGCATCAGTAAGGATTCACCTAAACGTCACGAAAACTTCGTTAAAAAATACAACTTACCGTTCATCCTGCTCTCAGATGAGTCATGCGAGATCATCAAATACTTTGGTGTCTGGGTTGAAAAAAAGATGTATGGTCGCTCATATATGGGCATCAAACGATCGACGTTTATCCTTGACGAACAAGGAATCATCACTCATGTTTTTGAAAAAGCATCTCCAAAAGAGAATGCGTCAGATATATTAAAGGCTTTGAAATAAAAGTATCGAGGAGGAATTTTCATGGTAAAAAAAGTTATTAAGTCCATGGATGGTAACGAAGCAGCCGCTTATTGTGCGTATGCGTTTACGGAAGTAGCAGGGATTTACCCGATTACCCCATCCACACCTATGGCTCAATACGTCGACCTATGGGCTTCTGAAGGCAAAAAGAATTTGTTTGGCATGCCTGTTAAAGTGGTCGAAATGCAAAGTGAAGCAGGAGCTGCTGGTACTGTCCACGGTTCATTACAAATGGGGGCATTAACCACCACATTTACTGCATCACAAGGTTTATTGTTAAAGATCCCCAACATGTATAAGATTGCGGGTCAATTATTACCTGGTGTTATGCATGTCGCAGCTCGTTCAATCGCTGCACAAGCATTATCCATTTTCGGTGACCATCAAGACGTCATGGCTGCACGTCAAACAGGATGGGCGATGCTTGCATCAACCTCTGTTCAATCTGCGATGGATTTAGGTGGTGTCGCTCACTTATCAGCGATTAAGTCAAGCATTCCCTTTGTTCACTTCTTTGATGGTTTCAGAACATCTCATGAAGTTCAATCGATTGAAGTGATTGATTATAAGGATTTTGATCGTCTTTTAGACAAGGAAGCTGTCGCGAAATTTAGAGCAAAAGGTCTTAACCCCATGCATCCCATTACGCGTGGTACAGCACAATCAGAAGACGTATACTTCCAAACCAAAGTGCTTCAAGCTTCTCATTATGCGGGTATTCCCGATATCGTCAATAACTACATGCAAGAAATCAGCAAGATTACAGGTCGCAAGTACGCACCTTTCGTCTACTATGGTGATCCTGATGCGACAGATGTTGTCATTGCGATGGGTTCTGTCATTGAAGCAGCTCAACAAACGGTTGATTATTTAAGAGAAGAAGGCAAAAAAGTAGGTTTACTCTCCGTTCACCTCTATCGCCCATTCTCAGCTGAATATTTCCTACAAGCAATGCCAAAGACCGTTGAACGTATCACGGTTTTAGATCGTACACTCGAAGCTGGTGCAGCTGGCGATCCTTTATACCTCGATATTAAGGCTATTTATTATAACCAAGATAAGAAACCACTTATTTTAGGTGGTCGCTATGGTCTATCATCGAAGGATACAACAGCCTCCATGTTGATTGCTGTTTATCAAAATATGGCTGGTGAACAAAAAGATCAATTCACCTTGGGTATTGAAGATGATGTTACCCATACATCACTTTCTGTCGATAAGACGATTGATGTGACCGATAAAGATGCAACTGAACTCTTATTCTTTGGTTTAGGCTCCGATGGTACCGTCGGTGCGACCAAGAATATCACCAAGATTATCGGTGATCACACCTCCTTATTCTCACAAGCTTATGCTTCCTATGACTCGAAAAAAGCGGGTGGTGTGACACGGATGCACGTTCGTTTCTCGAAGAAGCCAATCCGTTCTACCTACTTAGTGAACTATCCTCACTTTGTATCCTGTTCAACCGATACTTATTTACGTAAGTACGATATGCTTAAAGGTTTAAGACAAGGTGGAACATTCTTGCTTAACACGACAACATCAGTTGAAGATCTCGAAGCATTCCTCCCCAACAAAGTCAAACGTCAACTCGCACAAAAGAAAGCTAAATTCTATATCATTAATGCGGTAGACTTAGCGTATCAAATTGGTTTAGGTCGTCGTATTAACACCATCATGCAGTCAGCATTCTTTAAATTAAACGAACATTTACTTCCTGCTGATGATGCCAATCGTTACATGAAAGAATACTCTGAAAAGACATACGGCCGTAAAGGTGAAGCGATTATCGAATTGAACAACAACGCAATTGATGCAGGTTATAAGCATTTAGTTGAAGTTCAAGTGAAACCTGAATGGGCTGTTCTTGAAGATGAAATCGTGGATAAAGGTGATCGCCCTGACTTTGTTAAGAAGATTGCTGATATCGTCAATGCCATTGAAGGTGATTCACTTCCCGTATCAGCATTCCTCGGTTATGAAGATGCGCACATGGAAAATGGTTCTTCCGCCTATGAAAAGCGCGGTATTGCGAACTTTGTTCCTGAATGGCGTTCTGAAAACTGTATTCAATGTAACCAATGTGTCTTCGCATGTCCACACGGCGTCATCCGTGCATTCTTACCCGATGCAACTGAAGTTGCTAACGCTCCAGAAGGTGCTAAGCTCCTTCAAGCGAAGGGTAAAGGTATGGAAAACTACAAGTTCACCATTCAAGTATCAACCCTTGACTGCACCGAATGTGGTGTCTGTGTTCAAGTATGTCCAACACCTGTGAAGTCATTAGCCATGGTACCCATCGGAGATGAACTTGCAAAAGGTGCTCAACAAACAGCTGACTATTTCTTCAATGAAGTGACCTATAAAGACATGGGTGTCGATAATCCGAAGAATTTAAGCTTCAATCAACCTTTATTTGAATTCTCGGGTGCATGCGCTGGTTGTGGTGAAACACCATATATTAAGGCACTAACACAACTTTTTGGTGATCATATGGTTTTCGCAAACGCGACAGGTTGTACCTCCATCTATGGTGGATCATATCCTGCAACACCGTATACCACCAATGCTGATGGTTTCGGTCCAGCTTGGGCGAACTCCTTATTCGAAGATAACGCTGAATTTGGTTTCGGTATGAGAATTGCGTATGAAACAATGCGCGATCGTGTTCAAACACTTTTAGTTGACCACATGTCAGACATGCCATCTGAACTTCAAGCATTAGCTAACGAATGGGTATTAAATAGAAAGAGCGCAGAAATCACACGTAAGCTTCAAAAACAAATGATTCCAATGCTTGAACACATCAACAAACCATTTGCTAAAGAACTATTGAGCTTAAAAGACTACTTTGTGAAGATTTCTCAATGGATCATGGGTGGTGATGGTTGGGCATATGACATCGGTTACGGTGGTATTGACCACGTCATTGCCAACAACGAAGATGTCAATATCCTTGTTCTTGATACTGAAGTTTACTCCAACACAGGTGGTCAATCTTCAAAATCTGCACCTACAGGATCAATTGCGAAGTTCACTGCTGCAGGTAAGAACACCAAGAAGAAAGACTTAGCCGCGATTGCAATGAGCTATGGTCATGTGTATGTTGCACAGATTTCTCATGGTGCATCTCCCGCACAAGTTTTAAGAGCCTTTAAGGAAGCTGAATCCTTTGAAGGACCATCCATCATTATTGCTTACGCACCATGTATTGAACATGGTATCAAGGGTGGTATGCAAAACACCTTTGCACAAGCGAAATTAGCAACTGAATGTGGTTATTGGCCAACATTTAGATTTGACCCAAGAAGAGAAGTTGAAGGAAAGAACCCCTTCATCATCGACTCTAAAGAGCCTATTTGGGACAAATACCATGATTATCTCCTTTCTGAATCACGCTATGCACAACTTGCACAAATCAACCCCGATCATGCAGCTGAATTGTTAGATAAAAACTTACAAGATGCAAAACGTCGCTGGGCCATGTACAAGCGTTATTTAGCGATGGATTACTCATTACCCGAAGCACCCAAAGCATAAACCACGACCCAATCTCGATTTGAGATTGGGTTTTTTTCATCACTCGACATGAAAATCTTGACTTCACCCATTAATCGTATTATGATGATATTAATTAACTTTAATTAAGGAGGATTCATGTGAAAAAGTTGTTATTTATGTTAACGCTCTTTTCGTTTCTACTTATCGCGTGTACCAATGAACCGACAGTAGAACCAGAGCCAACACCAGAAGTCAATTATACCGTAACCTTCAACAGCCTAGGGGGTAACGATGTTTCACCACAAACCGTTGTGAGTGGTCAGACTGCAACAGAACCTACGGCACCTACGAAAGAAGGATACGTGTTTAATCACTGGTATTTGACCGATGAAAATGTCGCATATGTCTTTTCGACACCTGTGACATCCAACATCACACTCAATGCCAAATGGACACAAGCTGCATTAACGAATGCAGAACTCATTGCACAAGATATCGACGATCTAGAATCAAAGATTATCCTCAACGAATATCAATTAAATTTACCTATTCGTGGTGCAATGAACAAAAGTACCATCACGTGGAAATCGAATTCAGAATATATTTCCAATAATGGTATTGTCTTGCCAGCACGAGCTTCTTCAGGTGTCACAGAAGGAGAAATTGTAGGAACATTTACCTTAAATGGTCTTAAAGTGACCCATACATTTTTAATTCCTATTCCAGCATTTGAAGAAGTTGAAATTGCATCATCACGTTTAGTGCCATTTGAAAATGTCACCACTGAATATGATGTAGCTGATGGTGAAGTGAACTTATACTTTGAAGAAGATGGTTCTGTTCCTTATATTAAAGTGATGGATTTCTTTGGTCTTCTTGAAGGATTTATTGATCCCGAAGTTGAATTTACCGTTGTTAAGGGCGAATCCACATTAGAAATCTCCTATCAATATTATGATGAAGATTTTGATGAACTCTACGATCTCATTTTGACGATTGATGCGAATGAAAACACCATTACAACCAATGATCCTGGTTTCTACTGGGCGTATGTTTATTCCACTGAAACCAATTATGGTAGACATATCAATTATGTGGCTGATCATCCTGATAATTATCAAATTGAAGGGGATAATGTTGTATACGATTTAGATGAATATTTCATGGATATCGCAGTCTATGAAGGTGAAATCGTTCTTCCTTATTATATTGTGAACCAATTATTTGCAGGATCGAGTTATTATAACGTCTACTATAATTATGACGGTTTGTTTGGTATTTATGCACTTCCTAGTGCAGGTACACCTGAGTATCGTGCTATTAAATCGAGTTCAAAAAATAACACCGATATTCCCGCAGATCTTCTTGTTCATACCTTCAATATGCTTGCGTTCAATATGGACTATTTCTATGGTCTAAAAGATATCATGGAAGTTGATACATATTACGACGTTCTTTATGAACAAAGAAATAGCATTTTAAATGATGACCCGGAAGATTTCGATTATGCGATATTTGAGTTATTGTATAAAGTTATCGCTGAACCTCATACAAGTTATGGATATCCTTCTTATTTCAACCGTTCAACATGGACAGGACCAGATTTAACTAGTGTAAGTCAACTTGGTGGTAGACACAGAGATTTTTATAACAATGGTTATTTTGCCGTTGATGAACAAATCACACTAAGATGGGGTAGCAACAAACCAAGATATTGGTATCTAAATGATGTCTCAGTATCAATAACACTTGATGATTTCTATACAGCCGACATTGAAGAAAGTGCAACTTATGATTCGGTTATTGCTGAAAAGATGATTAAATCAGGTGAGATTGCATCTGTCTTACCGGATCTTTTAGGCGGAAACAAGTATTTCTATTACAACTCAAGTGATGAAACCAATGATATGCTTGAAATTTTAGTCAAAGGTTTAACAGCAGATGCAGTCAATACCTATGGACAAGCACTAGCAACATTAGGTTATAATTTCGTATCAGAAGTTACCACGGATAAAACTAAAGAGAATGGTTACTACACAAAAGTTGTAGGTGATGTCACATATATGGTTCAACTCGGATATAGCACCGATTTCAATCTATTCTATGTCGGTATCAAAGATAAAGCGCCAGTAGCGTTTACTGATGTATGGCCATTCGTTGTAGATATTAACGAAACCGTTGTATCTGATAGTGCTGTATATTTAGAAATGCTTTTCGATAAAATCCTTGCTGAACGCCCACTGATTGAAAATGTGCTTCTAGATTTGTCGTTTAATACAGGTGGTAATGTTGGTGCTCTTTATCGAATAGTTGGTTTTATAACTGATCAACCTTTCGCGGTTAGTCACATCGATGGTTCAACTGGTGGGGCTTCTACCTATCATGTTCAAATTGATGGAGTTCCTAATTATTCTCACCTTAACTGGGCTTTATTAACATCTCCAGCAACATTCTCTGCAGCTAACTCTATGGCTACCATTTTCATGGAAAATGATTTGGGTGAAATCATAGGTTTAACATCAGGTGGCGGTGCATGTTCCATCACACCAATTCTTTTACCAAATGGCACAGCGTTCACTATGAGCAGCAATAATATCAATGCTTATCGTACAGGTTCGGGGACAACAGAAGATCCATGGATCTACGTAAATAATGAATTTGGAATTACACCTGATATCGAAATATTAATTGCGGATATTTATAATACTGAGACTCTGCTTCAAGTCTTCGAATGAAAAATGAAACATTTTCTGCATTTTCATTGAAAATCGCTCAGTTATCTAGAATTATCGTAAGATGCTGTCAAAGAAAACGCTTTTATTTTCACAATTTTTGCTCATAACGTATATTTTTTAGTTTTTCTTTGGTATAATGATACAAAATCAATTATGGAGAAAAGGAGAGAGAAAATGAAATTTCCAAAACGATTTCTAGTAGTACTCACTTTGGTTCTTACAGGTCTTGTGCTCATTGCATGTAAGCCAGGTGAAGAAACAGTTGTAGACGCAAGCCCAACATTCGCAGGCGTCGGCGCAGCATCAATCAAAGTCTATGATGAATTTGATCCATTAGCAGGCGTCACAGCAACTGACCCAGAAGACGGAAGTCTGACTTCATCGATCAATGTTAAGTCTAACAACGTTGATAACACCGTTATCGGTACATATCAAGTTGTATACGAAGTCCTTGACAGCGCTGGAAACCGTACACAAGTAACACGTACAGTTAACGTAACCGCACTCGATGAACAAGATTACCCACTCGCACAGTATTTAAGTGGTGTTGATTTATCGAAACTTCCTGGTGAACAAAAAGCAATTTTATTCGCCGCTGCTGAACGTTATCTTCTTGACAATGTTTACGCAGGTGTTCCTCTATACACCAGAGCTACACGTGTTATGTATTCGGATAGAGTTCAATTATTCAGCCCAGAATACAATGGTGTCCTCGGATTTGGTACTGCATTCTCACAACTTTCTGCTGATGACTCAACAGTGAAGATGTTTGGTGATACTTTTGGTACTGCCGGTGAATACACATGGAGAGCATCCTTTAACACAGACCCAACAGGATTGAACCCCTGGATGGCTGATGACTCCAACACAGCAACATTCACTGACCATTTCAATGGTGCACTTTTCGACTTCTTCTTTGACGAATCAAAGACTGGTTATGAAATTCTTCCAAGCTTAGCGAAGTCCGAACCAATTCCTGTTAACCCAACAGTGATCAATGGTAAGACCTATGCGAAAGTATGGCAAATTGAAATCCGCGATGATCTCCAATGGAAGTATCATCCAAGCACAAACGTATCTGCACTTCCTGCTGGACATGAAGTTCTCAATGCTGAAGACTATCTATGGACATGGCGTTATGCACTCGAAAACAACTGGTTCAGAGCAAGAACCGGTGGTGGTGACTTCGTTAGCCAAGGTATCAAGAACGCTGCTGAATTCTTAGCAGGTAATGCAACTTGGGCAGAAGTAGGTCTCCGCTTAGCAGAAGGTACAACCAATACCATCGAACTCGAATATGTCAATGAAAAGAGCACATTCGAAATCAAGTATGGTTTTGCTGGCGCAGTCTTAACTCCAATTAACCAACAATTATTTGAAGCACTAGGCGACCAATATGGTATGGATCCAACGAAAGTTGCATCTTCCGGTATCTATTACTTTGATACTTGGACTCCAGGTCAACTCTTAACCTTCAAGAAGAACTCATTACATCCAGATGCTGCACTCTACAAGTACACAGGTTATCAATATCGTTATGTTAACGGTTCAGATAACATCTTTGCTGAATTCCTAGCGGGTAGACTTGAAAGTGCATCTGTTCCTGCATCACAAATTAACAACTACCTCAATGACCCACGTGTGAAGACTGCACCAGATGCAACCACTTGGAGACTCATGATTAACGGTTTCGGTTCTACCGATGCTCGCGATGCTTACATCGCAGCTAACCCAGGTGTTGGTATCGATGATACTTGGGAACCAGAACCCATCCTCTCATACTTACCAATGAGACAAGCATTATTCTATGGCTTCGACAGATATCATGCTGCTGTTGAACTCGTTAAGCTCTACTTACCAGCTCACACCTTATTCGCACCAACATACTTTATTGATGCTGAATCCGGTCTATCCGTAAGAGGTACTGATGCAGGTCAAGCTGTCTTTGACGATTTCGGTGGTGGTTCTGATGGTTACTTCCCAGATGCTGCGAAGGATCTCTTCATCGATGCTGTTACTGCAGCAATCGCTGATGGTCATTATACTGCAGGTACTGCAACCAACTACACTGTCATTACGTTACAACTTTATTGGGCATCTTCAGGTAATACCTCTGCTCAAATGATGGTTGCTAACTTGATCGAACAATATGAAGCATTACTTGTTGATGATGTTAACTTCGTCAGACTTGACATCGTTGAAAACGACGTAGCGTTCCCCAATAACTACTACGACTACATGATGGTTGCTAAGATGGACCTCGGTATCGGTGGTATTCAAGGTTCGTTACTTGATGCTCCAAGCTTCATGGATGTCTTCTCAGATGACAACCGTGGTGGCTTCACATTGAACTGGGGTATTGATACCACGACTGCAAATATTCCTGTTGCTTATGAAAACTTAGAAGGCAAGATGGTTTATGAAAAGTGGGGCTTCAATGCACTTATTGAAGCTTTAACAGGTCGTATCTATGTTAAGAATGGTATGGAACAAGATGCATGGACCAATGCAACTGACTTGATCAATGCTTACCTAGACATGGCTGGTGAAGAACTTGAAACTTCATCTGATGGCGCTGAATTAGCTGGTTATGCATTACCAGATAGTTTTGAAGACATCATTGCTGACAATGGTTTCGATAGCCTAGAAGCATTCATCGTTGTAACGAAGACCGGTAAGAACTACTTATTCGTCGTATCCAAGACTGATGCAGATTATAAGCTCTATCAACAATCCGCATTATTCACCACTGCTGATGCTGCAATCTCTGCTGATTTAGCTACTTATGGTGCTTACGAATTAGTAACTTCTACTGGACCACTTACTGATGCTGAAATTCTTGCTAACGCATACATCCAAGCAAATTACACATTTGACGATGTTGCTGGTGCTGCCGCTAAGTTCGGTATTCCAGTAGCATACACTGAAGTTTATGCGATTTCTTGGAAACGTGGTACTGCATCTGCAGGTACTGATGGTTACGTATTACTCCACATCGGTAACTACTACATCGCGGTAGCATGGCTCTAATCGCTTAACATCAAGTCTCAAAAAAACAACCGTAAGTAAATAGCAGTATGAGGGGTGCCGTATTGATCCAACGTGATTAGTATGGCCCCCCTTATTACGCTTTTTTTATCATAGATTATGTGTTTTTTATCATAATTATGTGCTATTATATTCGTTCAAAATGCGTGGTGTAATAACACATGAAATATGATATAATAGAAAAAAATAGTAAGGAAGAGATGAAATGACAAAATACATTATTCAAAGAGTCATCTGGATCTTCATCATCCTTTTCACAACACTAACGATTACCTTCGTGTTGCTGAAACTGGCACCTGAATATCCACCAACTAAAAATGATGAAAGGGATACCTGGCTTGAAAAACAAGTCGCTGATGGTTTTTATCGTTCAGAATACTACAGCACATTGGATCCCGAAGACATGGCAACCGTTGATGAAATTCGTGATACAAATCCGAACATTAACCGTACGGTTTTCATCGTTAATCCTGTTCGCGATAGCCTCGTGATCAAGATCTTTTACCGTGTCCCCATTATCGATCAGTACTTTAGCTGGTTGAGAAATGTCATCACGGATTGGAACTGGGGTACATCGACAAAGATCCGTGTCAACGTACCAGCATTCTCGATTATTGCTGACCGTATGCCCCTGACCCTTTATTTGAACTTTACAGCCCTTCTTTTTTACCTGCCTTTTGGTTTTACATTTGGTATTCTTGCAGCACTCAAAAAGGATTCCATCGTTGATAACATCATGCAAATCATGATTATGGTGTTCTTGTCGGTTCCAGCCCTTGTCTTGCTACTGACACTGATCATTATTTTCAGTTACCAATTGAACTGGTTACCGTCCCTTTTCCCTCTTGTCGGTATCGAATCAGTTGGTAAAATTGCACAAGGATTTGTCATTCCAGTTCTTGCAGTTGGATTACCATCCATTGCAGGTTTAACCCGTATTTTACGTGCTGAACTTTCTGAAGTTTTAACCTCTGAGTTCGTTCTTTTAGCGAAAACCAAAGGTTTAAGTCATACACAAGCTGTCTTGAGACATGCGATTCGTAACTCGCTTGTTCCCATGGTTCCCATTATCATTGGATCATTTGCTGGTTTACTTGGTGGTTCATTCATTCTTGAATCCGTTTATGCGATTCCTGGTGTTGGACGTATTACACTTCAAGCACTTGCAGCCGGTAATTATGATTATAACGTCATCATGGCATCCAGTGCATTCTATGGCGTCATTGGTTTATTTACTGCATTAATCGTTGACCTATCCTATGGCATCATCGATCCACAGATCAGAATGGGGGCGAAAAAATGAACGATAAAGTCTATTCCAAGGACATGTTTGAACTTGTCCAAGAAAATGAGCGTTTGTTGGATAAACCCTTAAAGACCAAACAACTCAGTTACTTCCAAGACGCGATGCTCCGCTTCACTAAGAACAAATATAACGTGATTGCGACAGTTATTCTGTCTATTTTCATCCTGCTTTCTATCTTTGTTCCCATTATTACACCAAAAAATTTATACACGACAACCAATTCAGGTTTGACGACATTACCTCCACGTATTCCGCTACTTGAAAAAATCGGTCTATTTGATGGTACAAAAGAATTTAGAGATCAACCGATTGATTATGATACCATCGATGAAGAAACAGGTCTTGGCTATCCAACGACAGGTTTCCAAGTTGAATATATCCTCATGGATACCTTAGAAAATCATGATATTATCGGTTCTGATCGTAGTGCACAATATCGCGGTGGTTCCAATGAACTCTATGTGAACTTTGATCGTATCGCATACTCGATTGCATCACGTGCATCACAACTCTTGCAGACAGGCAATCAAATTGAAATTGAAGTCCTCGATGTTGTGGGTGGTGGAACGGTTAAAGTTTATCTATCACCTGTTGGTGCTGGAACAACATTAACTTCATGGGATGATCTCGTTCTACTCGGTGAAATCACCGAAGAAGGCGTGTATACGTATGATCCAATGACCAGTGTTGCCAACAACACTTCTCATTTCATTGTTGTTAAGTATGAACTCGATGAACCATCTGCAAACGGTAGTGAATATGTTTCACTCAATTCAATCAGCATCCTCAAGGGTGATGATGTTGACCCTGTTGTCTTTGAAGGTTTTGATTTATCACAATTTAATTTATTCACGATCATCACTGCAGAAGAAAATGGTCGTTTCTTGCGTAAAGATGCGCGCATGACGGTTGCAACATTCCGTTATGATGTTTACAGTGCATTATTCTCCGATAAACCAAGAACCATTGGTGAAGTTGAATATCTACGCATCTTATCTGAAAATGAAGGCATGGAAGCGTCCATCGTTCCTGATGAAGTCAATCCTAACGCGTGGACATTCGGTGAAGGTTTCCCTCTTACTGAAGTGACTGGTATCACCCAAATCACGATTGCAGGTAAAGTTTATCGTAACTATAACGTCATGATGAATGGTGCTTATCAGCTCGGTTTTGAAACAACACCATATTTCTTATTCGGTACAGACGTTTTCGGTAAAGACTTATTTACTTTGATTTGGTTAGGCCTTCGTACATCATTACTTCTTGGATTCATGGCAGCGATGGTGAATATTGTTGTCGGTATCATTTGGGGTGCAACCAGTGCGTATTATGGTGGGCAAGTTGATATTCTCATGGAACGCTTCACCGATATTTGGGGTAGCTTCCCGCAGATTACAATGATCGGTATTATTACCGTTCTCATCGGACCAGGTTTCACAGCCCTCTTCATCTTTATGATTTATGACGGTTGGATTGGAGCGGCGAAGATTACGCGTTCACAATTCTATCGTTATAAAGGCCGTGAATATGTGCTTGCAGCACGGACACTTGGTGCATCAGACCCACGTATTATTTTCAAACACATTTTACCCAATGCGCTTGGAACCATTATTACGCGTGTCATTCTCTCCATCCCATCGGTTATCTTCCTCGAAGTTAACCTATCATTCTTAGGATTTGGTATTGGTAATGGTCAAGTCTTAAAGATTGGGCCTATCACATTAACAGGTACATCCATCGGTGTTATCTTAAACGATGGTCAACAACAGATTTTCGCAGGTAACCTATGGCTAGTCATCGCACCTACGATCATCGTATCGATTTTAATGATTACCTTCAATATGTTTGGTAATGCGCTTCGCGATGCACTGAATCCACAGTTGAGAGGTAGTTAGTCATGAGAAAAGAAAAAGTACTAGAAGTAAAAAATTTAACCATCTCTTTCCGTACACCCAACGGTTTAGTTCGTGCTGTACGTGATGTTGATTTCGACCTCTATAAAGGTGAAACCCTCGCCATCGTTGGTGAATCTGGTTCAGGTAAATCGGTCACGACACGTGCGATCATGGGTATTTTGGCGAGAAATGCTATCATCGATGATGGTGAAATCTTATATCGCAATCAAGATTTAACGAAGCTTTCAGAAGAAAACTTCCACTTGATTCGTGGTAATAAGATTGGAATGATCTTCCAGGACCCACTTTCATCACTCAATCCGATCATGAAGATTGGTAAACAAATCACGGAAGCCATGCTTGTCAACGGAGACCGCATTAAAAACCGTTTCCATGATTTGTACCATACCGAATATCATGATTATTTGAACATGGAAACGCGTATCCGTTTAGCGAAAGAAGATACCAAGCATAAGATTTTTGAAATTACGAACAACAATGAATTATCACGCGATCAAAAGCGTGAAAAGATTCTTGCGGTTAAGACGAAGAATCACACGTTAATTACCGAGTTCAAGAGTCATCTACCTGAGCTAAAGAAAAAGTATTTAGAAAAGAAAGCACAAGCTAAGGCTCAAATTAAGACTGAAAAAGAACACATTTTGGCTGAAAAAGCTGAAGCATTCGAAGCCATTAAAAAAGAACTTTTATCGAAGAAGGCTTTATTATCACAAGTTGATAAGAATGATCCTGCTTATTTAAGTATTAAGGGCGAATATGATGAAATCAAAGAACGCCTACAGAATAACTCAGAAGCATTCCGTCGTCGCTTCCATGTCACCAAGAAAGAAGCATTTGAAAAAGCGATTAGCATCATGCGTGAAGTTGGTATTCCTGAACCTGAAAAGCGTTTCAATCAATACCCCTTCCAATTTTCTGGTGGAATGAGACAACGTATCGTTATCGCGATTGCACTGACTGCAAATCCTGAACTTTTGATTTGTGATGAACCAACAACTGCGCTTGACGTCACCATTCAAGGTCAAATCTTGAATCTGATTAAAGATATCAAAAAAGAACGTGATCTTTCGGTCATCTTTATTACCCATGACTTAGGTGTCGTTGCGAATATGGCGGATCGCGTTGCCGTGATGTATGCAGGTAAGATTGTTGAATATGGTACATTACATGATATCTTCTATGAACCTAAACATCCATACACATGGGCACTGCTATCCTCTGTTCCTGATTTGGATACAAAAGACAAGCTATTATCGATTCCTGGTACACCTCCAGATATGTTATTCCCACCTAAAGGTGATGCTTTTGCCGATCGTAATCAGTATGCCCTAAAGATCGATTTTGAAGAACAGCCACCGTTCTTTAAGGTCACGGATACCCACTATGCAGCAACATGGTTGCTCCATCCAGATGCGCCAAAAATTGAGATGCCACCCATTCTACAAGAACGTGTTAAACGTTACCAAAAAGAAGTGGGCCTAGGTCAAATTGAAAGCCGTCTCCAAAATGTGGGTCCTAAAAAAGATAAAAATGTAGGTGAAAACAAGTGAACACACAAAGAGAAGAAATCCTAAAGGTTGTTGGCCTCAAGCAGTACTTTAAGTCTGGTTCAGGTAAAAACAAACTGGTCAATAAAGCCGTTGATGATATCTCCTTTAATATCTATAAAGGTGAGGTGTTTTCACTGGTTGGAGAATCTGGATGTGGCAAAACCACAACAGGTCGTACCATCATTAAACTCTATCAATCCACAGGTGGCGAAGTTCATTTCCATGGCACACGTATCATCAGTGATGTCAAAGCAGCTAAAGAACGTTGGAAGAATTTTTTATCCAAGGTTAAAGAAGGCAAACAAGCACTTATTGCAGAACTTAAACCCAAATTACAATCAGGTTCATTGACAAAAGAAGATTATCAAACAAGACTCAATGAATATGAAGCATCATTTGCTGAAGAACGCCAAGACATTCTTGATGCCTATCGTTTAGCAAAACGCGATAGAAAGTTTGAACGTTTTATTGATGATGAAGGACGTGCAGCGAAGAAAAACTTAAAGAACTATCCCGAATACAAAGAAATTATCGATTTCTATATTCAAGATAATCAAGCAAACATCAATCGTTCAAAAGAACTTGAAGAAAAGTTAGCGGATGCGAAGATCAATGTTGATCGTGCGAATAGCAGTAAAGATCATGAACAGATTGCTTATGAAAAAGGAAAGTATGCTGAAATTTCAAAAGAACTCAATAAAGTCAACCGTGAGCTTAAGCTCAATGGTGTTCGTCAAAAACAAGACCTTAAAAAGTTAGCGTATAGCATAAAGCATAAGAATCGCTTACTCATGCGTAAGATGCAAATGATTTTCCAGGACCCCATTGCATCCCTGAACCCCAGAATGACAGTTAAAGAAATCATTGCTGAAGGTTTAAGAATCAATGGTGTTCGTAACGAAAAAGAAATCGACGATCGTGTCAAAGAAGCTCTACGCATCGTTGGACTTGTTCCCGAACATGCGAGCCGCTATCCCCATGAATTTAGTGGTGGACAACGTCAACGTATCGGGATTGCGCGAGCGCTTGTTGTTGAACCTTCATTTATCATTGCAGATGAACCGATTTCAGCGCTTGACGTCTCTATCCGTGCACAAGTCATCAATCTACTCAATGATTTAAGAGAAACTAAAGGGATTACGATTATGTTTATTGCCCATGACCTTTCGGTTGTTAAATACTTTAGCGATCGCTTAGCTGTCATGTATTATGGCCATATCGTTGAAATGGGAGACAAGGAAAAGATCTTTAATACACCGATGCATCCATACACACTCTCACTCATGGATTCTATTCCACTTCCTGACCCTGAATATGAAAAGCGTCGCGGTAGAACTGTACGTTATAATCCATCAAAACATCACGATTACTCGGTTGAACAACCGACACTCCGTGAAGTTGAACCCAATCACTTCGTGCTCTGTAACACCGAGGAGTTCGAACGTTATCAAGCGAAGTTGAACAACAAATGAAATGGCTCCGTTTTGTCATCATCTTAGTTGTGATGTTAATTGCTGCATTTCTCTTGCATCTTTTGGTTTACCGCATGAATTTTAGTTATGAGAATGCATCGAATGTCCTCTTCGTTGTTGGCATCATGATGATTTTACCTTCGGTGGTCGCGATGACATCTGCATATCGTATTTTTCAAAGCATGCGCTATGTCGTTCGGGTAGCTGCATCTCCCAGTTTTAGACGCGAATACCCTACATTCAAGGATTATCAAACCGAAAAGACACGCGAGATACAATCCACGATATTCATTGAATTCTTTGTGGCATCACTTCTCTTAATCATTGCATCCTTTATTCTTGCAAGGATGTGGTATTGATGAGTGATGTTAAAAAGATCAACCAACGTTTTTTCTTAACCTTGTTCATCTTTGTGATGCTTGTCGTTCTAGGTATTGCATCCATGGTCTTCGCCAATCTTTACATCGCAAATACAGATGTTCAATATGTCATCTATTTTGCAGTGATGATTGGACTCATTGTTGCAGCTGGACTCTTTCAAACGAAATTTACACGTTTAACCAATACCGCTTATCTGATTAAAATTAGACACCATGCAGCCAAGCCATTACCGATGAACCACACAAAAGCATGGGATGATATGCCATCATTTCTCAAAAGTCAAGGGTATAGCAGATATGCGTTTGATGCACAACATGCTCTTTTCTACCGGGTCACCAAGGATACGATTAAGAAGATATTTAACAAGCATATGCTTGAAGTCGTCGTCTTAGTTCAACCGAGCGTAAGTGAGTTCTATTTAAGTGCTGTCGATGAGGAAATCAGTCGAATTCAGCAAACACAGTTAAAAGATGGAAAACGCATGGAGCGTATGCTCATTACACAGTTTAAACCGATCCAAGATTTAAGTGATGAAACGAAGGATAAGATTAAAGAAATCTTTTTCCTCAAAACACGAGAAATATCACTGTTTCTACGTGCAAGAACAACCATCATATCAACCATCAATGTGGGACTCCATCAGCCATCCGATACAGCACTCATGCTTTATTCGGATACCTACAGCCCAAGCTTATACTATACATATCACATTGAGCAAATTAAATCCATGATCTAATCAAAAAGGCCTACATCCACATCGGATACAGGCCTTTTGTTTGTGAAAATGATTATTTGTTTTCGAGGGATAAGATCTTTTTTACACGGAAGAACACAATCACAGAAAAGATCAATGCAAGGAGTGAAGAGACCATGCGATATGTTCCACGTCCAAGTGAAATAAAGGACACATTGAGACCAAACAAGATGAGATATAATATCATGGAGAAGATGGAAACAATGAGAATTAAGCGGTATGTACTGATGAAAAAGGATTGTGTGCACTCATTATCGCGGTTTCGATAGATCTTAAAGGAAGGGATAACTGCTGCAGCAACTGCCGTAAAACCAGCAACCGCTAAACCGATTTCAAGTGATCCAAGAAGATCAAAACGTGAACTCAAAATATTAATGGATAGGAAAGCAAGAATGACCCAAATGAAGATGATCGGGAATAATGCGACATCAAACATGAAGGAATCATAGACATGCTTTTTTTCTTCCATTTCACTCATTTTATCAACGGAATAGACACACATCAGGAAAGCCATGGTTTCAGCAAACAAGATCAGTTCTGAGTTAAATCCACCAAAGATGGTGAGTACGTTCATGAGTGTACGATAGTTTAATCCAGAAAAATCGAGATATAAATCAGGATTACCAAGCAAAATGCGGCGTTTAATGATATCTGCAGTATCCAAGATCAGCATATACTTGTATAAATAGAGTGCGAGGAAATAGGCTGCAATCATCAGTAATCCAACAACCATGAGTAACTTGAATGTCGTTTTGGTGAGTTTCGGTTCACGCTGTTTGAGCCAAACCATCACCAAGATAAAAAGCAATAAGAAGATGGTCGTTTTTAAATAGATGAGGATATCAGGTAAACCATACCCTTCTAGAATCGGGGCAACGTAAATGTTAGTAATGATGGTAAATAGATCAAAAACAAGGATAATACCCGTGATGATGGCAATCGTCACCATCCGGCTTCGGTTGGTCGTTTGAATCATAATAGCACCTCTTTATGTATGAATGTCTCGTTAAAAATAGAATACCATAAAACACATGAATACGTATAGCAAATCACGCATATTTGGGTATAAAAAAGAGCCTCTTGTGAAGCTCAAACAAGTTAACCATTGATGAACGATTCTCGTGGATGGCAGTCCGTGAATCGTTCAAAGCGAGGTTTGCGCTGTATTTTTTGGGAGAAAAATACGATGTATTAAGCATTGAATGAAAAGGTCTCGCTCAATACACTTTCATTATAGCACCACAAAAATGAAAATCAATGAAAGTTTACATAAATTTACATTGAAAACGTTTCCTTCATTTTAGACTTTCTAAATTAGCATATAAATAGCATTTAAGAGGGGTTTGTTATATAATAGTTATGGCTTATTCAAGGAGGAAATTATGGCAAAATTAGAAATTAAAAACCTTCATGTTGGTATTGAGGGTAAAGAAATCTTAAAAGGTGTTAACCTTGTGGTTAACTCCGGTGAAGTCCATGCAATTATGGGTCCAAATGGTACAGGGAAGTCAACACTTGCCTCTGCATTAATGGGCCATCCCAAATATGAAGTGACTGAAGGCGAAGCTTATCTTGATGGACAAAACATCCTCGAGATGGAAGTGGATGAACGTGCACGTGCAGGCTTATTTCTTGCAATGCAATACCCCGCTGAAGTTCCAGGAGTCACCAATTCAGATTTTATGCGTCAAGCACTGAAAGCAACTTCAGGTAAAGACGTAGGTCTTTTCCAATTTGCAATCAAGTATGAAAAAACAGTTGAAGAATTGAAAATGCGTCCTGATTTAGCACATCGTTACCTTAATGAAGGATTCTCCGGTGGTGAAAGAAAACGCAATGAAATCTTACAGCTGAAGGTTTTAAGACCTAAATTTGCGATCTTAGATGAAATCGACTCAGGTCTTGATGTTGATGCGTTAAAGATTGTTGGATCCAATGTTAGCGAACTTGTCAATGATCAATTTGGATGCATCTTAATTACACACTATCAACGTATCTTAGACTACATTAAACCGACCAATGTTCACATCATGATTGATGGTAAGATCGTGTTAAGTGGTGGTTCAGAATTGATTCAAAAGATTGATAAAAATGGTTATGAATGGATCAGAGAAGAATTAGGTATTGAATTTTCAGAAGGCGAAGAATAATGAAAGATATCATCATTTTCGATCATAAAGTCCAAACAAAACTTCCGAAGGACTTTCGTTTTGAAAATCAACAATTGATTATTCCACCTCACATCCATTTCGAAGATCCCATCAAAATTACCATTCAAGATGATAATAATGAATCACTTGATATTGTTGTATCTGAAAATACGTCGATCAAGATTATTTTAGAGCTTGCGAGTGAAGAGTTAACACCTCATCAATATAAGTTAAATCTCACAGCAAAAAAGAATGCACATGTCAAATATCTACTCGTCAGTGAATTATCAAGTAAGAAAGCTCTTGTTGAACATTACTTTACTGCAGCACGCGATGCAAAACTCGATTTAATTGGTGGATTTGTCTCTGATATCATCGATGCGAAAATGCATGTTGAATTACAAGGCCAAGGTGCTGAAGTTAACATGCGTGCTGTTGCTGTATCCTCAGATGAAAATAAACAAAACATCGATGTGCTCATCATCCATCAAGCACCAAACACGATCGGCAATATGACCAATATTGGTATTGCTAATAAAAAGGGAAAAATTGTCCTTAATGGTGTTGAAAAGATTGAAAAAGGTATGAAACAGGCGAATGCCTTTCAAACACTTAAAGGTATTATCACATCCGATCAAGCCATTGTTGAAGTGAATCCGATCTTACTCATCGATGAATTTGATGTCAAAGCAGGTCATGGAGCAACAATTGGTAAGATAGAAGAAGATCAGCTTTATTATTTAATGAGTCGCGGCTTAAATCAACGCGAATCCGAAAAACTCATCATCAATGGATTCTTAAAACCAATCATCGATGAGATTGATGATGAACCTTTAAAAGAACGATTTATCCATTTGGTGAACTCACGTATATGAACCCTATTGAATCCATTCGTAAAGATTTTCCCGTCTTTAACCAACAACCTAATCTCATCTACTTCGACTCAGCAGCATCAGCACTCAAAGTTCGACCTGTCATTGAACAGGTAGATCTTTACTATAACACGCTTGGCGTTAATGTCCATCGTGGTGCTTATGCGCTTGCATATGAATCGACAAAGATGTTTGAAGAAGCCCGGACGACGGTTGCCAAATGGATTCATGCAGATGATGAAGAAATTGTATTTACACGTGGAGCAACATCTGCACTCAACATGGTTGCTCACGCTTATTTAGATATCCTTCAACCAGGTGATGAAATTATCACAAGTGAACTTGAGCATCATTCATCGCTCTTACCGTGGCAACAAGTCACTAAAAAGACAGGAGCAAAACTTGTTTATATCACATTGACTGAAGAAGGTCGAATCACCGTTGAAGCATTCAAAAAGGCTTTGAGTGATCACACAAAGATGGTTGCATTGACTCATGTATCCAATGTGATGGGTTACCTAACACCGATTGAAGACATCATACGTTTAGCTCATGAAAAAGGAGCACATGTCGTTTTAGATGCTGCGCAATCTGCACCCCATAGGGCACTTCATGTAAAACAACTTGATGTCGACTACCTCGCATTTTCAGGACATAAAATGTTTGGACCATCAGGTGTTGGAGTTCTCTATGGGAAAAAGAAACTTCTTGATCGCCTTGAACCTTTCGAATATGGGGGAGAAATGGTTGATCAAGTCACCAAAGAATCAGCAACATGGAAAGAAGCTCCTATGCGCTTAGAAGCAGGAACACCTGTGATCAGTGGTGCTATTGGTCTTGCAAAAGCTATTCAATACATAGAATCGATTGGTTTTGATGCGATTCATAACCATACCCATGAGATTCATCAGTATGCTCTTTCTCTTCTTCAGGACATCAAGGGATTAACGATCTATAATCCAACAGCGGATAACCCCGTCATTGCATTCAACTTAGTAGGCATCCACCCGCATGATGTTGCAACATTTTTGGATCAATATCACATCAGTGTTCGGGCTGGACATCATTGTGCCCAACTCGTCAGTCAATTCTTAGGTGTCGTATCGACACTTCGTGCTTCGATTCACATCTATAATACGAAAGAAGATGCTAAACATTTAGCTGAAGCTCTTCGTGCTGCGCAAGCATTCTTTCAATCTTTTTAGGAGTTAAATATGAACCTTGAACAACTGTATCGCCAAGTGATCATGGATCACTACAAGAATCCACAAAACCGAGGATTTGTTGCTGATAATACATACATGACTGTCCATCTCAATAATCCGAGTTGTGGCGATGAAATGACCGTTCAACTTAAAGTAGAAAAAGGCATCATTACTGACATCAAACAAAAAGGAACGGGATGTTCTATTTGTTGTTCAAGTGCAAGTGTTATGAGTGTCACGCTCATGAATAAGACAGTCGATGAAGCATTACAGATTTTAAAAGAATTTTATGAATTGATTAAAGGTTATCCTTTCAATCATGACATTTTAACCGGTGATGCAATGGCTTATCAAGGTGTATCACAGTTTCCAGCTCGCGTCAAATGTGCAACCCTTGCATGGAAAGCCGCAGAGCAAGCTATACTTACCCTTAAGGAGGAACCATCTCATGGATGATAATAAAAAGAAGATCGATGAAATCGTTGGTGAATACCAATACGGTTGGCATACACAATCAAAGTCTGTGTTTACCACAGGTAAAGGGCTTAATGAAGACATCATTCGTACGATTAGCAAACAAAAAGGTGAACCCGATTGGATGCTTGAATTTCGTTTAAAGAGCTATAAAAAGTTTACGGAACTCAAAAATCCCTCATGGGGTCCAGACCTTTCATTTATCAACTTTGATGAGTTTACATATTTCATCAAGGCCAGTGAAAAAGCAGAAACAAGCTGGGATGAAGTGCCTAGCGAAATTAAAGATACATTTGAAAAATTGGGTATTCCTGAAGCTGAACGTAATTTCTTAGCTGGTGTCTCCACGCAATTTGAAAGTGAAGTCGTTTATCACAACACACAAAAAGAACTTGAAGATCTCGGTGTTATCTATGTCGATACGGATACAGCACTGCGTGAACATCCTGATCTTGTTAAGAAATTTTTTGGCACAGTCATTCCATTTAGCGATAACAAATATGCTGCATTAAACAGTGCTGTTTGGAGTGGTGGTTCGTTTATTTATGTACCAAAAGGTGTACGTGTAACGAAACCTTTACAGTCTTATTTTAGAATCAATTCTGATCAAATGGGTCAGTTTGAAAGAACACTCATTATCGTCGATGAAGGTGCATACGTTAACTATGTCGAAGGCTGTACAGCACCTGTTTATTCAAAAGATTCCTTGCATGCAGCCATCGTTGAGATCGTTGTCATGAAAGATGCAACATGCCGTTATACGACCATTCAAAACTGGTCAACCAATGTCATTAACCTCGTCACTAAACGCGCATTTGTCTATGAAAATGGACACATGGAATGGATCGATGGAAATATTGGATCTAATGTTAACATGAAATATCCATCATGCATTTTGCTCGGTGAACGTGCAAAGGGAACGACGATATCCATCGCTTTTGCTGGTAAAGGACAAACACAAGATGCTGGCGCAAAAATGATTCATGTTGCTCCAAATACAACATCAACCATCATTTCTAAATCCATCTCACGTGGTGGAGGATCAGTCAATTATCGCGGGAAAGTCGATTTTGGTAAGAACGCCAAAGGAGCTAAAGCCCATGTTGAATGTGATACGATCATTTTAGATGATTATTCATATTCAGATACGATTCCAACAAACGTCGTACGTAATTCCGATGTCTTCCTTGAACATGAAGCAACCGTCTCTAAAATTTCAGAAGAACAACTCTTCTATTTAATGAGCCGTGGTTTAACCGAATCAGAAGCAACCGAAATGATTGTGATGGGCTTCATTGAACCATTTGCTAAGGAATTACCCATGGAATATGCCATCGAACTCAACCAGCTCATTAAGCTTGAAATGGAAGGTTCGATTGGATAATCATTATCCTAAAACGAATAAGATATTTGCAAAACTTGGCAAATATCTTTTTTATTTAGCTAAAATAGAGTAGAATATCTCTAAGGTGATAACATGAAAAAAGGCTTTATCGTGCTTCTCATCATGCTATCTTTGATACTCTCGTCTTGTACATGGGCGATGAGTTATGAAGACGTTTTTGCCACATATGATGAGCATCTTCAAGAAAATCAAGAGACATACCTCGAACGCATTCAGTTTCTCAATCGTGTATCCAACGAACTGATTAAAGGGGTTGTCAAAGTCAAAAAATCTTCGTCTAATCTCACGTCTGTCGCGCTGGGTTCTGGACTTGTTTTTGATGAGGATGCACTCTATTACTACGTATTAACCAACAATCATGTGGTCTACGACCCAGATATTGAAGGATCGAGCTATACGGTTTATGACTTTCAAAATAACATTTATAATGCTACCTATCTCGTTGGAAACAACGATTTTGATCTTGCTATTCTCCGTGTTCGAAAAAAATCTTATGTTGAACTCAATGTTTTTGTTCTCGCTGAAGAGCGCATGGAAATCAATAAGCATATCACGACCATGGGATACCCAGAAAGTCAACTGAATGCTATTAATACAGGGATGCTACTTGATTATGGTCCCATCACGATTGATGTGCCATCAACCGTCATCAATATAGACTTTCATGTCATGATTGCAGATTTACCAGTTAAATCTGGATCCAGCGGAAGTGCAGCAATCAATGACAATTTTGAGCTAGTGGGTATCATTTTTGCGGGTAATTTCACCGGTGGAAGTAACATCGCAGATTATGCATTTTTAATACCTATCGATAAAGTCAAAGAGTTCTTGACAGAAAATCATATGCCCTTCATGGAGGTGAGATCATGAAAAAAATTCTAATCATCTTCGTGATCCTCGTTTCGCTTACCCTACTGAGTGCATGTGGTAATCAAAATGATCCAAGAAGCATGCTCATCAAGCAATATGATCAATACCTAGCAAATGACATCCTCGATCAAGACAATTTTGACTATTTTATTAATCAAGTCTCAAACTTTACAATTCCAGGAACTGTCGTTGTTAAAGCTGTTGCACGAGATACACTCAATCAGGTACGTGATGTTCGTGAAGGTACGGGATTTGTTTATGCTATTTATGAAAATTCATTACGTGTTGTCACATCACTTGAGACCGTTAAACTTCGTGATGAAAGTTGGACTCTTACCGTTGAGATTATTGATTTTGCTAATCGTTCCTATGATGCACTTGTCTTGAACCGTTCTGAAGAGTATAATCTCGCTAAAATCAAGTTTGATACGAATGTCGCAATCTCTAAAATACGAAAAATTGATGTCTCCATCTATGAGCCTATGGATCAAGAGCCACTCATGATGATCTCCAATTATCAGTTATCAAGAAACTCGATGATTATGGGATTTCTTATGAGTAAAAATGAAGAAACAGATATCTATGTGACAGACATTCCAGCTGATGAATACGCATTAGGTGGTGCAGTTATCAATGCGAGCCGTCAAGTGATCGGTATGGTTATTGATGTAGAAGATGGATTTGCTCATCTTCTAGGCATTCAAAAGCTAAGGGAATACCTCCGTTTATAACGCGTGAAAAGAGGGATGACGTGTTACGCTATCTCGTGATTGAAAGTAAAGAAAACCAAAAATTGGATGATGACATCATCCATCTTTTTCGTGATTTAATCCCTGATGCGACTTATGTTCAAAATCATCATCAAGCCGTTCTCTATTTTAATTATCAGGTCGATATCTCGTTTCATGATGTTGCTATCAACGTGATGAGCGATACATTAACCGACATCAGATTGTATGAATCCTATGTCTTTCAACACGAAAAGGAACGCGATGAACATCTTGAATTCATCAAAAAAAGACTTCAAATAATTCCTTTTGCGAAATATTTCTATATGGATGATCGTATCTTAATCAAACATCATCTTCTCGATCTTGATGAGGAACTGAAACGTTCCATTCTACGCAAATTTTACCAAGATCAGGTCATGATTGAGACACTTGAAACCTATCTTTCATCTAATCTTAACATGGTGATTGCTTCAAAGAAACTCTATGTTCATCGAAACACGTTGATCCAGCGCATCGAGAAATTCCACCACACAACCGGTTTAGATCCTCGTATCTTTTCAGACGCATTACTCATCTATCATTTGATTCAATAAAAAGTGTGCAAGGTGCACATTTTTTTTATGACATAACGTTGTTATAATAGAGATATCATGAAAGAAAAGGGAGAAATATATGGCAACTTTAAAACTGAAAGACATTAATAAAGTTTATCCAAATGGTGTTCAAGCTGTTTTTGACTTCAATCTTGACATCAAAGATAAAGAATTTATCGTATTCGTCGGACCATCAGGTTGTGGAAAATCAACCACTCTTCGTATGATTGCCGGTCTTGAAGAAATTACCTCTGGTGAACTCTACATTGATGATGAACTCGTCAATGATAAAGCTCCAAAAGATCGTAACATCGCGATGGTGTTCCAATCCTATGCGCTTTATCCACACATGACCGTCTATGATAACATGGCGTTCGGCTTGAAGCTTCGCAAAATGCCTAAAGATGTGATCAATGAAAAGGTTAATGAAGCCGCAGAAATTCTTGGTTTAACACCTTATCTTAAACGTAAACCAAAGGCTCTTTCAGGGGGTCAAAGACAACGTGTTGCACTAGGACGTGCGATTGTTCGTAATGCCAAAGTATTCTTAATGGACGAACCACTTTCAAACCTTGACGCGAAACTTCGTGTTCAAATGAGAGGCGAACTCATTAAGCTGCATAACAAGATTGAAACCACAACCATTTATGTCACCCATGACCAAATCGAAGCGATGACCATGGCAAGCCGTATTGTTGTCATGAAAGATGGTTATATCATGCAAGTCGGTGCACCAAAAGACATTTATGATAACCCCAACAACATGTTCGTTGCAGGTTTCATCGGTACACCTCCCATGAACTTTATTCGTGGTACGGTTGGCAAGGATCAATGGTTTATTGCAGGCGATCACAAGATTAAGGTTCCTCAAGACAAGTTTGAAATTTTACGCACCAACAGTATGGTAGGTAAAGAAATCGTGATGGGTATTCGTCCAGAAGATATCCATGATGAACAAGTCGTTCTTGATACATATCCAGAATCAGTTCTTGATATCATCGTTGACGTTGCTGAACTCTTAGGTTCTGAAACCAACCTCTACACCACAGTCAATGGCCACAACGTATGTGCAAGCATCAACGCACGTGCTGGTGTCCGCATTGGTGATAAGATGAGATTAGCATTAGACATGAATAAATGTCATTTCTTTAATCCAGAAAATGAACAACGTCTTGTCTTGATCGAAGAAGAAGATCGTCCCGTCAAGAAACAACCTAAGAAGGAAGAAGTCAAAGCTGAATAAAACGAAAAGGCCTTTGGGCCTTTTTTTGTTTTTGGAGAAAACCATGCTTGAATACATGATGAATCATCCCGAGGGAACCATCCTTTATCAAAGTGAATCGATTACATATCTCAATACATCATTACTGATGACTGTTCATCAGATGTGTCTTGATCACTTGTTTTCATATGATGGTTATCGTCAAGCGATCAAACGCTCTTTTTCAGTTTCACACTGTATTCCTATCTATTTATGTGAAGAATTACAGCTCATTCCAACAGGTCGTTATCGAAGTTATGAGACGATCTATATCAACCGATCAGCAATCCAACACTATTACTCGACCGCTGAAGGTATACGTATCATCTTTTTTAGTGGAAGAATAGTTGATATAAAGATTTCTTTATATCGCTTTGAAAAGCAGTTACATCTTTTACAAAAGATTAGAGGGACTAAAGTAAAACACTTTCATTGACGTGAATGTAGTAAATGTTTAGAAATAGTGTTATAATGAAAACGGCTAAAAACACAAACAATTACCATTAAATAGGAGGATATTATGGCAAAGAAAACAATTAGAGACATCGATGTCAAAGGCAAAAAAGTCTTAGTGCGTGTCGATTTTAACGTGCCCATGAAAAATGGGGAAATTACGGATGAAAACCGTATTGTTGAAGCACTACCAACCATTAAATACATCATTGAACATCATGGTCGTGCAATCGTCTTTTCACATCTTGGACGTGTCAAAGACGAATCAGATAAAGCAAAGAATAGCTTAGCACCGGTTGCAAAACGTTTATCTGAACATTTAAATCAACCCGTGAAATTTGTACCAGTCACACGCGGGATCGAACTTGAAGTTGCCATCGCAGGTCTCAAAGATGGCGAGGTTCTCATGTTTGAAAACACACGTTTTGAAGACATTGATGGCAGCAAAGAATCCAAAAACAATCCAGAACTCGGCCGTTATTGGGCATCACTTGGTGACGTATTTGTCAATGATGCGTTTGGTACTGCACACCGTGCAGCTGCTTCAAACGTCGGAATTGCTGAAAACATTAAGACTACCGTTGCAGGTTTCCTCTTAGAAAAAGAAATCAACTTTATCGGAGGAACCTTAGAAAATCCCCAAAGACCTTTTGTCGCTATTTTGGGTGGAGCTAAAGTATCGGATAAGATTGAAGTGATTCAAAATCTCTTAAAAATTGCTGATAAGGTCATTATCGGTGGTGGTATGGCATTTACATTCTTCAAAGCGATGGGCTTAGAAGTTGGTAAGAGCTTACTTGAAGTCGATAAAGTCGATTTAGCAAAAGAATTACTCAAACAAGCAAACGGCAAGATTGAACTTGGTGACGATGTGTACACCGGTAAAGCATTTGATGCAGAAACCGAAAGAAACGTCAGAAAGATCACCGACATTCCTGCTGATGAAATGGGTTTAGACGTTGGTCCGAATACCATCAATATTTTTAAATCATACATTAAAGATGCGAAAACCGTTGTATGGAATGGACCACTCGGTGTGTTCGAATTTCCAAAATTTGCTGAAGGAACCAAGAGTGTTGCAAAAGCAATCGCTGCAATCAAAAATCAAGCAACAACCATTATTGGTGGTGGCGACTCCGCAGCTGCAGTCATTCAGTTTGGTTTACAAGATGGTTTCACCCACATCTCAACCGGTGGTGGTGCATCCCTCGAATACCTCGAAGGTAAAGTACTTCCAGGTATTGCATGTGTGAATGACAAATAATGGATATCGGTAAGAAAATACGCGCTTTACGTTTAGGCAACAATTTGACACAAGAAGAACTTGCCAATCGTTTAGAGCTGACCAAGGGTTACATTTCTCAGTTAGAAAATAATCTAACATCACCTTCGATGCAAACACTGTTTGCGATCTTAGAAGTCCTTGGCACCGATGTACACGAATTTTTCAGCAAGGAAGAAGAGCGAACACTCGTTTATAAAAAAGAAGATTTTAATGTCAAAGTGAATGAAGATTTGAAGCATATGATCAGCTGGATTGTTCCAAATGCGTTAAAATATGAAATGGAACCCATCATCATTGATATTGAACCCGGTGGACAGTCCGAAATGGATGATCCGCATGCCGGAGAAGAATTTGGTTATGTGCTTGAAGGTCAAATCACCTTGGTGATTAATAAAAAAAGATATATCATCAGAAAAGGCGAAACGTTTTACTATTTGGCAAACAAAGAGCATTACTTGATAAATAACAGTCACCTACATGCTAAAGTTTTGTGGATCAGCACGCCACCGATGTTCTAATGGAGGAAAAATTATGGAAAAAGAAATCATGATCAGAAGTACCCAAGGATTACATGCTGCACTTGCAGCCAAAGTCGTCCAAACAGCATCAAAATATGCTGTTGAAATCGAATTGCATTACCACAACAAAATTGTCGATCTTAAATCCATCTTAGCGCTGATGTCACTGGCTGTACCTCATGGTGAAAATGTGCGCATTGTTGCACGTGGTGCACGCGCTGAAGAAGCGATTAAAGACGTCTCTACGATTTTAGGATAACTCTATGAAGAGAAGACCACTCATCGCAGGGAACTGGAAGATGTATAAGACCAAAGATGATGCACTTGCATTTATCTATGCCGTCAATCTCGAAGTTCCCGATAAAGATATTGTCGAGTCCATCATTTGTGCACCGGCAATCTTCTTAAGAGACCTTGTTAAACGCGAAGGTGAAAACTTACGCATTGGTGCACAAAACATGCACTACGCAGAAGAAGGAGCATTTACGGGTGAAATTTCAGCAGCCATGCTGAAATCCTATGGTGTTGATTATGCTGTGATCGGACATAGTGAACGTCGTGCATATTTCAATGAAACCGATGAATCCGTGAATTTAAAGGTGATCACAGCCGTTAAAGAAGGTATCACACCTATTATCTGTGTCGGTGAATCTCTTGAAACACGTGAAGCAGGTACCACCAATGCATTTGTTAAAAAACAAGTGGAAAAGGCCTATCAAAATGTCTCTGCTGAAGATGTCCTCAAGACCGTCATTGCATATGAACCCATTTGGGCAATCGGTACTGGACGTACAGCTACGCCTGAGCAAGCCAATGAAACCATCCAAACCATTCGCCGTGTGATTGAACATATGTTTGGAGCAAACATCGCTTCACAACTTCGTATCCTCTATGGTGGATCAGTCAATGTCAAGAATGTCGATAGTCTACTCTCGATGTCTGACATCGATGGTGCTTTAGTGGGTGGCGCATCACTTGATCCGACATCATTCTTAACATTAGTTCGTGCAGCACTTAAAAAGTAATGAATAACCCGTGAAATCACGGGTTTTATTTATGTAAAAAATTACATTATTTCTTAAATAAATGAAGAAAAGATGAATGATATCCTTCATTAATGATGTAAGTTGTGACATATTCATGTATTTTATCCCGTGATGTTTGCAATCATAACCTGTTATGGTACAATAGACATGCAACAATGCCCGGGGGCAAATATCAATTACAAGAGGTGATCAGTGATCTCCTTTTGTCGTGGAGGACATGATGATTATTTCTTTTATACAACAGAAACGCAAGAAAAACATTCGAGATCACAGTTTGATCATGGTTGCACTACTCGGACTTTATATCAGTATGCTCATGACATTTAAAGATCAAACAGAGATCATCCATTGGATAGGACTTGTCCTATTTACCTTGCTTTTGATGTCATTTATGCTTCAGATGCGTCGTATCAAACATGCTTTAAGGGATAAAAAGATCAAGGTGACACATACCACTCACACCTTTCCCTATCCTCAAAAGTTTACCGATAATCTTGTGGATGTTGGCGGATTCTTCAAGCGTTATTTGCATAAAAAACATTTGATCCCTGATTACTTAATCGAATTTCGTGAAGGTCGTATGCTCTATTTATATCCTATTGTCACTGATGCTAATGACGATGTATACACCATTTTGCGTGTTCATCATTTTAGTCTTGCACTTGTCATCGATCAAGAACGGAAAAAACGCATCCTTCATTTAGGAAATGCAACCTTACTCAATTGACACCTCAGGGTGTCTTTTTTTATCACCAAACAACAAAAAAAAGGACAATGCAGATGCATCATCCTTTTTAAGATTAACGGTTGTAGAATTCAACGATCAGTTGCTCATTGATTTCGGTGAGAATTTCATTACGTTGTGGATAACGAACGAATGTTCCAGTCATCGAATCCTTGTCGAATGATACGAAGTCAACGGATGCATATTGACCTTCAATCGCTTGAAGAATCACTTGCAAGTTTCTTGAAGATTCCTTCAAAGTAACTTTTTGTCCGGGGACTAAACGGTAAGATGGGATATCCACCTTTTGACCGTCGACGAGGAAATGGCCATGGTTGACGAGCTGACGAGCTTGAGCGCGTGTTTTCGCTAAACCTAAGCGATAAACGACGTTATCTAATCTCGATTCAAGCAACTTCAAGAAGTTTTCACCATGCTTACCTTCTCTGACGTTTGCGTCTTCAAAAGTCTTTCTGAATTGTTTTTCAGAGATACCATAGGTGAATCTAACCTTTTGCTTTTCATGGAGCTGTGTACCGTAATCGCTAATCTTCGAACGGCGTTGTCCATGTTGGCCTGGTGCGTAGGGGCGCTTCTTTAATTCTTTTCCTGTTTCGGAAAGTGAATAACCCAAACGACGGGAAATCTTCCATGTAGGTCCTGTGTAACGTGACATAATTTTTACCTCCTTATATAGTTTGGTAGGCAAAAACTGCAAAGTATGATGATTATGAGTATCCCGATATTCTGTTCGCCATTAAGCAGAAAATGGTTACTAAGGGCTCCAAGTGGTAGGGATCGCATCACAATTCATAAGCTGCCTGCTTTTTACCGACGCTTTTCATTTTACCCTATAGGGTATTATTTGTCAATTGTTTTTACCAGTAATTGGACGAATTCTTCAAAGAAGGATACAATCTCTGCATCGAATCGATTAATGACTGGGCTATCGATGTCGAGGACACCATAAAGTTTACCCGAAATGAAAATGGGTACAACCACTTCAGATTGGGAATTTGCATCACATGCGATATGATTGGCGTGTTGATGGACATCTTTGATGACCATGGTCATCTTGCGTTCTGCTGCTTCACCGCATACCCCTTTACCGAGTGGTATGGTTGAGCAAGCTACTTTTCCTTGAAAAGGTCCTACGGTTAATTGTTTTCCATCCCAAAGGTAAAATCCTGCCCAGTTCAAGCGATCAAATGTTTCAAAGATAAATGCGGATGCATTAGAAAGCAATGCAAGTTCATTGGGTTGTTCGAGTAATAAGGCTTCTGCAGTTTTCAAGTATTCTTGTTTTTTCATGTTTTCATCACCGTTCCTATTATAGCATATGTGGTAAAATAGGTGTGGTGATAATGATGGCAAAACGAATCTTGATTCGCTTCGGCGACATGATGCTCAAAGGACAAAACATCGGTTTCTTCATTAAAAGAATCCGTGCACACATCAGTAAGAAGTTAATCGATTTGGATGTCTCCTATCTCTTAAGACATGATCGCATCATGATCGACTATCATGAACATGATGAACAAACCATCGTCAATCGCCTTCTTCACATTCAAGGTATCCATGATTTTTCCATCGCCTCCACGTGTGAGCCTCAAATTGAAGCGATCATTCAAACAGCAATTACTGTGCTCGATCACGAGCTTGAATCCGACCACAAGACCCTTAAAATCGAGACGAGACGCACCAATAAAGCATTTCCGATGACGAGTCTAGAGATCACGAAAACCATCGCAAAACCGATTTTAGATGGCACGAAATGGGACATTATGGTTGATGTCAATCATCCTGAACACATCCTTCATATTGATGTTCGACTTGAAGCAGCGTATATCTACTTAAAACGTTATTCAGGTATGGGGGGATACCCTTATGGAACCGGAGGAAAAGCGCTTCTGATGATGAGCGGCGGACTTGATAGTCCTGTGAGTGGTTTTCTTTCGATGAAACAAGGGTTAGATATTGAACTTATTCACTTTGAAAGTACACCCCTTACACCTTTGGAATCCGTTCAAAAAGTGATTGATCTAACCAAAACATTAGCGCAATATAGCATTGATGATACCTTAACACTTCATCTCGTTCCCTTTCAGACGATTCATGAGAATATTTTGGCTCATGTATTTGAACCCTATATGATTACGATCATGCGTCGGATGATGTATCGCATCAGTGAGAAAGTAGCAATCAAAAAAAGTATGCACGCCATCATCAGTGGTGACTCTGTCGGTCAAGTTGCATCGCAAACGTTACCCAGTTTGCGTGTGGTTGAAGCGGTCACTAAGTTACCCATCTTGCGTCCACTGATTACCTATGATAAACTAGAGATTATTCGATGGGCAAAAAAGATCGAGACTTATGATATCTCCATCCGTCCATTTAATGATTGTTGCAGCATTTATATACCGAAGCAACCCGTTACAAAACCCATGGAAGTCTATGCATCAAAATATGAGTCAGCCATCGATTATGAACCCCTCATTGATCAAGCGATCAAACAGATGATGACACTACGCATCCATAAAGATGATCAAATTGATGTATTAGCACATGGATATGTGACGAAAGACGCCATCGAGCATTATCTTAAAGAAAAGAGTGAAAAGATTGATCACCTCGAAACAAAATAAGACATTCAAACTGTATCAATCGTTGAAACTAAAAAAATTCCGTGATCAGCACGGACTCTTTTTAGTCTATGGTGATCATCTGATTCCTATGGCTCAGAAAAAAGGAGTTATCGTTGAAATCATCACCTCAAATCCTGATAAAGAAGGAACACTCTACGATAAAAGTTTGATGGATGAACTCCAGCAAGCTGAAACCTATTTTGATCAGATTGCTGTCTGTAAGAAAGATCAGACCCCTCGTATATCCGATCGCGTACTTATCATGGATGATGTCCAAGATCCAGATAATGTTGGAGCACTCATCCGCTCCGCAGCAGCATTTGGATTCTTACATATCATCTTAAGTCCACATTGCGCAGATCTTTACAATGAAAAAACGATACGTGCATCCAAAGGTTCCATCTTTGATGTCTATGTGGAACGGAAAAACCTCTCTCAAGCACTCACTGATCTTAAACTTCAAGGCTATCAACTGCTTTATGCTGATGCTCATGAATCAGGATCTCATGAACCCAGCCAAAAAACAGCACTCATTGTAGGCAATGAAGGACGTGGCATCTCCGATGAAGTCAAAAAGAGATCCGATGGTGCTATCCATATTGAGACACGCCATGTAGAAAGTTTAAATGTCAGTGTTGCTGGAGCAATCCTGATGTATTTGTGGAGGATCTTATGAAAGCTATACTCACTGCTTATTTGGATCAACATGGACAATCATCATTTGCAGAACAACTCGAAAAAGTGATCAAATTCGAACTTGATTACCTCTGTCTTCGTATATGGAATGGTCAACCTTTGATTGAGCTTTCTGACGGGGAACTCAAAAAAATTCTTTTGGATACTAAGGGATCGAGGATTAAGATTGCCATGATTGATTCAGGTATTCAACCCTATGATCCTTATGATGACAGAAAACATGCAAAAGCACTTGATGAATACAAGTACATGCTTAAACTTGCTGATCGTATTAAAGCAACCTATGTTTTAATGCGTTTACCCATCATCAATAACGTCATTGAAGAATATGATACCTTAGAAAAGCGTATGGGTGACTTTGTCGATGCTGCGATGCGTGCGGGTCAAAAAATGGTGATTATGCCTGAAAAAGGTGTAAAATCAAACACGTATGCTTATCTTTTCAAGAAGATGAAATCAAAACATATGGCGATTGCATTTGATCCGGTCCTTGTCATGATGAATAACGAATCAACAACAACAGCCTATCGCCTACTTCGAAACTATATGACCATCTTTTTTGCTCACGATGCCAACCATCAAGGACAACCTGAATTGATGGGGTATGGGAAAAGTGATACTCTCAAAATTCTCAAAAAACTCGATCGTGATCGATTTGATGGTTTCATCGTGATGGATCAACATTTTCATCAAACCGTCTTTAAACAAGAAGAAGAGAAAAAAGGGTTTTTTAAAAAGTTATTTTCTAATGATAAAAAGAAGAAAGATGATGAACTACGTTTACTGTCACGCCGTATTTTTCCTGATGAAGAAACAAAAAATGTCACCGAAGATGACATTTTAAGACATCAGATACAATTGGTTAAAACAATCTTTAAGGGGTAACGCGTTCCTCTTCCTCAACCACCCATTCAAATGCAGGTTTTGCCTGAGGTAGACTTGGGAATAATTTCGATGTATACATGATGCCATTGATATGATCAAACTCATGTTGAAACACAATACCCACATAACCGCTTAATTTAAGCTCAATTTGAGTGAGTTGATCCGTTTTATAATCATAACTGAGTGCATCAAACACCACAGCTGCATAGCGTGGTGTTAAACCTTCTGTTTCACGATCAACTGATAAACAACCTTCTCCACCCGGAACATAAATGAGATCTGTTGATCGAGCTTTTAATACAGGATTCACCAGAGCATAAGAATAAAGCGTTCCATCAAAATCAGTAACGTGAACAGCAAACATCCGTTTTGAAACATTGAGTTGTGGTGCAGCAATACCCACTGCAGGACGTAATTCATAGCGTTCAGCAAGTTCATCATTTTGTGAAGCAATAACAAACTGAAGCATTTCTCTTAATAATTTTTTATCCGCAGAAGTCAAAGGGAGTTGAACATCCTTTGCCACTTTTGTGAGGGTGGGATGACCTTCTCGGATGACGTTTTTCATGGTTAACATGATGACATACACCTCACATTTATTATATCATAAGGAGTGTTGAAATGCGACTTGATAAGTTTCTAAGTCACTTGAAATACTGTTCGAGAAGAGATGCTCAGCGATTCATCGATGGCCATGAAATCATGGCCTGTCAAAGGCTTCTCAAACATACACGAGATGTTTTTGATGAATTGAATTGTGAACTATCTATTGATGGTTTACCCGTTTATTATAAACCCCACATCCACCTCATGATGTATAAACCACAAGGATACTTATCTGCGCACCATGATGCGCTTCACCGTTGTGTGTTTGAATTCATACAAGAACCTTATACCCGCTTCGATTTCTCCATTGCAGGACGACTTGATCTCGATGCTGAGGGTCTTCTCATCTTAACAACCGATGGTCATTGGCTCCATGAACTCACAGCCCCTAAACATCATGTTGATAAAGTCTATGAAGTGATTCTTGATCAATCATTTCAACATCATGAAGCCCTCATGAATGGTGTGATCATCCTCGACGGTAAGGATCACCCTTATAAGGCACATGCAAAAAAGATCGAAAGTGATCAAAACAAAGTTTGGATCACCATTGACGAAGGAAAATTTCACCAAGTCAAGCGCATGTTTCATGCTGTTGGCTATGAAGTAAACAATCTTAAACGCATTCAAATCGGACATTTAAAACTGAGTGATTTAAAGCCAGGAGAATATCGTGAAATCAACAAGGAGTGTGTATAACATGACAGAGATCATTATTCAAGCCTATCGGGTCCTTGACGAACTCAAAGAAGACCCTCAATATATCAAAATGAAAACACTCGATCGCTTGATTGGCGGGCTGTATCCCGAAGAAATTCAAGCCTTTCATCAAGCAAAAGCTATCTATGATGATGTGATGGCAACTGGTGGGTCTTATCATCCTGATTTTAAACAAGCAGTCCAAACTTTTTCAACAGCAAAAATGACACTCTACAGTAAGCCAGAAGTGATTGACTATTTTCAAACGGAAAAAGCATTTGAGCTAGACATCAACACATTTTTAAAAACATTGACCGATAACATCTCAAGTCATATAAAAACGCCAAATAAACTCGGTATTGTTCAAAAGGGAGGAAGTTGTCATGTACGCTAATCGTATGCAATATGTGATCTTCTATCAAGGAAAACACGTTTTAGAGAAATTGAAGACGTTACCCGTTGACATTGCTTTTGTTTCAGAGAAACAGGGGTATGTTGTATGTTACGCAGATAAAGATCAAGAAGCCCAACTAAAGAAACAACTCAAAGATGTCAAAGGCTTTAAACACTTTGGAACATCACAAACGTTTGATGCTAATCTCAATTTTTAAAACTGTTAAGCAAAAAGACTTGACACTTGAAAATAAATCATTATAATAGTAGTGGATTAATCAAAAGAAGATAGAAAGAGAGTGAACAACATGGCAGTCAAAATTCGTTTACAACGTTTTGGTTCTCACAAAAACCCATTTTACAGAGTCGTAGCCAGTGAATCTAGTCGTTCCAGAGATGGAAAATTCTTAGAAGTCGTAGGGACTTATGATGCCCTCAAGGGTATTGTCAATATCGATGGAGAAAAGGTTCAAAAATGGATAGGCAATGGTGCTCAACCCACCGATACTGTAAAAAGCTTGTTAAAAAAGTATAGCATCTTAAAATAATTGAAGGGGGAACCAATCATGGCGGTTGATTTTGAAAAACTGATCAAAAATATGATAATGCCATTAGTCGTGAACCCGGATGATGTTTTAGTTAAGATCTTGTCAACAGATGATGATACGATTACCATTCAGTTACTCGTCAACGAAGCTGATTTGGGACGTGTGATTGGAAAAGGCGGCAAAATCGCCAGTGCGATGCGAACGATCGTCTACGCAGGAGCATCCAAAGAAGGCAAACGCGTTCAAATCGATATTGACTCATTTTAGACATGAGTACGTATCACATTGGACATATCACCAATACACACGGCATTCGAGGAGAGGTTAAAATCTACAATCTCAGTGATTTTAACCGTTTTTTCGTTGGTGCGATCGTGTATGTTCAACTAAAAGGTGTGAAGAAGACATTTGAAATTGAACGCATCAGACATCAGCAGCACATGCTCATTGTTAAATTCAAAGGTATCGATAACATGAATGATGTGCTGATGTATAAAGGATTAGATCTTTACACAGAACAAGAACCAGAAGATCTTGAAGATGATGACTATCATTATCAAGATTTGATCGATAAACCATGCTATTCAAAAGATGGAACACACCTTGGAAAAGTGATTTCAGTCATCCCTGTGCCACAAGGTCATTTACTTGAAATTTTGACATTGCATGATAAAAAAGTACTCGTTCCATTTATCCACCAGTTTGTTGATGAAATTCAAACAGATCAAATCATCCTCACACCCATCGAGGGATTATTATGAAAATTGATATAATCACCATTTTTCCTGAATTCTTTGATGCTTTTTTACGCACATCAATCATCAAACGAGGGATTGAAGATGGCTTTTTAAACATACAAACACATCAACTGAGAGATTACAGTAGCCTCAAACATAATCGTATCGATGATACGCCTTATGGAGGAGGAGCAGGGATGTTGATGATGTTTCCACCTTTTTATGAAGCGATTAAAACATTAAAAAAAGAACATACAAAAGTCATCATGACATCACCACAAGGTCAGCTCTTCCATCAACAAAAAGCCATTGAACTTGCCAAAGAAGAGCATCTTGTTATTTTGTGCGGACACTATGAAGGTATTGATGCACGTGTTGAAGCATTAATCGATGAAGAAATCTCAATTGGAAACTACGTGTTAACCGGTGGAGAGATGCCAGCTATGATCATTGCTGATGCCATCTCGAGACTCGTACCTGGTGTGATTCATGAAGATTCAAGTGATACCGATAGTTTACAAAAGGGCTGGTTAAAGTATCCTCAGTACACCAAACCTGAAAGTTATGAAGGTTATCGTGTTCCTGATATTTTGTTATCAGGACATCATCAAAACATTGAAGCGTGGCGAAAAGATCAATCGATTCGTCGAACACTTCAAAAACGTCCAGATTTATTACAGGACATTAAGTTAACTGAAGAAGAAAAAAAGATACTCAAACGTATTCAATCCGAAAAGCAAGGTTAGAGTCCATAGTCTTGCTTTTTTCATGAATGTGATATAAGATATTAAGGTAAAGATTATGCTAATAATCTATAAAAGGAAATCATCATGCAGCTGTTCAAGAAACTCGCAACTAAATCTTTTGTCATCGAACTATTTGTGATGGTCTTCATCATCTTTTCGTTTGACTTTATTTTCATCATGAAATATGGTTTTTCCATTACATTTGGCCACTGGATTATCGCCTTTTTTAATGTGATGGTTGTTGTATCAGCACTTGCCTTTATCAAAAACAATAAAGGGCGTTATATTGCTTATACGATCTTTATTTTGATCATGTTCACCTTCTTTATTACCGATAGTACACTCTATCGCTTTAAAGAAGATGTCACTTCGATTGCTATGCTCTTAGAATCTGGGAAAAACACGATGAAAATTGGGATTAAATATAATCCACTGAAGGCATATAGTGCAGTAACATGGCTACTCATTGTTGGATTTGTCGTAATTATGACACGATTCTTAAACAAAGTTGTCAAAGCACGTACCAATCCAAAATCGTATAAATTTACCACGCGATTATTAACACTCGCGGTTGGTATTGTCGGATTGATGTTTACACCAACGATTATCAATGATGCTGATCAAATTCTTTTTGATACACCTTCTGACAAAGCTTTATTCGTCCAAAAGTTTGGATCCATCACTTATCATGCGAAAGATATCATCACATACACGACCAACGCGATTAAACCCATATTGTTTAAAGATGATTATGTCGTTGATATCAATGATCGTGTCTCTGATGAATTTGCCCCACAAACCTCTTTATATGGCATGTTAGAAGGTAAAAATGTCATCATGATCATGTGTGAAACATGTGAAGAATATGGATTCACACCAGAATACACCCCTAATTATTATCGTTTACGCGAACAAAGTTTATATTTCAACAATTTCTACTCAGCAGCCAAATCAAATTATACCTATGATGCAGAATTCAAAGCATTGACGTCCATGATGTATTTCCAAGGTGATAACTTCATGTACACCTATGGAAATAATGCATACCCCACAGCACTGCCAAACATGCTTTACAATTTTGGATATACGACGAACTCATTCCATGATTATTATGCAGATTTCTTTAATCGTGATGAAATGCACATGAGTATTGGATTTGAAACTTATCGTGGTGTTGAACAACTCATTGTTGAAGAAAATGAGTTTTGGCCCCTTGATAGTCTCATGTTTGATCAATTTAAAGACTATATTGCACCCATCCAGCAGACACCATTTTTCAGTTTTATTATCACCGTGACACCTCATGGTCCTCATGATAAATATCGTCAAGAATTAGCCTATTATTATGACATTCTCGATCAAGATCCCAATTATGTTGATGAATCGCTTGAATTTAGAACACTGACTGCAGCACAGATGAATTTCGATGAAGGACTTGGTATCTTGCTTGATGATCTTGAACAAAAAGATCTCATGGATGATACAGTGATTATTTTATTCAGTGATCACAAGAACTATTCGAGCCAACCCATTACCTATGAAAAGACTCCAAATAGTGATATCCCCTTCGAAATTGAAAAAGTACCTTTCATGATCTACGCACCAGGAATTGCTGCCGGTGAATCCGATGTTTTATCATCTCATTATGACATCACTCCGACATTACTTGATCTGCTCGGTATCAGTTATTATCAGGATTTCTATTATGGTGAATCACTCTTTGTTGATCAAAGAGAAGATCGTCCCATTATCCTATCTTACTCAAGCTGGATTGCACAAACACACCGTGTTCAGTTTGGTGAAATTGTATCAGGTGAAATCGATGAAGAATCTTATTTGGAGATGAAAAATGAGATTTATAACACCATTCAATTCTATGAAAAAATCTTTTTCTCCGATTATTTTAGAACAGAAAATCCCTTTTACACCATGACAGCAATGATTGAGGAAATTGAATAGAAAAAGTGTTGCATGTTTTTCATAACTTTGTTATAATAAAAAAGCCGTACAAAAGTATTATGCACAATGGTCCGCTGTCCAGAAAGACATGAACATTGGAAGAAAGAGAGTGAGTCGAACATGTCAAGATTAAAAGGACAGGCTTTGATTGAAGCTATTACACAGCAATACATCAAAGAAGTACCGACCTTCAGTCCTGGTGATACCGTTAAGGTATACGTCAAGATTAAAGAAGGCAATCGCGAACGTCTTCAGTTATTCGAAGGTCTCGTCATCAAGAGACAAGGCGGAGGAATCTCTGAAACATTTACCGTTCGTAAGGTATCCTACGGTATCGGTGTAGAACGTACATTTCCAGTACATGCACCAACAATTGACCGCATCGAAGTGGCACGTACCGGTAAGGTAAGAAGAGCTAAGCTCAATTACATCCGCACGTTGTCAAAGAAGGCATCAAGAATCAAAGAAAAGCGGTAAACAGCATAAAGGGGCGACGAGCCCCTTTATCATTTAAAAATGTAAACGAATGAAAATAGTTTCATGAATCTCTTGAAAGCCTTTACATGATATGATATAATGTATACCGAATATGAAGAAAATGAGGTGACAATCATGAGTAATGCCACAATTTATGATGTTGCAGGTGCGGCGGGTGTATCGCTAGCCACAGTATCACGTGTACTCAACAATCCTGAAAAGGTCAAAGAAGAAACGAGACAACGCGTTTTGAAAGTGATCAAAGAGCTTGGATATCGTCCAAACGTCATTGCACGAGGACTTGCAAGCCGTAAAACAACGACCGTAGGGGTTGTTATTTCAGACATTACCCGTGCATCGGTCGCAGAAATGCTCGGTGGAATCAGTGATATCGCGCAAAACTACAAATACTCCATTAAACTATTCTCCATTCGTGAAGATATGGATGTGATGGATACACTGCATGATATCGTTGCTGAACAAGTCGATGGTGTCTTATACCTCAATGATGAACTCAATGAAAAACGTGTCGAAGATATCAAACGTATGTTCAATTCAAATGGTATTCCCTTTGTGTTTGCTAACGTCGTTTCCGATGATCCCGATGTTCCAACTGTGTCCATTGATTATGAAAAAGCAGGATACGAAATCACGAAACTCATGATCAATGATCATCGTCAAAACATCTATCTGCTTTCAACAGCACGCCGTTATTCCGTCAATGATAAAAAAGAAGCAGGTTATACACGTGCCATGGAAGAAGCAGGTCTTGAACCGAAGATCTTTAGAACAAGTGGCGATACCAACATTAACCGTCAACATTTCTCAACATTCTTCGCAGATAAGAAGATTGATGCTGCGATTGGTGTGAGAGACTCGATTGCTGTATCCTTCATGAATATCGCACGTGATAATGGTCGCTTAGTACCTCGTGATCTTGCTGTTGCAGGATTCCAAAATACAAAATATGCGCTTTTATCTCGTCCAACATTGACATCCATTGATGTACCCGTTTATGATATTGGTGCTGTTTCGATGAGATTACTCACCAAACTCATGAATCAAAAAGATGTCGATAACATTCGCATCACACTTCCACACTACATCGTTAAGCGTCAAACAACCAATTAAATCGATCGATGATATAATGCAAGTAAAGGCTTGAAACACTAAGCTAGAGACTCCATGAGGGTGTAACATGGGGAGAAATCAGGACTTGAAATACGGTTATGGAGATCACAAACTTTGGAGTGCCAGATTGTTATCTGGAACTAAGGTGGTACCGCGGAACTTATTTTCGTCCTTAGATATTTTTAGTCTGGGGACGATTTTTTATACAACAAGAAAGGATTTGACACCATGAAACTTTATGAAAACCTCGTATGGCGAGGGATGATCAAAGACGTATCCAATGAAGATAAAGCAAAAGACTTACTGAATAACCAACACATCAAATTTTACTGTGGATTTGATCCAACGGGAGAATCTTTGACGGTAGGTCATCTTGTCCAAGTGGTTCGCATGAAACTCCTTGAACAACACGGACATACACCGATTGTTTTGATTGGTGGTGCAACAGGTCTTATTGGAGATCCTAAACAAACCGCTGAACGTAAACTTTTATCACTTGAAGAATCATTAGCAAACGCTGATAAAATCAAAACACAACTATCGCGCTTTTTAGACCCCAAGAAGTGTATTTTTGTCAATAACTACGATTGGATTGGCAAGATTGACATGATTTCATTCTTGCGTGATTACGGGAAACACTTTTCCATCAACTATATGATAGCTAAAGATACCGTTCAAAAACGTTTAGAAATAGGGATTTCTTACACCGAGTTTTCATATATGCTCATTCAGGCTATCGATTTTCTTCATCTCTATCAAACCTTGGATTGCAAACTCCAGTTTGGTGGATCAGACCAATGGGGAAATATCACAACTGGACTTGAACTCATCCGTAAACTTGAAGGTGATAATCATAGCGCCATTGGATTATCATCACCTTTACTCCTTAAAGCGGATGGTACCAAGTTTGGAAAGAGTGAATCAGGTGCTTTATGGATTGATGCTGAATTGACCTCACCCTATGAGATCTATCAATACTTTGTGAATGCATCCGATCTCGATGTGATCAATTACTTAAAGACATTAACACTTTTATCTAAAGAAGACATCGATGCACTTGAAGAAAAAATGAAGACATCACCTGAAGAACGAAGTGCACAAAAGAAACTCGCTGAAGAAGTGACACGATTTGTTCATGGTGAACAAGCACTTGAACAAGCGCTCAAAGTGACACAAGCATTATTTTTAGGTGATTTTCATGACCTCGATGCTTCAGGATTGAAGATGTTATCAAAGACACTGGATCACATCACCTTATCTGAACCCAAATTAGTCATTGATGCACTTGTAGAAACCAATCTTGCATCCTCAAAACGTGAAGCACGAACATTCATTCAAAGTGGTGCAGTCATGATTAACGATCAAAAAGTTGATCAATTAGAACAGATGATCACACAAGAAGATGCCCTATTCAATCAATACACCGTGATTCGACGTGGTAAGAAAAAATACGCGATGATTATCCATCGTCCTTAAGGAGATTCTATGGACATCCTACTCTATAATCCGTTATCACGGAATGGTAAAAACGAAAAGTTTATTCAAAAGATTGTCCAGAAACTCAAGAAACAAGGACGACCTGTCGTCAGTTACAGCATCTTAGCGATCGATGATGTCGATGCTTTTGTTGCGGGCTGCAATGAAGATGATAGAATCATTATCGTCGGTGGTGATGGGACGATCAACCATTTAGCTAATCGCATTTATCATCTCAATTTCACGCAAGATTTATGCATGTATCAAGCAGGTACAGGTAATGATTTTGTTCGTTCACTGAAGACAAAAGAACATATTGTGCCCATTAAATCCTATATCAAATCGTTGCCGACCGTTCACTTTCAAGATACAACACGCTATTTTTTAAACGGTGCTGGTGCAGGTCTTGACGGTTTTATCGGACATTTAGTTAATCATTCAAAATACAAGAAAAATAAGATCAATTATTTTCGTCATGCCTTCGAAGGATTTGCGAAATTCAAACCGATCAGTGCACATATCACCATCGATGGTCAATCCTTCCGCGAAGAAAAATTGTGGTTTGCTAGCATGATGAATAGCCCATATTTTGGTGGTGGGATGAAAATCGCTCCACAAGCCGATCGAAAGATCTATGATCTACATCTTGTCATGGTAAAAGACATACCAAAATGGCTTCTCATCATCATCTTCCCAACGATCTATTTAGGGTGGCATACCATCTTTAAACAATACGTCAAGGTGATCAAAGGTCAGCATATTTCAATCGTCTTTGATAAACCCACGTATTTACAAATCGATGGAGATGTCGAATATCCAATCGAGCAATTTAACGTTCAAGCAGCCAAATAAAAGGAGAACTCGCGTTCTCCTTAGTTTATTTAATGCGTCCTAATCCAATCTTTTTGTATACCTTTTGAAGTTTTCGTTGTGCGATAAATCGTGCACGATCAGCACCTTGGTTTAAGATGTCATCAAGCTTCGTATCATTAATGATCTGAAAATAGCGCTGTTGAATGGGTCTAATCGCATCCACTACAATCTCAGCTAAATCTGTTTTAAACGTTGCATAGTTCGATTCTTTGTATTTATCTTCGAGTTCCTTGATTGAATAATCTGAAAGCGATGCATAAATCTGTAATAAATTCGAAATGCCAGGTTTCTTTTTAGGCTCGAATTTTATCTTACCATCTGAATCGGTCACTGCACTTTTGATCTTATTTCTGATTAACTGAAGATCATCGAGAAGAAGGATATATGATTTTGGATTTTCATCAGATTTTGACATCTTTTTTTCTGGATCAGTTAAACTCTTAATGCGTGCACCTGTTTTTGGATAAAAGCCTTCTGGAACAATAAACGTTTCGCCATATGCATTGTTAAAACGTGTCGCCAGATCACGTGTTAACTCTAAATGCTGTTTCTGATCATCACCAATCGGAACGATGTGTGCATCATATAACAAGATATCAGCAGCCATGAGGGCAGGATAAGTGAGAAGAGATGTTCTTATCCCTTCGGTTTGTTTACCTTTTTTATCTTTATACTGCGTCATCCGCTCCATTTCACCCACATAAGCAGTCGATTCCATGATATATCCGAGTGCACTATGTTCTAAAACTTCAGATTGGACAAAAAGATTGACCTTTTCTGGATCAAGTCCACATGCGAGATACAGTGCAGCAACACTTCTGATATTTTTCTTGAGTTCTTGACGATCTTGAGGTGTTGTAATCGCATGTAAATCAGCGATAAAAATGAAGAACTCGGTATCTTCTAATTCATCTTGTAATTTGACAAATTGACGGAGTGCACCAATATAATTGCCAAGTGTCAGTTTACCCGTTGGTTGAATACCAGAAACCAATGTCTTTCTTTTTTGAGCTTTCACCTGTAAATGAATCGGTAATTGTACCTCTTCAGGTGTTTTTGTTTGTAAAGTAGCCATAAAAATCTCCTTTCGATGAAAAATAAAAACGTCCTTAAACATATCTAAGGACGTTTATACGCGGTGCCACCTTAGTTCCAAGTCATTGACTTAGCCCTCAATGTCGTTAAAGCCGACTTACTTTGTGCTCCAAGGGTCCACCACTTTTCGCTCATCATCCGGCTTGCACTGTCCCGGTTCGCTTGTTGATGAGTGATGAAAAGCTTCTTCCTTTTCATTGCACAGTCTCATTATACATGAGAAAAACTTATTCTTCAAGTACCTTTTCGAGTTGATCAATGAGATCCTTGAAGCGTTCAATCACAGCCATGAATGTCTGTTTATCGGTGAGATCAGCACCTGCTTTTGCTGCTTGATTGACAGGATAATCAGAACCACCTGATTTTAATAATCCTAAATAGTTTTCCATCGCATGGGGAACACCCTTCTTCACGTTATCATAAATCTTTAAAGATGCGCTATAGGATGTTGCATATTGATAGACATAAAATGGTGTATAGAAGAGGTGAGGAATATATGCCCAAACGTATTCTTTTCCATTTTCTTCGGTGATATCAAGATCATAATAATGTTTATACAAATCAATCATGATCTTGGATAACGATTGATAGGTAATTGGAACACCTTGTTCAACAAGTTTGTTAGCTTCATATTCATAGGTTGCAAACAACGTCTGACGATAGAAAGTAGCCATAATACCATCCAGTGCACTTTCTAAAAGATCAATCTTTTGTTCTTTGGTTGTCGCTTTTTGAATCAAATAGTCAAGTAAGACGTGTTCATTAAAGGTTGATGCGATTTCAGCAACGAAAATGGTGTAATCCGCCATCGCCATCGGTTGGTTTTCATTGGAAAAAAGTGTATGTGCTGAATGTCCAGCTTCATGCGCAAGCGTAAAGACAGCATCCAATGTCTCATCATGATTGAGAAGGATATAAGGATGAAAACCATAAAGACCCGATGAATACGCACCCGTACGCTTACCATCTTGAGGGTATACATCGACAAAGCCATCTTTCAATGCTTCCTTTTGATGGGAAACATAATAAGGATCCATCTTTTCAATCGCTTCAAAGAATAAGTTTCTTGCTTGATCAAAGGGATATTTCGTATCATCTTTGGCAAGTTTCATGAACCGATCATATGTATGATATTTTTCAAGTTTCAAGTGTTTCTTACGAAGAGCAATATATCGCTTGATCGGTGCCGTATTTTCGTAGGCTACATCTTTAAGATTGAGATAAACGGATGTGGGGATGTTGTTACCAAAGAGTGCTGCATCAAGTGCACTTTCATAATTTCTCGATTTATAATTAGCTGCGAGTTGTTGTAAGACCATATTATACGCGCTCGCGAATGCTGCACGATTATCCTTATAACGTTTGAATGCTGCTTCAAAAATCTTACGGCGATCATCAGCATCAGCTGTTTCAGCCAGCAAAGAGCGATAATTGGACTGTGTGACGGTGATTTCTTTTCCATGGCTTAGTGTGATCTTTTCATCCTGACGATCAATAATTGCTAATGCTTGATAAAGAGAAGAGGGAACATTTCTGGTTGGTCCAAAGTTTGCTAAAATCTTTTCTTGATCGGTTGACAGCACATGCTTTTGAAGTAAGAATAATTTTTCCATCTCAAACTTATGTGTCTTTAAATAGTCATCACGTGTGACATAATCCATCACCGTTTGTTCACCCATGCTAATCAATTCGGGTGATACAAATGATGTCTTTTGTCCAAGTTCAGAAAACATAAGCATCAACTGTTGGTTTTTCGCAGATTTGACGGTATCCTTCAAATTCAAATCGCTAGCTAAATGAATGTAACCATAAAGACGATACATCAATTTGGTTGCTTCTTCCTCATCGATATAAAACTGACGAAATGATTCAAAAACAGACAGTTTTCCTTTGTAAGAACCTAATTTTTCAATGTGAGCAGGCATCTTTTTTAGATCATTTTCCCATGCTTCAAGGTTCGGATAAAATGGTGATAAATCCCAAGTAGACATAATCAGTAATTCCTTTCCGTAGTATTAGTTTTATTATAACCTAGTTCCGCATGATTCTTTTATCTTTGGTGCATAAATGTGTAAAATCATCGGAAAAATGGAAGGTCATGTTGTAAAGTAAGCTAAAAAATTATATAATGAATCAGCGGGGAAGTGTACCCCAACACCAAGAACACATAGTGCTATAGGCTGAAACCTATGCTCCAAAAGGAGGAAGACAATGATTACAATCTTTACCACACCAAGTTGTTCATCTTGTCGGAAAGCGAAAAAGTGGCTTGATGATCATAAGATCTCATATGAGGAGAAAAATCTCTTCAATCAGCGCATTACCGAAGACGATATTGATCGTATGCTCGAAAATGCTGAAAACGGATTTGAAGACATCATTTCAACACGTTCTAAGATTTTTAAAGAACAATCATTAGATGTCGAAGACATGAAGATCAGTGAACTCAAAGAGTTCATTATCGAAAATCCATCTGTTTTAAAGCGTCCCATTATTATCGACGGTGATAAGATGCAAGTAGGTTACAACGACGAAGAAATTCGTGTGTTCATTCCCAAACGTTTACGGGAACTGATCATGTGCGTTGATTGCCCACAGGGAGAACATTGTGACTATCAAAGTGCGCTCAAACGTTATTTTGATGAGATTAAAAAAGATTTACAAAGTTCACGATAAACCATAAAAAAAAGGAACTTGGTTCCTTTTTTTGTTGATATCATCTGTTATTTGGGTTGAACGTTACAATCCATTTTGTAATAGGTGAAGAATCCTAAACCAGTCGATCCTAAGATTAATATGAAGGTTAAGACATAAACTGTACGAACCATCGGAGCTTGTGAGGAAATCACATAGATCGTATTATTGAGGATGCCTGCACTTTCAAGATGCATACCGAATAAAACTGCAATCAGTAACGTTGAAGCTAACAAGAATCCTTTATGTTCGAACCACCAACCGAGCCATAAAACGATGGTCGGAATGAGGAAATAATAAAAAGGCGGCATTGCAAATGTACCATAATTTCTAAACCATGGCATTGTACGAATCACTAAAGAAAGGATAAGAAGTATGGTCACTGTTAATGCGGTGATAAAATAAAATAGGTTGCGCTCTTTCATTAGGCCCTCCATCGAAACATTTATTTACATAGTATATTATATGTTTTTATAAGAATATTGTCAATGTTATCTTACATAAAATGGCTTCATATCGTGAAAAAAAGGCGTTTTATCTAAACCATATATGAAACATCATTCATTTTACATGTAAGCATTTACAAAATAAAAGCAATCCAAAATGGACTGCTTAATGTTTATCGTCTACACATGAATGCGCGTTCACTTTTTCTGCGCGTCTGGATGTAATCAATCTGGAAGTCGTGTAAGAATTTTTCAAACAGTTTTTGACCTTCGTGATAATTGTCAACTTCGTATTCCACTTCATAATCGGTCACATTGCAATAGTCACAACGATCTAAAAACAGTGTTCCACCTTCATAAGGTGTGCTGACACGATAATTATCGAGAGATACCTTAAAGGTGACAAAGTAATCCAAATCTTCAAAAAAATCTTTTGTGTTAAACCCATGAGCAATCATGTCTCTAGCTTGTTCAGGTTGTAAGAGGACATGGCTTTCAAACGCGCCGTGTTCACTTTGACTCTTTAAGGTTACTTTGTATCGCGTTTCGCTTTTTTGGCGAATGCGTAGCACGATTTTTTGCTGATTCAGTTGATAATCATCTGTATCGAAGTAGTGATTGATTTGTTTGAAAATATTGTTTTCAAGACGAAAGGTCTTTAACAGTTCATGATACTTCTCGGGGGTTATACCTGTTTTGAATTCGATTTCGATATTCTTCGTCATGGACATCACCTTCACCCTATTTTTGGCAAATTCATCGGCCGTATCTATTATATCAAATCACCTCCCTAAAGGGAAGGAAAAACGTTTACATTCATGAACACGGTTTCATTCTAGTTGCAATTATACGATGTAATGGTAAAATAAAGACGATGAAACATCAATTCAAGGAGGAATTAAAAAATATGGCAATTCGCGTAGCAATTAATGGCTTCGGCCGTATTGGACGTCTCGCATTCAGATTAATGGCTGACGATCCAAGATTCAACGTTGTAGGGATCAATGACTTAACCGATGCAGAAACATTGGCTTACCTTACAAAGTATGATACAGCACAAGGAACATTTAAACTCGACAGCGTTTCTTTCGAAGGTTCAAACCTTATCGTCGACGGTAAAGTGATTCCCATTTTCGCAGAAAAAGATCCAAAAGCATTACCTTGGGGTAAACTCAATGTTGATGTCGTCTTAGAGTGCACAGGTTTATTTACGGATGAAGTTAAAGCTGGCTGGCATTTAGAAGCAGGTGCAAAGAAAGTTGTTATTTCCGCTCCAGCTACCGGCAATGTGAAGACTATCGTTTATAACGTTAACGACAACACCTTAGATGGTACAGAAAATATTCTTTCTGGTGCATCATGTACAACAAACTGTTTAGCTCCTATCGCTAAAGTTCTTGACGACAATTTCGGTATTGTTGGTGGTATGATGACAACCGTTCATGCCTACACCAATGACCAATCACTCATGGACCAACCTCATAAGAAAGGTATCCTTTCAAGAAGAGGACGTGCTGCAGCAGCAAGCATTATCCCATCTTCAACAGGTGCAGCAAAAGCAATCGGTTTAGTCTTACCACAATTAAAAGGTAAACTCGATGGTACAGCATTACGTGTTCCAACCATTACTGGTTCTGTTGTTGACTTAACTGTTGAAGTGAAGAAGCATACAACACTCGAAGAAATCGATGCAGCATTCAAAAAAGCAGCGAATGAAACCTTAGCATATTGTGCAGATCCCATCGTATCCTCTGATGTAATCGGTACTAAATATGGTTCAGTTTATGATGCTAACACCACTCAAATCGTGAACTATGGCGATCGTCAACTCGTTAAAGTCATGGCTTGGTATGACAATGAAATGAGTTATACTGCACAATTGATTAGAACCGTTGGTAAGCTCGCAAGCCTTATTAAGTAATAAAAATTCACCTAAAAAAACGCGAAAGTTAAGATATTTTCGCGTTTTTTTGTTGTAATGTAAGGATTAAGTAAAAAAAGAAGCAATTTTGAAGAATAATGCAACATACTTGTTGACAATACTATGATGCGAAGGTATAATGTAAATAGAAAATTGTGCGAACAGTTTTCAAGCATTTTCAACATGTTAAAGGCAAAACCAGGGAAACTTGGTGACGCAAAGCTATAGGGCCCTTCGCGGGTAGCCAGTTGTCATTTGAAATCGTCTAATACAATAGACAAAGATTTCTACGCAGACAACTGGGATTTTTTATGAAAAAAGACCAAGTCAGCGTGGAATCCATGCTGACTTTTATGTTTTACCGAAGGGAGAGGAGATCCTTGAACACTGGTAAAAAGATAGTTCCGGTCGTGATTATCATCATGTTACTCATCGCACTCGGTTTCACGTCAACTGCCGCATTTGCATACTGGCAAGACGTATCGAGAGTCGGGAACGTCGTTATCAGATTTGATGGTGAAGATGCAAACTTAATCGTTCAAGAAGTTTCAGATCAATTCTCTGGTAGACTCGTACCCGCTGGGTATGTGTACTTCGAAGGTGAAGTCGATGAGGTCGTGTTCGAGTACGAAGTCAGTATCGATAAGACATTAGTACAGACCATGAACCTAGTTGTCGAAGCTATTGACGTTAAGATTGGAGAAACAGATGAATACAGTCATTTAGTTGAAGTACAAGTTGGACCTGAATTAAATGCATTCGAATATGAGTTGTTCAACAGTGTTGTCACAGTGACTGTAAGGGTTAGATTGCTTGAGCCAATTGATGAGGCAGAAGCATTCGAAAGGGGACTCGATCCCAGCTTAGTGAATGTGGAAAACTCCGAAGAAGCTTATAACTTCATTAAAGGAGAAACCATTAGCTTTAAAATCAACTTCAGTGTAACTCCACGTGAAAATACGGATTTAGGAAATTAAAAATAAAAAATAAAAGGAAAAATAAGGAGAAAGATTATGAAAAAAAGAGGTTTAGTCATTAGTTTATTAGTTTTATTAGCAGTGATCACATCGGGATTCACATATGCATTCTGGGCAGCAGGAATTGCTGCAGGTAGCCAAACAGAAACAGGTACAATTAAAGTCGGTGCCGGTGAAACAGTACAATCAACTGTTAGTATTGGTTCGGTAACAAACAGCCAAGGAGCAAATAAACTAGTACCAGTAGGATATGCTGACGCAAATGAAGTTGATTCATTAACATTAACATTTAGCGTTACCTGGACATCAGCAAATGAAAACACTTCAAATGGTGGAGACGCACAAGGATTAGAAAGTACTTTAACAGTTGCAAAAGTCTCTGCATTTGCAGGATTAGTAGATGTAAGTTCATTATTTAATGTATCGGGTACTCTTTCATATTCGATTACTTCAGATGCAGTATCTGCTACAACCGTTACCGTAACAGTCACTATGAATGAACCAACGACAATTGCAGAATACAATGCAGTTGCTAACCAAGATGTAATACTGACTTTATCATTCAGTGTTGCTGCAGTAACCACACCAACAAATTAAACATTAGAAAAAAATATTAATCAATTAAAGCGGCCAAATAAGCCGCTTTTGTGACCAAAAAAGAGGAGATTATGATGAAAAGATTTGATAATATGCTTAAAATATTAATCATTATTTTGTTAGTTATGGTTTCTTCTATTTTTATTTCATCATCTTTTGCGTATTTTGCATCAGCTATATCAAGTACGAATTTTGAACAAGCTGAACTGATTTATGTTGGTGAATGGGGTCTAGCTTCAGATGCACCAGAAGGAATCTCTGAATACGTCTTAGGTGCTACCTATTCAACTGGTGATTACGTATGGTGGGAAGGTAAAATCTATCAAATCATTGGTGGAGGATATGCATCAGCACCCCCACCTTCATCAGCACCTTATGGTCCATTCAATGAGATCACCCATCTTTATGTATCAACCAATACATACTACACCAATGATGTTGTTCTACATAACAATTCCTTTTATCGTGTCATTAACGCAGGCATAGCAAATAGCAATGAACCAGGAACAAACGGTCAAGGATGGTTTGACATGCATTCCATCGCATGGTCATCTGGACAATCCTATGTTCAAGGCGATTATGTTCTACATGACGGTAAAATATGGCAAGCTGCTGTGAACTACAGCTTAAATACCAATGAACCAGGAACATCTCTTCATTGGAGACAATTTGGAACAACCGAATGGAATCCATACATCACGTATGCTCAAAACGATCATGTGACCTATAATGGAATTCTCTATTATGCTGCATTAGGCTATGGACTCAATGTAACGCCTGGAACTAATGCATCATGGCGAATAAAAGGATCACTTGCATGGAGTTCATTTGTCGCTTATCAAAAAGACGAAATTGTCTTATACAATGGTAATTATTATCGTGCAAAATGGTATACGCAAGGTAATATCCCAGGGTCTCACAACTCATGGCAAGCCATCACACTACCAACTTATAGTTCATCAACGAACTATAAAGTCGGAGATATCATTCAGTATGGTGGACAAGTTTATCGTGCGGTCAATGCAGCACGTGCAAAAGCAAATATCCCTGGTACAGCATACAATGCATGGAATCAAATCAATACCCCTGAATGGCGTTGGTTTAATGTATATACAGCAACCGATCATGTGATCCATAATGGAGGTATCTATCAAGTCTTCAACCTCACCAACGCAAACGCAAATGAGCCGGGAACATCCTATAATGCATGGAATCGCGTTGATGTGGATACTTATCAACCCTATAACACTTATGCCCTTAACAACCATGTTTTCCACAATGGAGAGATATATAAAGTTGTTAATCTCACCAATGCGAATACATATGAACCGGGTACTATTCATAACGCTTGGAATTTAGTCAATGACTCTGAATGGCACGGCTTTAATGTCTATCAGAATGGAGATTATGTCTTCTATCAAGATTTCGCTTATCGTGTGGTAAATTCAACCAATGCCAATAACTATGTAACACCAGGAAGTATTGACAATGCATGGAATCGTGTTGGAACATTGTTCTATCAATCTTACAACACCTATGAAACTGATGATATTGTTATTTATCAAAATGTTGCGTATCGTGCACTCCAACAAGCAACGAATATCACACCAGGACAAGCAGGATCTGAATCCTATTGGACACTTTATAGCAATAGTTAATATATTTCGCATGAATATACACAAAATCATGTTTTTATGATATAATTTCCTCGATATAATACAATACCTAAGGGGAATGATATCGTGAATGCTCAAACCAAAAAAGTTTTAGGACTAACCGGGACAATCGCCTTCTTTATCTTCGCAGGTTTATTGATCCTCTATATTTTGCTTGAACTCTTTTTACCGAACATGACGATTAAAGTCTTTCAATTCAAGCCCTATGTTGTCATTACAGAAAGCATGGAGCCTGTTTTGAATGTCGATGATATGATTGTTGTAACAAACCCCAATGTTGATAAACTTGAAGTTGGCGACATCATCACCTTTAGAGCAGATATTGACTATAATGGTTCCAAGGAAATTGTGACACACTATATATATTCCATCACAGAAGATGGTGATGATTACATCATCCGAACCAATCGCTATGGCAGCAACGTTCCGGATACATGGATTCTTCGTAGTGCAGATGTCATTGGTGTTTATGGATTCCGTATTCCCCAATTAGGTGTCTTTATTAACTTTGTTAAAAGCCCCTTTGGAATTGCAGCTATTGCTGTCAATGTGATTGTGATTGGTGCAATTGTCTACATCGTCAAGTCAGGTAAAAAGGAAAAGGAACAAAAATCGCCTGACGCTTAGGACGTGATACATTGAAAGATTTTCTTACAACAGAAGAACTGCTACGATTTCTTGAAAACCAAAAGCACACAGATCCCTCTGTTGTTCAGGTTCAACAAAAACGTATCACCAAAGAAAAAATTAAAAAAGTAACGAAAACAACATATTGGATTGTTTTAGGTTTACTCATTCTTCATACGATTTATGTACTCATTCCTATGGTTGTTCCCAATCGCGCTGTTGATCTTCTGGGTAGAACCATGATGCTTGCGATTCCTAATGATCAGGAATTGGATCAAGAGCTTCAAGCTGAAGTGATTCATGCTCGCAAATTCAATTTTGAAGATATCAAACTTGGTGATCGTATCATCATCTATGGTAAGTTTGGAACTGATCTTTATTGGGTTGAAGAAGTCGTTGGTATTGATGCAATTAATCGGACCATCGATACAACATTTGGATATTTTATTCAAAACACCTATGAAGATGATGAAGTCATCGCAACCTTCGATCGTCATTCCAATTCCATCATCTCGATTTATTATGTAGCCACCACACCACGAGGATTTCTATCACTTCTCATGATTGAGGCTATTATCTTAACCGTGGTTTATTATTACACCATTCGTGATCCTCAAAAGAAAGCAAAAAAGTGAACCTTTTCGATGAAAAAGGTTCTTTTATTAGGTGAAGTATGACACATCAAACGTGGAAAACAATCGGAAATATCATCTTTTATACCTTAGCATCATTTCTTTTTGTCTTTGTCGTAATGGAACTCTTTTTCCCTACGAAGACCATTGATATTTTAGGTTTTAAAGGTTATGTCGTGGTTTCACCATCTATGGAACCCGAAATCAATGTCAATGATTTAGTGGTTGTCACCAAAATCGATGAAGAAGATTTAGAAGTTGGTCAAATCATCACCTTTTATACCTATTTACCGACCATCTATGAAGATGATCAAGGGCAAACCATCTTTCAAAAGAATACCGTGACTCACTACTTAGCAGACATCATCCAAGAAGATGGTATGACCATACTTAAAACCAAAGACTACAACAAGTACCACAACAATGGTGATTTTGATGTATGGCGAGATGTTGATGGTCATCCAGTTGATCTCACAATAGATGATGTAATTGGCAAGGTGAGTTTAACGATTCCATTTGTCGGATCCATCATCACATTTTCAATGATCATCGTTCGTAATCCTATCTTTTTAGGATTAATCATTTTAAATGTCACCATCATGATCATTTTAATTAAATACATCAAAAAGTCGAAGGTAAAGACCAATGACCTGGGATGATCTAATACAAAGTGAACTTCAAAAACCCTATTTTCAAAAACTCGTCCATTTTCTTAAGGAAGAAGATACGAAACATCGCATCCTTCCTCCCAAAGAGAAACGTATGGCGTGTTTTAAGTTGACACCTTATGATGAAGTGAAAGTGGTCATTATTGGTCAAGATCCCTATCATAATATCGGTCAGGCACATGGTCTATCTTTTTCAGTTGAACAGGGAGAGTATCCACCTTCATTGAAAAACATTTACCAAGAACTATGTGATGATTTAAATATTTCATATCCATCAACAGGTAATCTTACATCATGGGCAAAACAAGGTGTCCTATTACTCAATACCGTGCTCACAGTCATCGCGCATCAGCCGATGAGTCATCAGCGTCAAGGTTGGGAACTTTTCACACTTGAAGTTGTCAAAAAAATCAACGAAAAGACAACACCCGTGGTCTTCATTTTATGGGGTGCACATGCACAACAGTTCATCTTTCACATCGATGCATCCCGTCATCTGATCTTAAAAGCACCCCATCCATCTCCGCTATCCGCACATCGTGGTTTTTTTGGATCAAAACCTTTTTCGAAGACCAATCAATTTCTCATTCAACATCAGATGACACCGATTGATTGGAAACTTTCATAAAGGACGAAACTTTTTTACGTGCATTTTGTGATGCTTTTTGGTATCATGGGATTACAGAGTAACTAGAAAGCGTTAAGTGTCTAATCATGGGATGTTGGGTTAGAACGAACACAAACGTGGCGGTTTTCTAGTGCGTCCGCTGTAAGCGATTATGGTGGACCTCAACAAGGAGGTCTTTTTTGATGAAAAATAATGTTCAGCTTCAAAAACTCGTTTTAGGGGCATCACTGACTGCAGTCAGTATTGTGATCGATGTGTTCTTTAAAGTGATCCTTAACCTACCTAATTTCGGATTACCCTTCTATGCGATTCCCATTATCATTGGTGGTATCGTTTTGGGTCCCGTTTACGGTGGAATCATGGGATTTATTGGTGATGCGATTGGTATGCTCATTTTAGGTGGCGATTACCTTCCATTCTTCGTAGTTGCACCCATCATGTGGGGTGTCATTCCAGGCCTTATCTTAAACAAACGATTTAGCGTATTCAACTTAGCATGGGTGATTCTCTTAAGTTATGCGGTTGCGAACATATCCAACACGTTAGCCATGCTCTTCTATTGGCCAAGAGAAGTAACATTAGCATGGTTTGTCTTACGTCTTGTCCTTATTCCTTTCAATGCAATCATCATCTTCGTCATTGTCAAAGATATTCATAAGAAACTCATCCCATTTTTTGAGCGATATACCTTCGTGAAAGAAGAAATTAAAGCGTAATCATTACGCTTTTTCTTTTTTGGTCCAAAGGGTTTTTTATGATATCATAAAACTGGTGATAACATGGTTTATATTATCGGTGCGGGACTTGCAGGTTCAGAAGCAGCCTATTATCTCGCAGAACAAGGCATCAACGTCAAACTGTATGAAATGCGTCCCCATACCATGACCCCAGCTCATCAAACGGGTCATTTTGCTGAACTCGTTTGTTCAAATTCACTTCGTTCCAATGATGTTGAAGTTGCGGTAGGTCTACTCAAAGAAGAAATGAGAATGCTGGGTTCACTGATTATTAGAGCAGCTGAATATGCATCAGTACCTGCAGGATCAAGTCTAGCCGTTGATCGTGATTTGTTTTCTCATTATATTGAAGATCATATCAAGAATCATCCCAATATTGAAGTAATAAATCAAGAATTGACTGAAATTGATCTCAATCAACCAACCATCGTCTGCGCAGGTCCACTCGCTTCAGATGCATTATCAAAACATATCCAAGAGCTTTTTCATCTTGATCATCTTCATTTTTTCGATGCGATTGCACCGATTATTGATGCAAAAACGATCAATATGGAGATTGCATACTTAAAGAGTCGTTATGATAAAGGTGAAGCGGCCTATATCAATTGCCCGATGACAGAAGATGAGTACAATGCCTTTTATGACGCTGTGATTTCGGCAAAGAAAGTTGAAATCAAAGGTTTTGAACATAATGTATTTGAAGGGTGCATGCCTTTTGAAGAAATGGCAGAGCGGGGAAAAGAAACGCTACTATATGGTCCCATGAAACCTGTAGGACTAGGACAGGAAGGAAAAAAGAGACCCTACGCCGTCGTTCAACTTCGTCAGGATGATGCTGCTAAAACGATGTATAACATCGTAGGTTTTCAAACGCATCTGACTTGGGATGAACAAAAGCGAGTCATTCGTATGATTCCTGGGCTTGAAAACGCAGAGATTTTACGTTATGGAGTGATGCACCGTAACACCTATTTAGAATCACCCAAACTACTTCATGCAACCTATCAAACCAAAGACTATCCCAATCTCTTTTTTGCAGGTCAAATCAGTGGTGTTGAAGGTTACGTTGAAAGTGCTGCATCCGGTTTAAATGCAGCCATTCACATGTCAAAATACATCCAACATCAACCGATGACACCTTTTCCTGTTGAAACCATGATTGGTGCGATGGCTAACTATATTTCAACACCCAATTCATCCTTTGTTCCGATGAACGCGAACTGGGGACTTGTTCCACCACTTTCGCATTCACATAAGAAAAAGTCACGAAAAGCCTATTATGCAGAACGAGCACTTGAAGCATTAAAAAAACATTTTGAGGTCGTATGAATAATCCTATTGAATCCTTTCAACTCTATCTTTCAGTCGAACGGAATTATGCACCTAACACTGTCAAAAGTTACCTTCGCGATGTGAAGGATTTTGATGCGTTTATCCAACGAGAAGAACTTGCAGAAGGACTCCTTGATGTTAGAAGAGAACGTTTAGGACGTCATTATCTTAGTTATTTGGACCAAGAAAAGTATGCTCGTAAATCAATTGCACGAAAGATATCAGCACTTCGCATGTTTTATGCATATCTTGTTCAAGAAAAAATGATGGACATCAACATTTTTGAAACGCTTGAAGCACCTAAAGTCCCTAAAAAACTTCCTCAAATCATTCAAGATGAGGAAATTGATCACCTCTTTAAGTCAATTGATCGCATGAAACCCAGAGGATTTCGCAACTATGTTTTACTTGATCTACTGTTTAGTTGCGGACTTCGGGCAAGTGAGTTAATTGACATGACGATCAGAGATATCCAACTGGATCGTGAACAAATCTTGATCCATGGAAAAGGATCAAAAGATCGTTATGTTCCACTTCACCACCACTTAATTGATGATTTAAGACATTATTTGACATATACGAGACCCATCTTGCTTTCTAAAGGAAACATGATTCAGACAGACCATGTCTTTATTAATTACAAGGGAACCCCTTTAACGGTTCGTGGTTTACAAAAAATCATTGTAGATATCTTGAATCGAGCAGGTGAAACCTATAAACTTCATCCGCATATGTTAAGACATGCGTTTGCAACCACTCTGTTAAATCATGGTGCTGATCTACGTGTTGTCCAAGAACTTCTTGGACACGAACACTTAAAGAGCACACAAATTTATACCCATGTCTCTAGTGAAACCCTCAAAGCAAAATATAAGCAAACCCATCCGAGGATGGTGAAAAAGACATGATGCTTGGACCCCGTATCACGGAAGATGATTTAGTGATCTCTGAACAGACAAAGATCAGACAAACCGTGCGTGCAATCATTCTTGATGAACATCAGCACGTACTCATGGTTTACTCACATTTATTTGATGACTACACATTTCCAGGTGGTGGTATCAAGTGGGGTGAAACGGATGAAGCAGCCATCAGACGTGAACTTAAAGAAGAATTAGGTGCAGATGATATTGAACTTATCTCATATGTCGGAGCTATGGAAGAACTTCGTTACGGTCTACACAATCAATCATCGATCTATCTTCAGACATCACGGTATTACACGGTCAACATCATGACTTCATCGACACAGCAACTGATGGAAAGAGAGCAAATTCATGGTCTCGAACCGCGTTATCTATCCATCGATGAAGCTATCCATCATAATCAAAAAGTCTGGTATGATGCTAGACATCAAAAGCGAGGACTCAAAACCGTTCTTCTTCGCGAGAATGCAGTCCTTCATCATATAAAGGAGATTTTAAAACATGAGAAAATTTGAAGTTGTCACTGCATTTCAGCACCTTAACCCCATCATTCCCATTCGTGCAACCGATAGTTCTGCAGGCTATGATTTATCATCGATTGAAGAGATCACGATTGAACCAAAAGCGATTAAACTTGTTCCAACAGGTTTGAAAGTCATGATGCAAAAAGATGAAGCGCTCTTTATCTTTCCACGTTCTTCATTAGCCATCAAACGTGGATTGATGATGTCCAATTCAGTAGGTATCATCGATGCTGATTATTACGGAAATGCTGATAATGAAGGACACATCATGATTCCCTTGATGAACATCAGTGAACAACCAGTGACCATCAAAAAAGGGGAACGTGTGGCACAAGGGATCTTTATGCATTACCTCAAAACAACCGATGATCAAGTACGCACGAATGAACGAAAAGGTGGCTTTGGATCGTCTGGACATTGATTTTTCAACTGTTTTTTGTCATTTTTCCACATGCATTGACTTGCAAATGAACCTTAAATATGTTATATTTATTAAGGCTATGAAAATAAGCATGCATCATGTTTGGTCCACCAAGTGCCCTTAAAGGGTGGAGGATACATAGTGATGCAGAAGAAAAAACGAAAAGGAGAACTAAAACATGGCAGTCGTTTCAATGAAACAATTATTGGAATCAGGCGTACATTTTGGACACGCAACACGTCGTTGGAATCCTAAAATGGCACCCTACATCTTCACTGCACGCAATGGTATTTATATCATTGACTTAAAGAAAACAGCTGAAGAAATCGAAAAGGCATATCAAGCACTTTTCAACATCGTTCAAGAAGGCGGAAAGGTACTTTTCATTGGTACTAAGAAGCAAGCTCAAGAAGCAGTCAAAGAAGAAGCTAATCGTACAGGTCAATACTACGTTGATCAAAGATGGCTTGGTGGAACTCTCACCAACTTCAAGACCATTCGTCGTCGGATTAAGAGATTACAAGATCTCTACAAGATGGAAACAGATGGTATTTTTGAAAAGCTTCCGAAAAAAGAAGTTCAACAATTAAAGCATGAACGTGAAAGACTTGAAAAATTCTTAGGTGGTATCAAGGAAATGAAGAAAGTTCCAGAAGCGATCTTCATCGTTGACCCACGCAAAGAAAAGAATGCAATCTTAGAAGCACGTAAATTAAACATCAAAGTCTTCGGTATCGTTGATACCAACTGTGATCCCGATGATGTTGACTACATCATTCCAGCCAATGACGACGCAATCAGAGCTGTTAAGCTTATCGCATGGGTCATGGGAAATGCTGTGATCGAAGCTCAAGGTGGCGTTGTTGAAAAGTTTGAAGATGAACCCATCACATCAGCAGCACCCAAGAGAGAAAGAACCGAAAGACCAGAAAGAACGGAAAGACCTGCAAGACAAAAAGAAGCAGTTGTTGAAGTTGAAGAAGTTCAAGCAGAAGCAGCTGAAGAAGTTGTCGTAGAATCCAGATTAACTGCAGAAGAACTTGAGGCAATGACTGTTGCTGAACTGCGTGCACTTGCTAAAGAACGCGGCATCACCGGTACTTCAACCCTTAAAAAAGCAGAACTCATTGAAGCACTCAAATAAACTTGCTAAAAAGGGGATAATTTATCCCCTTTATTTTATCAAAATAACATATAATAGAAGTGAACCTAAAGGAGGATTTACCCATGGCAATTACAGCACAAATGGTTAAAGAATTAAGAGAAAAAACAGGTGCAGGCATGATGGACTGCAAAAGCGCCTTGGAACATACCCAAGGGGATATGGAAAAAGCCATCGATTATTTAAGAGAAAAAGGGATTGCTAAAGCTGCTAAAAAAGCTGGACGCATCGCTGCGGAAGGTCTATGTTCAGTGGTTGTTTCAGGCAATGAAGCAGTCATCTATGAACTCAATTCAGAAACAGATTTCGTGGCTAAAAACGCACAATTTCTTGAGTTAATTGAAACAGTAGGACAAGCACTCGTCAAGTCAAACGTCAAAACAGATGAAGAAGCACTTCAACTGGTAGTCAATGGAAAAACCGTTGAAACATTACTCGCAGATGCAACAGCAACCATCGGTGAAAAGATTTCTCTTCGTCGCGTTAAACGCATCACGAAGCAAGCTGGCCAAGGTTTTGGTGCATACAAGCATATGGGTGGACGTATTGCTGTTCTCGCGGTCTTAGCAGCTGAAAACGAAGATGTTGCAAAAGACATTGCGATGCATATTGCAGCTCAAAAACCACAATATCTCGATCGCACTCAAGTTGATCAACAAACCTTAGAACATGAAAAGCATATTTTAACTCAACAAGCACTTCAAGAAGGTAAACCTGCAAACATCGTTGACAAAATGGTGATCGGTCGTTTGAACAAATACCTTCAAGACATCTGCCTTGTCGATCAAGGATTCGTCAAAGATCCTGACATCAAGGTGAGTGAATACCTCAAGAATAACAAGAATCAAGTCTTAAGCTTTATCCGTCTTGAAGTCGGCGAAGGCATCGAAAAGAAGCAGGAAGATTTCGCAGCTGAAGTTATGGCACAGGTTCGTAAATAATCTTTTTTGAGGGGTGTGGCATATGTACCAAAGAGTCATCTTAAAACTGAGTGGTGAAGCACTGAAAGGGAATGGAACCTATGGCATCCATCCAATTACAGTCAAGGGAATTGCCACCGAAATCAAAGAAATCTATGAGCTCGGTGTTCAGGTTGGTATCGTTGTAGGAGCAGGTAATCTATGGCGTGGTAAAACAGGTGAAGAGCTCGGTATGGATCGTGCTCAAGCCGATTATATGGGGATGTTAGGAACAATTATGAACAGCTTAGCTTTGCAAGATGCACTCGAATCTGTTCTTGTCCCAACCCGTGTGATGACTGTTTTACCTATCTCAGCGGTTGCTGAACCCTACATCAGAAGACGCGCGATGCGTCACTTTGAAAAAGGACGCGTACTCATCTTTGCTGGAGGGACTGGTTCACCATTCTTCTCTACAGACACCGCAGCTGCACTACGCGCTGCAGAACTGAATGCAGATATTATCTTGATGGCAAAAAATGGTGTCGAAGGAGTCTATGATAAAGATCCAAGAAAACATCAAGATGCCACCATGTTTACCCATCTTTCACAGGAACAAGTTTTACAACAGAAGCTTGCTGTAATGGATCAAACAGCAGCATCAATCTGTCGTGAAAATAAGATTGACATTCTCGTTTTCAACATGAATACCTACGGTAACATGAAGAAAGCCGTTTTACAGGAACCAATTGGAACCTTAGTTAAATGGGAGGAAAAATAAATGAACAGTGAACAAGCAGATTTAATCTTAATGGAATGTGAAGATCATATGACCAAGACGCTTGAAGTCTTGAAAAAGGAATTTGCAACCGTACGTACTGGTCGTGCAAATCCTGCAATTCTTGATCGAATCTCGATCAATTACTATGGTGCAGATACACCTTTAAAACAAGTGGCTGCCATTTCTGTTCCAGAAGCCAATCAACTCTACATTAAGCCTTTTGATCGCTCCGCACTCAAGACAATTGAGCATGCTATTCAAGCTTCTGATATTGGTATTAATCCTCAAAATGATGGTGTTGGATTACGCATGATTTTACCACCACTGACTGAACAAAGACGCCGTGAACTCGTTAAAGAAGTCGAAAAGCTTGGTGAACATGCCAAGGTTGGTGTAAGAAACGTCCGTCGCGATGGTAATGAACACATCAAACGACTTGAGTTAACTGAAGATGATGAAAAGGGTTATCTTCAAGACATCCAAGATTTAACCGATAAGTTTGTTAAAAAAGTGGATGATGAAGTGAAATACAAGTCAGAAGATCTTCTCAAGATTTAAAGAAACCCCGTATCTCTCGTGAGATACGGTTTTTTTTCTATGCATTTTGGTTAAATGTGTTAAAACGATGTATACATACCTCATGTTCATCAAAATCATGTATAATGTAAAAAGTAGGAGTATGTCTTCTCAAGAATTTGAGGTGAATGGTCGTTACGACCGATCATGAAATTAACGAATATTCCCAAACATCTCGCAATCATCCTTGACGGCAATGGCCGTTGGGCAAAAAAACTGGGGCAACCTCGTTCTTTTGGTCATTATATGGGTGGACGAAATCTCTTTACCATCGCGAATGCGTGTAAAAAATGGGGCATTCAGAAATTATCTGTCTATGCTTTCTCAACAGAGAACTGGAAACGTCCAGAGGATGAAGTTCATTATTTAATGACGAAACCTATCGAGATGTATCATGAAAATAAACATCGGATTCATGAAATTGATTATAAAATCACCTTCGCTGGACGAAGAGATCGGTTTTCAAAAGAGCTTCTTGAAGTGATTGAAGATATCGAAGATAAAACCAAGCACCATGCAGGATTTGAACTGACGATTTGTGCCGATTATGGCTCTTACGATGAACTGATTACAGCATGTAATCGAGCTGAAAAGCCACTCACTGTCGAATCATTAGAAAAAGAGCTCATGGTCAAAGAACCCGTTGATTTTCTCATTCGAACAAGTGGGGAGATGCGTCTATCGAATTTCTTATTATGGCAAGTTGCTTATGCAGAGTTTTATTTTGCAAAAGTACATTGGCCTGCGTTTAATGAAAAACAATTAATCAAAGCATTAAAAAATTATCAAAAAAGACAGCGTCGTTTTGGAGGATTGACATCATGAAAGACCGCTTAATTACAGGTATTGTACTCGCCGCCATACTCATCCCGATTGTCAGCATCGAGATTTTTCTTGAACTTTTTCAAGTCGTGATGTCAATATTTGTCTTAATTGCCGCACATGAACTGATTAGAATGTATGAAAGTAAGAAGAAGTTTCAAGTCTTACCGAAAATCGGTATTTCGTTGTTAGCATTAGCGACGTTCTTTTCTGTTGGTGGTGTTTTGGGAAGTGCGGAACATAATCCTCTTGAAGCCAATGGAGCACTATCCATCACAATCCCTTTGATTACCTTAGTTCTCTTTTCATTTCTTGTCCTCTTCCGTGATTTCAATGGTGAAGATGTGGGTAAAGCATTAACCATTGTCAATTACATTGGATTAGGTGCAGCATCCATTGTCATTCTTCGCTTTTTAGGTGTTCGCTTTATCGTTTATTTATTCCTGATTACATCAGCAACCGATATTTTTGCTTATCTCTTTGGTATGAAATTTGGTAAGCACAAAATGGCTCCACACATCTCACCCAAAAAATCATGGGAAGGTGCAATTGCGGGTACCGTGTTGGCAACAATCATTGCATCATCATTTGCTCTCTTTTATGGATATGTCTTTTATCCAGGGACATGGCTAGGAGATATGCTCAATTCAACAGGTGAACTCACATTACTTGATAATTTCTCATCACTGGGTGAATCCAATCCATTATGGGTACAAGCACTCATTATTGTACCTGTTACATTCTTAGGCAGTATCTTTGCACAAATCGGTGACCTCGTGGCTTCACGCTTAAAGCGCACCTATAACATCAAAGATTTTGGAACGATCTTACCTGGTCATGGTGGATTACTTGATCGCTTTGACTCTGTTTTATTTGTTGCACTGTTCTTAACAGCTGTGTTTCTACTCATCTATCGTGCATTCCCAGCCATTATCGTATGAAGCATCTTTACCTATTAGGTGCAGCAGGATCTATCGGGCTGCAAACCTTGGATGTCATCGAAAAAGATCCATCGTCCTTTAAGCTTGTTGGTGTGTCCTTATCGCAACATGACGCGATTAACGATACGATCTTGAACCGCTTTAACGTTGAGATTGCATGCTTAAGACATCACGATCAACTGATCCGATATCAACAAAAATATCCACAGATTCGTTTTGTGTCAGGTGATGAAGGACTGATCATCCTTGCATCCTATCCCAAACAAGGTTTGTTCATCAACGCATTATCGGGTTCTGCAGGTTTAATGCCAACAGTGCGTGCGATTACCTCAGGGAAAGATATCGCACTTGCCAATAAAGAAACGTTGGTCATGGCTGGTGATCTCATCAATGAACTTATTGAATCCTATCATGTTAACCTCTACCCTATCGATAGTGAACATTCAGCCATCTGGCAAGTCTTAAAGGGTGAGTCAGTTCTTGATATCGATCATCTCGTGATTACTGCAAGTGGGGGTAGTTTTCGTGATTTATCACGCGAACAACTCAGCCATGTCACCATTGATCAAGCCCTTCAACATCCCAATTGGTCGATGGGTTCGAAGATCACGATTGACAGTGCAACCATGATGAACAAAGGACTTGAAGTGATCGAAGCTCATCATTTATTTCACTTACCCTATGAAAAGATAAAGACTGTATTGCACCGCGAATCCGTGGTTCATGGACTTGTCTATTTCAACGATGGGACGATTAAAGCAAGTTTATCTTTATCCGATATGAGAATCCCCATTGCTTATGCACTCTACTATCCCCATCGGACGAATTATGCTCATCACTTGGACTTGCAGGATCTCCATTTTTCTCCGATGGATTTCAAACGATATCCATTATTAGACCTTGCCTATCGTGTCGGTGAGGAAGGTGGATTACTCCCTACTGTCATGAATGCAAGTAATGAAGCAGCCGTTAAACTTTTTCTTCAAGGAAAAATTGCGTTTCTTGACATCGAACGATTAGTCATCGAAACGGTTCAATCATATAAAAATCAACACCATCCTACGCTTCAAACCATTATCCAAACGGATCAAGATGTTCAAGAAGAACTCTTTCGCCGTTATGAAAAGAGGTAGTCTATGTTTTTTCTTAATCTCATCGTCTTTATTCTCGTCTTAGGCGTCATCATATTGATCCATGAACTTGGCCATTTCTATTTTGCAAAACGTGCAAAAATACTATGTCATGAATTCGCCATCGGTATGGGTCCAGCCATTTGGCAAACCAGACGAGGTGAGACCGTTTATTCTATTCGTTCAATCCCCATCGGTGGATATGTCTCAATGGCTGGTGAAGCTATCTCAGATGCTCTCATCAAAAAAGATCAAGTCATCGGTGTCAAATTGAACCAATCTGGTCAAGTGACCCATATCCATTTGACAGATCAAATCCCAAGCGATCTCATCGGAGTGGTTTCAGCATACGATCTTTATGGTAAAGATTTCGATCCTCTTTATATCGATTTAAACATCGGTGGCGAGATCAAACGTTTACCTGTATTAAGAGATGCGATTTATCGATTATCAGAAAAACGAGAAATGTGGATTACACCCAGTGAAAAAAGTTTTGAAAGTAAAACACTTTGGCAGCGTTTCTTAGTCATCTTTGCAGGTCCATTAATGAACTTTATCCTCGCGTTTGTCTTATTTCTCATCATTGGTTTCTTTGCTTTTAAACCGAATTTAGACTCAAGTGAAGTCAGTTTTGTTGGTGAGGGATCACCTGCATATGAATTAGGACTTCAGGTTGGAGATGTGATTACTGAAATCAATGGAGAACCCATCACCAGTTGGGATGATTTATCATCAGTGATGAAGAATTTATCCAGTACTGAAGTAACCTTATCTTACACGCGTGAGGATCAACCATTTATCGAAACAACATCCATTATGGTCATCATTCAAACCGCAGGATTGACCAATGTGACTTCTGAAGGTATTCGTTATACTGACCAAGCAATCATCGGTCAAGCATCTGGTCGTGCAACCTCTGAAGGTGATCTAGAAGCCGGTGACATCATTACCCATTTATCAATTGATGGTGATGAAGTTGAAATCAACAACTGGGACGATATCATCGCTTATTTCAAAGTCAACACCAGGGGAACATTAACCGTCACATACTTGCGTGAAGGTGTTGAAAGACAAACGACCTATGATATGATCAGTGAACGTGCACTGACCAAACTGGGTTATCAAGGCCTCGTTTTCCAATTAGGTATTTCACCGACATCATCGTTCAATATTGGATATACCCTTCTCTATCCTTTTAGAGAAGTAGGTGATAATGTGATGCAAGTCTTGAATACATTAGGTTTACTCTTTGATCGCCAAGAAAACTTAGGCTTAGGTGATCTCTCAGGTCCTGTAGGTATCTTTAGTTTAGTATCACAGACAACCTCACAGGGACTATTATCCATCTTAAGTTTCACGGCATTTCTCTCGATTAACATTGGTCTACTTAACCTGATGCCGATTCCTGCACTTGATGGTGGACGACTTGTCTTTCTTGGTGTTGAAGCAATCACGAGAAAACCACTCAATCGTAAACTTGAAAACACCATCAATAACGTCATGTTCTTCCTTTTAATCGGTTTATTTGTCTTTGTGACCTATAATGATATATTAAGACTCATTCAGGGATGATCCATTCATCCCTTTATCTTTCATGAGATCATTTTCTTTTCTTTGAACTTCAAGCCTTCAAGGTCACTTGAGGGCTTTTTAAAGCCATTATGACATGATGAAAATGAACGTGAAATTTTGTTATCAAAAGTATTGACTTTAAGTTTTAAATACGATAGAATGATAAAGGTCACTCCCAAAAGGGCGACACTAAGCACCACAAAGCAAATGAAACCTAAAAAAGTCAAATTATCTGTTGACAAACGTAGTTTGTAAGTGGTAGAATAAAAAAGCACGCCCGACGAGGGGAAGTGCGAGAAGGTCTTTGAAAACTGAATGATGATGAGTGTATCGAGATTAAAAAGAAGTAAAAAGAATAGAGCTATCAACAAACAAAACATAAATTTATGGAGAGT